>Ga0187892_10009462_pt1 | contig 12821 bp, 9 predicted proteins | sample MA1701073metaG_FD_139345 | JGI IMG/M metagenome (GOLD analysis project Ga0187892, IMG submission 139345) | Bio-ooze microbial communities from a basaltic lava cave in the Kipuka Kanohina Cave System on the Island of Hawaii, USA - MA170107-3 metaG ...
ACGCTGGGGCGACCGCTCGCGGGCTGCGGCCCCGGCCACAGGTATCTACTATCATTCCTCTCTACGCAGAACTGACTATTATAGGTTCCTAGCGAACCCACAGATTCTATTGGAGACCCAATTCTCGATACAGTTGGTGGTCGCGAAGAACCGCCCCACGCTCGGCGGCAGCCCGAGCTTCACGACGGTGAGGGGATAGGACTTCCAAACGCTGACGCGAAGGCGGGCCAACGTTGATCCCGGCCTCGCCCTGCTGACGCTGCTGGCGAGGGGAGCCGGGGCCCTGCGTCGGCGCGGCCGCCAAGTCCGGGGAGCCGGCGGAATCCGAGAGGACGAGCGAGGGGCGCGGGGACGGCCGCGGGGGCGAGGGGGCTGCGAACGGTCCGGGGCGGAGGCCGCCGGGCGGGGCGGGCGCGGGAGGGCCGCCGCGGGGTGGAGACTCCGCTGGAGGGACTTAAGGGGAGCTGGGCCGGCGGGCGGAGCTCAGGGGCCCCCGGTGGTGGGAGGCGCGCCGAGGCCGAGCCGCTCGAGGAGATCGCGCAGCCTCTGGCCCCCGGGGTAGACGGCTACGAGGCGCCGCCGGCCCCCGCAGCGGGTGCACCGCAGGACGTCAAGCTCGAACACCCGGGCCATCAAGGCGGCCCAGGAGAGAGGGCCTGGGCCGGCAGCGGGGGAGGAAGGGCCGGCAGGCGGCGCATGGGCGTGTGCCCCGGACAGCTCAGCGGTCTGGCTGGAGGGCGGGATCACCTCGGCGCGCAGCCGGGCATGCGGGGCCAGGACGCCATGGAAGCGGAGCAAATGGAAGCGGGGGGGAGGAATCAGGACGCAGAGTTTCTCGATGAGCTCGATGGGATCCAGGAGGAGATGGGTGGCGCCATCGCGCCACGGATGGGGAAGCTCATACAGGAGCTGTCCGTTGGGGCTCTCGGTGAGGCGGTCCAGGGCCAGCGGGGGCCGCAGGAGGTAGCGGCAGAGGTGCTCGAGCTGCTCTCGGGCCTGAGCGGGGAGGGCCACATTGGCGTGGAGGGAGAAACCCTCCAGGTGGGCGCAGCGGGGCTTGTCCGCGTCAACGACGGCGGCGGCGGCGCGAAGCCGGCGGACGGGCTGGCCGGCCCGGGGCCCGGTGGCGATGAGGAGCTGGAGGGAGGCGGCGGTGTAGCCGGCCAGCAGGGCCAGCAGGGGGAGCTGCTCGGCCACGGGATCGGTGGGGCTGGGATCCTCGGGCAGGCGCCCGCAGCGGCGCAGCAGGCGAGTGACTCGAGCGCGGATCTGCTCCAGGATGTGGGCGATCTCCTGGTCAGTGGGGGCGGGCAGGGGATGGAACACGGGGGCTGCGCCGGGGGCGGGGCGGCTGAAGACGCCATCCAGGACGATGGAGTGGAAATGGACGTTGGCGTTGAGGGCGGAGCCGTAGGACCAGACAGACTGAGACAAACCGCACTACCAAAGCCCTGACGACCCCCGCTCGGCCTGACCCGGCCACGAGCGGGCCGACGGCGACCGTGCGGCTTCCGGTCCATCCTCCCTATGGCGAGCGCGTCGAGATCCTGGCTCGCTACGGCCTACGCGTGGAGCAGCCCGATGGCCAGCTCAGGGTCCTGCCCGTGGCGTGGACGGATCTGGTTCCGCGGCCGGCGGCCCTGGCCGTAAGGGGCCAGCCGGTTCGATTGGCGCCAGAGGCGCTGCGCGAACTCGGCGCCTGGGTCGCAGCCCGGATCGACGGCTGTAGGTCGTCCGAAAACCTTGACTTCGGCGAGGCCAATGCGCCAGAGCTAACGCTCGATGCCGCGCCTACCGACGGTGTCGCCGGGCAGCACCGCGAGGGGGCGGCTCTTACCCTGGTGGAGCAAGCTCGTCCATCGCGTGCTGGTGGCCGAAGCAAGCGGCAGAAGTGAGGTCGGCCATGACCGGACACATCGAGGCATCGCAGCTGACCCGACGCGCGTTCGTATACGTACGGCAGTCATCGATGACGCAAGTGCTGCACCATCAAGAGGCGACGATGATGCAGTACGACCTGCGGCAGCGCGCCATCGCCCTGGGGTGGGCGCCTGAGGCGATCGAGGTCATCGACGAGGACCAGGCGCGAACCGGAACGACGCTCGAAGGGCGGAGCGGGTTCAGCCGTATGGCCGATGCCGTGGCGGACGGCGAGGCCGGGGGAGTGTTCGCGGTCGAGGTGTCACGGATGGCCCGGTCGTCGGAGGACTGGCGACGGCTGTTGATTCTATGCGGGCTGGCCGGGGTAGCGGTCGTCGATGAGCAACGGATCTACGACCCGAACGATTACGACGACAAGCTTCTCTTGGAACTGAAGGGGACGATGTCGGAGGCGGAGATCCACTGGCTCCGGCGGCGCCTGCAGGGCGCGCGGCAGCACAAGGCGCGCCGCGGAGCCCTCAAGATGCCGGCCTCAACGGGGTACCAGTGGAGCGAGCGGGGCTTCGAGATGGACCCCGACGAGGCGGTGCAGCGGGCGGTGCAGGTTGTCTTTCAAAGGTACGACGTGGAGCCGAGTGCGTGGGCGGTCCTACGGTGGGCGCACCAGACCGGCTTTCTGTTTCCGACGCGCCGAGGCTCGGCCGACGGGGACAGCGCGGTGGAGTGGAAACCATTGCGGATCTCACGCCTGCACGAGATCCTGAAGAACCCGATCTACGCGGGCGTGTACGCGTACGGTCGCCGGCAAGAGAAGACGGTGCTGGTGGAGGGAAAGATCCGGCGCGGGCGCCCCGACGCGCGCGATCCGGATCGGTGGGTGGTGAAGATCGAGAACGCGCATCCGGGCTACATCACGTGGGAGAGGTACGTGCAGAATCAAGAGAAGCTGCGGCAGAACATGGCACGGATGGGGAACCCGAGTCGAGGGGCGCCGCGCGAAGGGCCGGCCCTGCTGCACGGTCTGTTGATCTGCGGCCGCTGTGGCCACCGGATGGGCCCGGCGTACGCTCGCCGCGCTGACGAGCGATGGTGGACCTACATGTGTCACGGTGATCGGGACCGGGGCCAGCAGGGGTGCTGGTCGGTGGCGGGAGCGCGGATCGATCGGGCGGTGGAGGAGCTGTTTCTGCAGACGATGGTGCCGAGCGAGCTGGAGCTGGCGCTGGCCGTGGACCAGGAGGTGGCGAGCCAAGCCGAGGAGCTGGCCCAGCAGTGGCGGGCCCGGCGCGAGCAGGCGACGTACGAGGCGCGTCGGGCCGAGCGGCGGTACAAGGCCGTGGATCCTGACAACCGCGTGGTGGCCCGGACGCTGGAACGCGACTGGGAGATGAAGCTGCGGGAGCTGGAGGAGGTGGAGCGGCAATACGCCGAGGCCCGGCGGACCAAGCGCGTGGATCTGTCGGAGGAGGATCGGGCGCGGGTGCGGGAGCTGGCCCGCGATCTCCCGGCGGTGTGGCGATCGCCGGTGACGTCGCGAGCGGATCGGAAGGCGATGCTGCGGCTCGTGATCGACAGCATCTCCCTGTCCCCAATGGAGGTGCCGCGGCGAGCGACGCTGGTCAAGGTAGCTTGGCAGAGCGGAGTGGTGAGCGAGATCGAAGTACCGCGGCCGGACCGGCGCGATGCGCTTCGCACACCGTGGGCCGCGGTGGAGCGGCTGCGCGCCCTGGCCGCCGAGGGGCGGCACGACGCGGAGATCGCGGAGATCCTCAATGCGGAGGGGATGCGGACGGGTCGAGGCCTGCGCTGGAACACGTGGGCGGTGCGGTGGACGCGGAAGAGAGAGCGGATCTGCCGCGTCGCGCCCGACCGGCCGCGGCGCGAGCTGCTTCCCGACCGGTACCCGGACGGACGCTACTCGGTGGCGGGAGCGGCCAAGCGCTTCGGCGTGAAGCTGGACATGGTGCGGGCCTGGATCAAGCGTGGCCTGGTGAAAGCCGAACGGAGCGACTTCCACGAGCACCGGCAGGTGTGGTGGCTGGAGATCGCCGAGGACACCGCGGCGAGGTTGGAGCGGCTGGCGGCCGCGCTGAGACGCGGCTGATCCGTGCCAAGATGGCAAACCGAGACTATATTCGTGCAGGAGGTCGCAGTATGAATGGCGGTACCCGAAGCGCTGGATCACGGTGATGGCCCCGCCCTGCCCGTCGGCGATGCCGTGGCGGGCGGCGGTGCGGCGGAGCCAGGCGAAGACGCTGCGGATGAACACGGCGAGCACGGCGCTGGAGAGCCTGGCGTCAAAGGCGAGCTGATAGCGGAGAGTGAAGGGCAGGGAGAGCACCCGCACGGGCACCCTGGGGAGGACGCGATCGACGAGCTGGGCGGCTAACTCGCTCATCCGGCGGGCGCCGCAGGAGGGGCAGAAGCCCGCGGCCCTTACAGCTGAAGGCCACGACCATCTCGTCGCCGCACTGCTGACACCGGAGCACGAAGGCCTCCTCGCCCTCGGCGAGCGTCCGGTAGAGCAGGTCCGGCGCGAGGCCCCGGAGGTCCGGGCTCTGCCACAGCGCCTTCAGATCGGGCGTGGTGGCCAGCACGGTCGTGATCGCGCTCGTCTCGCGATCGACGTCCAGGACGCCCAGGCGCTGCGCGGTCCCCGTGGTCTCGTGCCAGACCGCATGGTGCGGCGTCGCCGCGAGCAGTGTGACCGTCGCCCCGGCTTGCATGGCGATAGGGGTGAGCACCGTGAAGGCGCCGTCGAGCACGAAGGCGGTGACTGCCGTCTGGCCCGTCACCAGGTCATGGGCCTCGAGCACCAGCCACCACCGCCGGTCGGCGGCGTCGGGGTCCCACTTCAGGAGCCGCAGGTCCTGCACCCGGTAGCGCCTGAGCTGCCGGACCCACCGCCAGGTGAAGGACCAGCTGACCTCGACCCCGGGGAAGAAGTCGTCGCCGTAGTTGAGCGGCACCGAGATCAGATAGGCAGCGGTGATGAAGTGTGGCGTGCCGGTCACCGCCTGCTCGGTCGAGCTGTACTGGTCGCTCGTGTCGATCCCGCTGACGCCCCAGAGGTCGTTCTGAAATCCCGTCCGCCCCTGGGTCCCGATGCCGCCGAGCGCCATCGCCTGGGCGCCGGGGAGCGGAGCGTTGCTGGGCTCGACCGTGTCGACCAGCGAGCGCGGGATCTCGCACGCGGGGTCTCCGGTCTGCTGGGTCTCCCAGTAGACCAAGAAGCTTACCAAGATCGAGATTGTCTTCCCCGCGTGGGCGCAGCCCCCAGCGAGTCCGCCCTTGCCGGGAACGGAGGAGGACGTGATCGAGGCCGAGAAGGTCACCGATGGAGATGCGCGTGCCTTGCCCCCTCACGCTGGAGCTGAACCGCTGGAGTGAGGGCCTTGGCAGGGCTCTACTTTATCAGCTTGCCAGAGCGGCTGCTGGCCATCCGAGGGTGCCTAAAAGTGCGCGGGCGGTAAATCAAATCGGCATGGATTGGTGTTGATCTCGCTGCCCCAGGGCGCTACCCTCTCTCGACCGGGCAACGGAGGGTAACGCGATGCAATGCCCGCGGTGCCGACAGGATAACCCGCCCCAGGCGAAGTTCTGCCTTGAGTGCGCCGCCCCGCTCGCCGGCGCGGTCTGCGGAAAGTGCGGGTCGCTCCTGCCGGCCGCTGCGAAGTTCTGCCCCGAGTGCGCGCATCCGGTCGGTCACGGACCGGCTGAGGCCGAATCGGTTCCTACCGCCCCTCGGCCTGTGCCCGTCCCCGAGGCTGAGCGTCGGCAGCTTACCGTGATGTTCTGCGACCTGGTGGGTTCGACTGCCCTGTCAACACGCCTGGACCCAGAGGACCTCCGGGAGGTCGTGCGCGCCTACCAGGCCGTCTGCGCGGAGCTGATCGCCCGGTTCGATGGCCACATCGCTCAGTACCTGGGCGACGGGCTGCTGGTGTACTTCGGCTATCCGCAGGCACATGAGGACGACGCTCAACGGGCCGTCCGGGCGGGGCTCGGGATCGTTGAGGCCGTGGGTCGCCTGAAGGCGGGCGGTGACCAGCAGCTTTCTGTGCGCGTCGGCATCCACACGGGGCCCGTGGTCGTCGGTCAGGTCGGTGGTGGGGGCCGGCATGAGCAGCTCGCGCTGGGCGAGACCCCGAACGTGGCCGCCCGGCTCCAAACCCTGGCCGAGCCTGACCGCGTCGTCATCTCCGCCCTCACGCATCGCCTCGTGGGCGGCTTCTTCCGGTGCCGCGAGCTTGGTCCGCAATCGCTCAAGGGCGTGTCGGAGCTGGTACGCGCCTTCGAGGTCGTTGAAGAGGGACCCGCGCGCTCCCGGTTCGACGTGGCGACACCGGGGGGATTGACGCCCCTGGTCGGTCGTGAGCAGGAGGTCGGCCTGCTGCTGGATCGCTGGGAGCGAGCCTGCGAGGGCCACGGACAGGTCGTTCTGCTCACCGGCGAGCCCGGGATCGGCAAGTCCCGCCTGGTCCAGATTCTCAAGGAGCGCGTTGCGGAGGCTCCGCACCGCCGGCTCGAAGCCCGCTGCTCGCCCTACTACGAGCACACACCGCTCTACCCGATCATCGATCTGCTGCCGCGGGTCTTCGACTGGAGCCGCGACGACTCCCCTGACGAGAAGTTCGCCAAGCTGGAGCAGCGACTCGACGAAACGGGCGTCGGCCTCACGGAGATAGTACCGCTCCTGGCGTCCCTGCTGTCCCTGCCGGCCAGTGATCGCTACCCGCTGCCGCCGATGAGCCCGCAGCGGCAGAAGCAGAAAACGCTCGAGGCGGTGCTGGGGTTCTTCCCGGCGGCGGCGACGCGACACCCGGCCCTGCTCATCTTCGAGGACCTGCACTGGGTTGATCCGACTACTGTGGAGTTCGTGACCGCGCTCCTCGACCAGGTCCCGACGGCGCGGCTTCTGGTGCTGCTGACGGCGCGCCCGTCCTTCACCACCCCCTGGCCAGGGCGCTCCTACCTCACCCCGATCACCCTGAGCCGCCTCACCAGCAGGCAGACGGAGGCCCTGGTGAGTCGAATCGCCGAGGGCAAGATCCTGCCTGGTGAGGTACTTCAGCAGATTGTGGCCAAGACCGACGGGGTGCCGTTGTTCGTGGAAGAGCTGACGAAGATGGTGCTGGAGTCGGGGCTCCTGCGCGAGGCCGGGGAGGGGTACGAGCTCACGGGGCCGCTGCCGCCCCTGGCGATCCCCGCCACGCTGCAGGACTCGCTCATGGCGCGCTTGGATCGGCTGGCGCAGATCAAGGAGGTCGCGCAGCTCGCGGCGACCCTCGGCCGAGCGTTTCCCTACGCGCTGATTCGGGCCGTCTCCACGCTGGATGAGCCCACGCTGCAACGAGAGCTCTCGCGACTGGTCGATGCGGAGCTGCTTTACAAGCGCGGCATGCCGCCCGAGGCGACCTACATCTTCAAGCACGCGTTGATCCAAGAGGCTGCTTACCAGTCGCTCCTGAAGAGTACCCGGCAGCAGTATCACCAACGGATCGCGCAAGCCATGGTCGAGCAGTTTCCAGACGAAACCAAGACCAGGCCCGAGTTTGTGGCCCACCACTACACCGAAGCCGGACTTGACCCGCAAGCAATCGAATATTGGGAGCGTGCAGGTCAGCGGGCCGTCGAACGTTCAGCACATGTGGAAGCCATGGCCCACCTCACGAAAGGACTGAAGGCGCTGAAGACGCTACCAGAAACTCCCGAGCGTGCCGAGCGCGAACTCGCCCTGCAACTCGCCCTAGGCGCGCCGCTTCAGGCCACGAAGGGCTATGCGGCGCCAGAGCGGAAGCATGCCTACGGCAGGGCATGGGAGCTGTGTCAGCAAGTCGGGGAGACGCCACAGCGCTTCGCCGTGTTATTCGGCTTGTGGCAGTGTTATGCGATGGGGGCGGAGTGGCGAACGGCGCGTGCAGTGGGGGAGCAACTCCTCAGCTTGGCGCAACGCCAGCCCGACCCAGGGTATCTGCTCGAGGCTCACCGGGCGCTGGCGTTTACTTTGTTATGGCTGGGAGAGTTTGTCTCCGCCCTCGCGCACGCAGAGCAGGGCATGGCCCTGTACGACTCCCGGCAGCACCATGCCCATGCCTTCCTGTATGGCCAGGACCCTGGGATGAGCTGCCGCAGCTATGCGGCCGAGGCACTGTGGGGGCTGGGCTATCCAGATAAGGCACTGGTTCGGAGCTCCGAGGCGCTCGCCATAGCCAAGGAACGGTCGCATCCCTATAGTGTGGCCTGGGCTCTGGGCCATGTTGCCATAGTCCATCAACTTCGCCGGGAGGCGCCCGCGACTCAGGAGCGGGCGGAAGCGACGATGATGCTCTGTAAAGAGCAGGGATTTCCCTTCTACCTGGCTATGGGAACACTCCTGCGAGGCTGGGCACGGGCCGAGCAGGGAGCACGGGAAGAAGCCGTCGGGCAGATTCGCCAGGGGTTCGCCGCCTGGCGTTCCACAGGAACGGATGCCTGCCAAGTGTATATCTCAGTCCTGCTGGCTGAGGCCCAGGGAAAAATTGGGCAAGCCGAAGCGGGGCTTAGGGTAGGGCTTAGGGTGCTGACCGAGGCGCTTGCTCTGGTAGACAAAATGGGGGAGCGTTTCTACGCAGTAGAGCTACATCGGCTCCAAGGGGAGTTGCTGCTGCAGAAAGCGGTCCCGGATGCGCCGCAGGCCGAGACCTCTTTTCGCGAAGCTCTTTCCATCGCCCGCCATCAACAGGCGAAGTCCCTGGAGCTACGGGCTGCCATGAGCCTGGCCCGCCTGCGGCAACGCCAAGGCAAGCGCGTCGAGGCCCGTGATCTTCTCGCCCCCATCTACGGCTGGTTCACCGAAGGCTTCGACACACCCGATCTGAAGGATGCCGAGGCGCTCCTCGACAACCTGGCCTGATGGTCTGCACGCAGTGCCAGCACCAGAACCCTGACGGTGCACGGTTCTGTAACTCGTGTGCCGCGGCGCTAGATGTGGTCTGTCCGGCGTGCGGGCACGTGAATCCACCCCGCAGCCGATTCTGCAACGGCTGTGCGGCCTCGTTGGTTACAGCGCCGACTACGACCTCGCGGACTGGATTCTCGTCGCCGCAGGCGTACACGCCCCCGCACCTCGCGGAGAGGATCCTCACCTCCCGAAGCGCTATCGAAGGCGAGCGGAAGCTCGTCACGGTATTGTTCGCCGACCTGAAGGGCTCGATGGAGCTGCTGGCCGATCGGGATCCCGAGGAGGCGCGCCGGCTCCTCGATCCCGTCCTCGAACGGATGATGGAGGCCGTGCATCGCTACGAGGGCACCGTCAACCAGGTGATGGGCGACGGGATCATGGCGCTATTCGGGGCGCCGATCGCCCACGAGGATCACGCCGTGCGGGCCTGCTACGCCGCGTTGCGGATGCAGGAGGCGCTCAAGCGTTACGCGGAGGACACGCGGCGCTCGCACGGGGTGGAGGTGCAGATCCGAATCGGCCTCAACTCCGGGGAGGTCGTTGTCCGCACGGTCGGCAGCGACCTCCGTATGGACTACACGGCCGTGGGCCAGACCACACACCTGGCGGCTCGGATGGAACAGCTGGCCCCGCCCGGGACGATCCGGCTGACCGGGGAGACCCTGCGGCTCGCCGAGGGGTACGTGGAGGTGTGGGCGCTCGGGCCGATTCCCGTGAAGGGCCTGCCGGACCCCATCGAGGTCTTCGAGTTGACGGGGGCAGGACAAGCCCGGACGCGGCTGCAAGCGGCGGCTCTCCGGGGGCTCACGCGCTTCGTCGGACGTAACGCCGAGGTCGAGCAGCTGCGCCGGGTCCTGGGCCAGGCCGCCGCTGGCCACGGTCAGGTGGTCGCCGTCGTGGGCGAGGCCGGCGTGGGCAAGTCGCGCCTGGTCTACGAGTTCACCCACTCCCACCGTGTCCACGGTTGGCTGATGCTTGAGGCCGCCTCCGTTTCCTACGGTAAGGCCACGAGCTACTTGCCCGTGATCGCCCTGCTGAAGGAGTACTTCAAGATCGGCGACCGGGACGACCACCGGGAGATGCGGGACAAGGTGCTGGGGCGAGTGCTGGGCCTGGACCGGGCGCTGGAGCCCGTGCTGTCGCCGTTGTTGGCGCTGTTCGACGTGCCGGTGGTGGAGGACAGCGCCTGGCAGAACCTGGACCCACCCCAGCGCCGCCAGCGCACCCTGGACGCCGTCAAGCGTCTGCTGCTGCGTGAGAGTCAGGTGCAACCGGTGCTCACGGTGTTCGAGGATCTGCACTGGATCGATGGCGAGACGCAGGCCCTGCTCGACAGTCTTGTCGAGAGCCTCGGGTCCGCCCACCTGCTTCTCCTGGTCAACTATCGTCCCGAGTACGAGCACCGCTGGGGGAACAAAACAGCGTACTCCCAACTCCGGCTGGACAGGCTCCCCGCCGAGAGCGCGGCGGAGCTGTTGGCGGCGCTCCTCGGCCCGGACCCCGGGGTCGTGCCCCTCGCGCAGATGCTGGTGAAGCGAGGCAACCCGTTCTTCCTGGAGGAGACGGTGCGGACCCTGGTGGAGACCGGGGCGCTGGCGGGCGAGCGCGGGGCCTACCGGCTGACGCGCCCGGGGTGTTAACGGGCTGCAGGTCCCGGCGACGGTGCAGACGGTCTTGGCGGCGCGGATTGACCGGCTGCCGCCAGAGGACAAGCAGGTGCTGCAGGCGGCGTCCGCGATAGGCAAGGATGTGCCGTACGCGATCCTTGCCGCGATCGCCGACCAGCCCGAGGAGACGCTCCGGCACGGGCTCGGCCATCTGCAGGAGGCGGAGTTTCTCTACGAAACACGCCTCTTCCCCGACCTGGAGTACACCTTCAAGCATGCGCTGACCCACGAGGTGACCTACGGGAGCCTGCTGGGGGACCGGCGCCGCCAGCTTCACGCGCAGATCATGGTGGCGATGGAGCGGCTCTACCCGGACCGGCTGAGCGAGCACGTGGAGCGGCTGGCGCAGCACGCGCAGCGCGGGCACCTCTGGGCCAAAGCTGTCCAGTATGGTCGGCAAGCGGGAAACCGGGCGCTTGATCGGTCGGCCGCTCGGGAGGCTCTGGACGCCTTCGAGCAGGCCGCCGCCGCATTGCGGGAGCTGCCCGAGAGCAGCGAACGGACCGAACAACGGATCGACCTCGCTTTTAACCAGCGGACTGCGCTCCTGCCGCTCGGCGAATTCGAGCGGCTGGGGGAGGTTCTGGGCGAGGCGCGCGTGCTTGCGGAGGGGCTCGGGGACCAGCGGCGGCTCGGGTGGGCTCTCGCGTTTCTGTCGTACCGCCAAAGCGTCCACCTCTGCGAGCCTGCTCAAGCGATCGAAGCGGCGGAGCACGCGCACTCCATCAGCCATGCGGTCGGCGACCTCGGGCTGCGCGTCGCCGCAACGTACTATCTGGGCGCGTCGCTCCTGATGACTGGAGACCTGCGTCGGGCGGTCGAGACCCTGCACGCGGTCATCGCCTTGGTCGAGGGCGCGCGCCCCGGCGAGCGTTTCGGGACGGCTGGTGCGCTGGCGGCGATCGCTCGCGCTGAACTGGCGATGGGGCTGGCAGAGACGGGACAGTTCACCGAGGCCCTCGACGCGGGGGAGAAGGGACTCCGGGTCGCCAAGGCTGTGGGACATGCGTACACGGAGGTCGTCGCGGAGACGCACCTCGGGTACGTCTACCTCCTTCAGGGGGACTTCGGCGCAGCAACGCGGGTGCTGGAGAGGGGCTTTGCGCTCTGCCGCGCGACGGGTATCCCCTTCCTGTTGCCGCGCGTCGAGGTCTTCCTGGGTTCTGCTTACCTCCGGTCAGGGCGGGCGGCTGAGGCGGTGCCACTGCTGGAGGAGGCGTTCGAGTCGACGAAGGCGGTGCGGCGCCGCTCCTTCGTCATTGCGTTCCGGGCCGAGGTCGATCTTGTCTGGGGACGGGTTTCCGCCGCACGGCAACAGGCGGAGCAGGCCGTGGCGGTGGCGCGCACGCATCGCCAGCAAGGTGCCGAGGCCTGGGGCCTGAAGCTACTCGGGGAAATCCACACCCATGAGCCCGCGGAGACCGACCGAGCCGACCAAGCCTACCGGCAGGCGCTCGCGCTCGCCGCGGACCTCGGCATGTTCCCGCTCATGGCCCACTGCCACCTCGGCCTCGGTAAGCTGTACCGGCGCATCGAGAAGCACCAGGAGGCCCACGAACACCTCACCACCGCGACGACGATGTACCGCGAGATGGACATGCGGTTCTGGCTGGAGAAGGCGGAAGCTGAACTCAGGGAGCTGGCATGAAGGGGCCCCTGGAGCGCGGGGAAGGCTGGCACAACAGGAACCGGAAGAGAGGGCCATGCCGCGTGATCCGCTGAAGTCCCTGGAGTCGTTGGTGGCTGAGAAGCAGGCGCTGGCCGAGAAAGAACGGCGCCTGATGGAGGGCCAAGCCCAGGCGCTCCAGGGGACGGGGTTCGAGCTGACGCGGGTGGCAGCCTCGGACGGCAACGTCAGGCCCGCTCGGCCAGTGCGGAAGGTGCGACAGGTGCGCCGTGGGCTGAGGTGCCCGACGTGCGGCCGTCGCTTCGCGCTGGCGATGCACCTCGCTCGTCACGTGGCGGCCTCGCACAAGGGGAAGGCGTCTCCGAGAAGGGTGTCCCGACGAAGGGCTCACAAGCGGGCCGGGTGAACGTGCGGGCATACTCGGCTCGTCGCGCCCCGGTGGCGTGTCGGCGGGCTTCTGTTGCTGACCGTCTCGTTGGTGGGATGCGCGATGCTCACGGAATCGCCCAGCCAGCGGTCAAGGTCGGCGACCTGGTGATCGCTCCAGCCGCGTTCGACAGCAAGCTCGTCACGATCAGTGGGGGGATAGTCCTTTCAAACGGGCTTTCGCGGCGGGCGCTGAAGACGCCAGCCGCTTCCCTCCCTCCTGCGGGCGGGGCAGGATGGCGCTTCCGCGAGGCAAAGTCAAGAGTCTGATTGGGCA
>Ga0187892_10009463_pt1 | contig 12821 bp, 15 predicted proteins | sample MA1701073metaG_FD_139345 | JGI IMG/M metagenome (GOLD analysis project Ga0187892, IMG submission 139345) | Bio-ooze microbial communities from a basaltic lava cave in the Kipuka Kanohina Cave System on the Island of Hawaii, USA - MA170107-3 metaG ...
GAAGGCGGTACAGCCTACGCCAATCACCGCTACCTTGTTTCGGAAGTCGCCGGACATGTGCGTGAGCTAGCGCGATACCGGCAGAGGGGTCAACATCATTAGGGACCAGGGACCAGGGACCGGGGACTGAGGACCGGGGACTGAGGACCAGGAACCAAGGACCGCTCCTCACCCCTAGCCCCTAACCCCCCTGCTGTGCTACCTAGCGCGCCAGTTCGTCAACGGAGGCGTGGTGGACACCGCCCGTTACATTGTCGTGGAGGGGCCGATTGGGGTTGGCAAGACGACGCTGGCCCGCCAACTGGCCGAGGAGTTCCGCGCCCGGGCTGTGCTAGAGCAGATCGACGACAACCCCTTCCTCAAGAAGTTTTACGACGATCCACGCTCCTACGCTTTCCAGACCCAGCTCTTCTTCCTGCTCAACCGCTACCGCCAGCAGCGCGAGCTGGCACAGCAGGATCTATTCAATCAGAGCACGGTCGCCGATTACCTCTTCGCCAAGGACCAGATCTTTGCCCAGGCCAATCTCGACGGTGACGAGCTGGCCCTGTACCGCCAGCTATTCAGCCTGCTCGATTCTCGCTTGCCAAAACCAGATTTGGTTGTGTATCTTCAAGCTCGAGCAGACGTATTGTTGGAGCGGCTCCGGAAGCGCGACCGTGACTACGAACGGCGCATATCACCGGAGTACGTGAAGCGGATCGCGGAGGCGTATCGGGACTTCTTCTTTTATTATGATGAAACGCCCCTGTTGGTAGTCAACAGCTCCGACGTGGACTTCGTCGCCCACTCAGATGAGTTGGACGATCTGATCCGCGAGATCGGGACCATGGGGCGGGGAGTGCAACACTACATACCGCTTGGATCCAGATAAGCCGGCCCAGGCCGGAAAAACTGGACCGAGACGGAGTGCCCCGGCGACGGGGTTCGTGATGTGTTGATCCGATTTTCGCTGAGCGGCGACTTGACGCCGACTCACCTAAGCGAATCATCGGCTCACGGATCGCGAAGCAACTTTGCGCAGGCCCTCCGGGTTCGGTCCTAGGAGGGCTTTCTTTATGGAGCGCAAAGTCACCGTCCCCGACATCCTCAAGCGGAAGGGCAGCGACCCCATCGTGGCGCTGACCGCGTACGACTTCCCATTCGGCCGCATTGCCGACGAGGCGGGCATTGACGTCATCCTCGTGGGCGATTCACTCGGCATGGTGGTGCAAGGCATGGAGACGACCTTGCCGGTTACCATGGACGAGATGATCTATCACTGCCGGATGGTGGCACGGGCGCGCCAACGGGCCTTGCTGGTGGCCGACTTGCCGTTCCTGTCGTACCAAGTGGCGCCGGCCGAGGCTGTCGCGAACGCCGGCCGCCTCATCAAGGAAGGGGCCGCCGAGGCGGTCAAGCTCGAAGGCGGTGTCGCCATGGCCGAAACGATCCGCACCATTGCGCGCGTCGACATTCCGGTCATGGGACACATCGGCCTCACACCGCAGTCAGTTCATCGGATGGGCGGGCATAAGGTGCAGGGTCGCCGGCGCGGGCGGCGCCCGGGTGATCGCGAACGCGTGCTCGAAGACGCACGCGCCGTCGAAGAGGCAGGCGCGTTCGCCGTGGTGCTCGAAGGCATCCCGCTGGATCTCGCTGCCGACATCACCCGGAAGCTCAGCATTCCAACGATTGGCATCGGCGCCGGCCCGCACTGTGATGGCCAGATCCTCGTGCTGCACGACGTGCTCGGCCTGTGCGACCGTCTCGCGCCGCGGTTCGCCAAACGCTACGCCGAGCTCTGGGCCGCCGCGCGCGACGCCATCGGGTCGTATGCGCGTGAGGTGCGTGGCGGAGCGTTCCCCACAGACGCGCATGCGTTCCATTCATTGAGCAGCGTGCAGCAGGAGACTCAACCTCCCCCTGACCCCCTCCTTCGTAAGGAGGGGGAACCCGTCCGTGAGGAGATTGCCTCCCCCTCCTTGCGAAGGAGGGGATCAGGGGGAGGTCGCGTCGCGGCCCAAGGATAAGACCGCTCGGTTCGCATGTACACGATTACTACCGTCTCCGAGATGCAGTCGTGGTCCGATGTTGCCCGCAGTCGTGGGCAGCGGATCGGGCTCGTGCCCACGATGGGCTACCTGCACGCCGGTCATTTGAGTTTGGTGGCCGAATCGCAACGCCGCAGCGACGTGACGGTGGCCTCGATCTTCGTCAATCCATTGCAGTTCGGGGCCAACGAGGATCTCGATCGGTATCCGCGCGACGTGCCACGCGATACGGCCTTGCTCACGGAGGTAGGAACCGACGTGCTGTTCTTGCCGGACGCCTCGGTGATGTACCCGGAGGGTGCGCAAACGACGGTCAGCGTCGAGCGACTGGCGCAAGGCCTGTGCGGTGCGGCGCGGCCGACGCACTTCCGCGGCGTGACCACGGTGGTGAGCAAGCTCTTCAATATCGTCAAGCCGCACGTCGCCGTTTTCGGGCGGAAGGACTATCAACAATTTGTGGTGATCCGGCAAATGGCGGCAGATCTCAACTTCGACATTGATGTCGTCGGCGCGCCGATCGTCCGCGAAGCTGACGGTGTGGCCATGAGCTCACGGAACGCGCTGCTGTCACCGGCCGAACGACAGGCGGCACGCTGTCTCTCCGTGGCTCTCCAAGCGGCCGGTGCGCTGGTGCAGCGCGGCGAAGTCAGTGGCGCACGCATTCTCGATGCAGTGCAGGGCATCATTGCCGAGCAGCCGCTGGCGCGGATCGACTACGCCACACTTGCCGACCCGGACACGCTCGCAATGGTCAACGCCGTGCACGGGCCGACGCTGCTCGCTTTGGCGGTGCAGGTCGGCAAGACGAGGCTGATTGATAATTGTGTTCTCAGCGACAAGCTTCAAGCTTCAAGCGACAAGCCATGAGAACCAACATCTCCACAGGCGGTATCTGGCTTGGAGCTTGCGGCTTGGAGCTTGAAGTTCCCGGGAGGGTCTAATGCGCACCATGTTTCGTAGCAAGATTCATCGCGCCACCGTGACCGGTGCCGACTTGCACTATGAAGGCAGCGTGACCATCGACGTCGAGCTGCTCGAACGTGCAGACATCTTGCCCTACCAACAGGTCGACATCTGGAACGTCACCAACGGGGAGCGTTTCACGACGTACGCCTTGCCTGGCCAGCGCGATTCCGGCGTGGTGTGCATCAACGGCGCGGCGGCACACAAAGCAGGCAATGGCGACCTCGTCATCATCGCCACGTTCGGCCAAATGACCGACGAAGAGGCACGTACCTGGAAGCCACGCTGCGTCTTCGTCGACGCACAGAATCGACCAGTCGAAGAACGCGCCGAGCAAGCCGGGCAGGGCGACGTGCAACAAGCCTGGCAGTGAAAGACAGGTTGTTACGCTGTTAGGCTGTTAGCTGTTAGTAGAAACCGAGATCCGAGTCCTCGCAGCTAACAGCCTGGTCTAGCTCCGAGTGCCAACAGCCTAACAGCTAACAGCGTAACAGCCTGCTCTTCTGAGCTATCTTCCTTCAAACTTCGGCAGTCGCCGTTCCATGAACGAGTTGATGCCTTCCTGAAAATCCTGCGACCGAAACAGCAGCATGAGTTGCATGAGCACGTGGTGCGAATGTGACTCGAAGTCCTGGCTCAAGCCATGCCGGTAGAGCCGCTTCATGGCACGAATGGCGAGTGGGGCGTTCGCCGCGATCTTGGCGGCCCACCGACTGGCCTCGTCCATCAGTCGATCGGCCGGCACCACGGCGTTGACCAGCCCCAATTCGGCGGCACGGTCGGCGGGTAGCTCGTCGGCGAGAAAACCGATCTCGCATGCCTTGGCCCAACCCACGAGCCGCGGCAGATACCAGGTGCCGCCGCTCTCGGGGATGATGGCTCGTTTGGCAAAGCCCGGCACGAGCTTCGCGGTGTCACTCATGAGGCGAATGTCGCAACCCAGGGCGAGGTCGAGCCCGTAGCCGGCGGCCGGGCCGTTGATGACGCAGATGACGGGGGTGTCGAGCTCGTGCAAGACGACGGTGGGCAGATTGCGTGTGCCGATGTGCGAGGCTCCACCGCCTGGAGCGAATGCACCCGCACCGCCGATGCCTTTGCCGTCCGCTGCATCCTTGAGATCGAGCCCGCTGCAGAAACCGCGACCGGCCCCGGTGAGGATGATCACCCGTACATCGTTGTCGGCGTCCGCCTCGGACAAACGTTCCGTCAGCATGGAGAGCATCTCGAAGCTGATGGCATTGAGCCGCTCTGGACGATTGAGCGTGATCGTGGCGACGTGGTCAGACTTGTCATACAGCAGGTCGGGCATCCCGGTGCTTCCTCCTGGGCTGGGGGTCTGCCGCGCATTTGGTGACGAGTCAACCCTGGTGCACACCATGGGAGTTGGCTATCTTGGACACATGAAAGAGGCCAAGATATCCGAGGTCAAGAACCAGCTGAGTCGCTATCTCAGCCGCGTGCGCCGGGGCGAGGTGATTCGCATCCTGGACCGTAACGTGCCGATCGCACAGATCGTGCCGATCGAACGGCGCATGGCTGCGCGCGGTGTCGGCGAAGAAGTCTTGGCGGGCATGGAGCGCAAGGGGTTGATTCGCCGGGGCTCGGGCAGCATCGATCGCGAGATTCTCGACACCGACCCTCCGGGCAAGCCGAGCGGCGTCCTGCGCGCTCTCTTGGACGAACGAGCCCGACGATGAAGTTTTGGGACTCGTCTGCGATCGTGCCCCTGGTGTGCCGGGAAACGGAGAGCCGCCGGTGTCGATCGTGGCTCCGGTCCGACCCAGTGGTCCTGGTATGGGCACTTGCGGCGACCGAGGTCGTGTCGGCCCTAGCGCGCAAGCGTCGCGACGGCACCCTGGACCGCGCCCGGCTCGCCATCGCCAAGCGTCGGCTGGGGAAGCTCGAGACCGCTTGGAGCGAAGTGGCACAGTATGACGCCGTCCGCGGGCGCGCCCGCCGGTTGCTGGAGACCCACCCGTTGTCCGCTGCGGATGCGCTCCACCTGGCGGCGGCGCTCGTCGCCGTCGAGGAACGCCCCGACCAAGCAGACTTCGTCACCTTCGATACTCGTCTCGCCGAGGCTGCGGACAAGGAGGGGTTTCGCGTACTCGAGTGACCGAGTAACGCAAGTCACGAGTTACAAGCTTCAAGCCAGACGGAGCGGCCAGACAGAGTAACCACTCATCTGGCTTGGGGCTTGAAGCTTGGAGCTTGTAGCTGTACGTGCATCCGGCTTGCGACGTGTAGCTTGAAACTTGTAGCGTCGTCCCATGCGTCGCCTCGAAGGACGGGTCGCCGTCGTCACCGGTGCAGGGCAGGGGATCGGCCGTGGCATTGCGCTGGTGTTCGCTCGCGAAGGTGCCAAGGTGGTGATTGCCGAGCTCAAGGAGCACCGTGCAGCCCGCGTGGTTGAGGAGATTGCGGCCGAGGGTGGCACCGCCTGTGGCATCGCGACGGATGTCAGCCAGCAGGATCAAGTGCGCGACATGGTGGCGGAGGGCCTGCGGCTTTACGGCAGCGTCGACATCTTGGTCAACAACGCGCAAGCGATGCATGCGCGGACGCCCGTCGCGGAGCTGACGAGTGAGCAGGTGGACATCTTCTGGATCTCCGGTCTGAAGGGCACGCTGTGGTGTATGCAAGCGGTATATCCGCTGATGAAGGCGCGCGGCTACGGACGCATCATCAACTTCGTGTCGTCCGCAGGCCTCCGGGGCGAGCCGGGACTCGCCGACTACAACGCCACGAAGGAAGGGATCCGCGCGCTGACCAAGACCGCGGCGCGCGAGTGGGGGCGTGACGGTATTACGGTCAATTGCATCGCTCCGGGCGCACTCTCGAAGCGCGGCCGGGAGTATCTCCAGCGTGATCCCGAAGAGGTCGAGCGCCGCAACGCGCAGAAAGCCATCCCCCGCCTGGGCGACCCGGAGATGGACATCGCCCCGGTCGCCGTCTTCCTCGCCAGCGAAGAATCACGCTTCGTCACCGGCCAGACGATGTTTGCGGATGGCGGATATTGTCTCCTCTGACAAAGCTGCAAGCTCCAAGCCAGAACCGAGCGGCGCGCGACTTAGGTGAGATGGCTTGGAGCTTTGAAGCGTGGAAGTTTGTGGCGAACAGCCCTCACAATTTGGGATAAACGCTGCTGATTTTTCTAAGCGTCAAGCGATACAGGAAGATGACCAGGGCAACCACGCTCAGGAAGGTGCGGACCGCATGCAAGCTCCCCCAGCGGGCGAGTAGGCGGGCGGTCTCATCAGCGCTGGCCAAGGTGGACGGGTCGAGCAGGGCTTCATTCGTCGGTATGACTATCAGCATGGTGAAGGGAATCACGAGCGCCAACACCGAGCCGCCGAAGAGCCACCACCCACTCGCGCCGTTCCACCAAGCGGTCATCGCGAAGACGAACCCCGCTGTCGCGAGGATCGCCTGCATGACTGCTGCGCGCTGGTAGCTCGGCACAAACTGCGCAACCGCAATCGCAGGTGCCAGGGACATCCTCGCCGGGTGCTCGACGAGAGTGACGTATAGGGCGGCGCCCGCAAACAGGCCGCAACATAAGGTAGCGAGGAGTCTGCTCGTCGCCTGCAGCATGAAGGGCAAAACCGTCGCGCAATCCCATATCCCGCCACCCCATCCGATTCCACCCCCTCGAAGCTCCAAGCCTCAAGCTCCAAGCCAATCCCGAAGCCGCCCGGGCGTCTTATTCGAGGCTGTCGACGGAATCCTCTGGCTTGAAGCTTGTCGCTTGGAGCTTGAAGCTCAATAGATCGATTTCACCCAGCCGCCGTCGACGTTGATCGCAGCGCCGGTGATCCAGCTTGCGCGCTCTGAAGCCAGGAACGCCACGATGCCGGCGAGATCTTCGGGACGGCCGACGCGACCGATCGGCAGCGGTCGACGCGGCACATAGTAACGGTTGACCAGCTCGTCGGCCGACAGCCCTTCGATCGACTCGCCCTGCTCCTGCAACCGTTTCGCCGCGCTGGCTTCCAGGGCTGGGGTGCGTGTCAGACCAGGCAGGACGCAGTTCACCAACACGCCGTCCTGAGAGTACGCGTTCGCCAGCGTCTTGGAGAGTGCCAGCAGCCCGGCCTTGGCGCTGTTGTAGTGGACAACGACCACGTCGGGCTGGCGTGCCGACGTCGACGCGATGTTGATGATGCGGCCCCAGCGACGCTCGACCATGCCGGGAATGAGCGCACGCGAAAAACGCACGGCCGCCATGACATTGAGATCCCAGGCCCGCTGCCAGTGCGCATCCTGCGAATTCATGAACCCGCCCGGACCGCCGGCGCCGCCGACATTGTCGACCAGGATATCGACACGACCGAAGCGCGCGAGCGTTGCGTCAACGACCGACCGGACTCCTTCCGCGGTCGCCAAATCCGCGGGTACGGCGGTGACTTGCCGCCCTACCTCGGCAATGCGTTGCCCCGTTTCGTCGAGCGCCGACTTCTGACGCGCGCAGATCGCGACATCCGCCCCTTCGCGCGCCAGCTCAAGCGCAATCGCCGCGCCAATACCTTTGCTGGCGCCCGTTACGAGGGCGATCTTTCCGCTTAAATGAAGGTCCATGTGCGGAAGCTACAAGCTTCGAGCTACAAGCTTCAAGCCAGAGGATCGAGCTTCAAACTCCAAGCGCAAAGCGAATTGCGGTCATCAAATCGCGTCGCCCAGTCCCTTCTGGCTTGAAGCTTGAAGCCTGTAGCTTGGAGCTGCAGTTTTCACACTTGAAGGCCGACTTGGGTCTGCGCAAGATGGCACATGCCCTCGAGTGGCTGGATGCTTGGCAAGCGCACCACTGCCGGCTTCGTGATCGTTGCCCTGGCGGTTGCCGCAACCGGCATCGCCGGCATCGTCCAGTTGCGCGAGGCGCGCCAGGCGGGTGATCTCGCGCGGCGGACCCAGCAAGCGCTCGGCGCCATTGCGCAGGTTGAAATCGACTTGACCAATGCCGAGACCGGTCAACGCGGCTACTTGCTGACCGGCGATCCGGCCTACTTGCTACCCTACGAACAAGGCAAGGCAGCAGTACAGCAATCGCTCCAACGGCTGCACCGGCTGACGGGTACCAGTCAGAGCCAGCAGGCGCGCCTGCGGCAGGTGGAAGCGCTGGTGACTACCAAGCTCGACGAGCTGCGCGAAACGATCGACAAGCGTCGTGCCGAAGGCCTCGATGCGGCGTTGGTCATCGTGCGCAGCAACGTGGCCATAGCCACGATGGATCGTGTCCGCGAGCTCCTTGCCGCGGCCCGCCAGGAGGAGGAATCGCTTCTGAACACGCGGCTGCTGTCGCGCAGCAGCGGCTTCTGGTGGGCTAGCCGAGTCGTTCTGGGTGGCAGCGCGTTGGCCTTGGTCGCCATTGCGCTCTCATTGTTTTGGGTGAACCGCAGCGCGGCGGCGCGCCGGCGCGCCGAATGGCAGACGCGCGAAAGCGAGGAGCGCCTGCGGGTGACGCTCCGCAGTATCGGCGACGCCGTCATCGCAACCGACACGAACGGGCGAATCGTGTTCATGAACACTGTTGCCGAAACACTGACCGGCTGGCCCGAGCCGATGGCGCGCGGCCGACCGCTCGACGAAGTGTTTCGGATCGTCAACGAGTACACCCGTGCGACGGTGGAAAATCCGGTCTCGAAGGTGCTGCGTGAGGGCGTCATTCTGGGTCTGGCGAATCACACCATCTTGTTGGCGCGGGGTGGTGACGAGATTCCGGTCGACGACAGCGGTGCCCCCATCCGCGATGCGGACGGAGAGGTCATGGGTGTGGTTCTGGTGTTCCGCGACGTTCGCGACCGCAAACGTGCCGAGGAGGAGCACGCACGGCTGCTGGGCGAGGAGGACGCGCGCCGCCTCGCAGAAGACGCCAACCGCGCCAAAGACGAGTTCCTCGCCATTCTGTCGCACGAACTGCGCTCGCCGCTCCAGGGCATCGTCGGTTGGCTCACCGTCTTGCGAGATCAACGCTCGGACGCGGCCACGCAGCAGCGTGCCCTACAGGCCATCGAGCGGGGCGTGCGTCAGCAGGCCCAGCTCGTCAACGACTTGCTCGACGCCTCGCGCATCATGGCAGGCAAGCTGCAGCTCGAAGCCGCGCCCCTCGAGCTGAACGCGATCGTGCAGAACTGCATCGATGAGATGTTGCCGCTGGCGCGTGAGAAGGGCATCGAGGTGACCAGCCAGGTCGATGATTGCGGCACCGTGCTCGGTGATGCACATCGGCTGCACCAATCGGTCGCCAACATCGTGGCCAACGCCGTCAAGTTCACCCCGAACGGGGGGTCCATCGAGGTTCGCTGTCAGCACGAGAGTGGTGATGTCGTGGTGACCGTGCGCGATTCGGGGGAAGGGATTCCGGCGGAGTTCGTGCCGCATCTCTTCGACCGCTTCAGCCAGGCTGGTGGGAGTCGGGTGCGATCCGTCAGCGGGCTCGGCCTCGGTCTTTCGATCGCGCGACAGATCATCGAGCTGCACGGTGGGACGATCCGGGCTCAGAGTGATGGGCCCGGGCTCGGCGCGACGTTCACCCTGCGCCTCCCGCGCGCCGCTGTGGACGTCGACAGGGAGCGCCGCGCGCGCGAGCCGGCGCCGACCGTGAGCCTCAGCGGGGTCGCGGTGTTGGTCGTGGACGACGATCTCGACACGCGCGACTCGATGACCCTGCTGCTCGCGCAACGCGGCGCGTCGGTCCGCAGCGCCGCATCGGTCAGCGAGGCCCTCGAGTTGTATGCCCGCGAGGCGGCACAGGTGGTCGTCAGCGATCTCAGCATGCCCGAGCAAGATGGGCATCACTTGGTGAGGACGTTGCGTGACGCGGATGCTGGGCGGCGGCTGATTGCGGTAGCGCTTTCCGGTTTCACCACGGAGGAGGACCGCCGGCGGGCCAGGGATGCCGGCTTCGATGCCTATCTCGCGAAACCAGTCGACGTTGAAGGACTAATCGCAACGATCCGCAACTTGGTCGATGACGCCGGGCCCAAAAGAAGTGCCAAGTTACAAGGTGCAAGTGACAAGACTGAAGGATGATGCTCGAAGAGAAAGCCGCTCTGGCTTGCACCTTGTAACTTGAACCTTGTACCTTCTCTTCATGTCTGATCGTGAAGCCGCGCACCGCGACATCACCGTCAACCGCCGGGCGCGCCACGACTATCACATTGACGAGACGGTCGAGGCGGGGTTGGTGTTGACCGGCAGCGAGGTGAAGTCGCTGCGCGCCGGCAAGGCGCAGCTGAAGGACAGTCACGCGCGCATCAAGAATGGCGAGGTGTGGCTGTTCAACGCGCACATCAGCGAGTATCGGCCGTCGGCGCAGTTCGGCCACGAGCCGACACGCTCGCGCAAGTTGTTGCTGCACAAGCGCGAGATCGAGCGGCTCATCGGCAAGGTGAAAGAGCGCGGGCTGACACTCATCCCGCTGCGGCTCTATTTCAAGAACGGCCGCGCCAAGGTCGAGCTCGGGCTGGCGCGCGGCAAGAAGCTCTACGACAAGCGCGAAACGATCAAGGATCGCGAGACCCAACGCGAGATGGATCGCGCGCTGAAGGTGCGCTCCGAACGTTCGTGAACCTCGGCCAATTTATTACTTCGCTGCGTCGACCACCTTCATGACGTCTGTGGTGCCGGCGCCGGCGTCCGGAGCGGGCACCTCGGTGACGCGGTCGTCGACGTCGTCGAACTCAAGCCGCAACGCGCGGCACATCGTGGCGTGCATCTCGTACATGCAGGTCACGTAGGTGAGCTCGAGGATCTCGTAGTCTCCCAGGTCGTGGCGCAGTGCTGCGAAGACCCCATCGGGGACGCGGCCGCCTTCGAGCACCAGGCAGTCGGTATAGGCGAGCACGGCCCGCTCGAGCGGCGAGAAGCAGGTCGCGACCGACCACGAGGGGATCGCCTGGATTTGCTCTTCTGTCAGTCCCACGTCGCGGCTCGCCTTGCAGTGCTGGGAGAAAACGAAGCGGCTGCCGCGTGCGTAGCCGGCGCGAATTTGGCCGAGCTCGCGCAGCTTCGGATCGAGCTTGCGATTGGGGCTACGATAGAACGCGAACCCCTGCACGGCGTGGTCGAAGCAGTCCGGCACCCCGGCGAACACCGTCCACCAGTTGCCGGGCGATCCGGTTGCGGTGCCGGGTTCGGCGACGGGGCAGCGGTCACCGAACAGCATGTCGTAGATCGGACGGCCACGCTCGTGGATCTCGCTGCGAGGGACTTGGCGCAATCGGGGCATTGTTCGTCTCCTTCCTTTGTGGACACCAGGATTAATGCAGATCGGTGCCGCTGTGGAAGCGCCGTCTTCAAACGGTTGCCACGATACGCTCGGCCTCGCCCAGGAACCAGGGAACGTGATGCTGGTTACGGTTGCGATACCTGCACTGGCAGGCGATGTGTCCCGCACCATTCGCGTGACGTGACGCACGCGCCGCCCAAGACCTGGGATGAAAAACGGCGTCGAGAGTACCCCGACTGGGCCGCTGCTGTCGTAGCAGGTTGCCGCGGGACCAATGGGCGCTTGGACAAGCACTTCGATGCAGTGCAGCGCGAGGCCCAGACGGTCATGAATCGAAGCGCTCCCTCGACGAAGGGGTAGAAGGGCCCAGCTGCCTCAAACACGGAGAACCCATGGTGCCCCGCGTGGCGCCCGCTCGACGCATTCACAGGTCTCGTTTTGCATCCGGCCTGACGTAGACGATTTCATGGCCGCCAACCGCTGACACGCCCCGGTGCCATACTTATCTACGCAACGGTCTACCGAAGCGGGGAGCGCTTCAGAAGAGGAGGGTTGCGTGAAACTCACAGACATCCTTGGGGGAGTGTGTGTCCAGGAGCCCCGGTCCTGGGGCAACATTCAGGTCTTCCCACTAGTCCAACCGAACGGGCACCAGCCGGCATACGCGCTGCTCGACGAGCTGTTGGCCCGCGAGACGGTGTGCATCAGCGAGCTCGACGAGGCGGGTGTCGTGCCGACGATCAAGGTACGCAATGACGCTGACATCGACGCGTTGATCCTGGACGGCGCCGAGTTGCGCGGCGCCAAGCAGAATCGCATGGTGAACGTCACCATCATCGTCGGCAAGCGCACGGAGATCCCGATCCCGGTGAGCTGTGTGGAGCGCGGACGCTGGGCGTACCGCTCGAAGGGCTTCAGCTCCCGGGGGCGTACGGTTGCGAGCAAACTCCGCAGCCTCAAGGCGCACATGGTGTACGAGAGTTTGACGGCCGGAGGACACGCGGCCACCGACCAGATGGGCGTGTGGTCGCGCGTGGACGGGTACTTCAAGCGCAGTGGGGCGCATTCCAAGAGCGCCGCGCTGGATGACGTCTTTGCCGATCGCGATGCTGACGTCGAAGCAGTCTTGGAGGCGCTGCGCCAGATCGACGCTTACGGTGCGGTCGTCGCGATAGGCGGTGAGATTGTAGCGCTGGACCTACTCGACGCCCGCGACACCTTTGCAAAGCTGTGGACCGGCCTGCTGCGCGGCTACGCCATCGACGCGGTGCTGGAGAGGGCTACGGACGCCAGGGTACTGCGTCGGCAGGACGTGGAGCAGTGGATTCAGGCTGTGGCCCAGAATGGGACCGCTACGCCGCACGAGGTGTCCGGGGTGGGCGAATACTATGCCATCCGCAGCCCGAAGGTTGCAGGCAGTGTCGTGCTGCACGAGGGACGGCCGGTGCACACCGCCCTCTTCCCGGCGACCGAGTGAGATTGAGCGTGTCGATGAGCGAACGGGGGCATTGTAAGTCGTTCGAGTCGCCAACAAATACATGTTTGGCGCGCGTCGATCTTCGGGGCATACCCTCGGCACATCGGCCGAAGCCAAGCGA
>Ga0187892_10009464_pt1 | contig 12821 bp, 13 predicted proteins | sample MA1701073metaG_FD_139345 | JGI IMG/M metagenome (GOLD analysis project Ga0187892, IMG submission 139345) | Bio-ooze microbial communities from a basaltic lava cave in the Kipuka Kanohina Cave System on the Island of Hawaii, USA - MA170107-3 metaG ...
AGCAGGTAGGGGCTGAGGCCGCTTCTTCAGCGTAGACGCACACATTGGTCTCTTCTCCGCTCGCTCAAGGCTTCATTCTGTTCTGACGCAAAACCTATCGCACCACCATGAGAGGAGGATGAGACCAGGATGAGAAGTTTCTCATCTGAGCATCACAAATTTTTGGCCGAGATCTCGCTGCGTAAAAAGCGGGCGATTCCCTGGAAGAGGCCCTCAGCGAGCGCGTCTTGATAGGTGGATGAACCTAACCGTTTCCTTTCAACCGGATGGGTGAGGAAAGCGGTTTCTACCAAGACACAGGGCATGTGGGCCCCAACCAGTACGTAAAAAGGCCCCTTTTTGACACCAAGATTGTGGACTTCAGGGTAGTGCTCACGCGCCTGGTTGATAAGCGAGTGTTGCAGAGAGCGGGCCAAGGCAATAGACTCCTCTTCCTTTCCGGTCTGGATGAGATCGCTGAGAATAAAGGCCAACTCGTTCCCGCGTCGCTGTTGACGACTCTGCTGGCGAATGCCGTTTTCGATCTTCGCTAAGCGAATAGTCGCCCGGTCCTCGGTATTGTTGAGGTAATAAGTCTCAATACCGTGCATAGTAGTATTCAGGCTGGCATTGGCGTGAATCGAAATGAAAAGGTCTGCCTTTGCAGCATTGGCACGTGCGGTTCGTTCTGGCAGTGGAACAAAAATGTCTCGGCTCCGTGTCAACAAAACCTCGACCGCCAAGCGCTTGCGCAATTTTTGGGCGAGACGTTTGCTAATTGTCAGGACGACTGTTTTCTCTGAAAGCCCATTGATTCCCTGGGCTCCTGGATCATGGCCGCCGTGCCCTGGGTCCAACATGATGCGATAGCGACGAGGGCTCTGCACGCCGTTGCTTGAGCGCGGCGGAAGAGAGTCGGGTTCAACCGCACGAAAGGATTCTTCCGATTCTGGCGGTCTTTGACGAGATATTTCGGGTTCTGGCCGAGACCGGTCGGGGGCCTTGCGTAAGAAGATAACCACCTGGTCGGGAGAACGCAGCTCACTGACTCGGTACGTACCACCACCTGCAAGTTCAAGAGAAATACGGACAGCAGAAGAAGAGACTTGGCCGCTATGCACCGAGGCCAGCAACGCATCTTTAATATTGAGGGTTGAAGGGACCACCGTGCCGAGTGTAGCCGGTGAAAAAGTAAGATGTAGACGTGTAGGGCGGGCATCCTGCTGTGATGCAGAGACCGGTGGTTCGGTCGTAATCTCGTACGGCGTCGGATGAGAGAGGGTAATCACCACCCGCGTCGCGTCATCGGTCGCTACCGTACGGACAGTCTGAATGATGTTGGGACTCTGAGCAGAGACCGCGGGCACGTTGCCCATAACGAAGCAGAGCAGAGCGAGGAGGCTGAACAGAGGAGGCAGCGATAAACCGAACGGAACAAATAGGGTTGAAGGCAGGAGAACGCCGGAGAGGCAAACAGGGGAACGGTGCATCTGGTGTTGTTTCCCCGTTCCCCTCATTCCGCCCCTCTACGTTTGCTGTGGTGTTGGTGGGCAGTTAGGTGCCAGACTCCCAGGAGGTGAGGTAACGTTTCTGCTCACCGGTGAGCCGATCACAACGGATCCCCATGCTCGCCAGCTTGAGTGTGGCAACCTTGTCTTCCACTGCTTTGGGAACCAAGTGCACTCGGGCAGCCAGGGGTTTTTTATTTTCCACTACCCAATGGACAGCCAAGGCTTGGGTGGCAAAACTCATATCCATGACTGCCGCCGGGTGGCCTTCGGCAGCCGCGAGGTTGACCAAGCGGCCTTCGCCGATCAAGTATAGCGAACGCCCATTGGCTAAGCGGTAGGCATCAACGTTCTGCCGTACATTTTTATCGATCGTTTTCGACAGCTTGGTCAGTGCTTTGACATCGATCTCGACATCGAAATGCCCCGAATTACAGAGAATAGCGCCGTCTTTCATCTTGAGGAAATGTTCTTCGCGTAGAACACTAGTGTCACCAGTGAGCGTGATAAAAACCTCTCCTTCACGAACCGCGTCACTCATCGGCATCACGCGAAAACCGTCCATCGCCGCTTCTAGGGCGCGAATAGGGTCAACTTCGGTCACGATCACCTGAGCACCGAGGCCTCGTGCGCGTGACGCCACACCCTTGCCGCACCAACCATAGCCAGCGACGACAATGTTTTTCCCGGCAAATAAAATGCTGGTAGCCCGGAGGATACCGTCCAACGTCGATTGGCCGGTGCCATAGCGATTATCGAAGAGATACTTGGTTTCAGCATCGTTGACCGCCACCACAGGCAATGCCAGTACGCCATCTTTTTCCATCGCGCGCAGCCGAATCACGCCGGTGGTAGTTTCTTCCAAACTGGCACGGATCCGCGTGCTTTGCTCCTTGTACTCAGGGTCGGTGTGTAACAAATTCACCAAGTCTGCACCGTCATCTAAAGTGACATTCGGTTGTTGTGCAAGGGCTTGGTGTAAGTGACGATAATAGATTTTTCGGTTTTCACCTCGAATAGCGAACACCGGGATGCCGTCGTGTTTCACCAGCGATGCCGCCGTATCATCTTGCGTCGAGAGGGGATTGGAAGCGCACAGCATGACTTCTGCACCACCGGCCTGGAGGGTCCGCATCAGATTGGCAGTTTCGGTAGTGACATGTAGACAAGCCGATAATTTCATGCCTTTCAGCGGTTTGGTCTTCGCAAATAAATCACGGACCTGACGTAAGACGGGCATGTTTTGCTCCGCCCAGTCGATCCGTTTTTTTCCTTCGGTCGCCAGACGGAGGTCTTTAACATCACCTTTCACAGTTCCCATAGAAATTCATTTCCTCACTAGACAGAGTTACTTGGTACTCGCAGAACGTTTGAGTGCATCAACCTTATCAATCCGTTCCCAGGTGAACCGGTCGCCTTCCGCAGGTCGTCCGAAGTGCCCGTAGGCAGCCGTCGGCCGATAGATCGGACGTTTAAGGTTGAGGGTGTTAATGATGGCTGCGGGGCGGAGATCAAAATTCTCGCGCACGATTTGAGACAGGCGCTCGTCCGGGATGACACCTGTTCCGAAGGAGTCAACGAGCACTGACACGGGCTCGGCCATACCGATGGCATAGGCGATTTGCACTTCGCAGCGTTGGGCAAGACCGGCAGCGACGATGTTCTTGGCAATATAGCGCGCCATGTACGCGGCCGAGCGGTCCACTTTCGAGGGGTCTTTACCGGAGAAGGCCCCACCGCCATGCCGGCCGTAGCCACCATAGGTATCGACGATAATTTTCCGCCCGGTGAGCCCGCAATCAGCGAACGGACCACCATGTACAAACCGACCCGTCGGATTGACGAGGTAGACGGTTTTGCTGTCGAGGAATTCCTTCGGGACCACCCGCTTAATGATGTCTTCGACGACGGCTTCCTTAATGGTGTTATAAGAGGCATCGGGGTGGTGCTGTGCAGAGATGAGCACGGTGTCTGCGCGTGCCGGTTTGCCATCACGGTAATGAACCGTCACTTGTGATTTGGCATCGGGACGAAGGAAGGGGAGGCGTCCGCTTTTTCGTGCCTGGCTGAGTTCCTCCATCAGGCGGTGGGCCGTGTAGATCGGGAACGGCATGAATTCTTTGGTTTCGTCGCAGGCAAAGCCAAACATCATGCCTTGATCGCCCGCTCCCTGTTCCTTATGCAACCCTTCCCCTTCCGTGACTCCTTGGGAGATGTCAGGAGACTGCTGGCCGATGGCGGTGAGAACCGAACAGGTTTCAGCATCAAACCCGAGCTCGGAGCTGGTATAGCCAATGTCTTTCACAATGGCGCGGGTGATGTCAGCATAATTCACAGTAGCCCTGGTGGTAATCTCGCCAGCGATGACAACCATCCCCGTCTTGGTCAGGGTTTCACAAGCGACACGGCTTTCAGGGTCGATGGCCAGCAGGGCATCGAGGACCCCATCAGAAATCTGATCACACATCTTGTCAGGATGCCCTTCGGACACCGATTCTGAGGTAAATAAGAATTCTTTCGCGGGCATAACAGCAATCTCCTTCGTTCCCCTCCCCTTTCTGGTAAGAGAGCAGGCGCATGTAATAGGATAGTCTGGAGAGCGTCAAGGGGCAAACGGCTATTCTTCGTAAAAGCGGTCTTCGATCACTTTGGTCAGCGCGGCCAGAGCCGCATCTGCATCTGCACCCTGAATGTGAATGTCGAGGATGCTGCCTTGCGGGGCCCCCAGGGTCATGAGATCCAGCATGCTGCGCCCGTTGACGACGCGGTTTTGCCAACTGACCGACACTTCGACACGCAGCCCGGTGAGCGCGCGGATAAACACCGCAGCAGCACGGGCATGGAGTCCCTGCGTATTTTTGAGTGTCAGTTGGGCGTGAACGCTGGTGTCGTCTGTCATACACACAACTGGATTAGCGTTGTAAATCACGATGCCGCAGGTGGACGGTGTAGCCCCACCCGATTAATCGTCGCTCGAACTCCTCAGCGATGGCGACTGAACGATGGCGACCCCCGGTACAGCCAATAGCGAGGGTCAAGTAGCTTTTGCCCTCACGTACATACAGTGGGAGGGTGGCTTGGAGAAGGGTGCCAGCATGGGTCAGGAACATGTCCGCCTCTGGCCGTTGGAGAACATACGTCGCCACCTCAGGCTCTTTCCCGGTTTTGGCGCGGAGCTCTTCGATAAAAAAGGGGTTGGCCAAAAACCGCACGTCAAACATAATGTCGGCATCAGCCGGGACCCCGTGTTTATAGCCGAACGATTCAAGCGTGATGACTAAGGTAGACTGTGTCTGCGAAGTGGCGATAAGCTGGCGAAGTTTTTCTCGCAGTTCGTGTACGGTGTAGGTAGAAGTGTCAATGATCTGGTCAGCAATCTCACGCAAGTCGGCGAGACGTTCGCGTTCGACCTGAATACCTTCGGCGATCCCACCGCTTCCAGCTGCCGGGTGGGGCCGCCGGGTCTCACTAAAACGCTGGAGCAACACCGTATCGGCAGCCTCCAGATAGAGAATTCTGACGCGCTGGCCACGATGACGCAGTTCTGCCAGGACATCAGGATAGTTGCGTAAAAACACCCGCTCACGGTGGTCGATGCCCAGCGCCACTCGGGTAATCGGTTCTTCACTGTTCATGCACAGTTCAAGAAAACGCGGAATCAAAGCGACCGGCAAGTTGTCGATACAATAGAACCCAAGATCTTCAAGGACGCGAATCGCCGTGCTCTTGCCGGAACCTGAAAGTCCGGTCACGATCACTACCTGCATCACCTCGGATGGAGGGAGTGGGAGAAAAGGGTCAGAGTCTGGCATCTTCGTCACAAATGACCTGGTAGAGAGCGGCATCATTGGTCCCTTGGAGCAGGCGGTCACGAAACGCCCGATCTTTCAATAAGCGTGAAACCCGGGCCAACGCTTTGAGGTGTAATCCGGCTGACTCATCCGGGGCGACCAGGAGGAAGAAGAGTTTGGTCGGAAGCCCATCGAGTGAATGACAATCGATCCCCGTGAGGCTCCGTCCGAAGACCGCCAGCACCCCCTTGAGGCCTGGCAGTTTGCCGTGGGGAATGGCAATGCCTTCGCCGATCGCGGTCGTGCCCAGGCGTTCGCGGTCCAGGAGCACAGTCACTAACTGTTCGGCTTTGATCTCCGGTCGCTGCGCGGCCAGATGGCGGGCGAGTTCCTGGAGCACCTCGGCCTTGGTAGTACTACGTAAATTCGGAATAACCAGATCAGCAGTCAGAATATCAACCACACGCATAGGGGGTCCTTTCCCCGGAGCGGCACACGAGAGGTGTCTTCCCCTCACTATAGGGCATGTTTGCGTTTCGCTGAAGAAAGAATATTCATGCTTTCTCGATATTTCGCAACCGTGCGACGAGCGATGGTCACATTCCCGCGCGATAACTTTTTGGCGATCTCCTCGTCACTCAACGGATGGGTTGGATCTTCGTTGGTAATCATCTGGCGAATTTGGTCTTTCACACTCTCGGCGGCGACATCTGGTCCCTGTTGCCCTTTGAGCGCCGTGGTGAAGAACTTCTTCATCGCAAAAATACCGCGTGGGGTGGCTATGTATTTATTGGCGATCGCACGACTGACGGTGGACTCATGGACGCCGACGTCATCAGCAACATCGCGTAACACCAGGGGATGCATCTGCGAGACGCCATGAGTCAAGAAATCCTGTTGAAACTTGACGATACTTTCCGACACCAAAAACAGGGTGCGTTGTCGCTGTTGAATACTCTTAATCAACCAGGCGGCCGAGCGGAGTTTATCGTTGAGGTACTCTTTGACATCGCCGCCTTCGGCCAACAGACGGCGATAGGACTGACTGACGCGGAGGCGCGGCAGCCCTTCTTCATTCAAGGTCACCACGTAGTCATCTCCAAGTTTATGGACATGGACATCAGGAATGACATAGCGCACTTCTTCTTCCGTGAAGTTGCGGGCCGGTTTTGGTTCAAGGGACATGATAATTTTCATGGCTTGGGTCAGGTCGTCGAGTGAGACCCCCAAGTCCTTGGCGAGACGATCGAAGCGGCGACTTTCGATGACCGCTAAGTGATCTTGGACAATGCGGGTGGCCAGCGCCATCGCCGGGTCCTCAACTCGGGGGTCTTCGAGCACTTGCGTACGCAGTTGTAACAATAGGCACTCGCGGAGATCTCGTGCCCCAATACCGGGAGGGTCGCAGGATTGAATAAGCTGGAGGACATACGCGGCCAACTCGATATTGACGCCGGCGCTGGCCGCGAGTTCTTCCAGCGGCGTTTCCAGATAGCCAGAGACGTTGAAGTTGCCGATGATGATAGAGGCGACCCGTTCTTCGTCAGGGCTCAGTTCATGAAAGCGGAGTTGGTCGGAAAGGTGGTCAACCAGGGACTCCGTGCGGGTCATCAGGTTTTCCAGGGAACGTTGACGGTCGTCATCGTCATCGTCCCCACCTATGGAAGGAAGCGCCGGGGTGTTCCCATTGTAGGAATCGAGATACGACTCCCAGTTGATGTCTTCTTTTTGCGGTGCGTCTGTCATCGTCACCGGAGTGTCCCCGTCCCCGACCATCGGCGGCTCTTCAGGAATAGGCTCCTCTCCTTCCGCACGTTCGAGAACTGGGTTCTCGGCGAGTTCCTCGTCGATCAGGGCATCGAGTTCTTCACGTTGAAGCTGCAAAATTTTAATCGCCTGACGCAACTGTGGCGTCATGACCAATTTTTGCTGGAGCTTCTGGACGAGTCGTGCTTCCAATGCCATGTAGCTGCTACCTTGATCCTGCCAGACTAAAACGTTCGCCGAGGTAGACTTGGCGAACGCGATCACTCGCGGCTAATTCTTCGGGAGACCCTTCGTGAAAGACGGCACCATCGGTCAGTAAATAGGCCCGGTCGCAGATCCGCAGGGTCTCTTGCGCGTTATGGTCAGTGATCAAAATACCAATCTTCCGCTCGCGCAACTGCAAGATAATTTCTTGAATATCAATCACCGATAAGGGATCAATCCCGGCGAACGGTTCATCCAACAGCATGAACGAAGGAGAGAGCACCAAAGCACGAGTAATTTCGACTCGGCGACGTTCACCGCCGGACAACGATTCCGCGCGGCGGTCAGCAAGATGAGAGATGCGTAACTCGGCTAACAAGTGCGTGAGTCGATTTTGTCGCTCGGCGGTACCGAGCGACAGGGTCTCAAGGATGGCCATAAGGTTTTCTGCAACCGTGAGCTTGCGGAAAACCGACGGTTCTTGGGGGAGATACGTTACTCCCTTGCGAGCGCGCTGATGCATAGGGAGAGTGGTGATGTCTTCTCCATTGTAGTGCACGATACCCTGATCAGGGCGGATGATGCCGACAATAATAGAAAATGTGGTGGTCTTCCCTGCCCCGTTCGGGCCCAGTAGTCCGACCACTTCTCCGCCTTTCACTTCGACGGTTACATTGCGGAGCACAGGGCGGCGGCTATAGGACTTGCACAACCCTTCTCCTCGCAACACCGGAGTTTTGCTCACCGCTTTCCTTCTCCTTTTTTCTCCTTATCGTCTTCTTTGGGTGTTAGGATCATCTCCGGATTGCCTTCGACCGTTGTCCGTCCCTCATCGACGTAGATGGTCACTTTTTGGCCGGTGACTTCGTTTGTTCCATCACGAAGGACGGCATTTCCACTGAGGACAATAGTCCGAGACTTGTCATTAAAAACAGCTTTGTTACATGTAGCCCGGCGAGTGGTCGAGGTAATCTCAACGTTCTCTTCAGCAACGATTTCTTTGATCTTTTGGCCTTGGGTGGTATTCGTGGGACCCCCTTGGGTAGGAGTAGCAGCGGCGGGCTCTTCGTAAGTGACAGTCAGGGTGCTGCTCTTAAGCGTCGCGTCACCTTGTGTCGCCACCACCGAGCCACGATAGACAATGCGTTTATCGTTATAAAAAAACTCCAGATCGTGCGAACGGATGTGAATCGGTTCTTTGCGTGAGGTGAAATCCAGGGCGCCGAATGGACTCGGTTGTTTTTCCGATGATTCGGCAGTTGCGGCTGAAGTTCCCTCACCAGCCAGTTGTCCAGACACGCAGAACAGTGCAACGAGCAGTATGCCCGTTGTGCGCATGTCACCCCTCTTCCTCATGAATGTTCTCCCTTACTCACGGTCGTTTCCACATCAGCATTCAGCGTCAGCCGTTTGCCACCAAGATCGATGGAATACCCTTGTCCCGCAATGGACACACCCGGGCCGTTGATCTGGACAGCCGCAGCGGAGACGATGGTGTTCTGTTCATTGTCAAACGTGGCCTCTTGAGTTTTGATAGAAAAGTCGCCGATCTGCATTTCTAAATCGCCCTTCAACTCAACCCGGGTGACCTCACGCCCGTCCTTATCGAGATAGACCCGTGCCTCCTGACCCTTTAGCGCGATCATCTCACCATCTTTGGGATAGAGGGAAAACTCTGGCGCCTCAACGATCACTTCTTGACTCTCGTACGAGTAGCGAGCTTGCCGAGCGACAATTTCCCATACTTTCTTGCCATCACGCACTTTAACGCGACGAAAATCCTGCATCCGTTGGTCTGTTGTCGCCGTGAGATCTGGAGCAATCTCCTTTATCCTTTCCTCATTGACACGTTGCTGATGCATAGAAACCATGACGCGATAGCCAACCCCGACTAGCAGGAACAATACCACCATTACGATAGCAAAGCGTACCTGACTCCGACTCATCTGTATTACCACCCGCGACCAAAATAGCGTACCTTTGTCAGGTTACGCAACGACAGGTATGGGACTTTATCAAGTGGAGGAATCGATCAGAGGGGCGACCCGCCTCTTTCTTTGATCACCACGTCGATTTTTTGCAAGGTACGTAAGAGCACTTCCAGATGGGCAAGAGGGAAAACAGTGGCTTTGTCGCTTAAAGCTCGTTCCGGCTCCTGATGAACTTCCATAAAGAGCCCATCGAGGCCAACCGCAATCGCAGCCCGTGCCAGTGGAGCGATAAACTCCCGCTGACCGCCAGACATATTGCCCTGACCGCCAGGCAATTGGACACTATGGGTCGCATCGTACACGACCGGATAGCCGGTCTGGGCCATAATGGCTAACGAACGGAAATCCGAAACGAGGTTATTGTAGCCGAAGGATGCTCCGCGCTCTGTGAGGAGGATGCGTTGGTTGCCGGTTGCCGCAACTTTCGCGGCAGCATGAGCCATATCTCCAGGAGCGAGGAACTGTCCTTTCTTGATATTGACGACCCTCTTCGTCTTTCCAGCTGCGACTAACAAATCAGTCTGACGGCACAGAAAAGCGGGAATTTGCAACACATCCACGACTTCTGCTGCTGGTCCCGCTTCTTCTGGACTGTGAATATCAGTAAGGACAAGCACTCCGATCTCGCGCTTGACTGTAGCCAGGACTGCGAGCCCTTCGTCCATCCCTAACCCCCGAAACGAATCGAGGGCCGTGCGGTTCGCTTTGTCATAGGACGATTTGTAAATGAAGGGGATGCCGAGGTGAGTCGTGAGCGTCTGTAACGCCTCGGCGTGAAACAACGCCGAATCGCGGCTTTCGACTACGCACGGACCGGCAATCAACACGAACGGTCGCCCCCCGCCGCACAGCAATGGACCAATGGCGACCGGGTTTGGTGAAACTTCTCGCGCCATTAGTGTTCCGCTCCACTCGCCCGCAGTAGCGGAGGGCTCTCGTATTCGCCCATACGATGTTGCAGGGCTGCCCGTACGAAGCCTTTGAACAAGGGATGGCAGTCTACCGGGCGTGACTTTAATTCGGGATGGAACTGGACACCAACGAACCAGGGATGATTCTTCAACTCGATGATTTCCACGAGATGCCCGTCGGGAGAAAGGCCGCTGAAGATCATGCCCTTGGCCAGGTATTGCTCACGATAGGCATTGTTGAATTCATAGCGATGGCGATGACGTTCAGAGATTTTCTTTTTACCGTAGAGCTTGGCGGCAAGGGAGCCCTCTTGCAGCGTAGACGGGTAGGCACCAAGACGCATCGTCCCGCCTTTTTGCACCACTGTCCGTTGGAGATCCATCAGGGCAATAACCGGATGCGGAGAATTTTCATCGACTTCGGTCGAGTTGGCCTCCTTCAACCCGCAGACATGACGGCCAAATTCGATGACCGCCATCTGCATGCCAAAGCAGATTCCAAAGAACGGCACGCCCTCTTCCCGAGCATAGCGCACTGCGGCGATCTTGCCCTCAGTCCCGCGCTGCCCGAACCCCATCGGGACGAGCAATCCATCCGCGCGCCGCACGGCTTCCGGCAGTACACCATTTTCTAATTGCTCAGAATCAACGTGATCAATGTCCACCCGACACTCGTTTGCCAGTCCTCCATGAGTCAAGGCTTCATTAAGGCTCTTATACGAGTCAACGAGGTTGACGTATTTGCCGATCATGGCAATACGCACGTGCTCACGGGGGTTTTTGTAGAGGTGGACGATGCGTTCCCACTTGCTCAGATTGGGGCCACCAGTCCACATGTTCAGTTTCTCGACGACGCGTTCATCCAGCCCCTCTTGATGGAACACCAACGGCACTTCATAAATGCACTCTACGTCTTTCGCAGTGATGACGGCATTCTCATCAACGTTACAGAAGTGAGCAATTTTGGCTTTGACTTTGGGGTCAAGATAACGGTCAGTCCGACACAGTAAAATATCCGGTTGGATACCTAAGCTGGTCAGTTCTTTTACACTGTGCTGGGTCGGCTTGGTTTTCAGTTCTCCAGCGGCAGAGATGAACGGGACTAAGGTCAGGTGCACATAGAGGACATGCTCACGCCCCCAATCCCAACGAAACTGGCGGATCGCTTCGAGGAACGGTAACCCTTCGATGTCACCAACTGTTCCTCCTACTTCGCAGATGGCGACGTCGAATCCGGAGGCCGCGGCGAGAATCCGTTGTTTAATTTCGTCGGTGATGTGAGGAATGACTTGCACGGTGCCGCCGAGGTAGTCCCCGCGACGTTCCCGAGAAATGACGGCATCATACACCTGACCGGAAGTGAAACTATTCTTGCGGGACAGCGGAGTCGAGACATAGCGTTCGTAGTGACCGAGATCGAGGTCGGTTTCCGCGCCGTCGTCGGTTACGTAGACCTCGCCATGCTGGAAAGGATTCATAGTACCGGGATCGACGTTGATATAAGGGTCCATTTTGAGCAGGGTCACTTTAAGCCCGCGACTTTCGAGCAGTCCGCCGATTGAGGCTGCGGCAATGCCTTTGCCCAGGGAGGAGACGACGCCTCCCGTAATGAAAATAAATTTCGTTTTACGATTGTCCCGGCTCGCGGTGCTCATGACAGTGCCTCCTCTGCTCGTTGTAAATCCTCTGGTGTATCCACTTCAAGCGTGGGTCGTTCTGTGTCGCTGACAACGATCCGATAGCCCCATTCTAAAGCGCGGAGTTGTTCCAGTTGTTCGCTTTGTTCCAGCGGCGTGCGCGGGAGCCGAGTAAAGGTAAACAAAAAATCGCGGCGATAGACGTACAAACCGATATGTCGGTAACCAAGAATTGCCGCTTGAGTGTCAGATTTGGATTCTAGACTTTGAACTTTGAACTTTGAACTTTGAACTTGAGGCCCTGCCACCTGATCTCGTGTATACGGAATCGGGCTACGAGAAAAGTACAGTGCATACCCCTCATGGTCGGTCACTACTTTCACTACATTGATATTCTGCCACTCGGTGAAGTCATGAATTGGCGTTTTCACGGTGGCTATGACTGCTGCCGAGGAGCGGGTCAATGCGGCAACAGCGTCTTCTACTAAGGACGGCGGGAAAAATGGTAAATCACCTTGTACGTTCACAACCACATCAGCAGTAAGTCCTTGGGCAACCTCAGCCAGACGGTCGGTACCAGTCGGGTGGTCGGGTCGCGTCATAGCGACGGTTCCACCGATGCTTCGTACGGCTTGCGCAATACGTTCATCGTCCGTAGCAACGATCACGTCCGCCAGACCACGAACACGGCGGGTGTGCTCATAGACGTGTTGAATCATCGGCTTGCCACGGAGCAACGCCAGGGGCTTACCCGGAAACCGAGTGGACCCATAACGCGCTGGAATAAGAGCGACAACTTCCACGCTCAACCTACACTCATAATGTTTGGGGTTGTTCCTACGGACAAGAGCGCACTATGGAGCAGAACTATACGAGAGAAGAGTGAGATCGTCAAACTTCAGGGGAGGAAGGGGTGCATAACGTTTGAGTGGCAAATTCCAAACTCGTTGGCTTTTCTCCGCGTGGCTCTTCTACGAGGCCGGAAACTCTGCGCAATTTTCCGAGTGTCAATGCCCTACACCTACGAGTTACC
>Ga0187892_10009465_pt1 | contig 12820 bp, 14 predicted proteins | sample MA1701073metaG_FD_139345 | JGI IMG/M metagenome (GOLD analysis project Ga0187892, IMG submission 139345) | Bio-ooze microbial communities from a basaltic lava cave in the Kipuka Kanohina Cave System on the Island of Hawaii, USA - MA170107-3 metaG ...
CCGTCGCGGCCCAGGCGCAGCTCAAGGCCTCCCTCAGGCAGATCCAGGACTCCCTCGCCGCCGAGCGCGGCCGCATCGAGGAGAAGGGCGCGCGCGACATCGAGAAGCTCGAACGCGCCTACGCCTCGTCGCGCGCCGGGAGAAAGGACAAGCTCCGCCGCAAGCAGGAGCGCCTGACCGAGGACGCGCGCAAGGCGAAGGACCAGGCCATCGCCGCGCTCGAGGAGCGGCACGCGCGCTACGTCGAATCGCTCAACGCCCACCGCGCCGAGTCGGTCGACCTCCGCACGGAGGCGCTGCAGCACAAGGAGCGGGTCGAGCGCTTCGCCGACGGCGTCGGCATCGCCCCCAACGGCCGCCCGCCCGCCGCGCCCCTCGAGCCGATCCCCCCCGAGCAGGTCGCCGACGCCCTGCGCCGCCGCATGTCCGACGGCCTCGCGCTCCTCGACCAGGGACGGAGCGACGGCGGGATGCGACTCCTCCGCTGGGCGCCCCTGCCCGTGATGATCGTGCTCATCCTCCTCGCGCACGGCGGCGCCCTCTACGGCGTGCGGGAGCGCGCGCCCGAGTGGACCCAGAAAGCGGGCGTCGCCGCGGCCGTCACGTTCCCGATCTGCCTCATCGCGGCGATCTTCGGGTACGTCCGCCTCAAGCGCCGGGCCCGCGCCCGCGTCGGCGCCCTGCGCGCCGGCGCCGCGGAGATCCTCTCCATCCTCCAGCGCCACGAGTCGTTCGTCGCCGCCGGCCTCGGCGGGAGCAAGGACAAGCTCATCGAAGGGAAGATCAACGTCGCATCGGAGATCGAGGAGAAGTTCCGCGCGCAGGACGAGGAGACGGACAAGGCGTCGGAAGAGGGAGCCGTCGACCTGCAGAGGCGCCGCGACATCCTGACCGCGAGGGTCGCCCGCCGGAAGGACGCGCGCCTGCGCGTCGTGCGCGAACGCGCCGAGACGGAGACGAAGGCCGCCGAGCAGCGGCACCAGGCGGAGGTCGCGCGCCTGCGCCAGGCGTCCGCCGAAGAGGAGAAGCGCATCGACGCGGAAGGGCGCGCGAAGCTCGCCGCGCTCGCCGCCGACACGGAGCGCGTCACGGGCGAGTTCGGCCGCGAGGCCGGGGAGGCCCGCCGCGCGATTCTCGACCTCCATCCCCGCTGGGGCGACGAGCGGTGGAAGAAGTTCCGCCTGCCCGAGCAGTTCCCCGGCCCCGTCCACGTCGGCGACCTGCGCCTCGACTCCGCGCTCCTCCCGCTCGCCCTCTCCTTTCCCTCGCAGGGGTGCCTGCTGGTGAGCGCCGACCCCGAGACCCGCGCCCGCGCGTTCGACGCGGCGTTCAACACCATCCTGCGCATCCTGACGCGCTTCCCGGCCGGCAAGGCGCGGTTCCTCATCTTCGATCCCGTCGGGCTCGGCCAGAGCTTCTCCGCGCTCATGCACCTCGCCGACCACGACGAGTCGCTCGTCGGCGGGCGCATCTGGACGGAGTCGGCCCACATCGAGCGGAAGCTGAACGAGCTGACCGAGCACGTCGAGAAGGTCATCCAGAAGTACCTGCGCAACCGCTACGCGTCGATCGACGAGTACAACCGCGACGTCGGCACGATGGCCGAGTCGTACCGCTTCCTCGTGCTCGCCGACTTCCCGACCGGCTTCAGCGCGCTCGCGCAGGAGCGCCTCGCCAGCCTCGTCGCCAGCGGCACGCGCTGCGGCGTCTACACGCTGATCCTGCACGACCGCCGGCAGAAGCTCCCGGCGGGCCTCGACATCGCGCGGCTCAAGAACAACGGCCTCATGCTGCGCTCGGAGCGCGACGGCTTCCGGGTGGCCGACGAGGTGCTGGAGCGCGGCCTCATGGCGCTGGAGGCGGCGCCGGAGCCGGCCGCGCTGACGTCGCTCCTGCACGCGATCGGCGCGCAGTGCGCGGACTCGCGCCGCGTGGAGGTCCCGTACGATGTCGTCGCGCCGCGCGGCGAGCAGGAGTGGAGCCTCACGTCGGAGTCGGGCATCCGGGTGCCGCTCGGCCGGGCGAGCGCCGACCGGCTGCAGTTCCTCGACCTGGGGCGCGGCACGCAGCAGCACGCGCTCGCCGCCGGCAAGACGGGGTCGGGCAAGTCGACGCTCTTCCACGTCATGATCACGAATCTCGCGGCGTGGTACGGGCCGCGCGAGCTGGAGTTCTATCTCATCGACTTCAAGAAGGGTGTCGAGTTCAAGAGGTACGCGTCGAACGCGCTGCCGCACGCGCGGGTGGTGGCGATCGAGAGCGACCGCGAGTTCGGGTTGAGCGCGCTGAGGCGGATCGACCGCGAGCTGGCGCACCGCGCGGAGCTCTTCCGCGCGAAGGGGGCGCAGGACTTCGCGGGGTATCGGCGCAGCGGCGCCGAGGAGTATCTGCCGCGGACGCTCCTGGTGGTCGACGAATTCCAGGAGTTCTTCGTTGAGGAGGACGCGATCGCGCAGGAGGCGGCGCTGCTGCTCGACCGGATCGTGCGGCAGGGGCGGGCGTTCGGGGTGCACGTCGTGCTCGGGTCGCAGACGCTCGGCGGGTCGTACACGCTGGCGAAGGCGACGCTCGGGCAGATGGCGGTGCGGATCGCGCTGCAGTGCAACGAGGCGGACTCGTACCTGATCCTGAACGACGACAACGCGGCGGCGCGGCTGTTGTCGCGTCCGGGCGAGGCGATCTACAACGACATGTCGGGGGTGGTGGAGGGGAACAATCCGTTCCAGGTGGTGTGGCTGCCGGACGAGGCGCACGACCGGCAGCTCCGGCGGGTGCGGGAGCGGGCGGAGCGCGAGCCGTGGCGGCCGCGGGAGCCGATGACGGTGTTCGAGGGGAACGTGCCGGCGGACATCCGGAACAACGGGCTGCTGAGGAAGCGGCTGGCGAATCCGTTCGTGCCGGACGAGGACGGGATCGCGCGGGCGTGGGTGGGTGAGGCGAACGCGATCAAGGGTCCGACGGAGGTGCGATTCCGGGCGCAGGGGGGCTCGAACCTGCTGATTGTGGGGCCGCAGCGGGAGTCGGCGGTGTCGGTGCTGGTGTCGTCCGTCGTATCGATCGCGTCGGCGTATCCGCCGGGGGCGGTGCGGTTCCTGATTCTCGACGGGAGTCCGCCGGAGGTGGGGGACGGGCGTCATCTGGAGGCGCTGGCGAGGACGGTGCCGCAAGAGATAGAGCTGGTGGAGTACGCGAAGGTGGACGCGGTGATGGCGGAGCTGGATGAGGAGGTGCGGGCGCGGGGGGACGGGGCGCGCGGGGTGGAGCGGGCGGTGTTCGTGGTGATCCACGACCTGCAGCGGTACCGGAAGCTCCGTCAGGGGGACGAGTTCGACTTCAAGGAGGGGGACAAGCCGGGGGCGGACCGGTGCTTCCAGAATGTGCTGGCGGAGGGGCCGTCGCGGCGGGTGCATGCGATCGTGTGGTGCGATTCGCTGAGCAACCTGAACCGGACGTTCAACCGCAAGGCGCTGCGGGAGTTCCAGTCGCGCATTCTGTTCCAGATGAGCGCCGCCGATTCGTCGGAGCTGATCGACACGCCGCATGCGGGGAAGCTGGGTCTGCATCGCGGGCTGTTGTTTCTGGAGGACGAGGGGACGATCGAGAAGTTCCGTCCCTACGCGATGCCGGACGCGGACCGGCTGGAGGAGATCCGGGCGGCGCTGCAGGCGGCGGCGCAGCGGCGGGGGCGTCCGCGGGGGGCTCCGTCGGGGTCGTGACTGCCGATCACTCGAAGGACCCGGGTTCACGCTCGGCGAGTGCTCTCATCGAAGGGCCGTCAACTTCAAACCGGCTTTCGGCACAGGCCTTCGCCATTCGCCGGGGTCACGCGAGCGGCAGGTCTCCCTGCGCTTTCGCGGGCGGCCGGCCTCGCGGGCGCCGTCCCGCGGCGCGCGGCACCTTGTGCTTCAGGCGGTAGAAGAACGACAGGAACTTCTCGAGGTAGTCGTCCGCCTGCCCGCCGGCGTCGTTCTGCGCGATCGTCTGCTTGCCGATCATCATCGCGACGTACCCGAGCCGCTCCGCCTCGCCGCCCCGCATCTCCGCGAGGTAGTCGGGGTTGAGCGTGTTGATCTCGACGAACCCCTCCCGGAAGCGGGCGTGCCGCCCCGCGCCGTCCTCGAACGCGCGCTCGACGACGCTGAAGCGTGGGCCCTTGGCGGGCTCGGTCCCGGGCTCGCGCGGGGGCTCGGCCGGCTCGCGCTTCAGCGGCTCCCCGTCTCCGGCGCGCTCCCCCTTCTTCGGCGCGGCCGCCTTGCGCTTCTTCAGGCCGCTCGGCAGTTCGAGGTCGCGGAAGTCCTCGAGGTCGAAGATGTCGCGCGCCAGCTCCAGCGCCTTGCGGTGGACGTCGCCGAACCGGCGCAGTGTGTCCTGTCGGCGCAGCTCGTCGACCTCCGCCTGGACGGACGGGCCGAGCGCGGCCGCCAGCTCGTCGACGAAGTCGAGCCAGTCCTGGTTCTGGTCGAACTCCGTGCGCGCGGGGAGCGGCTTGAGGAAGTCGGCGTCGATGCAGCCGGTGACGAAGCCGCTGGCGAACACGCTTTCGGGAAGCGCGTACGCGTCGACCGCGCCGAGGTCCTCGATGACGACGACGCCGGCGTGGCGGACGCCGACGCGGCCGCGGCCGCCCGGGTCGAAGTAGAGCTCCGCGGTGAGCGTGCGGGCCGGGTCGTGGCAGACGGGCCACGAGCGGTAGCCCTCGCCGACGCGCGGGAGCGTGATGCGGCGCGGGCGCACCTCGGCCGTCGCGCCGTTGGCGCCGACGAGGATGCGGAGGTCCTGGCGGCGGAGGTAGGTGTCGAACTTCTCGGCGAAGGCGCGCTGGAGCTTCTCGGGCGCGAGGGGGCCGCGCGGGCGGGTGGGGTCGAACTTCAGCTCCGTGATCGCGATGCGCAGGCCGGGGCGCGGCAGCTCCTCGCTCTTCTTCGCGACCGGCTGCTCGGCCTTGCCGGAGTCTTCGCGCAGGACGAACTTGCAGGTCGGGCCGGCGGCGCTGCGGCGGCTGAGGAAGGTCGCCTTGCGGCCGATCTGGTTGAAGGCGAAGATGCCGATGCCGAGGCGGCCGATCTGGGGGACGCCGAGCTGCTGCTTGCGCGAGTCGGCGACGCGGCGCAGGGCGTCGACGAACTCGTCCTCGGTCATGCCGGGGGCGTCGCCTTCGATGACGACTTCGCGGCGGTCGATGCGGAAGGCGACGGTGCAGGGGCCGAGGGGCTCGCCGGCGCGGCGCAGTTCGAGCCAGCGGTCGAGGGTGTTGGAGACGTACTCCTTGATCGCGTCGACGGGGCTGCGGTAGAGGCTGCCGAGGAGCCGGAGGACGTTCGGCTTGTGGACGTCGATGTCGATGAGACGGGGCACGCGTGGGATGGTAGCGGATGTGTCACGGGATGTCACGGCGTCTGTTAGGGTGGCGCGGTGATACGGGTCGATCGTCGCGAGCGGGCGTCGCGGGTGCCGGAGCTGCTTGCGACGCGCGCGGCCGTCCGGTTCGAGACGCTCCCGTGGGGCGACTATGCGGTCGGCCGGACGGTGGGGATCGAGCGGAAGAGCGGCGCCGACTTCGCGCGGTCGATCGTGGACGGGCGGCTGTTCCGCCAGCTCGCGGACGTCCGGCGGTTCTGCGAGCGGCCGCTGATGCTGGTAGAGGGTCTCGTCTCGGGTCGGGCCGAGGCGAACGTGCCGTGGCATGCGATCCGCGGCGCACTCGTGAGCGTTGCGGCCGTGTTCGGCGTGCCGATCCTGCACTCGTCGGGCGAGGAGGAGAGCGCGGAGATGATCGCAGCCGCTGCGGCGCAGCTTGGCCGCACGTTCCCGGACGGCTATGTGCGCGCCGGGTACCGGCCGAGGCGGTGGCGCAGGCGGGCGCTTTACATGTTGCAGGGGCTGCCGGGAGTCGGGCCGGCGCGGGCGGCCGCGCTACTGGACGAGTTCGGTTCGGTGCGTCAGGTGCTGTCGGCGGACGAGCGGGCGCTTGCGGACGTGCGCGGGATCGGGAGCGGCGTCGCGCGGAGCATCATCGCGTCGTGCGGCCCGAGGCTCACGACAGCAGCAGCGCCAGGTCCTCGCGCGTGAGGTCGCGCAGGAACCCGCGGTCCTCGTCAGGATCGACTCCGCCAGCGCGCGCTTCGACTTCTGCAGCTCGATCACCTTCTCCTCGACCGTCCCGCGCGCGACCAGCCGGTACGCGAACACGTTCCGCGCCTGGCCGATCCGGTGCGTCCGGTCGATCGCCTGCGCCTCCACCGCAGGGTTCCACCACGGGTCGAGGTCCGCCGCCGTCAGGTTCAGCCCCAGCCCGCCCGCCTTCAGGCTGATGAGGAAGAGCGGACACGCGGGATCGGTCTGGAAGCGCTCCACCCGCGCCGCGCGGTCACGCGTCTGCCCGTCGAGGTACTCGTAGACGATCTTGTCGCGGTCGAGCCGATCGCGCACGATCGACAGCAGGCTCGTGAACTGCGAGAAGACGAGCGCCTTGTGCCCCTCGTCCACCACCTCGCGCACCTGCTCGAGGAGCGCGTCGAGCTTCGATCTCGACTCGCCGCGCAGCGACTTGTCGATCAGCCCCGAGTGGCACGCCGCCTGGCGGAGGCGCAGCTTGCGCTGAGCGAGGGCGCGGAACGCGGTCCGAGTCGAAGTGGTGGGCCCGCCCGGACTCGAACCGGGAACCAAGGGATTATGAGTCGCGCGAAACCGTGATTCTGTGCAGTTATAGACGTGTACTGTCGTTGTAAGTGCTTGCAAAAAGCACAGTGGGCACCGGTTCAGTCACCGGTCGCCGTTCGCTACACTTGGCGCCTTTCCCCGACTTCAGGAGGCGCCATGCCGATCGTCGCCGAGCCGCCGCGCGTCAGACATAATCGCGAGCTTGCGCGGGCCCGTCCACCGATGGAGTCCGAAGTCGAGCTCACGCTGGACGAGCTCGTGTCCCACTACGAGCGGCACGGCGCGCTGCGAAACACGCCGCGCACCACTCCAGCCTGCGAACGACCGAGCGGTTCTACATCGGCGCCGTCGACGGGCCGGAGTGGACGCCACCCGAAGTCAGATCCTGAGGCGCCACGGGCGCGACTCGATGCGTGTCGATCCAGCGATCCAGGTCGACCTGGTCGAAGTAGATCCGCCTACCGATGCGCACATACGGAATCCGTCGGGTCTCGATGAGCCAGCGGATGGCCTTGACCTCGAGGCCGAGCCACTTCGAGGCTCCCTCCACGGTGAGTAGGCGTGGCGGGGGCTGGACGCTCATAGGCGCACCACCGGGTCGTAGGATATCCTCCAGCATTTCCGGCACGCGAGTTGCGAGAAGAGTGCCGCGGTGAAGAGCAGAAGAACGGGGGTCTGGCACGTCGGGCAGACGAAGAGGGGCCTTTTGCCACGACCCGCGCCGCACGCCGTAAACCGGACGGGGACTCCCAATATGGTGACCGCCTCAGGCAGGGAGCCGTGGAAGGCGTCGCGCACGCTGTCGACGGAGAAGGAGGTGCACGCCGTCACGGCAGTTCGCATCACCGGTCTGCTCCCGTGACCGAAACCACATTCACGTTCACGAAGGCCGGGCGCTTCGCGCTCTGGAGCACCTGGATCGCCCGAAGGGCTTGAAGCTCGGCCTGCCTGCTGAGGAGGCTCGCGATGCGGACCCGGTCCACCGCGTCGGGTAGCAGGTATCGAGACTCCTCCGGTTTGGCGCCCTCGGCCGCGTACTTGCAGGAGGCGCGAAGGTTCCGGACGGCGATGAGGGCGAGCGACTGCTCGACGATGGACTCGAGACCGAGCGCCTCGCAGAACTTCGTGACGGCCTGCCGCTCGTCAGGCGCGTCGAGGAGCTCGAAGAGGGCGAGCGGGAGCACGGAAGGGCTGAGGGCGCCGATGGCCATTCGGGGCGCTTCTTCCCGTTGAGGCCGAATGCGGTCGGTTGAGGTCCAGCCCGTCCCAGACATGCGCTCTAGTCTAATGGAGCGCAAAGCCATCGTTCAGCGCTCTCGGAGAATCACCTAGTCCGGCAGCAGGTAGACGCCCTTTGCCGACGAGATCCCACGGAGCCGTTGCAGCTCCTCCGTCGGTACAGCCTCGATTCTCCAAGGATTGTCCTGGATGTAGGACTGCACGGTCTGAAAGGTGGCTAGCGATGCCTGCTCTTTCTCGAGGGCACCCAGCGCACAGGTGATCGACTGCGGCGCCTTGAGCTTCTCCAGCGAGTGCAGTCTCTTCGCGAGATTGACGCACTCGCCGACGACGGTCCACTCCGTGAAGCCCTCACCTTGGGCGCAGTCAACATGGAGTTCCCCCACGGCAACGCCCAAGCGCATCCGGTAGTCCGGTCCAAGCGCGCGCTGCATCGACCGGATGTCCGCGAGCAGGCGCGGCAGGTAGATGTTCGCTGGCGGTCCACCATCAGGCAGCAGTTCAGGCACGACGAACATCACTTCGTCACCGATCGTCTTGTCGATCAAGCAGAAGTCCTTTGTCAGCAGCGTAATCGCCTGCGTGAGGAAGGGCTGCAAGTAGGAGCTGATAGCCGCGGCAGGCTGCCCGACAACACGCCTGGAGAAGTCGACCAAGTCGATGAAACCCACGAAGCCCTGCAGCTCCTTCTTGCCAAACGCCTTCACGAACGCCTCGCCGCTGTCATTCTGCTTGAGGCCGCACTGAATGTAGCGGAAGGGGGTCTGCCCCAATCTGGCTAAGCCCGTTCGATGGGCGAGCCAGGACGTCATGGTCGGGTTCGCGTGCATGCGGTTCATCATCCCACTTGTGTGGTGTGCTGCGGAAGGGAGACCGTCGTTGTCTCCGCGCGATGCCAGCGATCACAGGCGGACTGAAACGGGCAAGACTTGCAGAAGAAGGAGCTGCGGTTCGGCAGGAATGCGCCCGTTTCGATGAGTTTGTCCGCCGTCTGCGCCAGCCTGAATACCCGGTCGAAATCGTCCGGTCCGCGTGTCGTGTCGTATCGTTCCATGATCGGCGACTTCAGCTTGATGAGTACGTCCCACGCGAAGCTGGGGCTGGCCTTCTCCGGATAGAGCTCTCGGAGCGCATAGACGTACGCGGTTGCTTGGAGATCCGCAGCGAGCTTCTCCAAGGGATAGCGGCGCTTGCTCGTCTTGAGGTCCTTCACGCGCACGGCGCTCTCGCCTCGCGTGCCGACGACCAGGTCGAGCTCGCCGACGAGCGGCTTGTCGAGGACGGCACCGCTGCTGTGCCGGATCGGGATCTCGAAGGGCACGTCGACGTCGACGATGACCTCGTCCTCGGGCTGGCTCTCCACGAGGAGGCCGAGCAGCTCCCGCCCCTCCCTGACCAGCGAGTCGAGCGAGTCGCCCTCGTCGTACTGGACACGACCTGCCTCGGCCGCGTTCCGCTTCATGGACTCGGCGAAGATCTCCTGGATCTCCGCCGTCTGGATTCGCGCGCCCTCCTTCCTGAGCCGGTACAGCCAGCTTGCGGCCTGGTGGACGCTCGATCCGTAGAGAAGCGCCTGCGCCGTGTGCTCGGGCTCGAGCTTGTCGATCCGCTGAAACCTGTACTGCAGCGCGCAGATGTTGGCGATCTGGTTGAGCGCGGAGTAGGACCACCTCGGGCGCGGCGCGCCGTCGGTCAATATTCCTCCGGCAAAAGCAGCGTGGTCGAGCTCCGGGGTGAGGCCTCTGTGAGAATCCATATCTTCACTCCAGTTGAGAGTTCGTATGCGCTGAGCACTCGCGATCCATCATTCAGCGCCGCTTCATTGGCCGCCTTGTCCTCGTCGCACACGAGACCCCAGTCCCCGCGCTGGTGTCGCGACAGGTAGAAGCTCGGCGACTCTCCTGCTTCTTCCAGAGCCGCCAGCGCCCCCGGGGTGGCGACCGTCTGGCCGAGCGGGAACTTGGGGCCGTCGTTGTTGGCGTGGGCGATCACGGCTTCGCTCCCTTCGAGAGCGTCTCGATGGCCGCGTGCGCCTGCTCCTTCGTCAGGTGGTGGACGTCGCCGTTCCCCACCGTCTTCTCAAGGAACGCCTTGAGGTCGGCGAGGGACATCGAGTGGTCCCGCTGGCCCAGGGCCAGGATGAACTTGATCTGCTTGGAACTCGCGGGAGTCTCGCCGTTCTGCGGCGCCGGAGCGCTCGCGGGGGCGGGCGACAGAATCGGCGCCGGCTTGTGGCCGTTGCCGTTCGCGATCTGCTCGTCCACCGACCGTTTCGCCTCTCCCCAGAGCCAGGCCATCTTCTGGCGCAGCTCGGCAGGGCTGTTAAGGACGGAGTCCGATGCCTCCATCTCCAGTGCGCACATGAACCCGTCACTGGAGTACTCGGCCGCACCGGGCACCTTCTTCGAGAAGGACACGTTGATCTTGATCACGAGGTTCTCCTTGCAGGAAAGTGAAAGAGTGGGAATGGCCGCCTACATCGAGGAGCGCATCCGGCGCGCACCGCCAGCGGGGGCATGGGTGGTGCCTGGATCGACGCCAGTGGTCGCATTCGGCGACAGCTCAAGAGCTCGTGTGGCCACGCTCGGACTGAATCCGAGTCGAGCGGAGTTCCGCGATCGGGACGGTCGCGAGCTGACAAGTGGCAAGCGTCGATTCGAGACGCTGAGCTCACTCGAGCTGACTACCTTGGCTACCGCCACTCCAGCGAAGGTCGAGCGTGTCCTTCGCGGCTGCCGGGAGTACTTCAGCGTGAATCCGTACAGGCGATGGTTCGATCAGCTCGAACTGGTGGTGAACGCCGTGAACGCCTCCTACTACTCCGGCACGGCGTGCCACCTCGACCTCGTCCAGTGGGCAACGGATCCGACCTGGGGTGGCTGGACGGGGGCGTCAGGGACCGGCTGATCTCCGAGGACGTACCGTTTCTGGAGAGGCAGCTTCGCATCGAGCGAATCGAGCTCCTTCTGATCAACGGCTCCGGCGTGAAGGGCTGGTTTGAGCACGCACTCAGGTGCTCGATGGAGCGCCTCCCCGATTCCGTGACGTCTGAAACTGTGACGACGCGGTTCTTCGAGGGTGAGGCGCCAGGGGGCGCCCGCGTTGTTGCGTGGAGCACGAATCTGCAGTCCTCGTTCGGGGTGACGTCCGAGCTGCGGCGGATGATAGCGGATCGAGTCGAGAAGCTGTGCTCCTGAGGGTTGGGCGGGGGCCGCTGCAGCGGCGCCCCGCCCGGGGGAAGTGCTGGTACTACAGCGAGCCCTTCGAGCCAACCTCCTTGGAAAAATCGAGCTGGTCCCCGGCGCGAAGCACGGTGGCCGCGTCCGACACCGGCTCGCCGTTCAGCCGGACCTGAGCCTGATCGGCGATGTTGAGCGGCACGCGCAGCTCGCGCCGCACGTCCTCGATGGACCTCCCGACGTACGCCTCGGACGAGATCTCGTTCACGCCGCAGGCAACCTGGACACCGGACATGAAATCCTCCTGTGATGTGGTTGGAATGAAATGGGAACCGACGGACGATGCGGGAACGGCCGGACTTCGGCGTGCTACTGCTTGGAGGGGTCGGCGACCTCGCTCGACGCGAGCGCCTCCGCCAGGATCTTGAGGAGGCTCTGCGCCTGGGCCGGCCACGCGAGCCGGACACCCCGGCGCGTGAACCCGGAGTACGAGCTGTTGTCGATCCACTCGCGGATGTCGAGCATCCGTCCGCGCGGACCATCGACGAGACGCAGCTTGTACCGGCCGAGCGGCCCCAATTCGGATACGACGGCTTCCTTCTGCCTCTCCTTCTGCTCGGGCATCGTGCTACCTCCTTTCATCTGTAAGTAGTTGCCCTTGCTCTGTTCTGTTCGACGTCGACAAATACATCCGTGTAGGTGGGCACGCGGCCGTGGAGAAGCGCGTACACCACGTTGAGCGCGATGGCTGCGACCGTGAAGTTCGCGAAGATCACCTGCCCGCCCCCCGGACGCGCAGCGATCTCCTCGCAGCTCATCTCGGCGGGGCTTCGGTCGCGAGGCATCGCGATCTCGGGGTGGTACCTCTCGGGCGGCGGCTGGAGCTCGCGGCCGTTGCGCCGTACGTAGACCTGCACGGCGCCGTCGACCATCTCGTTTCCAGCGAAGACCGCGGCCCCGTTGCGGAGCCGCTGGCAGCGGCGAGAGATGGCGAGCCTTGTGGCGTGGTTGTCTGGCGCGGCGATCGTCAGACTCTCTTCGCCGATGATCTCGGCGGCGTTGCGCTCGCCGAGGAACCGGTCGACAGGCTTGATCGAAAGCTCGGGGAGGATCGAGCTGAGGCGCCGCGCAATCGCGATCGCCTTGTTCACGCCGATGTCCTGGGGACCGATCCGCTGGCGAGCGGCATTCTCACGCGAGTACGCATCGCCGTCCACGATGACAAGGTTCGGAGGCTGCGGGAGAGACGCCAGGTAGCGCGCAACCGCCTCCGCCAGCCATGAGCCGACGCCGCCGCAGCCGACGAGAGTCACGGTCCGGTACACGGGCCCTCCTCTCTCTCGTCGAAGAGCAGCGGGCAGAGCCAGTCGGGATCCGGCTGGTGGTAGGGGCAGCCGCCGTTGGAGGCGCAGAACTCGCAGACGGGCTCCCGCTCGTGCGCCTTGTGCGGTACGGCAGGATCATCTCCACCCTTGAGCGGATGGGCGGTGCCCTTCACCATCGAGAGCCAGTTCGCGGGGATCTCGACGTCCTCCGCATACCCTTCGACGAGGTCTTCGACGTCCAAGTCGATGCGACGGCCGGCGATGACGGCGGCGCACGCGACGGCAGGACGGACAAACCCTCGGTCTGCCACGACCAGGTGCACGCCATCGAAACAGCGCTCATCGGCTACGTCAGTCGATGAGAATCGCGCAGACATGCCCGGGTGCGAGTGCATCGACCCTGCGGGACGGACGCCC
>Ga0187892_10009466_pt1 | contig 12819 bp, 7 predicted proteins | sample MA1701073metaG_FD_139345 | JGI IMG/M metagenome (GOLD analysis project Ga0187892, IMG submission 139345) | Bio-ooze microbial communities from a basaltic lava cave in the Kipuka Kanohina Cave System on the Island of Hawaii, USA - MA170107-3 metaG ...
ATCGTGGCGATCGACGCGGGCGGTACGAGCACGCGTTGCGTGGTCGCCTCGAGCCGCGGTGCTGTTCTCGGCACCGGGCGCAGCGGTCCCGGTAACCACATTCTGGCCGGCTGGGACACCGCGCGTACGGCGCTCGCCGATGCGGTGTCGGCGGCGTTGCGCGAGGCGGGGACGGCTGGTGAGCGCATCGACGTCGCCGTCGTCGGGAGCTCTGGTGTGGGCTCCGAAGGTCAGGGTGGCCAGCTCGTCGAGTGGCTCCTGGCACAGATCGCCCCAGCCGGCACGCAGATCGTCGTTACGGGCGACATGGTCACTGCGCTGTGGGGCGCGCTGCAGCCTCCTGTGGGCGTGGTGGTCTGTGCGGGGACCGGATCGGTTTGCTTCGGCCGCAGCGCGCGCGGTCGTCGTTGCCAGGTCGGTGGATGGGGCCACATCCTGGGCGACGAGGGCAGCGCCTACGATATCGCGGTCCGCGGGCTTCGCGGAATGGCGCGCGCGGTTGACGGGCGTGCAGGGCCCACCGCCCTGGTCGAGCGGCTGGTCGCGGCACTCGACGAACGTACGCCGGTGGATGCCGCCGTGCACGTATATGGCAAACCACTCAGCCGCGAACAGATCGCCGCATTAGCCGTGCACGTCGGGGCCGCTGCACACGCCGGAGATGCGGTGGCGCAGGACGTTCTGCGAACCGCCGGCGAGGAGCTCGGACTGGCCGCGACGACCGCGTTGCGCATGATTGGTCTCATCGACTGCGTCGCGGCGGTTTCATTCACCGGTTCCGTCTTCGACGCCGGGGCGCCGGTCTTTGAACCGTTCCGCGCCGTCATCGAGCGACACGCTCCCCTCGCAGAGATCCACGCGCCCCTGCTCCCACCCGTCGGCGGCGCGTTCTGTCTCGGTGTCGAAGCCATGGGTGAGTCGGTCGATGCGGCGCTCGTCTCGCGCCTGGGCATTGAGCTGAATCGGGAGGGATTGTGAGCCTCCGGGGGGGCTTCGCCATTTCCGACATCCACGCGCCGCCGGGCCTGGCTATGGGCGGCTACGCGGCGCGCAGCGGTGTGGCCGAAGGGACACTCGACTCGCTCTGCTGCCGCGTCTGCGTCTTGTCGGATGCACACGGCACGCTCGCGCTCGTTGTTCTTGATTTGCTCTTTGTGTCAGGCGTCTGGACCGACGAGTTGCGGACGCAGATCGGCGCTCGTTTGGGGTGTGATGCCGCGGGCGTCCTGATCGCGGCGACGCACACTCACGCCGGCCCGGCGCTTTTCGGGACCGCACCGAGTACGTCGGCAGGGCTGCGGGACTTCGAGCGCGAGCTCGCCACGACGGTCCTGCAGACCGTCGCGGACGCGCGCGCACGGCAACAAGAGGTCCATCTCGCTCTGGGCGAGGCGCACACCGCGGCGGTCGCCGCCAATCGGCGGGACGTTGTCGACAGCGTGGACGATACCGTTCGCGTCCTGGTCGCTCGTGCGACATCGGGCGGGTACCTCGGCGCGCTCGGCGTATTTGCGTGTCATCCCACTGTACTCCCTCCATCGAACTGCTCCTACTCCCGCGACTTCTTCGGGTATGCAGTGGATGCAGCCAGCGAAACACTCGGTGCACCCGTGTTGTTGTTCAACGGCGCCGCCGCAGACGTGAGCACCCGGTTCACGCGTCGGGCCGCGGATCGCGCCGAGGCCGCGCGGCTGGGTCAGATCGTGGGGGACGCCATCGCCGCAGGGGCTGCGAGCGCCAAGCCGATCAAGGGCACACCGTTGAGCGCCTGCATCGAGCCCGTGCCGATCGTATTGCGAGAGCTGCCCTCGCCCACCCAGGCGCAGGACCTGGTAGCACGCGCCGCCGAGGAGCTGCAAAAGATGCAAACGCTGCATACACCTGCAGCCGAGCAACGCCATGCCGCCGCCCAACTCGAGGGAGCTGTCGCGCAATTGTTCCTGGCCACACACGGCGGTGCGGCGGCGTGGCTGGGCCACACCCCCGAGACCGCAACCACGCAGCTCCTGCGCATCGGCGATTGCGATATGGTCGGCGCACCGGGTGAGTTGTTGAGTCGTGTCGGGTGTGCCATCGCGCAGGCACGCTCGCGACGGACGCTCGTAGTCGGGTATGCGAACGACTACCTGGGCTACTTCGTCGATCCGCCTGCGGCATCTGCCGGCGGCTATGAAGCACTGACGGCCGTCGTCGATCCGGTCTCGGCAGATCGGCTGGCCCATCGACTCGCAGCCTTGGATTGCAGGTCGTGAGATCCACGATGCCTCCACCCGATACGAGCTCGGTGGTCGACCGTTATTTAGAAACCCTCCACTCGCTGCTCGAGCGCTTTCGCACGACGCAGCGGAGCGCGCTGACGGGCGCCGCGCAGCTCCTCGCCGCGCGTTTGCGACACGGCGGGGTCGTCCACCTGTTCGGCACCGGACACTCGCACATGCTGGCCGAAGAGGTCTTCTATCGCGCCGGCGGATTGATTCCGATCAATCCCATGTTGGATCCCTCGGTCGTGCTCAGCGGCGGCGCGCTGCGCAGCACCGAGACCGAGCGACGGTCGGGCGCAGCGGCGGAAATCGCGGCGCGTTACGATCTGCAAACCCGTGACGCCGGTGTCGTGATTTCCAACTCCGGTCGCAACCCTGCACCGGTCGAGATGGCGCAGATTTTCAAGCGAACCGGAATGGCCGTCGTCGGCGTCACCAACGTGAGCCACTCCGCCGCGCTGGCACCGCTCGATCCACCCGGTGTACGGCTGCTCGATGTGTGTGATGTTGTACTGGATACCTGCGGCGTCCTCGGTGACGCCGGTCTCGAACTGCCCAGTGTCCCGTATCCCGTTGGCCCGACATCGACGGTGATTGGTGCCGCCATCATGCAGTCACTGATGATCGGAGTCATGGAGGATCTACTCGCGTCCGATTCGCCCGTGCTCAATTTGCCGAGCGCAAATGTTCCGAACACCGATCTGGAACGAATCATAACCGAGATCGGCAAGTATCGATCGCGCATCCGACATCTGTAGGCTGCAACGATACACTCGCATGAACCTCGCGCGGGCTGCTCCTGCAGTCCGCCGGGTAGCAAAGATTCCCGAGCCATGAGCGGGAACCTTTCGCAGCCGTTGTGCGTTAAGCGCACAAGAGGCACCGCTCGTGGCATTCGCGACGAACTATCACGCATCCTTGTGCCGCGATCGCCGTTGGCCCGCTCGCGGCGGGCTGCGGCGGCGACTCGAGTGCTGCATCGGGTACGCCCACCGTAGGGCCGGGAGCATCATGCCGCCGGCCTACAGGGCATGGCCGTTGTTGGCGCGGAAGTTTCCCGAGGCCGCCACCGACTTCGCACCGCGCCGTGGGCCACCGAGGTGCTATTCGGGTCGAGAGGTTGGGGTGTAGCGGAGACAGTTGTGATGATCGAGGTCGCGCGGTGTGCGCGGCCGAACGAGCGCGGTGCAGTAGGCTGGCGCGTCGCACACGACGATGCGGTCGTGTGCCCGCCACCGCGCGATCACGGAAAGGAGAGTGTCATGCGACCAATAGTTTCAGCAGTTGTAGGAGTAGCAGTGCTGTGCGCCGGCACGGCCCAGTCGGCCGCGGCGACCGAGATCTTTAGTGCAAACCTGCTCGGCAACCGCGCGAATCAGGTGATCGCAGGGTTCCCCGCATCGACCGTGGATTGGGACATCCAGCGCGGCCGGGTCTCGCTGGTGTCGTTTGGATCAGGGTCCACGCTGCTGGTGCTGCGCGCCAAGGGTTTGATCATCCCGGTCATTGGGTTCAATCCGTCGCCGGATATCCTGGCTCGCGTGATCTGCCACAATGCAACCGGCACGCCATTCGAGGCGGCACGCACGGCCACCGCTCCGTTTGAGTCTGATGGGGATGCTGTGCTCATCGCGAAAGTGAAGATCCCCGACCTGTGCTTCGCGCCGATTGTACTGGTGACCGGCTCGATGGATCCAGCAGGCAATCGGCCAGGCAACTGGTTCGCCGTCTCCGGAATCTGAGGGGCGCCGAGTTGTCGCGTTTTCCGGTCTCCGTCGCAGCAGTATCAAAGCACCTTCACGTGCTCGAGGGTGCTGGGGGGCTTTGCCCGGCAATTGGCCTTATCGTGCTCGTAATCGAATTCGGGACTCGCACGATTCCGGTCACTTCGATTACGATTACGAGCACGAGCACCGCTTCGCTGAGGACGACATAGGAATTACCGGGCAAAGCCGGTGCTGGGATCGGAGCCCTCTGGAAAACCCATTCGACCACAGAACCCGGACGTCAGAGCACCGACAAATGACCAATCGATTGGTCTGGGTTCTGTGGTCAGTGGCGGGGCTTTGCACAGAAAGTCGAATTGTCTCCCACTCGTCATTCCCGCAACTGAGACTGTCGATAATCCTCTGCAGCGCCCTTCGAGACGCTGGCGAACACATGTGCGCTCCTCAGGGCGAACGGACCATCATCTTTCAAAACAGAAGGTTTTTGCCGCTCGCCCTGAGGAGCACCTGGCTTTGGTCAGCGTCTCGAAGGGCGTGTGCGCGAGAAAATCGACAGCCTCAACTGCGGGAATCCAGACACACGGTGTTACCCCGCTCCACCTGGATACCCGCGTTCGCGGGTATCACGAGCGCGAGCCTGCTCGACCCTCTGTACAAGCCGGTCTGCACTCGCGCGAGTTTGGGACCAGTTCCACAGCGCCAGGCTCAGGAGGGTTTTCACCGAGCCGGCTGGCCCATCGCTCGGCTTCTTCCAATGAGAACAGAATTCTCGTAATCGACCTCACTACGGTCGAGAGCCCATGCCCAAAGCCCGATACGGTACAAAAGGAATCGAATGGCATTGCTGATTCGCGAGGGCACGGCACTGCTCCCCGACGGCTTCCGGGACGGTACGGACGTCCGCATTGCGGAAGGCATCATCGAGCGGGTGGGTGCACACGTGTCGCCTGGTGCTGCGACGGTCTTCGATGCGCGGGGTTTGATTGTGGCGCCGGGGTTCATCGACGTGCACATTCACGGTGCCGCAGGCGCCATGTGCGAAGAGGGCAAGCCTGATGGACTCGAACGCATCTCCACGCTCCTGGCCCAACGCGGGGTCACCGGGTTCCTGGCGACGTTGGCGGCACTGCCCGCAGCAAATCTGCGTGCTGCCGTCGAAACCATCGCGACCTACGCCGGGGGCGTGACGGGAGCACGCGTGTTGGGCATCCACTTGGAAGGCCCGTTCCTGAGTCCGCAGCGCGCCGGCGCGCAGGTCGTCGGACACATGCGAGCGCCGTCCATCGAGGAATTCGACGAATTGCAAGCGTTGGCGGGAGGGCTCATACGCCTGGTGACGGTGGCTCCGGAGCTCAACGGTGCGTTGCCGTTCATCGCGGCCGTGCGGGACCGCGGGGCTGCCGTCTCACTCGGCCATTCGAACGCGACGAGTGAAGAGACGATGCTGGGGGTCGAAGCCGGCGCCACGCACGTCACGCATCTGTTCAACGCCATGCGCGAAGTGCACCATCGCGAGCCCGGTATCATCGGGAGCGCGCTGACCGACGACCGGCTGTCGGTCGAGCTCATCTGCGACGGGCACCACGTCGCACCCCGGATGGTCGACCTGACGTTCCGTAGCAAACCAGCCGGCAAGATCGCGCTAGTGAGCGACGCGGTTGCCGCACTCGGCTTGCCGGACGGCCCGTGCGCCATGTTCGGCGTCGAGTGCGTGATTGCCGATGGCGCGGTCCGCTTGCGTCACGGCGGCAACTTGGCCGGCAGCTGCCTGAGTCTCGATCAAGCGGTGCGCAACATCCGTCGTTGGCTCCCGCATCTGCCGATCGAACGTGTCCTTGCCGCGGCCTCCTCGGCCCCCGCAGCAGCAATCGGTGAGTCACAAACCGGCGCAATCGCGGAAGGCCGGACCGCCGACCTGGTCATCTTGGATGCTCACCTCGGTGTGGTCGCGACGATCTGCCGTGGTGAAATCGTGTGGCAGCGTTGATCGCCGAGAGCCTAGCAGCCCGTGAATGCTCATTATAACAGCGACTTAGCGCTGGTCCGGGGATCCTGGGGGCGTTGTAAAAACTCTTTCAAGTCTCACTATCCGAGAGTTGAAAGACTTGTTACAACGCCCCCGAACGGTGGCAACCGATGAGATGCTCCTCAGACGCACGCGCAGACGCGCGCGAGTCGGTCGTGTGTTGAAGATCGCGGTCTGTCGGGAGGGTAGTGATGCACTACACGAAGTCGCGGTTTCGGGCGCATCTGCTCCTTGGCGCTTTCCTCATCGGTGTGTTCGGGGGACACGACCATGACGGCTGGCCGGCTCTGCTGTTTGCGGACAGGACGCGCATCGATGGTGAACGTCCTGCAGGTCACTGCCGCAAGACGGATTTGCCCGTCACCCTGACACTGAGCCTCGGAGAGGGTGAGGTCGTCGTCGGACGACCCGCAACGGTCGACGTGGTCGTGCAAGCACTCGACCTCGTCATCAACGTGCGACTTACGCTGCGTACCGAGGGCCCCCTGACGGTGACAGGCGCCACAGACATTACGATCGGAACGCTGCAAATGGGCGCGACCCAGTCGCTGCAGGTTCCGGTCGTCTACACGAGCGAGGGACGCTCGATTCTTCACGTCGACCTCGTGGCAGGGTCGGACGGTAACGCCAACGCGTTCCGGCGACACGAAGCGCTCTATACGATCCTGGAGGATGGACGCCTCACCAGCGGCACCCTTGGATTCCTTCGACTGGATCTGCAGCGGCTCGAAGAGGATGTGGAGAACGGGGTGCTGACCGAGGAAGAAGCACGCCCATTGGCGCGCGAGCTCACCACCCCGCCGGTAACCATCGACGACGACCCAAGGCCGTTCATTCCGCCAACGGCCGAACAAGCCGCACTCGCGCGTGGATTGGAGCCTGTCGCAGATCCGGAGGACACTTTCGTGCCGGACGAGCAACCCGACCTTGGCCTCGAAGCGCCCCGCGAGGGGGCTGGCGCCGGCGGTACGATCACCGTGCAAGGAACTGTGTCGTGGGTCGACGTGAACGGTGCGACCCATCCGGCCTTCGGGATGACCGTGCAAGTGCGCGACGACGAGCTCGTCGGCTCGGAGCTGGTCGCCGATGCGACGACTGACGTCAACGGCCAGTACTCCTTCGTCGTCAACAACGACGACGGATTTCTAGCCGGCAACCGCGACATTTTCGTGCGCATCCGCACTGCCAACTCGGCCGTTTCGATCGAGAGTCCGGGGTTGCTCGGTGCGCCGTACGAAGCGGACACGGCAGTCATGAACGAGGTGCCGGATGGCACATTGATCACCCAGAACCCCACCGCCGCGAACACCGGCACGGGCCCGTCTTGCGGAATGCTGACGGGCGCCACGTATGTCGCGGCATACACCAGGCAATTGAATGCCGGCTCCTTCTTGTCGCAGATCGAGCTCATATGGCCTGGCTCCGGCTCCAACTATGACGGCAGTGACATCGATCTGTTGCAGGATGACCGGTGGGACTGGGACGTGATGTTCCACGAGTACGGCCACTACGTGATGGACACCTTCAACTTCGAGAACAGCCCCGGTGGCATGCATAGCGGTGTCACCTGCCTTTCGGTCACTCGTATGTCGAAGGGAATCGGCGTCCCGCTCGCCTGGGGCGAAGGCTGGCCGACTTTCTTCGGAACGGTGGGTCAGCAAGTGTTGAACCTCGCCAGTCTCGGCGTGCCGGGCGTTGGTGACATCAACTATGACGACACCATCGACGCCACGATTAGCTACAGCCTCGAGGCGCAGGGCACCCAGGCAGGTGAGGACAACGAGATCGCTGTGCAACGCCTCCTGTGGGACCTTGTCGACGGCCCGGCCGACGGACGTGACACCATACAAGTTACGGATCAGTCGCTCTTCGACCTCTTCAACGCCAATGACCCAACGACCCTTTCCGCCGCGTGGAGCGCCGTCCGTGTGGGCCTCTCGAATCAGCAGGACCTGGCGTACGGCGCGATCACGACCGATCATCTCATCGGGCCGAATCCGATGAGTCCGGCGGCCGGCAGCACTGTCGGCCCCGGCGCCGTCTTGTCATGGATGGCCAACGTCGGATGCAGCAACATGTTCGCCGGCAACAACTTCGATCTTGTTTTTTACGACGCCGCCACGTTCGCGGAGCTCTTGACGCTCCCCGGGATCACCACCACGTCTTCCACGCTCTCGCTGGCCGACTATCAGACACTGCGGGCGGTGACGAAGAACGTGCGCTGGGCGGTTGAAGGCCGGCATACCGGTGGTCCGGCGACGGGCCCGTATCTCGGTGACAATCGCACCTTGACCCTGAATCGTCCGCCGGTGTGCAACGCCGGTGGGCCGTATCAGCCGGAGTGCGCCGTTGCTACCATGCTCAATGGCAGCGGCTCGTCCGATCCAGATGGAGATCCGCTGACGCTCAACTGGACGGGACCGTTCAACGGTGGCACGGCAACCGGCCCCATGCCGTCGGTGACGTTCCCGGCGGTTGCCAATGTCACGGTCACTCTCGCCGTGTCCGACGGCTTGGCTACGGCCTCGTGCATGTCGTCGGTCATGGTGCGGGACACGTTGCCACCAATGATCCCGCCCGATTTGACCGTCGAATGCACATCACCGGCGGGCACTCCTGTGAATCTCGGCGTCCCAACCGACCTGTGCGACCCGACGCTGTCGTTCAGTAACGACGCACCACCACTCTTCGGGCTGGGCATGACCACGGTCACATGGATGGTCACGGACGACAGCGGCAACATGCCCGTCGACACGACTCAGGTGGTAACGGTCGAAGATACCACTCCCCCAACCCTCTCCCTGTCGGTATCGCCGGACATCCTGTGGCCGCCGAATCATACGCTGCGTAACGTGCATGTTTCGGTCACCGTGAGCGACGTCTGTGATGCCACACCGACGGTGCGCTTGGTGTCGATCACCAGCAGCGAAGCGGACAGCGGCACCGGTCCACTCGACAAACCGAACGACATTCAAGGCGCGGCCTTCGGCACGGACGATCGCTTCTTCCGCTTGCGCGCCGAGCATAGTCCCGGTGGGAGCCGTACGTACACGATCACCTACGAGGCGACTGATGACAGCGGCAACTCGGCACCGGCATCGGTCATCGTGCGCGTGCCGAAGAGCACCGCCGAGCTGATCAGCCGCGACGGCCCCACCGCTAACGGGGGCAGCCCCAGCGTGGCGGTCAACACCAACGGCACCTTCGTGACGTTTCCATCCGACGCCACCAACTTGATTACCGGGGGTCTTAGCCTCGACACCAACGACGTCCGCGATGTCTTCATACGCAATCGCAGCCCCCGCGTTACCAACGTCATTAGCGTCGGCGCGCTGGGAGAGCCAGCAATCCGCGCCAGCCATGCACAGGGACTTGCACCTGCCATCAGTGGCAACGGACGCTTCGTCGCATTCTATTCGGATGCGGACAATCTGGTCGCCGGCGACATGAACCGACAAACAGACGTCTTCGTCCGCGATACGCTGACCGGCATGACCGAACGCGTCAGCATCGCCACCGGTGGGGTGGAAGGCAATGGACCATCGCTCTATCCCAGCATGACTGACGACGGACGCTACGTCGCCTTCCAGTCATTGGCTTCGAATCTGGTCGCCGGAGATGCGAACGACGTCGCCGACATCTTCCTGCACGATCGCGACCTCCACACCACGATCCGGCTCTGCGATCTGCCCGAACCCAACGGCGCGAGCTTCACGCCGAGCATCGACGCAGCCGGCGGCTTTGTGGCGTTTGCGTCGGCGGCAACGAACCTGGTTATCGGTGACACGAACGGCCATATCGACATCTTCGTCTGCAGCGTCGCGACCGGGGTCGTCGATCTGGAGAGCGTCAACAGCGCCGGCGAGCTTGCCAATGGAGACAGCATTCTTCCGGCACTGAGCGGCAACAGCAACGTCGTCGCCTACAAGTCGGAAGCCGACAATCTGGTGCCCGGCGATCGCAATGGCCTGGTCGACGTGTTCGCAACGGATCGCCTGGCCAATACGGCGGAGCGCATCAGTGTGAGCCGCGGCGGTGGCGATGCCGACGCTGTGTCCTTCCCCCCGAGCATCAGCGACGACGGGCGCTTCGTCGCGTTCGGCTCGTTGGCAACGAACCTTGCTGCTGGAGATACCAACAATACCTCCAACGTATTCGTGCGCGATCGACAGCGCGGGGAAACATTGATCGTCGACGTCAACGACGGTGGAGAAATCGGCAACCGCGGCACGCCTGATGTCGCGCCCGCGATCACCGGCGACGGCGTGCAGATCGGCTTTATCTCGTTGGCGTCCAACCTGGCGGGTTCCGAGAACGAGGTGCTGGACGTGTTCATCGTGTGCAACCCATTCCTTGCAACGCCACCGGTCATTGCTCCGGGACCCCTGCTCACGAGCGGCCGGAACGTCGGGCCTGCCAGCCGCATCCGGCGCCTCGGCAATGCGAAAGGCATGGTGGGGCGGAGTCAATCGCGCCGAGTGCGATGACGCTCGCACTCAACGCGGCGCCGAAGAAGTGGTGCGCTACCAATGAACCGGGTTGCGGTCGGGGCCAGGTCCGGGGCGGCCAGCTCCGCGAGGGGTCGTTGTTCTGAGCACGAAGGAAGCTCAGTCAATTGCTCATGAGGGTCCTGCACCACTGATCGAGCCGTGCCACAAAACGAGGAAAATCCGCACCCCCTCGACATAGCAGGATGAGGCTGCGATTTGTCGCGACATCGTCGAGTCGGCGACGGGCAGCGTGTGCTTGGACGCAAGGGCAGCTTCTGCGGAGGGTTCCACATGAAATCGGTGTCCATCGTGATCGCGGCCACCTTGTGGGCTGCAACAGCAGCTGCCCTGACGCCGACCTCGACACTGTCGCCCCGGCCGAGCGCCACGCCGACTCCTGAGGCTGCTACGAAGACGCCCACCTCCACACCGACACCCACGGCAACGGCGTGTGGCGCCGATCCTCCGATTGTCGACCCGGTGCGGTCGCCCGAAATCTTCTTGAATCAGGTCATCGTCGTCGGTGGGCGCGTTACCGGCGCGCGCTTCATCGAGTTCTCCAGCCCGGCCGGCTGTACCATGCCGACTCCGCGTGGAGGGACGACGTTCGAAGCAGATTGTCGGCTTCTGCCGAACCAAATCAACGAAATCAGCGTCTGCATCGTCAATCCCCTCTGCGGACCCTCGGCGTGCACGCGCACCGACCGCAACGGCAACCCGCTCGACATTCTCAGTATCGATGTGACCCCAACCGCTTCGCCGACACCACTCTGTCAGGGCGATTGCGACGGTGATGGGATGGTGACCATCGACGAGATTCTCAGCCTAGTCCCAGTCACGTTGCAAATTCTGCCACTCGACCATTGCGATGCTGCTGACCCGGATGGTGACGGAGGGATTACCATCGACGACATCATCCGCGCGGTGAGCAACGCTCTGAACGGGTGTGGATAAGTTGCACGCGATGGCGCGCGGCCTCCGGACGCGCTCGCGTGACGCAAAACACCGCGAACCCGCCACCCCAACGCGCTCGGAGATCGCGTTCCATCGTGTTGGCGCATAGCGGCAACCTCCGAGCGGGCACTCCCAGAAATCCACTACGCAGCCCCTTGAGAAGGCCGCGCATTTCCGATCCACTAGCGTCCGCACGGCGGCTCAGCCGGTCGTGAAATATCGCCACACGGGAGGACGACAAAATGCAGCGACTCATCGTATATTAGCGGCGTTAGTCGGGGATCCTGGAGGCGTTGTAAAAACTCTTTCAAGTCTCACTATCCGAGAGTTGAAAGACTTGTTACAACGCCCCCGAACGGTGGCAACCCACAACCGGCGAGGATCGTCTCCAACTGCGCCAGGTCGCCGGTAAACCGACTATAGGGATCTGCCAGTCACTATACCCAGCGAACGCCGGCGGACTAGGGAAACAAATCCCTAAAAGTTTCGGGTTCGTTCTCGCGTGCCGGGTTCGCGAATACTGCCTCCCAGCATTCGGATCCCGAGCCCGGGTTCTTGATGAATTGCACTGTTACTTGAGTGTTCTGGGCGATCGGCAGGGGTGGCGCAAGATTGGCGCCCGTCCCGTTTATTCGAATGATGCCCCTTCCGTTACCAACCCTGAGGATGATTTCGCGGATGCCTTCCGGGCCCGAAGACTTGTCCTTATAGGCAAAGCCAATGCCGTGCAGATCTCGCCAGCATCCCCGCGTGCCGCATGTACCGCCCGGTTGAATAACATAAGCCTTCAACGGCATAGCGTCGTCGTAGACGCAGAGCGCGTAGCTCGTCGAAGCGAGCGGGTTACCGAACTGGTCCACTGACGCGCTGCCTCTCGCCCACCGCCATCGTAACCGCCTTTTGGCCGGTTCAACACCACCCTTGAGTAATAGCGTGGCCCTGCCCGCCGGGGCGCAACCGACTGCCGGTTGAGAGGGACATGCTGCGGCTGCCGGTGTCGCGGTGGGTGTTGCAGTTGGCGTATTGGTAGCGGTTGGCGTGTGCGTCGGCGTCGAGGTGGGCACCGTTGGGGTCGGTGTGCATGTCTCTGTAAGTGTATCTATCCAAGTTTGGAATTGGACGTCGTAGTGCTCCTGGATATTCCAGGCTGCCGTCTGATCCGGCCGTACAAACGCGTCGCCACCGGCATAGACGCCCAAGGACATTCCGACCTCGACCCACGGAAAGTTATTGCCTCCGCCGCGAAAGCTGATAGCAAACGCCTCGCCCGCGGATACGTCTATGCCAGCCGACGAGACATCGAAACTCATGATCGTATCTCCGTTATGCACGACAATGTCCGCGATCGGTATGGTCAGTGA
>Ga0187892_10009467_pt1 | contig 12819 bp, 1 predicted proteins | sample MA1701073metaG_FD_139345 | JGI IMG/M metagenome (GOLD analysis project Ga0187892, IMG submission 139345) | Bio-ooze microbial communities from a basaltic lava cave in the Kipuka Kanohina Cave System on the Island of Hawaii, USA - MA170107-3 metaG ...
GCTCAAGGTCCTCGTGCACAAGCTTTCTGAAAGCGTGCCGCCTGCCCCCCGCCAAAACGGTCTCCTCACACGAGCCCTTCGGCTGTTGGAGCCGGAGCAAGGCCGCGCATTAGTCGAGTCGTATCTTCAGGAGAAGATCGCCGCGGCGCTGAAGGTCGCACCATCACAGGTCGATCGCCGCAAGCCGGTTGCAGCGCACGGCCTCGACTCGATCAACGCCGTCGAGCTGCAACACAGCATCGAAGGCGACCTCGGCGTGTCCTTCTCGGCCACAAGCGTGCTTGCGGCCGCGAGCCTTCACGAGTTGGCAGCAGCAGTGCTGGATAGTCTGGAGGCTGGTGTCTCCGCACCGGAGGACCTGAGCCTCCCCGACGACGATGTCGCCGGTCCACAGCCGCTGTCCTACGGCCAGCGCGCACTGTGGTTCCTGCACCAGCTTGCGCCGACGAGTGCGGCGTACAACGTCGCGTACGCCGTCCGGATCCGGTCGTCCGTCGATGCGGCAGCACTGCGCGATGCCTTTCAGGCGCTGATCGGCCGCCATGCGAGCCTGAGAAGCGTCGTTCTCCAGCGCGACGGCGAACCGGTTCAGCAAATCCGCGACGCGGCGGATGTCGACTTCCACGTCGAGGATGCATCGCGGTGGTCCGATGACGGCCTGCGCGAGCGGGTGGCCGACGAGGCACATCGCCCCTTCGATCTCGAGCGCGGGCCGCTGGCACGTGTGTCTCTGTTCAGCCGAGGCGAGCAGGAGCACGTCCTGCTGCTGGCGTTCCACCACATCGTCGTCGACCTCTGGTCTCTCGTCGTGCTGATGGAAGAGCTCTCGGGGCTGTATGCGGAACGGACCTCGGGACGCGCGCCATCGCCGCTCGCCAGCCCCGTACCGTACGGCCGCTTCGCGCGCTGGCAGGCGCGCATGCTCGCCAGCGCAACGGGCGAACAGCACTGGGCGTACTGGCAGCGTCAGCTCCACGGTCGGCTGCCCGTGTTGCAGCTGGGAACCGAGCGCCCCCGACGTGCCGTTCCGGGGGACCGGGGGGCCTCTCGCCGCTTCGCACTCGATGGGCGGCTGGCGACTGCACTCAAGCGTCTCGCCCAGGACGAGAGCACCACTGTCTATGTCGTGCTGTTGGCGGCGTTTCAGGCTCTCCTCCATCGCTATAGCGGCGACACGGAGATTCTGATCGGCTCACCGATGACTGGTCGCACGCGTGCCGAGTTCAACCGCACTGTCGGCTACTTCGTCAACATGGCGGTCCTCCGCGGCGATCTCTCTGGCGATCCGTCGTTTCGGGTGCTTCTCTCGCGCCTGCGGCAAACGGTGCTCGCCGCCCTCGAACACCAAGACTATCCTTTCCCGCTCCTCGTCGAACGCTTGCAGCCCAACCGCGATCCCAGCCGTTCGCTGCTCTTTCAAGTCGCCTTTGTGTTGCAGCGGGCACACGGCGGAGAACGATTAGCGGAGCTCATTCTCGGGGACGGGAACACGCCGGTGCACCTGGGTGGACTCGATCTTGAGCCCTTCCCTCTCGAGCAGCGCGCCGCCCAGTTCGATTTGACGTTGGTGATGGTCGAGTCGGAAGGCGGCTTATCGGGATCGTTCCAGTACAACTCCGAGCTCTTCGATGCGCCCACCGTTTCGCGGCTTGCGGCCGAATTCGAGACGTTGCTTGCGGGCCTCGCGGCGGACCCTGGGCAGCGTCTCTCGCAGTTGCCGCTTTTGTCCGACGGCGAACGACAGGCAATGCTGGTCGAGTGGAACGACACGGCGGCACCGCCGGCGGTGGGATGCGTGCACGAGCTGATCGAGGCGCAGGTGGAGCGCACGCCCGATGCGTTGGCGGTGATCAGCGGCGAGGCGCAGCTCACCTATCGCGCCCTCGACCGGCGGGCCAATCAGCTCGCCGCCCACCTGCGCCAGCTCGGAGTCGGCCCCGAGGTGCGGGTGGCGGTGTGCCTGGAGCGCGGCGCCGAGCTGGTGGTGGCATTGCTCGGGGTACTCAAGGCCGGTGGCGCCTACGTGCCGCTGGATCCTGAGTACCCCGCCGAACGGCTGCGCTTCATGCTGGCCGATGCCCAGGTCGCCGTGCTGCTCACCCAGCAGCGCCAGCTCGGACGGTTGCCGCCGTTTGCGGGGCCGAGTGTGTGTGTGGATGGTGATGCCGCCGGGCTCGGCGCCGAGCGTGCCACCAACCTGGCGTCGCCGGCGATCGCGCGTAACCTCTCGCACGTCATCTACACATCGGGCTCCACCGGGCAGCCCAAGGGAGTGGCCATCGAGCACCGCAGTGTGGTCACGCTGCTGCAATGGTCACAGCGTTGGTTCACTCCGGCCGAGCGCGCCGCGGTGTTGGCCGCCACCTCGGTCTGCTTCGATCTCTCGGTCTGGGAGTTGTTCGTACCGTTGAGCAGCGGGGGAACGGTGATTGTGGTGGAGAACGCCTTGGCGCTGCCCCATGTGCCGGCGGCGCAGGCGGTGACGCTGATCAACACGGTGCCCTCGGCGATCGCCGAGCTGGTGCGGCTCGACGCGCTGCCGGCCTCGGTGCGCACGGTGAACCTGGCGGGCGAGCCGCTCAAGCCGCCGCTGGTCGATCAGCTCTACGCGCGCCCCACCCTGCAACGCGTGTGCGATCTCTATGGCCCGTCGGAGGACACCACCTACTCCACCGCCACGGTGCGCACCGCGCAGGGGCCCAACACCATTGGGCGGCCGCTTGCTGAGACGCAGATCTATCTGCTCGACCGGCAGCTGGGGGCGGTGCCCTTGGGAGTGGCCGGCGAGCTGAGCATTGGCGGGGCGGGGCTCAGCCGCGGCTATCTCAACCGTCCCGAGGCGACCGCCGAGCGCTTCCGCCCGCAGCCCTTTGGCGAGCAGCCGGGAGCGCGGCTGTATCTGACCGGTGATCTGGCGCGCTATGCGCCCGACGGCACGTTGGAGTTTCTGGGGCGGCGCGACCATCAGGTGAAGGTACGCGGCTATCGCATCGAGTTGGGGGAGATCGAGGTGGTGTTGGGGCAGCATCCGGGGGTGCAACAGGCGGTGGTACTTGAATACGCGGCTGCCCCGGGCGACACGCGGCTGGTGGCGTACTGGGTGGCGCGGCCGGGCGCAGCACCGACGCTGGCGGAGTTGCGCCGCCATCTGGGGCAGACGCTGCCCGCCTACATGGTGCCCGCGAGCTTCGTGCAGCTGGCAGCGCTGCCGCTGACGCCCAACGGCAAGGTGGACCGCCGCGCCCTGCCCGCCCCCGACCTGACGCGCCCCGACCTCGGCGATGCCGCCGTCACGCCCCGGACGGCCGACGAAGAAATGGTGGCGCACATCTGGCGCGATGTCCTCGGCCTTGACGACGTGGGAGTGCATGACGGGTTCTTTGACCTCGGAGGCCACTCGCTGCTGGCCACCAAGGTCATCTCCCGCGTGCGCGACGTTTTCCAGGTCGAACTGCCCTTGCAACGCTTCTTCGAAGCGCCGACGGTCGCCGGACTGGTCGAGAGCATCGAAGCAGCAAGGCGCTCCGGGCCAGCATTGCAGACCCCACGCATCGAGCCGCTGAGTCGAGAGCAACCGCTGCCGCTCTCCTACGCCCAAGAGCGTCTCTGGGTGTTGGATCAACTGGAGCCGGGCAGCGACCTCTACAATGTGCCGGCCATGGTGCGCATGCAGGGACCGTTGGATGTTGCCGCTTTGGAAGATTCGCTCAGCGAGATCGTGCGGCGCCACGAGAGTCTGCGCACCAGCTTCTCGATAGCTCACGGTCGGCCCGTGCAAGTCGCCGGTGTAGCGCAGAAGGTTCGTGTGTCGCTCATCGACCTACGCCACCTGTCTGCTGCGGCGCGCGAGCACAGCACTGAGCAACTCCTATCGGACGGATCCCGGCGTCCCTTTCAACTCAGCGCGGGACCGTTGTTTCGCGTCACCGTGCTGCGGCTCGGACTAGCAGACCACGTTCTGCAGTTGGTGATGCACCACATCATCTGCGATGGGTGGTCGATGGGCGTCCTCGTGTCGGAGCTGTCCAGCCTGTACAAGGCGCGCACCGGTGGTGGCCACGCGACCCTCCCGAGCCTGCCCATTCAGTACGCTGACTTCGCCCACTGGCAGCGCCAGTCTCTTCAGGGGCCCATGCTCGACTCCTTGCTGGCATATTGGAGAGAACGTCTGCGCGGACCACTACCCAAGCTGGGTCTGGCTACTGCTCGGCCACAAGTCGAAACACTGCGAGCCGCCACAGAAACCCGGTTCCTCGGTGAGACCTTGACGGCCGCCATCTATTCCTTCAGCCGCCGCGAAGGCGTCACCCCCTTCATGACGCTGCTGGCGTGTTTTCAGATGCTGTTGCAGCGGCACTCGGGGCAGCAGGACGTCGTCGTCGGCACCGACATCGCCAACCGCAATCGGAGTGAAACCGAAGGGCTCATCGGCTTCTTTGTGAATTTGCTGGTTCTACGCACCAGTTTGGACAGCAACCCGACCTTCCGAGAGCTGTTGCAGCGGGTGCGCCAAACTACGCTCGGCGCCTATGCCCATCAGGACCTGCCGTTTGAAAAACTCGTGCAGGACCTGCAGCCCGAGCGTCAACTGCATCGAACGCCGCTGTTTGAAGTGCTGTTCGTCTTACAGAACGCGCCGCTCGAGTCCCTGCAACTGGCGGGGCTGAGACTCGCCCCCCCCGAAGTCGGCAACGAGCGAGCCCGATTCGACCTCGCGGTGTTCTTGTTCGATCGAGATGGCCAGCTAGAGGCGCAGTGGGTTTACAACACGGATCTCTTCCAAGCCGAGATCATCCAGCGCATGGCAGGCGAGTGGGAAACCGTACTCGCCAGCGCGGTCGCACAACCTGACGCGCGTCTAGACGCAATCGAGTTCCGGACGCGAACGGAAGTCGAACAGCAAGCACGCAACGAGCAGCACCATCGGGAGGCAAAGATGGCTGAGTTTCCGATGCGCCGCAGACGCTCAATAGACTTGTCTGTGCTGACCGTGATCAAAACGCGGTACGCCGCCCCTGGCCAGAGCCTTCCACTGATTATCGAGCCCGCCATCGACGACGCCGATCTGGTCGAGTGGGCAGCCGAGAATCGGGAGTACGTCGAGAAGGAGCTGTTGCAGCACGGTGCGCTGTTGTTCCGCGGCTTCGATGTCCGTTCGATCAACGCCTTCGAGCGTTTCGCCAATGCGCTCGTGCCCGAACTGTTCGCCAACTATGGCGACTTGCCGCAAGAACCGGAGAGCAACAGAGTGTACCAGTCGACCCCCTATCCGACCGACAAGATGATTCATTTCCACAACGAGAGCTCTCACATGGATTGCTGGCCGCGAAAGCAATGGTTCTACTGCGTCACCGCGGCCCCACAGGGAGGCGAGACGCCACTCGTCGACTGCCGGCGAATCTACGAGCTGCTGGACGCGCAGATTCGCGATCGATTCGAACGATACGGTGTCATGTACACGCGCCACTTTACGGGGACTCTCGATGTGAGTTGGGAGTCGTTCTTTCACACGACGGATCGGGCGGTGGTCGAGGCGTACTGCCGTAAGGGCGCAATTGAGTTCGAATGGACCAAGGACAACGGTCTCAAGACCCGCAAGGTGTGTCCCGCAGTCATCAACCATCCCAGGACCGGACAACGGGTGTTCTTCAATCAAATACAAGTTCATCATGTCTCCTGTCTGGATGCGGAACACCGCCAGTCCGTCGAGGCGTTGTTCTCCAGAGACGACCTGCCGCGCAATGTCTACTACGGCGATGGCACGCCGATCGAAGACGAGGTGATGCACGAGATCATGAACCTTTATCAGAAGGTCTCGGTGAGCCTTCCGTGGCAAGCGAGCGACATCATGATGCTAGACAATATGTTGGTGGCGCACGCCCGGAATCCCTTTGTGGGTCCGCGAAAGATTGCGGTCGCGCTCGCGGAGATGGTGCACAGCACCGACGTCTGACCGCGACGCATGTCACCACCGAAAGACCAGGGGCCCAAGAACCTCGCTGCCATCCGACGCAAAGCGCTGAACCTCTCGCCGACGGAATTGGTCAGAGTCCGCCACTTCGAGGATCAGCGCCTACCGTTGCTGATAGAACCGGTTCTGGACGGCCTCAATCTCATCGCCTGGGCAAAGGACCACCGGGAGGAGATCGAGGCGCACCTGCTGCGGGAGGGGGCGATCCTGTTCCGAGGTTTCGGCAAACACTCTGCTGCCGAGCTCGAGCAGTTCATCCTGGCTGTATCGGGTGTTGCCATGCCGTACAAGGAGCGGTCATCGCCGCGGAGCCAGGTCGAGGGTCACATCTATACGTCCACGGAGTACCCCGCTCACCAAAGCATTTTTCTGCACAACGAGAACTCGTACGCGCAGACGTGGCCGCTGCACCTCTTCTTCTGCTGCGTCAAGGCAGCGGAGCGGGGTGGCGAGACGCCAATCGCGGACACGCGTCGTGTGTTTCACCGGATCGATTCGACGATTCGCGATCGGTTCAGAGAGAAGCAGGTCCTGTACGTGCGGAACTTCGGACTCGGCGTCGGCCTTCCCTGGTCGACGGTCTTCCAAACCACCGATCCGAAGGAGGTCGAAGAGTACTGCCGCATCGCTGGCTATCGCGTGGAGTGGAAGTCCGCGGAGCGCTTGACGACGCGCCGACTCGGACCGGCCTTCGTCAAGCACCCGCGCACCGCCGAGCTGAGCTGGTTCAATCATGCCGCGTTCTTTCACATCTCAACGCTCGATCCTGCTGTACGCGACGCGCTCTTATTGCAGTTCAACGAGGAAGACCTCCCCAATAACACTTACTACGGCGACGGCTCTTCGATTGAACCGTCGGTCTTGGATGAGATTCGTGAGGCCTACCGGCAAGAGACGATGTCGTTTCCGTGGCGGGAAGGCGACATTCTCATGATCGACAACATGCTGACGGCCCACGGGCGATCACCCTATGCGGGACTGCGCACCATCCTGGTCGGCATGACCAAGCCGGTTTCGATCGAGGATCTGGACCGCGCGCCATGAGCGCTACCACCGAACACTTCGAAGGTTTCCGTCTGTCCCCACAGCAGCGGCACCTGTGGCGGGTACAGAATGGGGAGCCGAACCCCCCGTTTCGCGCCGAATGCAGCGTTGTGATCGAGGGCCCCCTCAATGTGGCGCTCTTGCGTCGGGCGCTCGAAACGGCCGTCGGCCGCCACGAGATTCTGCGCACAACCTTCCGCCAGCTTCCAGAAATCACGCTACCCGTCCAAGTCATTGGTGAGGGGACCCCGCTGCACTTCGTCGAGCTCGACGCACGAAATGACTCGGAGGACGAAGCCAGGAGAAGGCTCGCCGATTCTGCAACCCATGGCGAGCCGATCGCCCTCGAGACGGGACCGGTGCTGCGAGCCTGCCTGCTGACCTCTGGCACGCACAGAAGTCTCTTGCGGCTCGACGCGTCGGCCCTCTGCACGGATGCTCCCGGCCTGGCGAACCTCGTCGCCGACCTCAGCCGCATCTACGGCGCGCTGGTCGGCGAGGACGCTATGCCCGATGCCGCGCTCCAGTACGCCGACCTTGCGGAGTGGCAGAACTCACTGCTCGAAGAGGAAGACACCGCTGCGGGCCGGGCCTACTGGCGAGAGGCCACGGCGCGTCTGTCTGTCGACTCTCGATTGCCGTTCGGGCCCGAGCCGCACCGGTCGACAGGCCATCCCTTCCTGCCACGCGACATGCGGCTCATCCCAAGAGCAGAGATCTACGCCGGCATCGAAGATCTCTGCCGCCGCCAAGAGACCTCCTTGAGTGAAGGCCTGCTTGCCATCTGGACCGTCTTGCTCGGTCGCCTCAGCGGCAGCTCCGCCGTCGTTGTCGGCACAGCCTGTGACGGACGACACTACGAGGAGCTGCAGAACACCGTCGGTCTGTTCGCGAAATACCTGCCGCTGCGTTTGGACCTGCGCGACGAGACTCCGTTCCGCGAGCACCTGCAGCAGGTGAAGAAAGGGTGGCAGGAGATCGCCAAGCGGCAAGAGTATTTCACCTGGGACATGTTACCCGGCGCCAACGACGCGGAACCGTTCTTGCCGCTCTCGTTCGACTTCCAGGACGAACGCAGCACCTATCACGCTGGCCCCGTCTCGTTTTCCATCGAGTGCGTCAGGGCGTGCACCGAGCGGTTCACATTGAAATTGCACATCCGACAGCAGGCCGACCGTTTCATCGCGGAGTTCCATTACGACGCCTCCGTGTATCGTCAGGATGACATCGCATCCGTGATCGCGCACTTCGACACATTGCTGAACAGCGTCGTGAGCGACCCAAACGCACTGGTCGGCGAGCTGGAGCTGTTGGGCGGCGCGGAGCGGCATCGTGCGCTGATCGACTTCAACGACACGGCCCGTACCTACCCGCGCGACGTGACCATGCACGAGCTCTTCCAAACGCGCGTACACGAGTCGCCCGATGCCATCGCCGTCGCCCTGGGCGACGCGCAGTGGACGTACCGCACAGTGAATGCGCGCGCCAACCAACTGGCCTGCCACTTGCGTCAGGCGGGCGTCGGTCCCGACGTACCGGTGGGGCTGTGCGTCGACCGGTCGCTCGACATGGTGGTGGGGCTGCTTGGAATCATGAAGGCGGGCGGTGCGTACGTGCCCCTTGATCCGGAGTATCCCCGGCAGCGCCTCGCGTACCTGATCGATGACACTCGCGTGCCCGTGCTGGTGACGCAGCAACGCCTGCTGGACCGCCTGCCCGCTACAGGAGCTGCGGTCGTCTGTTTGGACCGCGACTGGAACCTCGTCGCCGTCGAGGATCCGGAGAACGTCCTCTCCGCGGCCAGACCCGAAAATCTCGCGTACTTGATTTACACGTCGGGCTCGACCGGCACACCGAAGGGGACGATGATCCCGCACCGGGGATTGGTGAACTACCTCGCCTGGTGTGCTGAGGAATACCAGGTCGCTGATGGAGCCGGGACCGTGGTTCATTCCTCTCTCGGCTTCGATCTCACCGTCACCAGCCTCCTCGCGCCGTTGATCATCGGACAGCGTGTGACGCTCCTCCCCGAAGCCATTCGACCGGAAGAGCTGGGCGCCGCACTGTACGCGAGCGGCGGTTTCAGCCTGCTCAAGATCACACCGGCGCACTTGCAGCTACTCGGCCAGCAGCTGGATCCGCAGCAGGCCGGTGGAATGGCGCGGGCGATGATCATCGGTGGCGAGGCACTGCACGAGGAACACCTCTCCTTCTGGCGACAGCACGCGCCGCGGACCCGCCTGATCAACGAGTATGGGCCCACCGAGACCGTCGTCGGCTGCTGTATCTACGAGACCACGTCGCCGTCTCCAGCGCTCGGTTCCGTGCCGATTGGCCGCCCGGCCGCCAACACCCAGCTGTACGTGTTGAGCTCGCGCCGCATGCCGGTTCCGACAGGAGTGCCGGGTGAACTGTATATTGGCGGCGAGCAGCTGGCGCGCGGGTACTGGAATCGACCCGATGTGACGGCGGAGAAGTTCGTGCCGCATCCGTTCGGCACGAAGCCGGGCGCACGCGTATATCGCACTGGAGACCTGGCGCGATTCCTTCCCGACGGCAACCTCGATTATCTCGGGCGCTTGGGCAATCAGGTCAAGATTCGCGGCTTTCGTGTTGAGTTGGGGGAAATCGAAGTCGCGCTCAGCCGACACCCGGACGTCCGTGAGGCAGTCGTCGTGGCGCGCGAAGACGAGCCCGGCAACAAGCGGCTCGTGGCATATATGGTCGCGCAGCCGAAGCCGACGGTCTCTGAGCTGCGCGCCTTCTTGGAGGAGATGCTGCCCAGCTACATGGTGCCGGCGGCATTCGTGATGCTGGATGCCCTGCCGCTCACGCCAAACGGCAAGATCGACCGCCGCGCGCTGCCGGCGCCAGATCAGTTGCGCCCCGACCTCCGGGCAGAGTACGTCGCCCCTCGGACCGCAATCGAGACCACTCTGACCGCGATCTGGTCGGCCGTGCTCGGCGTCGACCGCGTCGGCATACACGATAACTTCTTTGAGTTGGGCGGTGATTCGATCCTGAGCATTCAGATCGTCGCAAGAGGCATCCAGACGGGCCTACAGTTCACCCCGAAGCAACTCTTCGAGCTTCCGACCGTGGCGGGGCTGGCGCAAGTCGCCAGCAGCGCACTGCGAGCCGATGCGGAGCGCGGATTGGTCACCGGACCTGCGCCTCTGACGCCCGTTCAACGGTGGTTCGTCGAGCAGGACCTCCCCGACCCACACCATTTCAATCAGTCGCTCCTGCTCGACGTGCGAGAGCAGTTGAATCCGCACTGGCTGCGGATCGCCATTGCAGCGCTGCTGGCCCATCACGACGCGTTGCAGCTCCGCTTCCGCGAGGATGCCGACGGATGGGAGCAAGAAGCGAGCGACTGCGAGGACGCGGTTCCATTCGAGGTCGTGGATCTCTCGGGTGTGGCGGAGGCCGGCCGCGGTGCGGCACTCGCAGCGCACGCCGCCGAGTTGCAGGCGTCTCTCGACCTCCGGCAGGGTCCCTTGATGCGGGTTGCCTGGTTTGAGCTGGGCGCCGGCCGTGGCGCGCGCCTCTTGCTGATCATCCACCACCTCGTCGTCGACGGCGTGTCGTGGCGCATCGTGCTCGAGGACTTGCAGACGGCGTATCGGCAGGCGGAGCGCGGGCAGACCATAGAGCTCCCCCGGAAGAGCACTCCCTTCACGCAATGGGCGGGGCGCTTGGCCGAATACGCGCAGTCGGCAGCGCTCACGCAGGAGCTCCCCTACTGGACCGCGCTGACGCGGCAGCCCATCGCCCGACTTCCCATTGATCACGAGGGTGGCGCCAACACGGTCGCCGCAACGCGCACGGTATCCGCATCGTTGACCGCCGAGGACACCCGCGCGCTGCTGCAGGATGTGCCTCATGCTTATCGGACGCAGATCAACGACGTGCTGCTTGCGGCGCTGGCGCTGAGTTTCGTTGAATGGACGGGCGAGCCGACCGTGCGCCTGGACGTCGAAGGTCACGGCCGCGAGAATGTGCTCGACGGCATCGACGTGTCGCGCACCGTCGGCTGGTTCACCTCCATCTTCCCGGTATGTCTTCAGCTCGACGAGGTCGACGCACCTGCGGCCGTGCTCAAGCAGGTCAAAGAGCATCTGCGCGCCGTCCCCAATCGGGGCATTGGCTTTGGGGTTCTGCGCTATCTCCATCCCAAACCGGTGCTCGATGCGCAGCCGACGGCAGAGATCAGCTTCAACTACCTCGGGCGGTTTGATCGAGTCGTGCAGAAGGATGGCTTGCTGGCATGGGCGAACGAGTCCGCCGGTCCAACACGGAGCCTCGAGCAGGAACGTCCCTACCTCATCGAAGTCATCGCTGTCGTCCGCGATGATCGTTTGGAGATGAACCTGCACTACAGTGAAAACGTCCACCGGCGGGACACGATCGAGAACCTCGCCGCCGGATGGACGCGAGCGCTGCAGTCGATCATCGCGCACTGCCAATCACCCGGGGCCGGCGGCTATACGCCCTCCGACTTTCCCCTAGCGCCGATGGATCAGCGGACGCTGGACCGGCTCATTGGGACCCGGACCGACATTGAAAACATCTACCCACTGTCGGCGTTGCAGCGAGGTCTGCACTTCCACGCTCTCTACGACCCGGAATCGGAGACGTACTTTGAGCAGCTTGGCTGTACGATCCGCGGCGATCTGGACGTGCCCGCTCTTCAGCACGCGTGGCAATCGGCCACCGATCGGCATCCGGTGCTGCGCACGTCGTTCCATTGGGAAGGACTCGATGAGCCACTGCAGATCGTGCACCGGCAGAGGCTGGTGCCGTGGCACGTCGAAGACTGGAGGACCCGAAGCTCCAGGCAGCGGGAGCATGACCTGCGGGCCCTTCTCGAAGCGGATCGCCGGCGGGGCTTCAAGCTTGATGAAGCCCCGTTGATGCGCCTGACCCTCATACGGGTTGAGGACGACGCGTACCGGCTCGTGTGGAGCTACCACCATTTGCTCTTGGATGGTTGGTCGGTGTCGCTCCTGGTGAACGAAGTTTTGGACGCCTACGAAGCCATTACGGGAAGAGAGGAACCACGGGGCGAACGGCCTGCGGCGTATGGCGACTACATTGCCTGGAATGAGCTGCAGGCGCATGCAGACGCTGAATCGTTCTGGCGCGAAAACTTGCGCGGTTTCGCCTCACCGTCGGCGCTGACGCTCGAGCCAGCGCCTGAAGGCTCTGCTTCGCCCAGCCGGCATGGCGAGCGCCGTCTCGAGCTGTCCGCGCGTTTGACGCACACGCTGCAAGCCTTCGCGCGGCAGCACCACCTCACCCTGAACACGCTGGTCGAAGGGGGCTTCGCGCTGCTCTTGAGTCGCTACTGTGGCCAGCAGGACGTCGTGTTCGGAGCAACCGTCGCGGGACGACCGGCAGCGCTCGCTGGTGTCGAGCGAATGGTCGGGCTGTTCGTGAACACGCTTCCCGTGCGCGTGCAACTCACGCCCCACGACCGTGTCGTGTCCTGGCTCCAACGGCTGCAGACCGTACAGACCGAGGCGAGAGCGTTCGAGCACACCCCGCTGGCGCACATCCAAAAGTGGAGCGACGTTCCTGCCGGCGTTGCGCTCTTCGAAAGCCTCTTCGCCTTCGAGAACTATCCCATCGAGGAGTCGTTGCGCGGCCGCAGAGCGGGGCTGGATATCCAGCCGAGCAAGACGGTGGAGCGCACGAACTATCCCCTGACGATGGTGGTCGTTCCGGGGAGCCAACTGTCGCTGCGGGCGCACTACGACGGACGCCGTTTCACCGCCGCCGCGATGGATCGATTGTTGGAC
>Ga0187892_10009468_pt1 | contig 12819 bp, 13 predicted proteins | sample MA1701073metaG_FD_139345 | JGI IMG/M metagenome (GOLD analysis project Ga0187892, IMG submission 139345) | Bio-ooze microbial communities from a basaltic lava cave in the Kipuka Kanohina Cave System on the Island of Hawaii, USA - MA170107-3 metaG ...
ACCGTGATGAGCGATGTGGTACATCTTCCCGTGAAGAAAGTTCGATAGCCTGACCGATTTGATCTCGGTCTTGCGAGTGACCCAGTCCGCGCATTCCTTCGCCACGCGCTTTTGTTCCAGCCGGTTGGCCAGCTGAAGCCCCTCGTCTTCGATCTTGAACGCCTTCTTGTCGGTCTTCTCGGGATCGAGGGATCTAAGGAAGCGAGGCTCTCCGAATAAGAATCTCAGCGATTCGATGCTCTCAAGCTGCTCTTTGAGGGCATAGAATGCGTAAATCGTGAAATAGGCGGACACCACCGAGAGACGACTCCCGGAACGGATTTTGTCCCTAAGAAAGTCGCCTATAGAACCGCGAGTGTGGTTGTCCCGGATGCTAGAGCTTGGAGCGCAGCCTTCGCTGGGGACAGGGCGCGAAACGCTAGGTTCAGATCCAAGCTTAGGCGCAGAATTGACGACTGACTTTCCAATCGCCACGTCCATTGATCCTCGCGGGGACTCGTTGTATTCCATACGTAGTCCCTTATAGCGACCACGTGTTGCCACGCGGCTCGACGCGAAGGCTCAAGGTGTCCGTTTATAGACTGGTCATGTGTGTTGAGGTGGCCGATAGTGAACATCTTTCCTAGCGGCAGATCCTGGATGAACTTGAGTGGATGGCAGGGAGTTAAGGCACACAACATGCTCGCCCCCCAGTGATATCTGCTGTTTGCGGCCGAGTCCTGGCCACGTCTCAATGCCGGGAGCTGAGGTGCTTACCGGTTTGGCGACAAAGCCGTGAAGGTAGCGACCCCGGCTATCGAGGCACTTAGTGGAATGTTAGTTGGCCGAGTCGGTCGCGTCTGCGTTGAAATAACGTGGAACAAACGGCCGACCAGCGCGCGCCGCCATAAAGAGCGCGTAGCGGGGAGATGGGTCGAAGAACAATCCCCGCCGCCCCACTTAGAGACAGGTCACACGGTCACCACGTTTTTGGCTTATTTTTCAGCTACAGGCCTTTTTTGGAGCGGCTTTGTGGTGCTTGAATGAAAGCGCCTGTCTCCTCCATGATCTCGGTGGTGAGATCGGCAATTCGGTCTGCCTCGCTCCAGCGGTCGGAAAGACCTTTGAGGAAACCGCCACGTCGTAATCGGAATCCGGGCGCCCTTCATCCCGCGCCCGTGAACCGAATAACACAACGCGTTCGATCCGCGCGCCGTATACTTCCTCGAGCGCGGCGCGGAATTTCCGCATGATAAGATCGGTTGTCGCCATAGAAAGGTTTTTACCATAAACAGAACTACCGCCAAAGCCCTTTTAGACCCCGCGGGGTGCGTCGCCGTGTGACGGTGTGCTCTCGGACACGCCTCTCATGCAAAAGGGTTGCGAACGGCTAAAGAGGCGAAGCGCACGAAATCGGGGTCGCCGCTGAGCAGCTCGGTGATCCTGTGCTCCAGGCATAGATCGGCGATGTGAGCGTCGTGGGCGAGATGGCCTGTGACCCCGGATCCTTTGAGGACCCTCATCAGGACTTCGGGATGATTCGGCGTCTCGGAAAGCATAAGCAGCGTGGGTGAGGCCAGAATCCGGCGCAGTTCACCGGGTGCTACCGAGAGAGGAACGGGCGGATGGTAGACACGAGGATGGGTGACGGCTCTCAGAAACTCGTAGATGCATGGCCAAGGAATGACCCAGGGAAGCGCGCCTTCTGCGAGCTCCCCAAGGCGATTTCGGGCCTGCTGGTGCCGTGGACTGGAGCGTATTTCCGCATAGATGAGAATGTTGGCGTCGATCGCCTGCGCTGCTCAGCGGCGATTCATGAGGTCTAAGCGCTTGTCGCGATCCAGGATGTCCACCGCGGGTTGAAGCTGCGCATCCCAACCCTCTAGCTCTAGTTTTGTACTCTTGCGGGCGAGACTTTGTAGCCAGAGCCTGGCACAACAGCTCGTTGACCCGCGCGGCCAGGCTCTTGCTCTGCTGCGCCGCAATGGTTTTAAGCCGCTTGAGGAGATCGTCATCGATGGTCAAGGTGGTTCTTTTTATACATCATGATGTATGGTAAGAGCTTAAAGATGTCCAGTAGGTGTCGGACGGAAATGTCTCAGTATCCGCACGCTGCCCCATGATCCGCGGCCTTTTCGTTCTTTTACCGCTGACCTTGGTCTGCGCGTGCACGGCGCAGCCTGGGCGCCCTTCAGCGCCCACACGTATCGTCTCGCTGTCCGTAGTCACGGATGAGATCCTGCTCTCTCTGGTGCCTCGCGAGCGGGTGGTGGGCGTGTCGCCTAATGCCGCCGATGCGCTGAATTCTCACGTCTCGACCTTAGCCAAGGGGATCCCGGCGGTGAAGCGTGAAGACACCGATGCCATCCTTTCGCTGCAACCCGATCTGGTGCTTTCATCCACCCGCACGCCCAAGGAAGTGGAGGATCTGCTAAGGCGGGCCAGGGTGCGGATCGCGAGGGTTGCGACACCCAAGGGAGTCGATGACATCGAAGCGGGTATCCGGCTGGTCGCCGAGGCGGTGCAGGAGACCGAGAAGGGTGAAGCCTTGATCGCAGAAATGGCCCGCCAGGCACACGAGCTCGAGCGGCTTCCCGCCGTGGGTCTGCGTGCCCTCTACTACACTGTCGGCGGTTGGACAGCGGGCCGCAAAACCAGTATCGATATGGTCCTGCGCTCGGCCGGTTTAAAGAATGCGGTGGATTTCGAGGGACACAGGCCGGTGTCGCTCGAGTGGGTGCTTAAAACCAATCCGGATCTCATCCTGGTCGGTGCAGGCTACCGGGAGGGGGTGGGCTTCGCGGCATCTCTGGGCCGCGACCCTCGCTATGCCCCGCTCACGGCGGTCCAGCGCGGTTGGGTAATCGAATTGCCGGTGCGGGATCTGTTCGCCATCTCGCATTTCACCACCAAGGCTTCCAGGGAGCTTCGAGCGCAGATGATGCGGCATGGGATCTTGGAGAAACCGGAACGGATCGTGCCGCTGACGCTCTCCGCCAGCGAAATGTTATTAGACCTCGTGCCCCGAGAACGCATCGCCGCCCTGCACGAAATCGCGGACAGTAGCACCTATTCCAATATCCGCGATCGTATTGAGGGAATACGGCTCATTGCCCCTGATGTGGAGCAGGTGATCGCACTTCGGCCGGATCTCGTCATCGTGGCGTCCTACGCCCGCACGGAGTTCCTCCATCAATTGCAACAGGCAACGCTTCCCGTGGTCTCGTTCACCGAATTCCAGGACCTGGAAGCGATCTTGGGCAACATTCTGCTTCTGGGCGATCTGGTGGGGGAACCAGAGCGGGCCGAGCAGATGGTGTGGCAGGCGAGGCAGGCGATCCAAACCGTCCGTTCCGCGATCCCCCGTGGTGTCGTCCCACCGCGCGTACTGTCCCTAGGCGAGGCTTGGACCGTGGCGGGTAAGGACACCGGCTTTCATTCTCTGCTGTCGCGCGCCGGCGCCAGGAACCTCGCCGCGGAACAGGGCATCGAGGGTTTTGGCACCATATCGGCGGAGCAGTTGGTATTGTGGGACCCGGACCTCATCGTGGTAGGCAAAGAGCCGGACAGCGGTTTGAGCCTCAAACAGAGCTTACGCTCTGATCCCGCTTTAGCGTCGCTCCGCGATAAGCGAATCGTCGAGATCCCCTCTCCTCATTTTAGTTGCGTGTCCCAGTACATGGTGGCTGGACTACGCGAGATCGTCGGGGAGATTTATCGGTGAGAAGCCGTCTTGTTCTCGTCGTGTGCTTGGTGGTGCTGGTGGCCACTGCCTTAGCGGGGATCCGTTATGGAGTGGCCGATCTCAGCTATTCGAGGATCCTTGATGTGGTGTTGGTGGAGACCGGGTTAAGGCCCGAAGACCAAACGGCGCTGAGCGCGCAGGAGCGGGCAATCATCTGGCAGATCCGGCTTCCGCGGGTGCTGACGGGGGCACTCGTGGGTGCGGCCCTGGCACTTTCGGGAGCGCTGCTGCAAGGACTTTTCCGCAATCCCATGGCGAGTCCCGGCATCATCGGAGTGAGCACCGGGGGGGCGCTGGGGGCGACCAGCGCCATCGCTTTGGGGTTTTCCAGCCTTAGCTTGTGGGCGGTTCCGCTCATGGCTTTCAGCGGGGCTTTGCTGAGCGGTTTTTTGGTGTACGCGCTTGCTACCCGCCACGGGCGTACCCCGCTCGCGACCCTCCTCCTGTGCGGCCTGGCGATGAATTCCATCACCGGTGCCTTGACCTCGCTGGTTCTCAGCTTCAGCGTGCGGGAATGGGAGATCGGACGCCAGATCCTGTTCTGGCTTATGGGCGATCTCAGCAATCGGACCTGGGAGCACGTGGCCATGATCGCGCCCTTCCTGGCTGTTTGTGCAGCCGCCTCGGCCTTTTTTCCGCGCGAGCTCAATCTCATGATGACCGGTGAGGAGGCCGCCATGTCCCTCGGAGTGGATACCGTGCGTACCAAGCGGCTGCTCCTCACCGTGGCGGCTGCCGCGGCGGGAGCCGCCGTCGCCGTGGCGGGCGTGATCGGATTTGTAGGCTTGTTGGTGCCGCATATCGTGCGCCTTTTGCTGGGCCCGGATCATCGCCGGCTCCTGCCCGCCTCGCTGCTCGCGGGGGCCGTGTTTCTGATGGGCATGGATTTGCTCGCGCGGATCCTGCTGCGCAGCCAGGAGATCCGCTTGGGGATCTTGACGTCGGGTTTAGGCGGACCCTTTTTTCTTTATCTGATCTTGCGCCACCGCCGACGGGCTGAGCTGCTCTGATGGAGATCGGCATCGAAGACGCGAGCGTGGAGCTGGGGACGAGGATGGTCTTGGAAGAGGTGACGCTGTGCTTCCGAAAACGTGCGATCACCGGGGTGCTCGGTGCTAACGGCGCCGGGAAATCGACCCTGTTGCGGGCGCTTGCCGGCATCGTTCCGCTGGCGAGCGGTAGCGTGCGCCTGGGGACGCGGGATCTCATCGCCATGTCCCGCAAGGAAGTCGCCCGCTGCGTGGCTTATCTCTCGCAGAACATAGAGATCCCGTTTCCGTTTCCGGCAGGAGAGGTGGTGATGATGGGGCGGTATGCTCATCTCTCGCGTTTCCGCTCGGAAACCGAAGCCGATCACCAGGCGGTGGCGCGGGCGCTGCTCGCGGTGGATGCGGAGTCTCTGCGCATGCGGCCAGTGGATGAGCTTTCCGGGGGAGAACGCCAGCGCATCCTGCTGGCGCGCACTTTGGCCACCGAGGCCCCAGTGCTCTTGCTCGATGAACCGATCGCTAACTTGGACATACGCCACTGCTTGGAGCTGCTGGAAATCCTTCGGGATCAAGCAACACAGGGGAGAACCGTAGTGGTAGCGATCCATGATCTCAATTTCGCCCACCGCTTCTGTGAGCGTTTCGTGCTCCTGCGCGGGGGACGGGTTCTCGCGCAAGGAACCGCCGAAGAGGTTCTTGTTCCTCAGCTCTTGCGGGAGGCCTTTGAGGTGGAAGCGAACCACGTGCAGGACCCGGCCGGCAGGGACTTTTTCTTCTTCACTCGGAAGAACCGCGACGAGCGTGGAGTTTTAGGCCAAGATCGAGGTGCGTAGAGGCCGACACGCCCACCGGGCGCGCTCTCGGGTGTGCGGATTATAATGACTTAGGCACCGATTGAGGGAGATCCGCCAGCGCCTGTTTGCGGAGTCTCTCACCACCACGTTATCGGTAACAGCGAATGACGAAAAACATTAAGGCCTGGGCGCAGGGGCGCCCGCTAGTAGACTATGGTGTTTTGCAATGCCTTTGAGCGCCATCGTCTGCCTACTCGCCGTTTCGCTCGACACCCTGCTAGGCGAGCCACGGCGGTTCCATCCGATCGCTGGTTTCGGCGGCTTAGCGGCGGGCGTGGAGGCCCGCCTGAACCGTGACACAAGCCCGCTGCAGCGGCGCTTGCTTGGTGTACTCGCGGTTCTGCTGCTCACCTTGCCCTTCGTTATCGCGGCCCACGGGATCTCGCTGTCGGGTCCCGCCGCGCTCCTCGCCGACACTGCGTTGCTCTATCTCGCCATTGCGCCCCGCAGCCTCGCCGAGCACGCGGCGCGGGTGCAGGACGCACTGCAGCGGGAGGATCTCGCCGAGGCTCGCTTGCGGGCAGGCCTGATGGTCAGCCGTGAAACCTCGGAAATGGATCCCCAGGGTGTGGCCCGGGCGGCCACCGAGTCGGTGCTGGAGAACGGCAACGATGCGTGTTTCGCTCCGCTGTTCTGGTTTTTGTGCGCAGGCGCCCCGGGTGCAGTAGGCTACCGGCTGGTCAACACCCTGGATGCGATGTGGGGCTACCGCACCGCGCGCTATCTCTATTTCGGTTGGGCGGCGGCGCGTTTGGACGATGCGCTGAACTTTATTCCCGCGCGGCTCACCGCTTTGAGCTACGCATGCGTGGGGCGTTTTTTACCAGCCTGGCGCTGCTGGCGCTCTCAGGCTCGATTTTGGGAAAGCTCAAACGCGGGTACGGTCATGGCGACGGGTGCGGGAGCCTTAGGGGTGCGTCTCGGGGGCACCGCTGTCTACCACGGTTTGGTCAAAGATCGGCCACAGCTCGGTGCTGGGGAGCCACCTAGGGTAGAGCATATCATTTGCGCCGTGGAGCTGGTCAAGCGCGCCTTGTGGCTGTGGATTGCTGTTATCCTGTGCGGAGGGTTGGCTTTTTGATCCAGCATGGCGGACGCTTGCGCGAGGCGGCCGCGCACTACGCGATTGCGTTGCACGAATGGCTGGATCTCTCTACCGGCATCAATCCGCACGGCTGGCCGGTGCCGGCACTGCCTATGGCGGCCTGGGCTAGGTTGCCGGAGGAGGGCGATGGGCTGGAAGTGGCGGCGCGGGATTATTATGGCGCGCCCCATGTACTGCCGGTGGCGGGTTCCCAGGCCGCCCTCCAGGTGCTCCCTCGTCTGCGCTCGCCGAGCCGTGTGGGAGTGCTTTATCCCAGTTACCTGGAACACGGGCACTGGTGGGGGAGGGCAGGGCACGAGGTGCGATTGTTGGTGCCGGAACAGATGCATCCGCGATCCCCGTCGTTCGATGTGTTGGTGCTCAGCAACCCCAATAACCCCACGGGGTGTCGCTTTGAGCCTGAGATCTTAGTCGAGTGGCACTCAAGGCTCGCGGCGGGGGGTGGCTGGCTGGTGGTGGACGAGGCCTTTATCGACGCCACGCCGGGGGCAAGCTTGGCGCCGTTCTCTCAGCGCCCGGGCCTCATCGTGCTGCGCTCGCTGGGGAAGTTTTTTGGCTTGGCCGGCGCGCGCGTCGGTTTTGTCCTGGCCGCACCACAGTTGTTATCGGAATTGCGCGAGCAGCTTGGTCCTTGGACGGTCGCTGGCCCCTCGCGCTGGGTCGCGCAGCAGGCGCTCGAGGACCACCGCTGGCAAGCCGACACGCGCGAGCGGCTGATGGACGCAAGCCGGCGGCTTTCGGGATCCCTCGCTCGCCACGGTCTTAAAGCGAGCGGGAGTACGGCCTTGTTTCAGTGGGTGCGCACCCGGGATGCATCGACGATCCGGGATGCCCTGGCTCAACGAGGCATATGGGTCCGCTTATTCGAGGATCCCGCCAGTGTGCGTTTCGGTTTGCCGGGCAGCGAGGGGGCTTGGCAGCGCCTGGAAAAAGCGCTCGCCGCCGTCGCTGAAACGCAGACAAATGCGGTATCGCCGTGAACGCCCGTAGTGTGATGATCCAAGGGACGACGTCCGATGCCGGTAAGAGCCTGCTGGTCACCGGGCTCTGCCGCTGGCTCGCGCGCAGCGGGATCCGGGTGGCACCGTTCAAGCCCCAGAACATGGCGCTGAATAGCACCGTCACCGATGACGGGCGCGAGATAAGCCGTGCCCAGGCGGTACAGGCGCAGGCCTGTGGGCTCGCACCCCACACCGACATGAACCCGGTGCTGCTCAAGCCCAACACGGACGTGGGTGCCCAGGTGATTATCCAAGGCAAGGCGATCGGCAACATGAACGCCCGCCGGTATCAGGCGTACAAGAGCGCCGCAAAGCACGCCGTGCTGGAATCCTACGCCCGGCTCGCAGGCCGCTTTGAGATCATCGTCGCCGAAGGGGCAGGATCGCCGGCGGAGATCAACCTGCGTGCTCACGACATCGCCAACATGGGGTTCGCCGAGGCCGTGGACTGCCCGGTTATTCTGATCGCGGACATCGACCGGGGAGGGGTCTTCGCCCACTTGGTCGGGACTTTGGCGCTGCTCTCTGAAGAAGAAAGGGCACGGGTTGCAGGATTCGTGATCAATCGCTTTCGCGGGGATTTGGATCTGCTCAAACCCGGCTTGGACTGGCTGCAAGCAGAGACCGGTAAGCCGGTGCTGGGCGTGCTGCCTTATTTGCCCGGCCTGCACCTGGAGGCGGAGGATGCCATACAAGCAGAGCAATGCGCAAAGAGTGCCGAGGCCCTACGGGTCCTGGTGCCAGTGCTGCCGCGCATCAGTAATCACACGGATTTTGACCCGCTGCGCCTGCACCGGCAGGTCGACCTGGCTTTCATCGGCCCGGGGCAGCGCATTCCACCGGCCGATCTGATCATCTTACCCGGCTCAAAATCGGTGCGTGCAGATCTGGCCTGGCTGCGGGAACAGGGCTGGGAGAAAGCCATCTTGCGGCACCTGCGTTACGGGGGCAAGCTCAGGGGGATTTGCGGTGGTTTCCAGATGCTGGGCCTTGTGATTCATGATCCTAAGGGGCTCGAAGGCGAACCGGGCCGCCTCGAAGGCTTAGCGCTGCTTGACTTGGAGACGGTGTTAGAGCCGGAAAAACAACTACGCAAGGTGGCAGGGGTGCTCACCTTGGAAGGGGCACCGGTGAGCGGCTACGAGATCCACGCCGGGGTCACCACCGGAGCAGCGCTTAGCGGGCCGGCCGTGCGCTTCTTAGATGGCCAAACCGACGGCGCTCTTAGCTCAGATGGGCGGATCTTGGGCACCTACCTGCACGGCCTGTTCGAGTCCGCCACCGCTTGCGATGCTCTGCTACGCTGGGCGGGTGTCAGCGAGGTGGAGACAAGGAATTACGAACGCCTGCGGGAAGCAGCCCTCGATAGGCTGGCCGATGCGGTTGAGGCTCATCTCGATCTCCCGGCTATCGAACGCCTGATCGGGATCGAGATGCCGCGCAGTGGGGAACGCGCGAGATGAAAACGCTGATCCTGGGCGGTGTACGTTCCGGCAAGAGTGCATTGGCCGAGAGCTTGGCGCGGGAGAGTGATCTGACGGTGGTCTATGTCGCGACCGCGACCGCGGCAGACCCCGAGATGGTCCGGCGCATTGAAGAACATCGTCGCCGCCGACCCGGCCACTGGCCATGCGTGGAAGAGCCGTTACATCTGGCCGCCGCCTTGCAAACCCACGCTGAGCTACACCGTTGCCTGCTGGTGGACTGCCTGACCCTATGGCTCACCAACCTGTTGCTCGCCGACAGCGGGGATCTGTTGGAGAGGGAGTGCAGAGCTCTGGTGGAGTGTCTCCCCGCCTTGCCGGGAGAGGTGATCCTGGTCAGCAACGAGACCGGTCTTGGCATCGTGCCCCTGGGCGAAATCAACCGCCGTTTCTGCGACCAAGCCGGACGGCTACACCAGCGGCTCGCGCAAACCTGCGAACGCGTGATCCTGATCATCGCTGGCCTCCCCCAGGTGCTGAAAGGCGAGCTCCTGTGAATGCAAGCAGAAATTGGCTCCACCGGCCTGCGGCCAAGCTTGATCGCGACGCGAAGCAAGCGGCCGAGGCGCATCAAGCGGCGCTCACGAAACCGCCTGGGGCACTGGGACGCTTAGAGGACCTGGCCATCCAGTTGGCGGCCATGCAGGGCGTGCAAGGGCCGGCGGTAGAGCGCATCCACATTTGTGTCTTCGCCGCCGACCACGGTGTGGCCGCAGAGGGAGTATCCGCCTTTCCGCAGGCGGTCACTGCGGAAATGTTGCGCAACTTCTCCCGGAGCGGGGCGGCGATCTGCGTGCTCGCGCGCGAAATCGGCGCCGCTTTGGAGGTGATCAACCTCGGTGTGGTCAATGACCCAGGACCGCTAGACGGCATCCGAGATCTGCGCCTAGGACCGGGCACGGCGAATTTCGTGCGCGCACCTGCCATGTCCGAAGAGCAACTCATGCGGGCCCTGGAGGTGGGTCGCGAGGCCGCGGAGCGCGCCCAAGACTCCAGAGCGCAGCTTTTCATCGGCGGGGAGATGGGGATAGCCAACACCACAGCCGCCGCGGCTCTTGCCTGCGCCCTATTGCAGGCGGTACCGCAGGCGCTGGTCGGGCCGGGCACGGGCTTGGATGCTCGCGGCGTGGCGCACAAGGCAAGGGTGATCCAAAGGGCATTGCAAGGACATGAAGGGTATTTAAGCGATCCGCTGGAGGTGCTACGGCGTTTGGGTGGCTTTGAGATCGCCGCCCTTGCCGGGGCCTATATCCGGTGCGCGCAGTTGGGTCTTCCGCTGCTGGTGGACGGGTTCATCGGCTCGGTGGCGGCGCTTTGCGCGGTCAAACTGGGTGAAGGTGCTGGCGACTGGATGATCTTCGCCCATCGCTCCACCGAGCCCGGGCACGCGCGGGTGTTGGAAGCCCTAGGTGCGACGGCACTGCTCAATCTGCACATGGGTCTCGGGGAGGGCAGCGGCGCCGCCGTCGCGGTACCACTGCTTAAGCTCGCCTGCGCCCTGCACAAAGACATGGCCACCTTCACCGAAGCGCAGGTGTCTGAGCGACTCTGAGGTGAAGGATGTGGTGACCGTCGACTTGCTGCGCCATGGGGAAACGCCGCTCATGGGCCGTTACATCGGGCGCACGAATGTGGCTCTCGTGTCGAGAGGTTGGGAGCAGATGCACACCGCCCTCCACGATAGAGGGCCCTGGGATGCGGTTGTGAGCTCGCCGCTCAAACGCTGCGCGGATTTCGCGCGGGCGTTCGCTCGCGGCCATGGGCTCGGTCTTGAAATCGACGAGCGGTTTCGGGAGATAGACTTCGGGGCCTGGGAAGGACGCAGCGCCGCTGAGATCAGGGCGGGTGACCCGGGGGCGCTGGAGCGGTTCTGGAACGATCCGCTCAATAATACGCCCCCGCAGGCAGAACCCTTGAGGGCGTTTGCCTCGCGCGTGCTTGGCGCCTGGTCAGCGCTTATCGAGCGTCACGCCGAGCGGGGCGTGCTGCTGGTCACGCATGGTGGCGTGATCGGCGTGATCCGGTGCCATGTCGAGCGGCGGCGGCTTTGCCATCTGCTACGGCGCGAAGTCCCCCACGGGTCCATCTATCGCATCGCGATAAACGAAAAGTTTTTGTACTGATAGCTCCATAACTATCGCGGCATGCATGTCGTGCTCGTTCTTTCAACGGAATTGGAGCGCGCTTTTTTTGCCAAGGCTGCCGCCATTACCGGCGGACGGCACCGGGTCGTCTCGAATTCACGCTTCGTTATCTGCGCGTTTTCGCTCGCGTCTGTTCGCCCGTCACTGTTCTGGTAAAAACCCAGCCCATCACGGTTCAAACCCCGCAGGAATCGCCAAACGGCTATCCAGGACGCCAGCTCCTTATCAACTCGATAAGAGATCTTGATCATGGCGTTCGCTCCGCTACTGATAGGTCCAACCTTCATCATCACTTCACCTCCGAATAAGGCGATCGATTTCAGATCCCTCGAGATCGGATATCGAAAAGACGATTGAAGGGGTCACTGCGCAATGTGAAATATTTCACTCACTCGTCAAGCGGCCCTGCGGAAAGCCGCCCGCAGCGTGCACGATCTCCGCGAGAACGATAGATTTGGCGGACATTCGATCGGTTTCGGCAGGCGATGACGGGGTCCTGTCGCAAGCGCGCTGGTTCTGGAGCAAGGGCGCCGCAGCTCTCCATGATCAGGCTCCACAAGACCTGATGACGACTTATCTCCAGAGCCGCCCGATGCCGATGCGAGACTGATCGCCACGCTTGCGTGAATAACAGCCCCAAAGTTTCGGGCGCCAGATAGCGCCGGTACAAAGATCCCGCATCTTCGAGTGTAAAGGAGGGACGAATGCACGCCGCCTTGAACAATCGATGCAACAGATAGCGGGCGAATGGGGCGCCATCACTGTGGAGGGTTTTGCCCGCGAGCTTCGCGTTCATCCGCTGCGCAAGCCACTGCGGCGACCTACCGAAAAGGCGCAGGCTCTCTTGAGAGAGGCCGTAGGTGTCCTCCCATGCCGCATCCCAAACAGTCCACGACGGCAGGTTCGAGGGGTTGATGAGCCGGCTCTCGACGCGGCCATCTGGGAGCGACCATGCCACCTCGATGGGATAGCTGCCGTACTCGAGGCCCGAGGCCTTGAATTCCAAAAACAAAGGAATCGGGCACTCTATTTCTTTGTTTATTGTTGCCTGCTCGATCATCGGGGCTCTTCTCCAGGATTAATTTGCGACGCTCGGCCTCACACCGACAGATAGCCGCGCGCCTGCGTCAAGCGCTGCCCCCTGTGCGCGCTCGGCCTTACAGCGAGCGGCTATTGGACACATCATAGCGAACGAATGTTTTACGTCGATTTCATGGAAGGGGAGTTTTTGTATCAATTGTTTCACTGCGCGAGGTGACTGACCGCGGTGGATTCCGAGCGTCGATGAGGGCCTGCACGCGTGCTGGAGCTTGGGTTTCTGTATCCTGTGCAGCCCGATGCGGCCTTATTGGAGTATGATAGCGAAATTAGGAGCGCGTGCCGATGACCAAGCGCGGAACGATTCTGATCGTCGATGACGAGCCCGACGTGCGCGAGGTGCTAAAGGAATACCTCGGCGCCCAGGGCTACTCGACGCTCGCTGCCGCGGATGCGGCGGCGGCGAGGACTCTCTGCGCT
>Ga0187892_10009469_pt1 | contig 12818 bp, 8 predicted proteins | sample MA1701073metaG_FD_139345 | JGI IMG/M metagenome (GOLD analysis project Ga0187892, IMG submission 139345) | Bio-ooze microbial communities from a basaltic lava cave in the Kipuka Kanohina Cave System on the Island of Hawaii, USA - MA170107-3 metaG ...
AACGCTCGCAGCTCCGGAAGCGCCGCTTTGCACGGAGCGCACCATGTCGCCCAGAACACCAACAGGTGCGCTTGACCCGAGCCGAGTGCCGCTGGGTTGCCGCGATAGGTGCTCAAGGTCAGAGGCGGTGCGACCGATCCAACCTTCGGCGGCCCGGGTAGCTCGGGAAACTCCGCCGGAAACGGATCGGGCACCATTGTCATTCGCAGTTGACTGCGCTTGCGCAGAACGTCGACTTTGCGCGGCTTGCCGGCCTCCGACAGCATCACCCAGCTGCGCAGCTCGTTGGCCTGCGTAAACGGCATCCCCGGGGGACCGAGGACAACGTCGCCGACGCGCAGGCCGGCGCGATCGGCAGCGGATCCGTCAAACACGCTGAGAATCTCGGCGGCCCCATTGTCGACATGACGATCTTTTGCTTCCTCAGGGCGCAGTGTCCGAAATCGCACGCCCAGCCACCCCGGCAGAGCCGCCGTCGCCGCGGCGACATCGTCTTCGAACGGCGGAAACGCTTTGGCCGGCACCAGCTCCATGCGATCGGGCTCGCCGATCGGCAGAGAGAGCCCCTCGCAAGCAAGTAGACCCTGGTAGGCAGTGCGCTCCTCATCCGTCCCTTCCGAGGCGAGATACACGCGCCCGGCGATCTGAACCAGCTGGTTGCGCATGCGGATGACGACGGCACGCCTGACTTCCATGCGATACGACGCGGCCGCCGCCGCACCCTCGCGACGGTGAATCAGCTGTAGCCGCTCCTCCGCTGGCACGTCCGCTTTGGTGTGGACCGCGAGGTCGTTGACCAGTTCATGGGCCAGAGTCTGAAGGTCTGCGGGTGGAAGCGCTTGCAGCGTCTCCGCCGTCAGGAGCTCCTTCCAGGTTGGGTCGTCATCGAGCAGGCTCTGAATCGAAGCTGCATTGGCATCGCCCAATGCGGATAGCCAGGCGTCCGCAACCGAGCCGAGGTGCTCGTTGATGTCGATCAGCCCGGACGCTTTACGGTTGAGCTCCTCCAGCGACCGGGGGCTGAAGTATCCGAACGCGTGGCCGATGCGGTCGAGCTGCCGGATCTCCGGTTCCCAGGCGGCGCGATCCTCCCAGGCCTTGTCGAGCAGTTTGTCGACATAGGCTTCGAATGGCTCTTCAGCCTGACGCGCGGCTTCCAAAACGAGCCGGCGCAGGAAGACTTCCGAAGTGCGAAGCGGTACGTCCGGCGTCGCATCGGTGTACAGGACCTTCTCGTGGGCGCGGTCGAACCGTCCGGTCTCGACTAGCGCCTGCATGAAATGGAACGAGTGTCCGACGTTCTTGCGCCCACGGTTCTCGGCGTAACATCCGTACGCCGGACGCTGGGCGGTGGATGAGAAGTAGCCGCAGACATTCCCTCGTGGGAGGTTGTGATCCCGGAAGGCTATACCGGCGAAGGACCCGGAGAAGCACTGCGACATCAGCATGACAACGCGAACGCCCGGGTCGATGGTGCCGAGCAGCGTGCGCAGTTGTCCGACGGAAAGCGTTTCCTTTCGCCCCCACAGCGTGATCGTGTTGTCGCGTGAGTTTTCCGCGTTTCGATCGCCGTGATCGGTAACGTAGAGCAGCAGGGTGTCGCCGTCGTTCAGATCCGCGCCGTGCTCGGCGAACCAGTGCGAGATCTCGGCGCGGGTGGCGGGAAGCAGCGAGAGCTCCGGGATGGCCGAGTTTTCGTAGTGGATCGGGTCCAGAATCTGGAACAGGCGTGTGCCTTCGAGGCGCCAGAAGGAACGCTCCTGCGACGGCTCACGCACCGCGAGGTCTGCCTTGGGGTCATCGCCGTCGGAGCTGAAGATCGTGATGCTGTCGGCGTCGACGCCGCTGGAGCGCAGAATTTCGAGCAGATCCTGCACGTGCAGCATATGGGATTGGTAGTTCATGAACGGCGCGCCGCCGCCGTTGATCATGACGACGTGGGTCTGCGGCGGCGAGTCCAATAGCGATACGCTGCGCCCGCCGCACGCTGAGGCAAACAAGCCGAGCGCCGCGAGCAGCACGCCGCCGCTGCGATTGGAGTTGTTCAAGCTGGGGTCGCCGTCAGCTCTGCGCAGCAGCTTGCGGCTGCGCCGGTTCCGGTTCGGCAGGGGCGGCGGGCGCGTCGGTCGCCCACTCGATGCGGCGGTAGTCGAAGCGCGCCTCGCTGACGTGGTTGACCTTGACGACGTCGAAGTACGGCGACAGATCGAAATCACGGGGAGTGATCAGAGCCGGATCCTCCTCACGGTAGAGGGCACGAATCGCATTGCCGTTGCGTCGCAGCAGGCGCGACATGAAGCTCGACTCGAGCTGCACTTCGTTGACGGTGACCCGCGGCAGAATCGGATAGCCGATACTGCGAAAGGCGCGCGCCAACAGGGTCGAGCAGATGACTTCGTGCTTGTGCTCGCCGCCGTAGTGCAGCACCGCCTTCTGGAAGCGGCGCGGAATAACGCTCACCGGGAAGAACCAGCGCGCCAGCTCGAAGATGTGGCGGAAGTTGTAGCGGTGCCCGAGGCGCTCGAAAAGGTACTGCAAGAGCTTGTCGAAGTCCTGTTTGCGCAGATAGCGCGGGCGGCAGACGCGCAAGTTGTGGTTGAGGTATTTCGACACCGGGGTGCACGACACGCCTTCGTCGTTGTCGGCTTCGAGGATGAGGTACTTGGCGTCCTCGCCGAACTTTTCATCGAGTTGCTTGGCGCGGTCCGGGTGGTGGCGGCGGAGCTCGTCACCGATGAACATGGCGGTATGCGACCAGGAGCTCTGCGTCAGATACTTGATGACCATGCTCACCCGCTGATCGCCGGATACCAGAACGATGTCGCCTTTGCGCAGCTGCGACTTCAAGTTCTCCAAACTGTTGGGCACGCGCACCTCGTAGCTACTCAACGGCGTCGTCAGGAGCCGCGTGAGCAGTAGCGTGATGATCTCCTCGAGGCGCGCTTTGAATCGAGCGAACAGGCCCATGGCTACTCAATAAACTACAGGAAACATGGGCGTTTCAACAACGAAATCAAGCTGCCGGAGAGGTTGCCGGTTAGTGGAGCCACCGGCCTCGCCGGATCATTCGAAGAGAAACTCGAACCCTGCACCCTGGACCCCGAACCCAAGTTTCAGGTCAGATCTCCAGCAGAGACGCCTTGCCGGCGGTTGCGAACCGGCTGAGCAAAGCCTGGTAGTCCGTCGCGGTGAAGGGATGGTACGCTTCACCGCGGCCGCGCACGTGAATTGGGTCAACGCATGCGTCGGGGCGGTATTTCTGCCGACGCAGCTCGTTCTTCAGTACCTTCGCGGTAGCCGTTTGCGGTAGCAGGGTCGAGATGCGGACATAAGTCGGCATCCACTTCGGCGACAAGTCCGGCTGCGAATCGAGGAATGTGGCGAACCCTCGCGGATCAAAAGCGGCCCCGTCGCGTAGAATCAACGCCGCCATCACCCGGTCGCCACCGTCGGGATCGGGGACGCCGTACACCGCCGCCAGCACGACGTCGGGATGACGCTGCAGGATTTCCTCGATCGGACGTCCGAGGAAGTTCTCGCCGTCGACCCGCAGCCATTCGATATCGCGCCCGGCGAAGTACATGTAGCCGCGCTCGTCGCGGTAGCCGAGATCACCGCTCCAATACCAACCGCCGCGCGTACGATCCGCCGTCGCATCCGGATTCTTGTAGTAACCTTCGAACCACGCCGTGCCCTGCGTGTTGACGATCTCGCCGACGCACTCAGCCGCATTGAGCAGACGGCCGGATTCGTCGAAACGCGCCCGCGGCCGCTCCTTGCCGCTCTCATCGACAACGATGATTCCCGGCGCCGGCATGCCCATGGCCCCGGGCGGATCGCCGGGTTGTCGCGTTACCCCGAGCCCGCCTTCGCTGGCGCCAAAGACGTCGATCACGCGGCAGCCGAAACGCTTCTCGAACTCACTCACGACACCGTGAGATCCCTCGTTGCCGAAACAGATGCGCAGCGGGTTGTCCGCGTCGTCCGGCTGTGGCGGCGTCGTCAGGATGTAGGCCAACGGCTTGCCGGTATAGTTGAAGAAAGTGACGCGATAGCGCCGAATGTCCTCGAGCCAACGTGTCTTCGAGAATCGGCGAGCCATGCCGAGCCCGGCGCCGTAATAGAGCGCCGGCATGAAGCCGCACATCAACGAGTTGGCGTGGAACAGCGGCATGGCAATGTAGCCGGTGTCCCCTGCGGTCAACCCGTAGAGGTGACCGCCAAGGTTTTTCCCGGTCTCGACCAGTCGCCCGTGGCTGCAAACCACGGCCTTCGGTGCGGTGACCGTTCCCGACGTGAAAAGGAAGACGAAGGCGTCCGTGTCCTTGACACCGACGAGCGGATCCACGGCGTTCGCGAACGGCGAAAGTGCGTCGTCGAGATCGGTGAAGCCATGGCGAGAGACAGATCCGTCCTCCGACCAACGCCGCGATACTAGAATCTGATCGCCGTCGACTCCGGTTTCGTTGGCGACCGGCGAAAGAACCGGCAGGTAACGGTCTTCGGTGACGAGCAAGGCGCAATCGGTGTGACGGATATCGTCGGCGAGGTGACGGTCGCGCTTGGTGTTGTTGACGCCTACGGCGACGGCGCCTGCGATCGCCGCGGCGCCGAGGGCGAAGAGATAGTCGGGAGTGTTGTCGAGCAGAATGCCGACGTGGAATGGTTTGCCGGCTCGGCGGCGCGCCAGAAACATCGCCGCCCAGCGGCAGCATTCGCGGTGGTATTCGCCGAAGGTGCTCTCGTGGTCGCCGAAGCGCAGGAAGATTTGGCGTGATCGGGCTGCGTCCTCCGCATTGGCGCGGATGAGATCACCTACCGGCATCGATCACGACGACGCCGCTTGTGCGCGGGCGTTGCCTTTGCGGGCCGCCGGCTTCTTCGGCTTGTCGCGCTCCGCCTCGGCCGCCTCTTGTAGGTCGCGAAAGCCGGTCTCGAGGGCGCCGACGAGATCGTGCAGGTCAGGCAAGTACTCCCAATCGGCGTTCAGTCCCCAGAACAAGCCGCCGTTGTAGCTGAACAGCCCGATCGACACGCCCATGTGATCGAACAGCGGCACCACCGGGTACGAGGTCTGCATGAAGGAGCCCAGCATGTAGAGCGGAATTTGCGGACCGGGTACGTTGGTCACAACCAGCGTGTACGGCCTGGCCCGAGCCGCCAGGCGCACTGCTTGGGTCAGGAGGTTCGGCACCGTCCACTCGCTGATGGCAGTCAGGATCTCGCCGCCGAGCGCTTGCTTCGATTCCTTCAGATCCGCCGTCGTTCGTCGCACGGCGCGCAATCGCTTTACCGGATCGCTCATTCCCACCGGCAGGGGTACGGTCAACTGCGTCACGCGGTTGCCGAGGGCGCCACGTTCGTCCTGGCTGCGCACACTCACCGGCACCATGGCGCGTACCTCGAGATCGTCCGGCTCGATGCGCCGCTTCTTGAAGAACGAACGCAAGGCGCCGGCGACAGTGGCGAGGACGACGTCGTTGAGCGTGCCGCCGAGGACGTTCTTCACGCCTTTGAGATCCGGCACCTTCATCTGTGTCCAGTCGAAGCGGCGGTGCGGCCCGATCTCGACATTGAACGGCGTTGCCGAGACTGGGCTCAGCGCCGGCGCGAATGCCTCGACGATGCTGGCGACCTTTTCGGTAACGTCGCGACGCGTGTCCGGATCACTGATGAAACTGCGTACGGCACGAAAGGCTTCCGGCGGCTGTGCGGCACGGCGCACCAGCGTATCGGCGATCAGGTGAGCCGAGGTCGGCCGCGGCCGCGGTGTCCATGGCTCCGGTGCATCGGGCTGCTCCTGCGGGAACGGGCTGAGGATGACCGACATCAGATCGGCACCCGAGATACCGTCGATCATGCAGTGATGTGTCTTGCTGATCAGGGCGAAGCGGTCGCCGTCGAGGCCTTCAGCTACCCACATCTCCCAGAGCGGGCGATTGCGGTCGAGCATCTGCGACATGATGCGGCCGACGAGGCGCTTGAGAACGCGTTCGTCTCCGGGCTTCGGTAGGGCGGTGTGACGCACATGATACGCCAGACGGAAGCGGTCGTCGTCGACCCAGACCGGCGCGCCCTCGTACGGCACATAGGCGAGCTTCTGACGGAAGCGGGGGACCAGATGGAGTCGGGCGTGGATGGCGGCGCGGATGCGGTCGATGTCGATACCGCCTTCGGGCGTGCGCAGCGGTGCGGCGTCGAAAATGAGAACACCACCCACATGCATCTGCAGATTCTCTTTCTCGATACCGAGAAATGAAGCGTCCAACGCGCTCAGGCGTTCGTAGTGAGCCATCTGATTCCTCCCAGTGAATCGCTGCTGACCGGAACCGGCAAATCGGCGACGGAATCTGCCTAGCACGAATGATGATCGACCGCGAGATGCGCGCCGGGGCGCGCGGGGCGTAGAGCGGCTCGATGCTATGTTCCGTAGGGGCAGGGCTTGTCCCTGCCCGGTGCCCGGCTAGCACCGGCGCACGCACCGGGCGACCACAAGGGTCGCCCCTACTGCCTCATTGCCTCGAAGCCTCCGGGCCAATACAAGCCCGGTGAGCCCCGGCCACATGACTCAAAGCAACCAGCCACCATCCACCAGTCATCTTCCTCTCTCCACGAAGCTCTTCTGGATCAGCATTCTCTACTTCGCCCAAGGTTTCCCGTTCGGTATCGTCTACGACAATCTGCCGGTCTACTTCCGTATCCACGGCGTCTCGCTGACCGAGATCGGCTTGATGGGCCTGATCGGCATGCCGTGGGCGTTGAAGGTCTTCTGGTCGCCGCTGGTCGATCGCCTCGGCCATCACCGGCTGTGGGTCGTCTCGTGCCTGCTGACGATGGCAGTCATTCTCTACCTGCTGCCATTTCTGCCCGCCGACAATCCGAGTGCGCTGCTGTGGGCCGCGATGTTGCTCTTCACGATCGCTTCGGCGACGCAGGACATCGCCATCGACGCCTACGGCATCCGTCTGGTCGCTTCGGGAGAGGAAGGAATCGCCAATGGTGTCCGCGCCTCCGCGGGGCGTGTGGGATTGATTGCGAGCGGTGGCGGGTTGGTGATTCTCAGCGACTGGCTTGGATGGACGGGGGTGTTTCATGCCGGCGCCGGTTTGCTGGTCTTGCTCGCTGTTCTTGCGTGGCGCACGCCAGCTCTACCGGCGCTCCAGGTGGAGACGGCAAAGGATTGGTTCCAAGCGCTGCTGCGCTGGCTGACACAACCGGGCGCGCCGATGGTTTTTCTGTTCGTGCTCACCTTCAAGCTGGCGGACGCGAGCATGGGCCCGATGGTGAAGCCGTTCTGGGTCGACAGCGGCTTGACCGTGAAGGAAATCGGTACGATCTCGACGACGCTCGGGGCCATCCTCAGCATTGCAGGCGCGTTGCTCGGCGGGTTGTTCATTTCACGCTGGGGCATCTTCCACGGACTTTGGACGCTCGGCTTGCTACAGGCCGTCTCGAACCTGGGATACGCGGCGGTTGCCGCCTTCGATGGCGGGCGCCTGGGCATCTATGGCGCGTCCGTCTGCGAGAGTTTCACCGGCGGTCTGGGCACAGCCGCGTTTCTCGCGTTTCTGATGCACATCTGCGACAAGCGCCGCGCGGCGACGGAGTACGCGTTGCTCTCGGCGCTGTTCGGCTTCACCCGGCAGCTGGCCGGCACCTTCAGCGGTTGGGGAACCGACCACCTGGGTTACGCGACCTATTTCGCTTTGACTTTCTTCCTGGCGTTTCCATCGTTCGCGTTGCTTCCGTGGGTGAAGCCGTGGGCGGACCGCAGGATGGACGCGAGTGGATGAGCAGGCTCGATCGATACACCGGAGCCGCGCGCGTCTGCCTCCTCGTGGGGACCATCGTCGCGGCTTCGGCGCCGGCCTTCGCCATCGACCCCGGTCCGCAAAATGTCGTACGAGAATACTGCCGTCTCGATGCCAACAGCGCCCGTCTGATTGCCGGCCGCTGGCGCGATGTGGCTCCGCTGGTCGCCTGGCCGCTCGATCCGGCCTGGGATCAAGTCCTGTTCATCACCGGTTACCAGATCGGCACGACGCGAACCCTCGAGGATGGTCAACTTGCGGTGGACGTCGACTACGGCGTCGTCGGCGAAGCCACCGCGTACGGCTTCGAGGCGGTGTCGTACACCGATCGTGTGACGTTTGTGCTCGCCACCCCGGACCGGGTGCATTGGCAGATCGTTGCGCCGATGATTGCTCCGCGCGTGTTCGGGAGCCTCGCGCCGGCGGACGAAATTGTGTCGACGCTCAAGAATGGGCGCGGTTCGTTCGTGCCGAGCTCGCTCCTCGTGAACCAACTGATGAAGGCTGCCGGCTGGAACGTTCCATATGAGCGCGCGGCCGACCTTTTGAGTGGGGCCAACTATGCGAGGACCTCGTCGGGGCAGCCCGGAGACATTGTGGTCTACTCACAAGACGGTCTCGCCTATCACGCCGGTATCTTGAGTGGACGACGTCGAGTTGTAAGCTCGACGCTCAACGCCGGCATCGTGCGTACGACGCTCAACGCGTTTCTCGGCGAAATACACTACCTGCGTTTGATCGCGCCTGAAGACCTCTCCCCTCGGTCCCGTCTCCGCGACGGAGAGGGGAGGGAGGAGTCCCCGTCCCCTCCTTCCCGAGACTGTCGATAAACGCCACAGGTCCCTCGATACGGCCGCTGAGAAGACGCGGCCTACTCGGGACGAACGGAGAAAGGTCTTGTAAATCAAGGCCACAAATCCGCTCGTCCCGACGTCTGCGGCGGCGTATCGAGGGACCACTCGCGAGAAAATCGACAGTCTCTCCCGCCGCGGGAAGGAGGGTCAGGGAGGATAGGTGTCACTCCAGCCAGCGATTCATCGCCAATGCCCGTAGCTCGTTGGTGAGAATCGTGTGCTCCACGGCGCGCCGGCAGCGTTGCTGAATCTCGGCGGTGACGCATGCCTTTTGCATCAGCTCGAGGGCCTTGTCGCCGTGTTCCTGCTCGGCGTACGCATGCACCTCGAAGTTCTTCGCCTTGATGCCGTAGTGCTTCGACAGTCCCGTGTAGACCGTGCCGGCATAGCCGCTCATGCCGGCGACGCGTTCGCGGGCGTAGCCGAACGCTGCCAACCCCTCTTCGTAAGTCCGCCGGCAGTAGTACAGCAATGTGAATGTCGCTCCAATGGTCTCCGGCATCGGCACATACGAGCGTAGCTCCTCGTCGCTGATTCCCAGCTGACGGCAGTGCTCGACCTTCATGCGGACGTGATTCGGATCGCCGAGGAAGCCGGTTTCGTCGGCAAAGTTCTGCACCCAGTGGGCGTAATGCTCGGAATCTTCCATCACCAGCGCATACGCGTCGGGCGCGTTGGCGATCAGCAGCGCGAATTCGGGAGTCATCCACAACCCGAGATAGTAGAGCTCCTTGGCGTAGCGCTTGACGACATCCATCGAGGCGGTGCCGTCACCGATGGCTTTGATGACCTTGTTGATGCGGTAGGGATTGTGTGCGGCGATGAACGTGTCGAGCTCGGCGAGATATTCGTCGACGGGCAGGGCTTCGCGGACCTTGTGGTCGCGGATGACGTTGCGGAATTCGCGGCGCTGCTCGGCCATGATGTCCTCGTCTCGAGTGGCTTGATCCGTTGCACGGCTGCATAGTAGGGAACCGTCGCATATGGCAAGGGAGTCTGGGGTTGATGAGTCGCGCGACCAGGGGGAATTGGCGGAGGCGGGGAGCCGGCTGCAGCCGGCTTGGCTGTTTCAGCCGGGAGGTTCACCTCCCGGCGATCAGTGGGCATCTCCGTAGCAACATGCCCCCCCGCCACCGGCAAAAGGCGGCCATCCTGGCCGGCCGGGGGTTGAAATCCCCGGCTGAAACAGCCAAGCCCGCTGGAAGCGGGCTCCCTTCCTGCGCTCGCTTAGCGTGAGGCATGCCCACCGCCACCGAAACCCTCGCCCGCTTCGCTGCCAATCTCCAGTTCGAAGATCTGCCCGCGGCCGTGCTAGCGAAAGTCGGGCTCCACGTCCTCGACTTCCTCGGCGTCGCGCTGGCGGGTTCCTCGTGGGACTTCAGCTCGAGCATTCGTTCGGTTGCCGCTGCGATGGGCGGCGAACCGACGTGCACCGTCATCGGTAGCCGAACCCGCATGCCTGGGGTCTGGGCGGCTCTGGTCAACGGCACTTACGGTCACGGCCTCGATTTCGACGACACGCACACCGAATCGATCGTCCACGTCAGTGCCAGCGTCGTCCCGGCGGCGCTCGCCGTCTGCGAAGAATCCGGCAGCAGCGGTCGCGACTTCCTGCTCGCCGTCGCTCTTGGAATGGAAGCGAACATCCGTATCGGCCTGGTGGCGCGCGGCGGTTTCCACGACCGCGGCTTTCATCCGACCGGCGTGTGCGGCACGTTCGCCGCCGCGCTCCTCGCTGGCAAGCTGCTGGGACTGGACGAACAGCAGCTTGCCGACACGCTCGGCTTGGCGAACAGCCAGGCGGCCGGTTCGCTCGAGTTTCTTACCGACGGGTCGTGGGTGAAGCGCATGCACGGCGGCTGGGCGGCGCACAGCGGACTGCTCGCGGCGCGCTTGGCCGCCGCCGGGTTTACGGGTCCGCGCGGCGCGCTCGACGGACGCTTCGGTTTGTATCGCAGTCACCTTGGCGACGACGGTTGGGATCTGGATCGACTCACCGGCGGCTTGGGTGAACGTTGGGAGCTGCTCAACACCGGCCTCAAGCCGTATCCGTGCTGCCACTACAACCACGCCTTCGCTGATTGCACCTCGATTCTGCGCGCTCGCCACAACATTCGTGCGGAAGATGTCGCGCGCGTCGAGTGCTTGATCGCGCCTCGCGAAGTGCCGATCGTCTGCGAGCCGGAGGCGACGAAGAGAGCCCCCCAAAACGACTACGACGCCAAGTTCAGCTTGCCGTATGCCGTGGCCTCCATCCTCGTCCGCGGTCACCTCGACGTCGACGATTTCACGTCGGCAGCCATCCGCGACCCCGCGGTGCTCGCGTTGGCGCAGCGCGTTTCCTACAGCGACGATCCGGACAGCGATTTTCCCGCCAGCTTCCCAGGGGCGGTCCGCATCCACTTGCGCAACGGCCAGGTCGTCGAGCACAGCGAGGCCATCAACCGCGGCAGCGCCGAGAAGCCGCTGACGCGAGATGAGGTCGGCGCCAAGTTTCGCCGCAACGCCACTCGGGTGATGCCGCCGGCCGCTGTCGAGGCGCTCGTCGGTGCGGTGGAAACTTTGGCAGGTGAGCCAACCCTGTCGCAGCTCGTCCGCGGCCTCCAGTCCTGACTGCCGGCTCAGCGGCGAAGCAGTAGCCAAACGTCCATTTCCGTACGTTTTTTGGCGTCTCCCTGAGGTCTTACGCGGGTACTGACGGTCCTGCGCGATGAGCACGCGTTTTGCTGTGACCTCTGCCAATCGGGCGTATCTAGGATGCGTGGGGAGTGGTTTGTAGTGGTTTTGATAGTCGTCGGTGGGCTGTGCGCCATGCCGCGCGCGGCAACGGCGATCCCTGTCTTCGCGCGCGTGTACAACCAGCCCTGCAGCGCCTGCCACACCATCTTTCCGGAGCTCAACCCGGCCGGCGAGGAGTTTCGTGCCCGCGGCCTTCACGGCATGACTCCGGTCGTCAAGCCGATCAAGGTGGCTCCTGGACTGGAACTACCCGGGACACTGCCGGTGGCCGCCGGACTGGCTGTCGGCGAGGACGTCACCGCCGCGCTCGAAGCGCCCCGCCGTCACGACTCGACGACCTCGCACTTCAATCTCAACTACGTTGCGCTACTTGCCGGTGGCGAGCTCGGCCCGTACCTGGCGGCGTTGTTCGACTTTGCGCCGTTGTTCTCCAACACGCGCACGGGGGAACGCATCGAGAACCGACGTATGGGTCTCGGATTCTTGCAGGCACATGCCGAGGTGAGGAACTGGCTACTCAACTTGCGTGGCGGTTTGTTCGAGCTGCCATTGGGGACGTCGCCGCGTGTGCACCGCCTGTCGGCTCAGTCCTACTTGCTGTACCAAACCACCGCGTATTCGCTGCTCGGTCGTCTGCCACCAACAAACAAGCGCTCCGACAGCATGGTGCTGGGTTCGACGCAGTACGGCGCCGAGCTCAGCGGCGTCGAAGAGCGCGGCGGCTGGCTTTGGGCCCTGGGATTCACCAGCGGCAGCAACAACCGTGAAGACAGCAACGGCAGCATGGATGTCTTTGCACGTGTGGGACAAACCTGGGGCCTGCATCGCGCCGGCTTCTTCTTCTACTACAGTCCCGACGTCGTCGGCGCCGGCAGTCGCGACGCCGCGTGGCGTTTCGGTCCCGATATCCAGCTCTATTACCGACAACTCACACTGCGCGGTCAAATGCTCGGCGCTGAGGACTCGAATCCGACCGGCAGCCATCACGACTTCTGGTACGCCGGCGGCTTCGCCGAAGGCGAATACCGCTTTCTGCCGACGTTGGGTTCTATCTTGCGGTTCGAGTATGTCGCCATGCCGACGTTTGACGACAGTGCCGACGACGGGCCGCATCTGCGCCGGCAGATCTGGCAATTCACCACGGGTCTGCAATGGCTCATCCAAGAGAACATCAAGATCATCGTGGAGACCACGTACAACGAAAATCATGAAGACGTCAGCGGTCGCACTGCCAAGACCCTCTCGGCGACGGTACGCATCGCGACCGCCTTCTGGGTGTACACGCCACCCGCGGTTGAGGAATGGCTTGGAGGGCTGACATGAGTCGTGTGATCGCGGTTGTAGCCGTAATCCTATCACTGCCCGCAGCGGCCGGCGCCGCGAACGTCAGCGGTACGGTTCAAGTTGCCGGAAC
>Ga0187892_10009470_pt1 | contig 12817 bp, 11 predicted proteins | sample MA1701073metaG_FD_139345 | JGI IMG/M metagenome (GOLD analysis project Ga0187892, IMG submission 139345) | Bio-ooze microbial communities from a basaltic lava cave in the Kipuka Kanohina Cave System on the Island of Hawaii, USA - MA170107-3 metaG ...
CGGTCGAAACACCGAGAGGATTCAGCGCAATCTGCAAGCCACGCTGTCACGATCCGACGTCACACTGATACCAGCTCATCAAATAGTCTCACGACAGTGCCGAAAACCCGCGAAAGTCCAGATCTCTAAGAAGTCTCTCCTCATCCTTACTTAGCTCTCTTCCTTCAACTCTCCCTTCTTCAGCTCGCTTCTCATTCTCTCGAATACTCCATTTCATTCTCTCCAAGAAGCCAGGCTTTCTATACTCAAAGAAACTCTCATCTGTCTCCATAAACTTGCTTCTGAGAAGAAACGGTCTCTTCCACTCACTTCTAGTAAGAAGACAAATCCCAACCCCTCTCTCCAAATTCATAAGAGAATTACTTTGAATCTGATTTAGTCCAAGACTTTTAGAAATGTGAAACCTATCTCTCTCATCAAGAAGAGAAAAACACACAATACACTGACTATTCCCAAGCACTTCAGCTGGAACAATAGAAGAATGCTGAACACAAACACAAAGATGAATTCGTGAATGACGAAGACTCAACATCTTCTCAGCTAGATTACTCTCACTCTTCAACAACAACTGCCCTTCATCTAGAATTAGAAGAAGAGGCTTCTCCATTCTCTTTCCAGATCTTGACTGCAATTGAAGATAATCAACAAGAAATCTGACCAAATAAGCCTGATGTTCTGGAAGAAGAGAATTCACTCTAATTACAACAAGCCCTCTATTCACAATGGAAAAGAGATCCATTCCTTTACTACAATTAAAAAGAGGCCAGCTTCCATCTATCAAGTAAGAAAGATGAAGAACTGCTGTATCTCTAAATCTAGGTCTATTAGTAACTCCAAAGTATTTCTTCCTCTCAAGATGATCTCTCAATGAAACCAGATCTACATCCTCAGATTCACGAAGTTCTCTAACAGCCTCAAACATTTCTCTTTCAGCAAGCTGCATCTGATAGCTTTGAGCTAGACCTTTCAGAATGACTTCATCTTGTTCTCCTGAATGCAGTCCTTGAATACAATCAAACTGATTCACTCTAAGATCTCTAATATCTAGAAACTCAGCTCTCTCTCTAAATTCTTTAATCTTCGAAAAGGTATTAACAGAATCTACAATAACTACATTACATTCACTTGAAGCTTGAACTGCAAGAGACGCTGCTAGCATGCTTTTTCCTTGTCCAACTGCTCCTATTAGAATTGCATGATCCCAACTACTTCCACCTCTTCCAATGCTTACTCTTACTTCATGTTCATCCATAGTATTTCCAAGAAGAATTCCTCCCTCTATCAAGACACCAGGATGCAAGAAAGGCTCTCTTCTTAGTTGCTCGTCAATGCATCTAATTCTGTCTTCTAAGACTTCAAGCAAGTACTCATCTACATTTCCAGATTCATCATTTGAGAGAAGTTGTAGATCAATTCCAAGCTCTGCTGGTTTTACAGAAAGTCTTTGAAGTCTTTCTAGAAGGAATTCAATTCTCTTGTTCATGGCTTACTCAAAAACAAAGAAGAAATGAATCTTGCTGTTTCCATCTTTGCAAATCCATTCCTCTCATACTCTAATTGCTTCTGAATCTCCAGGTAATGAGGCAAGCAATAGAATCTCATATCTGGAAGCTGAGCTGAATGCTTCATACAGCAGCCAGCATTACAAAAGTCTAATCCACAATATCTATAGTGCTGCTTACAGGGAGTAGACTGCCAATTCAATTCCTCCTGATTAATAGAAACAATCTGCTGAGAAGACATCATGGCTAGATGCAAGAGATATTCATTCTTGCAAACACTACAAGGAGCTCCAGATTCTTGAGGAGTTCCAATTACACATCCACAACTCATTCTATATGTTCTAATCACATCAGAAGTGATTAACACTCCATGAATTCCAGGAGCCTTTCCAGTCTTAATCTCACGTCCCCATCCAAGATGAGCTATTTGGTAAGCAGGAAGTACAATAGTCTTCTGCTCTACAAATCTAAGAATATGCTCGTACATCATCTACTCCACACATTCTCAACTAAAGAAAGCGCGAGCTTTAGAATGACAGCTAGTAAAGCAAGTGATCCAATTAGAAGAGTGAGAAGTAGAACTCCTCCTATTGATCCTTTCAAAGCTTCATGAATTGTTTGAAAGACAGAGGGCTTCTCTTGCCTTAATCCTGGAAGAATCTCTCCTAGATTCACCAGTACTTCAGGAATCCTCTGAGTTGGAATTGCTTCTGAGAATCCAAGAGGATGAATAGTCTCTGGAGTAGATGCTTGAGAAGTCTGGCCTGCCTTCTCCCAGACCTGAGGATGTATCTCTTTTATTCGAGCATCGTTCTTCACTTCCTTGCCTGAATCCTTATCATTCTCCCGCTCCTTCTTCTCTTCAGACTTGTTCTGAATGAAATACCCGAAGATGAGCAAGACTAGGCCCATTAGTAAGAGAATCAGGAGGATCTCTAGAGGCATGAGTTAAACTCGTCTCGGTCAGGGTTTCGGGGGAGTTGAGAGAGATGTACCTGGAGACTGGTGCTTGCTTGGTTTCTGCTTAAGTCTCCTCCTCCGTCTCTCGCAGTCCCTGCAGGTAGAAAGTAATCCGCCTTGGATGTGCATTTGTCTTGGAGTCTGGGGATCTTCGTCGGAGAGAGAATTGCGAGTGATGAGTCCAAGAAAGGCGAGGAGGATGATGACGAGCAGGAAGAAGAATCCGATGATGTTTTGCATGGGGAGGCTCCTTCGTACTGCGGAGGAAAAACTTGAGCGACGCATAACGTGATTCCTGCACCTCATTCAGCTGCGGGGTGTTTTGGTAAACTACGAACAAGGTTGACGCAGCTCTGGGAAAGAGAGAGAAGACGTGAGAAAAACGAGGAAACGCAAGGGCATTGCGCTCTCTCAAGAGGAGAAGGACAGGTTCAGAGCGCTGCGGCTGGAGGCAGGTCTATCGAAGGGAGAGCTGGCTGATCTTGCTGGACTTAGCAAGCGGACGATCAGCAATATCGAGAGCACTGACTGGATGGGAGAGGGCCATCTGGAGGAGCACTTGCAGAAAATCGCGAGGGCACTGGGCACAGACCTGAATAGTCTTCGAAGAGTTGAAGGGTCAGCTTCCGGAGTCGAGAGACTTCCGACGACCTTTGCAGGGCTCGTGAGTCTCGCGGAGCATGTAGACCACGCACTTCTCAGAACTATTCGGGCTTCTGGATTGCTCTCACGCGATGAACGAGCGCAAGTCTACGCTGACCTTCTTTCGAAGAGATTGCAAGATAGAGGAGTGACACTAGCAAGGCTGTTGGGCGCCTTGTGCGATCAGGACTGGATGCAGGGCATCATAAACAGCCTCCCGGAGCCAGATCTGGTCGTCTCAATACCTAGTGCCATTGAACGTATCACCTTCGAATCGTCGGAAGATCAACGGCTAGATGTCAGAAAGCCACTTCTGCTCTGGGACTGCAGCTGCCGTATCAGCAGTCGCGATTCAAAGAAGCTATGTCCGATTCACAGACATGGCTCCCTAGGAATCGAGGTTGCATCTCGCTTCATGCATGGGAACGTTTGCTTCCAGTCTATGGACTCCCTACTGCTCTCAGAAACACTTCGACAATCCAGAGTGATGGAGGAGGAGATTCATTCAATTGTAGACATCGGCTCAGGAACGGGATTCTTAGCAACACTTATAGGAGTGAAGAACGCACATGTAGTGAGAATTATAGCTACAGACTGGCTGCTTACCCCGATCATCTACTCAAGCGTCAATTGGCATCTAAATGCGCAAAAGAAAAGATATGCCTCCTTCATTCCTAGGGTTGAGTACTCAATCAGCTTGCCAATCCTTGAGCAATCTAATGATCTCGCAATCTGCAATCCACCGTATCTTCCGATATCGAAAGAGCATGAGCATCTGGGGCTTGAATCAACAGTTGCAGGAACCGAGCTACTAGAAGAGTTTATCGTGAAGGCCAGGCTTCTGGGAAAACGATCATTAATCAACTACTCTGTTCTCGCAGATCAGGAAGCAAGAAGAGCGGTGTCTACATCCAAGTGTAAACTGATTCCTGTCGGAACCGCGAAAGAGCTACCTCTTCGCCTGTCAAAGGCACTTGATCAGCCAGAGTATGTTCAAACCCTTGTGGCTCGTGGTTTAATAGATAAGCCTAAAGAAAGACATCGGTACTGGCATTCAATTCGGTGCTATTCCATTGAGCGAATGGAGGCATCAGAACCGAAAAGTAAATAAAGGAGGCGCTACTACTTTCTGGGAATGATAGAATCTAGTATTTTTATTGGACGAATGCGACAAGCCCAGAAAAGACTTGAGCCTTATGCATTATACTGCATTCAGGCAAGAGTTGAGGATGAGCGTCTGAAAAAGTGGCCTCGTGGACCTCCGCCAAAAGAATCACTTAGGTGGAGAGATTTGAGGTTTAATGTCTCTCTCGACTATATAGCAGGCTATCTTGATTCCGCCTTTGACCATCAAGTGATGAAAGGAGATGTGTTTGTGTATAACGGATTCTATCGGGAAGACTGCACCGTCGCTCTTAAATTTCCACCCAATGCAACAGATACAATTCCGCATGTCAAGGCAGAGCAACTTGATCAGATCGACGAAGGGACTCTTGACCGCATTGTTAGAAAGACAAGTATTCGATCTCAGGATTCCAATAGACCTCGTCTCTTTGGGAAGCGCTCGAAGCCGCAGCGAAAGAAGAATCCGAGACTTATCCTAGAAGTGAACTGGCGTTGTTGGCCGGATGTTGAGCTCTTCTGGTTCTGGAAGCATGGGAATGAGAGACCGAGAGGTGAGTGGTATGAACGTCCGGAATTCTATGACTAAGTGCCTTGAGTAGTGTTGGAGAAGAGATTAGAGTCGTCTATTCCACTCTTAGCATCATCGCTCTACACCACCGTAGAATATCTTCCTTGTGGCGATGATCTATTGCTTTGGCATTAATAGATCCCTCGGCTGTAATCCAGAATGTGCCAGGAAGCCCAAATGCCATTAGCAGATCCTCTAGAAACTGTCTTGCAAGAAGACCAAGTTTCGCCGGAAGAAGTAGATGATCGATGCTTACGTAGGCACTCCCTTCAACATCCTCCTCGATTCGTCCCTCTCTTCGGAATCCGCACTCGAAAGACAGAAGAGGATGATTCCAGGCACCAGATATTCCGTACTTTAGGAGAAGATCACCAGTGATATCGAAGTGCTTCATAATCTCACGAAGCGCCACAAGACTACCGAGTGTTCTGGTGAACAAGAAGTAACGCGAAAAGTAGTGTTGAACTCCATCCCTCTGAAGTTCAGCGCCCACGTCGGGATTCAGAGAGGCGTCGAATGTCGGATGAACAGCAAGAAACTCTCCTAGATCACCAATCTCACTCCAGTCGTTGTCCGGGTAGCCACGTGGCGGCCAGCCAGAAGACAAACCTATTCTTCCTAATCTGATCTTCGCGTCATGACCTAGAATCGTCATATCTACAAGGCTCATCAAACGAGCAGAGATCTCCAAGAGAGCTTGCTTGGATTCATGTACTGGCCTTAGAATCCGGAGTCGGCTTGAGAGCGGAACCGCTGCGATCCAGATTCTGGGAAATTCAAGAGTCTCCGAGTGCTTTAGTACTCTAGTTCGTAGTTGGTCAATCGTCGTAGTGGCGATCCTTGCAGCCTCCCAACGCTCAGAGTACATTCTCTCAACTTCGCTCTCTGCCATGGGGTACTTCTCGGTGTGTGCTCGTTTCCAATACGTAACTGCGCCGGTCACTTTATCAATGAGGGCATGAGGAACTCGCGCAGAGGGGGCGATCTCGACAAGCAATAGTCCGGCAGCTTCATCTTCTATTGGCACAGAAGCAAAAGAGATAGTCTGCAAACGAGGTTCGATCCGTGTATTGACTATCTCAGAAAGAGACTTCGCTTTTGCAGTAAGAGGGAGAGGCACAATCTCAGTCGCTCTGTCCTTTAAAGAGCCTGTTCCTTCTCTTATGCCGTAGATGATTACACCACCACCACCGTTTACAATTGACGCAACGAGCTTTGCGAATTCGAAGTTGTCGTTGTCTTTCTTTTCCTTTTCTGGATAAGCAGCTTTGAACTCGAGGTGTTGTGATTCGCTTTCCTGCCTAGCCACAAGTGCTCTAATGGAGGCTTCAAGCTCCTTGGAATCATAGCTACCGCTTGCTAGTCGGCCTACGCCGAGGATTCTCGGTATCACTAGTGCTCAGTTTCAGCGTTTGGCAGTGGCTGCGATCGATACTCTTTCCATCCACAGGCTGGACACTCAACAAAGTAGTTCATCTCGCCTCTGAAGGAATCGGTGAACTCGCTTCGCTCGAGCTCAAGAGAACCACAGCGAGGGCAAGCATCATATGGCAGCGGGTCATCCCAATCCGATTCGTCACTTGCCGATAGCCCATTTTGGCGCCGGTCTGGAGCACTCGCTCCCGGCAGAGCGCGCTGTCGAGGTCTGAAGTAGATCCAGGTAGCAACAGAGCCGGCGTGAGCGCCGGCGAGGAAGGAGAAGATGGCGAGCGGGCTCAAGCTTCAACTCATTGTTCTCGGGTCTGGAGTTCAGAGAGCCATGACGTTAGCTCATGTGGAGTACGAACGCCCAGAAACTCGGTTCGCCGCCGCAATGCTCTTGAGAGGAAGAACTCCTGAAAGGCCCGGTGGCAGAATGCGACTCCAGGGTCGTCGAAGTCATCATGTGTTCTCGGAACCAGAACTGAGTTCAATACGAGCTGCATCACGTCTGCGATTCCGCGCAGGCGATCGCTGCTTTCGATAAGTGCGCGAAAGGAGCACGTAGGAAGTAGCTCAAGTTCGCCATTAACAACGCGAGTCATGAGTGCTGCGGCACACTCCATTGCGTGGAACGAGATCTCTATCGTTGACTGAATGCTCAACACTCCTTCCGCAATCTCGACTCGCTTGCCACCTGCAATGATAGGCATAAACACGTCGCGTTCAATCTTCTGTCTAACCCACTCGTCGAACAGCATTGATCTGGAAACCTGATGAGGGTCCCGAGTACGAAGGGTTTCAACTACCATTCTAAGGAAGAGCGGGCGATTAAGCATCTCTCCATACATCTTAAGATGCGTGCGCTGTTCAACTGACTTGCGAAGCAGTTGGATTCTCCTCTCGTGAGCTGGATCATCACACTTGTCGAGGACGGAAAGTAAGTATTTCGCGATGTCCTCTGTTCCCCAGGGAAGCAAGTAGTAAATTCGGATTCGCTTGAACTTAAAGTTCGGTTTGCTCGATGGGATTCCAAAGGGTACTAGGAATTCGCTACTCTTGCGTTGCCAAAACTCGGAACGGCACGTGAGGATACTCGGAATCTCTGTATCCGCTACAATATTGACAAGCTCCTGGAGGCCTCCGATTCTCGCGAAATAGACAGACTCGTCTAGCCCATCAATGACTAAAGAGTGATTGGATATTGGACGACGAAGTGACTCCGTCAACGCGCCGAACGCAATCGTTTTGTGGACTGAGCGATCTTCATCCAGACTTTCTTCAAGAAGAGCTGCTGTACTGAGGATTTGACGCAGAAAATCCTTCGTGTTTGTTGCAGACTTACTTACTCTGGCAGCGGGAACATAAGTAGCAGTTCGTCCGGTTTGATGCGCGAATCTGAATGCTAGTGTGGTTTTTCCGGATCCTGCGTCCCCAAGGATGAGAGCGAGCTTTTCGCGCTCGCGAGAAAGCAAATCGCAGGGATCTTCAAAACACTCCTCATATTCACCTATGGACCTGAGCCTTGCCTGATCCACCTCAAGTACAGATGTTCCGAATGGGATCACGTTAATAGTGTCGGGTCCGAAATGCCCAATGCTCCTAAGAGAGTCATAATAGCCAATTGCTATAGAGTCAAGGAGTCGTACGCACCGTTGGACCATTGCATCGAATGCGTGCGTTCCCAAGCGTTGTCTGTTCCAGAGCTCGGCCGTGGAGGCAACGCTTGCATCACGGAGTTCCTGGAGACTTGCCAGAATTGGCAGGCGAAAAGTACTGGCCTTTGCAATGCGGTTGATTGCGAGTACGTAATGATCTGCCTTAAGTCCACTTCTAAGGAATTTACGAATAGAGTGCGTGCATGATTCAATCTGCTTTTGACCGAGTTCATGTTCGGCGACGCGAAAGCCTTTGCATTGAACAACGAGAGGGAAGACAGGACCTTTACCTAAGGCGATGTGATCAACGCCATTCTTGTCCAGTAGTCCCAAGGGTGTAGTTTCGTGAAGCTCAGAACCATCCACTCGAAGAAGCGACAGGGCGTATCGTTGGAACTCTAGCCCAGACCGATTATGTATTTCTGCCTGAATGTGTCCATACTCTCTCTTGCTGCTCCACCTGGGCATGGGATGCCAGTTGCCGATGATTAACGTGCCGGTTCAGATGTAATGAAGTTAAGGTCGCTCGAACGAATCTCCGCCTTTTGGATGATGACCTAGAGCTGGGGATACACAGCCATATCAAGTCACGCGGTCAGGAGGCAGCTGAACAAGAGCGAATTCCTGGATATCGTTCGCGACGCTGGGTCGTGGAGCGAACACATTCTTGGATGAACCGATGCCGGCGTCTGGTGAACCGATGAAATAAGAAGTCCGAAACATACTTCGTGTCTCTTCACTTCGCTTGTGCGTGGATCACATTGCGTGCCGCTAGGGTTTTGCAACAGGCCCTTAGCGCGACTTGGGATCCCGATTGAATTCTTCAGCGAGCATGTCCCAGTGAGCTGCGAATTCGTCCAGTAATGTGGCCAATGGGATTTCATGTTGTGCATGCTTGAGCTGACCTGCGACGTAATGCAATTCGCAAATGCACGCGTCGTAGATTCTGCCAAAGATGTGAGCTCCCCGAAGATCGTCTAACGCTCCGGTCGCGTTGAGTCGAGTCGCCACCTCGCCAAATACCGCATTGAAGAGATGGTGGATTCCATCGGGTTCATTGAGTTTGACTTTATAACCTGTCGTCAGGTGTACAATCACACTAGTTGTGGAGAGTGGCGAGTATGATAAGGTAAGGTGTCGCCTATTGCTTTGTCATCATACCTGAGTCCTCCGATGCCCTGGAAGGCGGAGGTAATCCGAGCGGAGGAACCGCGACCGTAGTGACGGGCCTATGTAGTGCTTGCCGACGGGGAAACGCGTCATGCCTTGCGAAAAGTTCGAAGCGGCCGCATGTTAAACAGCTCATTCGGAGATCAACTGATAAACGCTAACGTGAACCCTAATGTCAGAGTCAGTTGGCTTCTCAAAAATGAAGTAATCAACGTAGTGGGGATCATGAGTTGTTCTATCAATAATGATAGTGAAATCCTTAGAGATGGTTATTCCCCTTTGCTCCTGTTGCGAAAGTGTTTGAAATCTGTGTCGTGCGGTGGTCCATACTCTCGATTTATCTCCGAGTGCGAATCCAACGTGATATCCACACTCAGCGCTATGTCCGTAACCAATGCGAGATGATTGATGCGTCTGCGAAACGCTGATAGGAGTTGGCTGTCTGTTCATTAGCAGAGTATGGGTTCCTGAGGCAATATGAACGAGCTGGATTGTTCGGGACTTCGTTCCTATTACTAGGTTTGTTCCTCCTTGTAACTCTTGCTGATCGTAGGTCAATGATCCCTGTGAATCAGTGAAAGTAGGGATATGCACTGAGAGTTTGGCTGAGGTGCCGGTAGCCGAATACACTTCAAAGCCCCGCGCTACTAACGATTCAGACACGAGCTTGTAACGCTTGCTAGATTGACGATTTCCGAGGGAGAGAGAGGAGATGTCATTCAGCACGAATTCCGCGCTGATACGTTGGAGACCCTTGAGGAGCGCGTACGCATCATTGGAGCCGCGTATCGAGGTGCGAAGTAGCGTGGGAGCAAAGAGAGCATCCCCGCTTACACTCCAACCAAGTCGTTGTGCAGCTTCATAATCCGTCAAGGATTCCCTAACTGTTGGAATGGCCGTGAAGGGAGTGTGCTGCGGAGTTCCATGGCTATCCAACTCGAGAGCTAGCAGATAATTGCTGTCTGAGGCTGGAGGTATTAGTTCCTCGAATCCCATGCGGTGTACGGGGCTCGCCGTCGTGCATGACGAGAGTAGTGTAATCAGGGAGGCGGCAGGAAGGTATGCACGCATTTGAAGGTGCTCCAGTCGAAGTGGTCGTTCAATTGGCTCGCGAGTCCGGCTGGATCAAGTTTTATAACTACCAGCGTCTCAACTTCTCCAGGCTATCCTCGAGAAGCTTGATCACCCTCTTTTTATCAGAAGCAGAAGAGTCCTTGCTTATTCTAAACGGATAGAATCTGAGAGCTGAATCACCAACACTCTGAATGTACTTCTTTGGCCTTCCCTGCTCCTTGCTGTCTCCCAGCTCTTCCTTCAAAGCTCTCTTCAGCGTCTTTGCATCCATTCCATCCTTACGAATCCTCTTCTCCCACTCCCTTACATCCTTGACTCCATACTTAACAAGAAGCTTCGCATGCGTCATAGTCACAGCAATTCCATCTATCATCTTCTGAACTTCTTCAGGAAAAGAGTTCAGCTCCAGATACCTATTAACCTGCCTCTCAGCAATTCCAAATGCCTTAGCAAGCTCAGCCTTCTTTACTCCTCTCCTCTGTGCGAGAAGCATTGCATGAGCTTTCTCAATCTGAGACAGGTTTTTCCTTATAACATTCTTGGTAAAGGCAAGCCTAGAAGCCTCTTCATCAGTAATAGCGCGATGCACAAAAGCCTTTATTGAATCCCATCCAAGATCTCTAGCAGCCTTGATTCTCCTAAATCCATCTATAATCCTGTAGGGTTTCTTTCCAGTTAGATCTACAGGCTCTTGCTGGCCAGTAGTTCCTAGACTCTCCTTTAGATCAGCTACTCCAGAAGACAATCTATACTGAAAGATCTTGTCCTCAGTATCTATGTCTTCAAGAGGAATAAGACTCCATTCTTGAACCTTTAATCCAAGACTTGCAGCAGCTCTTGCAGCTTCCTTCGCCTCTTTCCGAGCCTTCTTCGCCTCCTCATTTCGCTCAAGTGCGACTCTCCTCGGTGTTTTGCCCTTTGCCGCGGTAGTCTCGATCGAGGTGTCGCCTGGAATTGAAGACGCAGTCGCGCTACTCGCAGTCTCCGCAGCAGCTTTCCTCGAGGCCTTCTTAGTCTTCCCCTCAGCCATGACTTGCTCCTCATCTTCCCCAGCTGCTTGCCTGCTCTTCTTGGAAGAAGGAGGTTTTTTTAGAGATTGACCCTTCTTGGGGGCTCCGAAGAGGGCTCCCATCACGATGTCCTGGGCGTGAGTCGCCATGTCCTGGTCTTCTAAAGCACGAAGTTTCTTGGACTTGCGCTCAGCCACGACGAAAAAGTCTCCTTCAGGCTAGCCCCAGGGCGAGGCTGTCAAGCCCGGATTCTAGGCGAATAGAAGAAAGCGGTCAAGAGGGATTCAAGCTTGAGGAATCTGCCTGGGAGGCGAGAGGGACCCTCGAGATGAGCCGAGCAGCAAGCTACTTGAGGTAGTGCGAGGACGGTTCCCGAGGGAACGACTCGCGAGAGGAGTGCGGGACGACCTCACGTGACCAGTGCGGGCGGGCACACAGCTGAGCTGTCATTGCAAATCAAACAAGCGAATGGTATTTGATGTAGTCTCTGGTCCTGTTGGTGGCTTTTCGAAGTCCAGCCCGAAGAACCCTACTACCTCTTCAAGACCACGTTCCAATCCGATTTCACGAAGTAGCTCTTGCATAAACGTCACATACTCCTCCACGGTTAGCGGTCTTCCACCGCCAGCCTCAACAAGGACTGGACACACGCCGCTAAACGCTAGGAGGTTGTACACGGTCTCTCGCCTTGTCGTTACAGCTACGATTGTCGCGCGCGGCCGTAGCCCCGAAACGACCTTGGCTCCCCGTCCACTATACGTTGATACTACAATTGCATTTGATGCCCGATTATGGGCAAGGATGCAAGCTGCCTCACCCAAGGCAATGTACCTAGAATCAATGCCTGTAACACTCGCTTGAGCAAGTATTGATCTCCGACCGGGAGCGTAGATTCGATCGTCCTCGGTTTCAGCCTCTCTCGCGATGGAGGCCATTTTCTCGATAACAGGCACTGGGTTTACTGCCTGCGCTGTCTCTGCAGACGTCATGATCGCGTCCGCGCCATCCCGTACTGCGTAGTGAATATCTGCTACTTCTGCTCTCAAGGGCTGAGCTTTCTCTTTCATGGACTCGATCAGCTGTGTGGCAACAATGACGAACTTGGGTCCCTTCTCATGGATCGAATCTCCTCGATGAACATCTCCTCTGCCAAAGGTCCTGTGCGCTAGATTAATAATGTCCCGTTGGACCTTGGGTACCTGCTCCATGGGAATCTCCACAGCAAGATCACCACGTGCGACCATGACACCATCTGCTTCCGCAACTATATTATGTAAGTCCTTTAAAGCCTCCGGCGTTTCTATTTTCGCAATTGTGAACACCTTGCGGCGAAGTAGCGTTGAGGCGACAACGTTCTTGAGCCACTTGAGATCGTCTGCATACTTCACAAATGACATTGCTACATAGTCTACAGACGCAAAGTTAGAATCTCGCTGTCGCGCCGCGAGCTCACAACTCACCATCCACTGGAGATCGTCGTTGTCCTTGGGAGTGAGCGGCTTGAGACTAAGCTTCGCGCCAGGGACGTTCACGCCTTTCCGCGAGTTAAGTGGACCGCCCCTCTCTATCTGGCCTTTCGCAGGTTTTCATGCCGACGTGAGAGCCGCCGAGAAGAGGCCTGCGAGGGCGTTTGAATTTCGCGCTGATCGGCTGGCCCGAAGGCGCGACGGAAATATCAGGTTTTTGACA
>Ga0187892_10009472_pt1 | contig 12814 bp, 10 predicted proteins | sample MA1701073metaG_FD_139345 | JGI IMG/M metagenome (GOLD analysis project Ga0187892, IMG submission 139345) | Bio-ooze microbial communities from a basaltic lava cave in the Kipuka Kanohina Cave System on the Island of Hawaii, USA - MA170107-3 metaG ...
CCAGTTGATCGATGCTCTGGCGCAGCTTGATGTCGATCGAGCCGACGTCGGACCGCGTGACAATCAGATCGCGTTCGATACCCGCGCGCTGCCGTCGCAACGTCTGCAGCTTGACCTGCTGCTCAAGAACGTCATTGCGTTTGGCGGTCATCGCTGCAGCGGAGCTGAATCCTTTCTTGACGAGTTCATCGGTGCGCTGAAAATCGTCCCGCGCCGAGGCGACGCGCGTCTCTTGTAGTTTGATCTCTGCGTCTGCCTGCGCCAGTTCATTAACGAGCGCGCCGATGCGCGCGCGCAACTGCTCCTGCTGTTGCGCGGCCAGGCGGCGGGTGGCATCGCGTTCGCTGTCGATGCTGCCCGCGCGCTCCCTCAGCTTTTCCTGCACCAGCACCGACGTATTCGTGCCGGAGACGCTGGCGCGTTCGAGAGACAGGCGCGCAATCGGGCCGCCGGCCTCAACGGCGTCGCCTTCGCGCACGAAGAGCTCTGCGATCGTCCCGGGTTCGGTGACCTGGATGCGCGCGGCGCCCGCCGTCAACGACAGAAAACCATCGACCCGTTCGCGCCGCGTGTATTCACCCCAGAAGGCAAAAACGATCAACAGCACAGCGCAAACAGCCGCGAGCACTGTGAAAACCCAGAGCGGCAGCGGCTGCGCCACCGACACCGCGCCCAGCATTTTTTCGCGCTGTGCGTCGATCGCTTCCTGACGAAACAGTTGCCGGGGCAGGCTCGAACCCTTTCGCGGCGCAGCCGCGCCGACCTCGCCCTCCCCCGCGAGCGGGGGAGGGTCAGGGGTGGGGGCAGGTGCGGGGCGATCGCTCACGCAACAACCCTCACGCGCGGCGCGCCAGCCGAAAGCGATCCGATAACCGCCGCCCGCTCGAAGCCTTCATCCCGAAAAATCTTCAGCACCGCGTCGACGCTGTCCGGGCTGCTCGCAACCAGCAGTCCGCCGCTCGTCTGCGGATCGGTCAGAAGCTTCTTGCGCGTGTCGTCGATGCCATCGAGCGACACGTCCTTGCCATAGCCTGCCCAGTTGCGTCCCGATGCGCCGGTGGCAAATCCCTGCGCCACCAGCGACTCGACGTTTGGCAGCAACGGAACTTTCTTCACGTTCACCTCGGCCGCAAGACCAGCGCCACGACAAACCTCGAGCAGGTGGCCGAGCAGTCCGAAGCCGGTGACATCGGTCAGCGCATGCACACCGGGCAGATCGGAAAGCTTGCGCCCTGGCGTGTTCAACTTCGTCGTGTTGGCGATCATCTCCTCATAGCCCGCGGCGTCGAGCTGGTCTTTCTTCAGAGCGGCCGAATACACGCCGACGCCGAGCGGTTTGCCGAGCACCAGCACGTCGCCGGCGCGCGCGCCGCTGTTCTTCTTCACCTTGTCCGGGTGGACCAGACCGAGCACGACGAGGCCGTAGATCGGCTCCACCGAGTCGATCGTGTGTCCGCCTGCGATCGGGATGCCAGCGGCTGTACACACCGCCTCGCCGCCTTCGATGATGCGGCGGATAACCTCGACCGGCAGCTTGTCGATCGGCATCGCCAGCAGCGCCAATGCGAGGATCGGCGTGCCGCCCATCGCATAGACGTCGGAGATCGCGTTGGTGGCGGCGATACGGCCGAAGTCGTACGGATCATCGACAATCGGCATGAAGAAATCGGTGGTCGCGATCAGCGCCTGCTGATCATTCAGTCGGTACACGGCGGCGTCGTCGGCAGTCTCAATGCCGACCAGCAGTTCCTGCGGTACGACTGCGCCGGCGCCGGTCGACCGCAGGATCTCGCTCAGCACACCGGGTGCGATCTTGCAGCCGCAACCGCCGCCGTGGGAGAACGAGGTCAATCGAAGTTTCGGATGTTCGGGTGCATTCATCGTTTGCTCCGCAATCGGGTATCGAGGCAATTATCCACAAGCCGGTTGACGGCGCCGCGTTCGCGCTCCGGCGCGAACAGGTGCGCGCGCCGTTCGCAAGCGGATCGCAGCCGCGCGTAGAAGTCCGGTTCGCGCGCCGCGCGCGTGACGAGGCGCACCGCTGCCGCTGCGTCGCCCGGCGTGAACAGTCCCGCATAGTCGGCGCCGAGCAGTCCGGCATTACCGTCGATCCGGCTGGCGACGACAGGTGTGTGCGCGGTGATGGCTTCGATGATCACCTGCGCGCCGCCTTCCATCTTCGACGGATGCAGCAGCACATGCGCATCGCGCATCAGGTGCCGCGCGCGCGTGCGAGAAACATCGCCCAGCCACACATAACGCGCATGATCGCGCGCTGTTTTCGCAGCGATGCGGCCCAACACCGGATCTAGCGCCGCGCCCGCGTGGAACACGCGGATCGGCAGATCGGACTGAAGCTCCTGCATCATTTCCCACACCAGTCGCGGGTCTTTTTCGTCTCGCAGGTGCCCGACCACGGCGATGTCGAAACTGCGTTTGCGGCGTATGCCGGCTTTGAGTCCGGGGGCAGATTGCAGGACGACCGTGGTCTGTCGGCGCAGCCGAGGCGGCAGGCGGCGGGGTCCAAGTTCGTTCAACACGACGAGGTGCGTCGCCAGCTCGAGCGAACGTTGCGCGGGCTGATCGCGATCGATGTCGCGATAAAGGTCGGTTCCGGTAAGCACGACGATCACCGGTCGCCCGGGAAACGCGCGGGAAAAATCCGCAATCGATGCGGCGGAACGGCGGGCATGCAGCGCGATCAAACAGTCGGCGTCCGTGCCGTTCCACTGTTGATCGACATCGACGGCGTAGCGCGGGCGCAGGAAGCGCGTCCAGCGCGCGGCGGTGTGCCAGTTGCCGCTGTTCGATGCGGCCAGCGTCGGCGTGATAATCGCGACGCGCTTTTTTCTGTTCATGAGGAAGTTGAACCTATCTCATAATCCGCGCTGACCGCGGCGGGGTCGCATTGGGCGCAGGGCCAGGCGCGGCGAGGGGACCATTGCTGATGCAAGGACCCGAGCCGCAACGCCGCCATGCGCCCAATGCGGCCCCGCCCCGCAGGGTTGCGAACAGAAGGCGGCGTGCAGCGTTGTTGGCTGGCTCGGCCGTAGCTCGGCTACTGTCCTTCGCCAGCCGCCTAGCATCCACCGCCTTCTGTTCGCAACGCGGTCAGCGCGGATTGTGAGATAGGTTCCAGTGCGCCAACTTGATAAGCGACAACTGCACGAGGCGCTGCGCGAGGCGCGGCAGTATACGAACGCGCTCGTTGCCGACCTGTCGGATGCGCAATGGACCGATATCGACTATTCGCCGGTCCTCAATCCGTTCCTGTGGGAAGTCGGACACGTCGGCTGGTTTGCCGAGCACTGGTGCCTGCGCTGGCAGGGCGAAGAAAAGCTTCTACGGCCGTCAATGCTTGTGTCGGCGGATCGCTGGTACGACTCGGCTCGCGTCGAGCACCGCTCGCGGTGGTCGCTCGATCTGCCCGATCGCAAGAGCACGCTGCGCTACCTCGACAACGTGCTCGATGCGGTGCTTAACGCGTTAGAACGTGCCGAAGACAGCGACGCGGGCCTCTATTTCTTCCGCCTCGCGCTGTATCACGAAGACATGCATGACGAGGCGTTCGCCTATATGCGCCACACGCTCGGCTGGCCCTCAACAAAAAAATGGGGTCAGACCCCATTTTTCGGGGACGGCGATGTTGCGCTCGACGGAGGAGAGTTCGAACTCGGCGCGCCCGCACGCAACGGCGCCGGCTTTGTGTTCGACAACGAGAAGTGGGGACATGTCGTCCGCGTCGCGCCGTTCGCCATCGCGCGGTGTCCGGTGACCAACGCCGAATTTGTGACGTTCGTCGAGGCCACCGGATGCGCCCATCCACGCGACTGGCGGCGCGACGGAGAATCAGGCGCGTGGCAGATGCGCCGATTCGATCGCTGGCTTGCGCTGCCGCCGGATGAGCCGGTGTGCCATGTCACCGCTCTTGAGGCCGAGGCCTATTGCGGCTGGGCGCAACGCCGGCTGCCGACCGAAGCTGAATGGGAATTTGCAGCGACGCAGGACGCGATCACGTGGGGCAGATCGGTGTGGGAATGGACCTCGTCCCTGTTCATGCCGTACCCCGGCTTCAGTGCCGATCCGTATAGGGAATACTCGGAACCGTGGTTCCGCACACATCGCGTCTTGCGTGGTGGTTCGACCGTTACACACGAACGGATGCATAACGCGAAGTTCCGCAATTTCTTCCTGCCCGAGCGCTGCGATCCGGTGGTCGGATTCAGAACGTGCGCACTCTGAGTAGATATGGTTGGGGACAGAGCGCTGCGCGGTGTGTCCCGCAAGAGGATCGGACGGCTGCGCGGTCTGTCCCGCAAGAGGTCCTATTTTGGCTTGCCGTAGCGCCGCTCGTACTCCGCATCCAGTTCCTTGTCGTTCTTGTAGTGCGCGACGCGAAACGTATAGCGCTTGAAGTTTTGCAGGCGGAACGGAACGTCGCGCGTCTCGTTTTCCCAATACGAATCGCCGAGCTTGATGTTTTCCTTCTCGTCGAGCTCCCAGTTGCGGCGCGAGCGTGGACTGCCGAAGAGATAAAGCCGGCCGTCTACGATCTTGAATGTTTCGGCGCCGATGTTGGCCTTCAGCGCGTAGGGCGCACCGCTGGCGCAGAAGCCCGTGTAGGCGGGCACGTATTTCGCGGATCCGCGAACAAACTGATCGCGATGAGCGGCGCTGATGAAGCGATATTGCAGACCTTCGTGTTCCGCCTTAATCGCCGGGTCGCCGCGCATTGCTTTGCCCATCGTGTGGTAGGCCACCGGATCGTTTCCCCGCAGCATCAGCTGGCGATCCGCGCCGTCGGCAACCACGTTGTGAATGCTGCCGCAGCCTGCGATGAGCACGGCAAGAGCGGCAACAAGAGTTCGAACGAATACGATGTTCATCAGTTTCTCCCTCGTTCGTTAACCGCCGGCCACTGCGTCCGCGCCAAACGCAACGGCGCGAAAGCCGGCGTCCACAAAAGTGATTTCGCCGGTCACGCCCGACGCGAGATCAGACAGCAGAAATGCGGCGACGTTGCCCACTTCGTCGATCGTCACGTTCCTGCGCAGCGGCGCGGTCTTCTCGTTGTAGTCGAGCATGCGGCCAAAGCCTTTGATACCGCTGGCCGCGAGCGTCTTGATCGGTCCTGCTGAGATGCCATTGACACGTATGCCAAGCGGTCCGAGGTCGGCCGCGAGATATCGCACGCTTGCTTCCAGCGCCGCTTTCGCCAGTCCCATCGTGTTGTAGTGGGGCACGACGCGCTCCGAGCCCAGGTAGGTCAGCGTCAGCAACGCGGCTTTGCGCCCGCGCATCAGCGGCAGCGCCGCCTTTGCAAGCGCCGGGAAGCTATAGGTCGATATGTCGTTCGCAACGCGGAAATTTTCGCGCGTCAAGCCGTCGAGAAAATCGCCGGCGATCGCCTCGCGTGGCGCAAAGCCGATCGAGTGCACCAGGCCGTCGAGTCCGGCCCAGTGCGCTTTCAGATCGACAAAGAGTTGCCCGATCTGCGCGTCGTCGCCTACGTCGCATGGAAAGACGAGGCGCGAATCGAACTCGGCCGCAAACTCTGCGACGCGATCCTTGAAGCGATCACCGACGTATGTGAAAGCGAGCTCCGCGCCTTCACGCCGGCACGCACGCGCGATGCCATAGGCGATAGAGCGATTCGACAGCACACCGGTAACGAGCACGCGCTTGCCGGCGAGCAAAGCCATTGTCGGGTTCAGTATCGGGTCGATGCGCGACGCGAAGCGCCAACGACGGCGCCGCGAGAGCTCCCACGTCGCTGCTCCGCGGCCGCGGCCTTGGTCCCGCTGCGCGCGGCCGCCACCTTACGCACCGGGCGCGCAGGGGCGCGGGCAACGGTCAGCGATAAACGTTGCCCGGCGAACAACTGCTCGGAACGCAGGTTGTTCCACGCGATGATTTCCTGCGGTTTTACGTTCCAGCGTCGCGCGACCGAATAGAGCGTTTCGCCGCGCCGCACGCGATAGGTGATCGCTCGCAGATTCTGGTGCTCGGGCACGATAGAGATCACGGCAGCCAGCTTGTCGGCTGCGATGTCGTCTTCCATCGTCTCGTCGCGCGGAATCAGGATGGTCGAGCGAGGCGCGAGCCGCCAGCGCGGCGGAATGCGATTGGCCTCACGCAGCTTGTCTTCGTCAACGCCGGCGCGCGCGGCGACCTGCGCAAGCGTTTCCTTGTCGCGCAAGGTGTAGGTGGTCCAACTCGCCAGCGGCTGGCCGGTCGCCTCGAACGCCGCCAGGTTGGCGCGATACGTGTCCGCACGCGCAGCCGGCAGCAGAATGCGCGACTGCGCGGCGCCGATGATCAGCGGGCGGTTGAACGACGGATTGAGCGCGCGAAACTCGTCGACCGGCATTTCAGCCAGTCGCGCGGCTGTAACGACATCGATGTCGCGCGACTTCGTTAGCGCAACAAAGTACGGCTCATTGCGAATGGCCGGCAGCAGCAGGCCATGGCGCTCGGGTTCGCGCACGATGTTCTTGATCGCCTGCAGCTTCGGCACGTAGTGCTGGCTTTCGCGCGGCAGGCGCAGGCTCGCGTAGTCCGTGGGCTTGCGTTGCGCGCGTGCGCGTGCGATCGCCCGCGCGACGCAACCTTCACCGCAGTTGTACGCTGCCAGCGCCAGGTGCCAGTGGCCGAACTCGTTGTAAAGCTTCGTCAGGTAGTCGAGCGCGGCGCGCGTCGATTCGATCACGTCGCGGCGTTCGTCATGCCACAGGTTCTGTTCCAGGTCATACAACTTGCCCGTGGACGGGATGAACTGCCACAGGCCCGCCGCCTTGGCGTGGGACACGGCTTCCGGCTGCATCGCGCTTTCGACGAAGGGCAGCAGCGCGAGCTCCATCGGCATGTTGCGTTTTTCCAGCTCTTCGACGATATGGAACAGGTACAGGCTCGCGCGGCCCGTCATGCGTGCGATGTAGTCCGGCTGGCCTGCGTACCACTGCGTACTTTGCGCGGCGAAACGTGTGTTCAATTCCGGCATCGCAAAGCCGCGCCGGATACGCTCCCACACGCTCTCGATCGGGGGAGGCGATGGTCTTTCTGCTGCGGTCTGAGCAGGCTTGGCCGGGCCTGCGCCGATAGCGGCGTCGGGAACATCGGTCGCCTCGAGCGCACGTTTGATCAACTCGCCCATTGGATCGGGCTCGGGTGCCACGGGCGGTTGAACAACCGGTGATGGCGCCGGCGGAATCGGCGTTTCGTCTTCCTCCGCCAAAGCGGGAAGTGCAACGCCGATCAGCGCGAGCATCGCAACCAGGTACAGCGGAGGACTGAACAAACGCATCGGCGACTCAGGGCTCAGAGGCCGGTGCAGTATAGGGAAGAAGGGCTGCGCAAAAGCGAGAAATACCGGGCAGGTAGATAGATATGGTTGGGGACAGAGCGCTGCGCGGTCTGTCCCGCAAAGGATTGGACGCTGCGCGGTCTCAATTGGTTAGATCTGGTTGGGGACAGAGCGCGCTGCGCGCGGTCTGTCCGCAATTCCATTAAAAGCGGTTCTTCCAAGCCCGGATCGCAGCAAACGTTGTAACGGTGGACCGGCCTGCCCCCGGTTGCTGCGCTTCCGCGGCGGAACGCACTGCGGGTTCACCACACCGCAAAAAGGGATTGGTCGCCAGCTCTTCTTCAATGCGCGACGGCACCGTCGGTTCTCCGCGGGCGCGCTGCGCCTCGCAGGTCGCCTGCCGATGCGCGATACGCGCGTTGCCGGGTTCAACGGCACGCGCAAAACGCAAGTTGGCGAGCGTGTATTCGTGCGCGCAGTACACGCGCGTGGCAGGCGGGAGTGCGGCTAGTTTTCCCAGCGAATTGTTCATCTGTTCCGGCGTGCCTTCGAACAGGCGGCCGCATCCGGCCGCGAACAGCGTGTCGCCGCAAAAAAGCAGCCCCGGGCCTGCGGAGTAATAGGCGATGTGTCCACTGGTGTGGCCCGGCACTTCGATCACCTCGAAGCGCGTGCCCAGCACTTCAATGCGATCGCCTTCGATAAGCGATGTGCCGAGCGCGGGAATGCGTTCGCGCCGCGGCCCGTAAACGTGTGCGCCGGTAGCGGCTGCGAGTTGCGCCACGCCGCCGACATGGTCCGGATGGTGGTGCGTGACTAGAATCGTGCGCAATATAAGTCCATCGCGTTCGAGCGCCTGTTCGACGGGCGCGGCGTCACCCGGATCGACGATGGCCGCATCGGCGCCCTGGGCCAGCAGCCACAGGTAGTTGTCGTTGAAAGCGGGAACGGGTTGAATGCGAAGCGGTGCGCTCATAGCGCGAATTGTAGGAGCGGTAGTGCAGACGAATGAAACCGAGTCGGCCGAATCATCGATCGGTCGGCTGTTCGAGTTCCTCCGACAGCCGGTGGGACGTTACGTCCTCGCGTGGGAGCAGAAGTATCTGGATGCCGCCGTGGCCGACATCTTCGGCTACCACGCGCTGCAGTTGGGCATGCCGGAAATCGACGCGCTGCGCGAGAACCGGATGCCGTTGCGGATCTGCGCTTCGGATCGCGGCATTGGTGCAAGCGACGGGTCCCCTCTCCCCTTGCCCCTCTCCCGCGAGGGGAGCGGGGAGAAAATAGCGGTGATCAATCGCTACGAGGAGTTGCCATTCGCATCGCAGTCGATCGACCTTGTCGTGTTGCCGCACATCCTGGAGTTCGCGCAGGAGCCGCACCAGGTGCTGCGTGAAGTCGATCGCGTGTTGGTGCCGGAAGGGCAGGTGGTGATCTGCGGTTTCAACCCGGCCAGTTTGTGGGGAGTGCGTCAATCGCTGACGCGACTCGGCGCAACGCCGTACCTGCCGCGCGAAGGTCAGTTCATCGGACTGCCGCGGCTGAAGGACTGGTTGAAGCTGCTGTCGTTCGAAGTCAATCGCGGCCGTTTCGGCTGCTACGTGCCGTGGGTGCGCAGCGACAAGTGGCTGGCGCGCTGGTCATTCGTCGAAAAGGCCGGCGACCGCTGGTGGCCGGTGCTCGGCTCCGTCTACATGCTCAGCGCCATTAAACGTGTGCGCGGCATGCGCCTCGTGGGTCTCGCGAAGTGGCGCAAACCGGAACGGAAGGTCGGCCTCGCGCCGGCCGCATCGCGCACGCTGCTGCGAACGGGGGAGGGCGATGCAGTAATCGTCGTCGGCGACGAGCGCGCCGCCAACGATGCCAGCCCTCTTGTGGGACAGACCACGCAGTGCTCTGTCCCCAACCATATCTAACCGAATTCCCTTGAGACACGCGCGCAGTATCAAACTCGTTGAGCCGGCGGAACGGCCGCTTCCGTCCGACATCGTCATCTACACCGACGGTGCCTGCAAGGGCAATCCCGGCACCGGCGGCTGGGGCGCACTCTTGCTGTCCGGTGAGCACGAACGCGAACTCTTCGGCGGCGAACGCGAAACCACGAACAACCGGATGGAATTGACCGCAGTGATCGAAGCGCTCGGCGCGTTGAAGCGCCGCTCGCGCGTGGTGCTGCATACCGATTCGCAGTACGTGCAACTCGGCATTACCGAATGGATGAGCAACTGGATTCGCAAGGGCTGGCGCACCGCGGGCAACAAGCCGGTGAAGAACGCCGATCTCTGGCGCAAGCTTGCCGACGCAGCCGCGCAGCACGACGTCGATTGGCGCTGGGTGCGTGGTCATGCTGGCGATGCTGGCAACGAACGCGCCGACGAGTTAGCCAATCGAGGGGTCGAGCTGGCACTTCGCGGCGACGAGGTGCGCTGAGCCGCAGGGAAAGTCCCGGTCGCGGTGTTACAGTCGAAACAAGACCCGCGCAGACATCCACCGTCGCGCGCCTCGTCAAACCGCAGCCGATGAAGAGACCGAAAGTTGTTGTGCTGGCGGCGGCAGGCTTGCTGCTCGCCGTTGCCGCAGCGTGGCTGCTGAATCGCATGTCGCCGTCAGGCGCGATTGCTTCTAACGGCAAGCCGGCGAAGGAGGTTGCCAAAGCCGCTGATGTGAAAGACGCGGCGAAAGCTTCGGCGAAAGGCGCGGGTCCGGTTCCGGTGGAGGTCATCGAACTGAAACCCAGCAAGGTCGAAGAAGACCTGTCGGCGGTGGGAACCTTGCGGTCGAACGAAAGCGTGCTGCTGCGGCCGGAGGTTTCCGGCCGTGTTGAAACGATCGGGTTCCGGGACGGTGCCCCGGTAAAAAAGGGTCAATTGCTGATCGGGCTCGACGCGGCGCTGAACGAAGCAGAGGTCGCGCAGGCACGCGCCGAACTCGATCTCGCCGCATCGAACCTCAAGCGCACCGAAGATCTCGCGCGCAAGGCATTCGTCAGCTCGAGCGCGCAGGAGCAGGCGGCGTCCAACGTCGAAGTGCTGGTTGCGCGGCTGAAGCTTGCGCAGGCGCGGGCGGCGAAGATGCGCATCGTCGCTCCTTTTGACGGCGTGGCCGGCATACGCACGGTCAGCATCGGCGACTATGTGAAGGATGGTGCCGACCTCGTCAACATCGAAGACATCCGCACGCTGAAAGCCGATTTCCGGCTGCCGGAGCGCTACTTCACGCAGTTGCAAGTTGGGCAGCAGGTCGAAGTGGTTGCCGACGCGCTGGTCGGTGCGACATACACGGGAACAGTCGACGCTATCAACCCGCGCATCGACGCCAACGGCCGTTCGCTCGAAGTGCGGGCGCGATTGACCAACACCGACGGCCGGCTGCGGCCCGGCATGTTCGCGCGCGTGCGCGTGATCCTTGGTCACCGTGCCGCGGCGCTGCTCGTCCCGGAAGAAGCGATCGTTCCGCTCGGCAGTGATTTCTACGTTTTCACGGTCAACGAAGGTACCGCACGCCGCTCGAAGGTAAAGCTCGGCGTGCGGCGCGATGCCCAGGTCGAGTTGCTCGACGGCGTGAAGGCTGGCGATCAAGTCATCGTCGCCGGAATGCGTGTTCAGCGCGACGGACAGCCCGTGCGCGTGGTGACCGCGCCAGGCGCCGGCCGTCCACCATCGGCCGCAGAAGCGAAGCCAACAGAAGCGGCGAAAGTCCCATGACCGCACGCGCTCAACGCCCAACGCCCAACGCTGAACGCGCATGAACCTCTTCGAACTCTGCATCCGCCGTCCGGTTCTTGCCAGCGTGCTGTCGCTGCTGGTCCTTGTGATCGGTGCGATTTCCTACACGCGGCTGGCGGTGCGCGAGTACCCGAAGATCGAGGAGCCGATCGTCAGCGTGCGAACGACGTATCCCGGCGCATCTGCGGACGTCGTCGAGTCGCAGATCACCAAGGTGCTGGAGGATTCGCTAGCAGGTATCGAGGGCGTGGAGTTGATGACTTCGCGCAGCCGGTCCGAGCGCAGCGACATCGATGTGCGCTTCGTGATCTCGCGCACGCCGGATTCCGCCGCCGCCGACGTGCGGGACAAAGTCGCGCGGGTACGTTCCCGTCTTCCCGACGGTGTGGACGAGCCGACCGTCTCCAAGGTTGAAGCCGACGCGTTTCCGATCCTGTGGATGGCCGTTACGCAAGGCAGCCGCACGCCGCTCGAAGTTTCCGATTACCTCGCTCGCTACGTGAAGCCGCGCTTGTCGGTGCTGCCCGGTGCGTCCGACGTATGGATCTTCGGCGAGCGGCGCATGTCGATGCGCATCAACGTCGATCGGGATCGTCTCGCCGGATACCGGCTGACAGTGCAGGATGTCGAGGACGCCCTGCGCCGGCAGAACGTCGAACTGCCGTCCGGTCGCATCGAGTCGACCAACCGTGAGTTCAACATCGTTGCCGCGACCGACCTGCAAACGGCGCGACAGTTCGAAGACGCGATCATCACCAACTTCAGCGGTTATCCTGTGCGGCTGCGCGACGTGGCCGACGTTCGCATCGGCGCGCTCGATGAACGCGTGATCGCGCGCTTTCGCGGTGATCCGTCCATCAACATGGGAGTGGTGAAGCAGGCGACCGGCAATCCGCTGGAGTTGTCCCGGTCGGTACGTACCGAAGTGGACCGGATCAACGAGACGCTGCCGCCGGGAATGAAGATCACGGTGGTGTACGACTCGTCCGTGTTCATCGACCGGTCGATCGTGTCGGTGTTCAGAACGATCGCCGAGGCGACGCTGCTCGTGATGCTGGTGATCTTCTTTTTCCTGCGCAGCCTGCGCGCCACGCTGATTCCTCTGGTGACGATTCCGGTGTCACTGGTGGGTGCGTTCGCGCTGATGTACGCGTTCGGCTTCACCATCAACACGCTGACCTTGCTGGCGATGGTGCTGGCCATCGGTCTGGTCGTGGACGACTCGATCGTGGTTCTGGAGAACATCCACCGCAACGTCGAAGGCGGCATGGGCCGCGTCGAGGCGGCCATCAAGGGCACCAAGGAAATCGGGTTCGCGGTTATCGCGATGACGCTGACGCTGGTGGCGGTATTCGCGCCTTTGGGGTTTTCGACCGGGCGCACCGGGCGCCTTTTCATCGAGTTCGCGCTCGCGCTGGCCGGTGCGGTGCTCGTGTCGGGGTTTGTCGCGCTGACGCTCTCGCCGATGATGTGCTCGAAGTTACTGAAGCATCAGGCCAGTCACGGGCGCGCCTACAACCTGATTGACGGTTTCCTGCATCGCTTGACCGATGGCTATGCGCGTTCGCTGGCGTGGGTATTGCGCCACCGCTGGGTCGTCATCGTGGGCTGGCTGGCGGCGGTCGCGGGTGGCGCGGCGCTTTTCGGGGTGATTCGTTCGGAACTTGCGCCGCTGGAGGATCGCGGCGTGATCTTCGGCCGCACGCAATCGCCGCAGGGGTCGACCGCCGAATACACATCAGAGAGTCTGCGCCCGATCGAAGGCTGGTACGAAAAGATCCCCGAG
>Ga0187892_10009473_pt1 | contig 12813 bp, 8 predicted proteins | sample MA1701073metaG_FD_139345 | JGI IMG/M metagenome (GOLD analysis project Ga0187892, IMG submission 139345) | Bio-ooze microbial communities from a basaltic lava cave in the Kipuka Kanohina Cave System on the Island of Hawaii, USA - MA170107-3 metaG ...
CAGGACCTTCCTGCCGCTCCCGGCTGCCGAAGGCGATTCTGCCCCTTCCCCTAGCCGGTTTCCGCGCATGTCGGGAAGGCCGTTCGACGGCGTCCGTGGGCCTGAATCGCCGAACGGACGCGTATCGGGGCCGTCGTTTATGGTCAGGAGAACCGTAGACGGCTTCTTGCACGGTTTCCCGGTGATCGGGTGAATGATGTCGTACCGAGGTCTTGATGCGCGCCCATCATCCGGTCCGGCGAAGTCGGCGGCGAAGTACAGCCCTCGATCATCCGACCACTGATAGTGTGCGTGCCGGCGTCGTGGATCATCCACTGTTAACGACTTGAACCACGAGCGCATGGCTTCTCCGATGGCCAAATGATCGTGATCGTGAATACGCGTTAGCCGATCGTACTGTTGTAGGACCTCATCTACGCCTTGCTTCTTCCGGCGCCAGGCGCCCTGGTCGAGAGTAGCCCTTCGGTCTCGACAGTACACGAGCACGTATTCGTGGCTAACCGCTACCAGCTTCGAATCGCCTTTGTTCGATTTCTGTTACACGACCTGCGCGACGAAGTTCTCCTCGCCGAATATGGCATCACAGACAGCTCTGAGGTTGCACACCTCGACGTCGTTGATTGAGATGAAGATCACCCCATCCTCCCGCAGCAGGTTCCTCGCCAGGTAGAGCCGCGGGTACATCATGTTCAGCCACTCGGAGTGGAAGCGACCGTCTGTATCGGTGTTCGTCCCGAACTTGCGTCCCTCGGCGTCCACCTGCCTCGTGTACTCGAGGTACGTCTGCAAGGACTTGGTGTAGTTGTCCGGGTAGATGAAGTCCTTGCCGGTGTTGTAAGGCGGGTCGATGTAGATCATCTTGACCTTGCCCAGGTACGACTTCTGGAGCAGCTTCAGCACTTCGAGGTTGTCGCCCTCGATGATCAGGTTCTCGGTGGTGTCGAAGTGGACGCTCTCCTCACGGCACGGGCGCAGCGTGGCGAGGCTCGGGGCCTGGATGCTGCGGAAGCAGTCGGCCTTGCCCGGCCAAGTGAGCCCGAAGCGCTCCTTGCCGACATCGACCGACTCGCCGAGCGCGAGCTTCAGCCGCTCGAAGTCGACCTTGCCGCCTTCAGTGCGGACCTCGGGGAAGAGACGCAGCAGCTCCCGGCGCCGCGCCTCGGCGACGTCGTGCGAACGCAGGTCGATTTTCTCAGGCTGGTCGGCATCAATCGCGCGCTTATCGGTCATGTCGTCTCCCACAGCTTGCGCACGGGGACGGCGAACAGGCCATCGCGAAAGCGGATGGTCGCACTGCCGTCGTACAGGACGACGCCAGCGACGAACCGTGTCCCGGCCGCGTCGCGGAGCTTCCGAAGGCCCCGCAGGTCGGCCTCGTTCACCGTCGCGGCGGCCTTCACCTCGACTCCGGCGACCGCCGCGTGTCCCCGCTCGATCACGATGTCCACCTCGAAGTCGTCACGATCGCGGAAGTGGAAGAAGCCCGGCGGCTCCGGTGCGAAACTCGCCTGGCGCCGCAGTTCCTGCAGCACGAAACTCTCGAGCATCGAGCCGAGGGTCGGCCGGTCGGCGTCCAGCCGCTCCGCATCGAGGCCGAGCAACGCGCAGGCGACGCCTGTGTCCCCCACGTGGAGTTTGGGCCGCTTGACCAGCCGGCTCAACCGATTCGTATGCCACGACGGCAGCCGCTCCAGCAGGAACACGCGCTCGAGCAGCGTCACGTGCTCGTGGATGGTCTGGCGCGTGAGCTCGAAGGGCGCCGCGAGGTCCGCGACGTTCACGAGCCGCGCCGTCTGCGCCGCTGCCAGGGCGAGCAGCTTCGGCAGCGTGTCGAGCGAGCGGAGGCGGCTCAGATCACGGACGTCCCGCTGGATCTGGGTCTCCACGTAGTCGCGATACCAGGCTCTGCGCCGGCCGGGCACGCGGCGCGCCAGAGCCGCCGGATACCCGCCGGCCGCGACGCGGTCGGCGAGATCCGGACCGAGACGGTCGGCGATCCCGGCCTTGAAGGAGCCGCGGAATAGCGCCGCGAGGAAGCGCGGGCGCGCGCCCTCGATCTCGCACTGCGCGAGCGGATGCAGCCGCAGGATCGCCATCCGGCCGGCGAGCGAGTCGGCGAGGGCCGGGACGAACAGGATGTTCGCCGAGCCGGTGAGGATGAAGCGCCCCGCGGTCCTGCGCCGGTCGATGGCTGTCTTGAGCGAGGTGAAGATCTCCGGAGCCCGCTGGACCTCGTCGAGGATGGTCTTCGCCGGCAGCGCGCTCACGAAACCGATCGGGTCGCCGCGAGCCGCGGCGCAGACCGCCTCGTCGTCGAACGTCACATAGCGGTAGCCGCGGGGCTCGCCGACGGCACGCGCGAGCGTCGTCTTGCCGCTCTGGCGCGGGCCGTGGATCAGGACCGCCGGAGAATCGCGGAGCGCTTCGCGCAGGCGAGGGGCGAGGTATCGCGGAAAGGTCCGGGCGGCTCGGGGCATGGGGGATACTAGGCTCCCAGGCCGGCTGAATGCAAGTACGGAATGCGGCTGAACGCTAGTTGGTGCTGCGGCTGTTCGCTGGTTTCCGGGGGACCGAGGCGTGATGGGCAGCCGAACGGCCGGCCCACGCTGGCCGGACCCGGACCAGAGAGTGGTGCGAAGGGCCGCGCTTCCGAGCCCGGCCATGTCACGCCAGCCGCCACCGGAGAGTGAAGAGCGGCTCGAGTCGCGCGCTCTGCTCGAGGCGGCTCCCGATCTCGTCGAGCACCTCGTCCTTCTTCCGGTCAAGATCGCGACTCGCCTGGTCGAAGGCGCGCCAGGCCTCGTCGCGCCTGCCTTCGAGCCCGCGGGCCTCGCGCTGGCGCTCGAGCTTCTCGGGCAGGGTCGGCGCGACGCGCGCCGCCCGCTTGGCCGCCTTGAGGGCCGTGTCCAGCTCGTCGAGCGAGGCCCGCAGCGAGCTGCGCCGGTCCTCGGCCCAGCGATCGAGCTTGTCCATCTCCTGGTCGAACCAGCGCCCGTTGCGGGCTGCCAGCGCATCGAGCCGCTCGCGCTCCTGGCGCGCGTGCGCTTCGGAGAGCCGCAGGGCGACCGGATCGGGGACGGAGCAAGGTCGCTCCACGGCGCCCGGCAGGTCGAAGAGGCGGCGGCAGGTGGCGTCGTCGAGGGCCTCGCCGCCGTCGGTGATACCGGCCAGAAAGACGTGGTCCTCCGTCTCCATCGCGCTCACGGTCAGGCGCGCGCAGGAAAGCCAGCCGCTCGCGCCGATGAAGGGCTCGAGGACGGTGATCTTCCTGCCGCTCTCCCGGTATCGGACGGCGACCTCCGCGGGCGGGGTCGCGAGCGAGCTGCCGAGCGAAAGGACGCGCTGGGCCAGCGGGTGTCCCACCCGGTAGGTGTTGGCGTCGTCCACCCGCTTGCCCATGCGGTAGGGGCCGGGATGGATCGCCTCGGGCGCGAAGGGGTTCGAGAGCAGGAGGAACGTGTGGTCCGCCCCGTCGAAGCGGGCGTGGTCGCGCAGCACGTAGCGCGTGAGGCGCCACAGACGCTCGTTGAAGCGGTCGAGCACGTCCAGGCTCTGGATCCGCACCTTCTCGACGACCTCCTGGTCGAAGTTGTCGAGCAGCTTCTCGCGCGCGTCGCGTTGGCCGGCGGCGATCTCGCCGGCGAGCTCGCGCTGGAGCTGATCGAACTCGAGCTTGACCTGCTCCGCCGTGCGGCACTCCTGGTAGATCGCGGCGATGCGCTTCTCGAAATCCACCCCGGACTCGACGGCGCCCAGCACCTCGTCGCTCGCACCGAACACGCCGTCGAAGAGCCGGAACTTCTCGTCGAGGAGCTGATAGACGCGCTGGTCGGCGGCGTTGGCCCGGTTGAGGAAGTTCACGACCACGACGTCGAACTGCTGCCCGTAGCGGTGGCAGCGGCCGATGCGCTGCTCGATCCGCTGCGGGTTCCACGGCAGGTCGTAGTTGACGACGAGGTTGCAGAACTGGAGGTTGATCCCTTCCGCGGCGGCCTCCGTGGCGATGAGGATCGCCGCCTCGTTGCGGAAGTGCTCGACCAGCGCGGCGCGCATGTCCGAGCTCGGAGATCCGCTGATGCGATCGGTGCCGTCGTGCTTTGCGAGCCAGCGCTGGTAGATTGCCGTCGACGTCGAGTCGTTGTTCGTGCCGTTGAAAACCATCACGCGGCCGGCGAATTCGGTACGCTCGAGCAGCTCGAACAGGTACTGCTGCGTGCGGCGCGATTCGGTGAAGACGACGGCCTTCTCCTGGAGCGCCGTGCCTGTCCGACCGGTCCGGGCGCGCGCGGCGGCTTCGAAGCCGCGCCGCAGCGCGGTGAGCAGTACCTCGCCCTTCGAGTTCTTGACGATCGACCGGGCGAGGGCGTGGAACTCGCGCAGCTCGGCCATCTCGCCCTTGAGCGCGGCGAACTGCTCTCTAGTCAGAGCAGGACCCTCGGCCTCGGCGCCCTCGCCGTCATCTCCCCACTCGTCGGCCAATTCGTCGAGCTGCTCCCAATCGCCGGAGAGATCGTCGGGCGGGCTCTGCACCGCCGCCGCGACCTCGGCCGCCGCTCGGAGCCGCTGAACCATCCCGTCCAGCGTGCCGGCGATGGCGTAGGTCGAGGAGGCGAGGAGCTTTCGCAGGATCAGGGTCACGAGCTGGCGCTGGCTGGCCGGCAAGGCGTAGAGAGTCTCACGCTGGAGGTATTCCGAGACGAGATCGTAGAGCCGTTGCTCGTCCGGCGTCGGCACGAACTCCTGTACCAGCGCATGCCGGTTCGTGTACTTGACGTACTCCAGGACCTGCCGGCGCAATGTCCGCTTGCAGAGGGGCGCGAGACGCTCATTCAGATCGGCGAAGTCCTCGTCGTTTCCGAGCCGGGAGTAGCGACCGCGATAGCTTTGGACGTCGCCGAATGCGTAGTCGTCGATGATGCTCACGAGCCCGTAGAGCTCGAGCAGCGAGTTCTGCAGCGGCGTCGCCATCAGGAGCACCTTGGGGAACGGCGCCACCGCCTGCTTTATCGAGATGGCGATCTTGCTCGTGTTCTTGTAGACGTTGCGCAGTCGGTGGGCCTCGTCGATCACGACGAGGTCCCAGGCCGTCTGCCGCAGATACGACTCCTTGGCGCGCGCGAACTGGAACGAGCAGAGGACGATCGCGTTGCACTCGAACGGATTCAGGTTGCCCGCGCGAACGGCCTCGTTGAAGCTCCTGGTCTCGAGGATGGCGGACGGAAGGTAGAACTTGTCCTCGAGCTCCTGACTCCACTGTTTGCGCAGGTTCGCGGGAGGATGACGAGCAAGCGCCGCTTGCGCTCGGCCCATCGTTGTGCCAGAAGCAAGCCGGCCTCGATCGTCTTTCCGAGACCGACCTCGTCGGCGAGGATCGCGCCCTTGGAGAACGGGCTCTGGAACGCGAAGAGCGCGGCCTCGACCTGGTGCGGGTTCAGGTCCACCTGCGCATCGGCGAGCACCGGGGCGAGCTTCTCGACGCTGTCGGAGGCGCAGCGGCGCGTCAGCTCGTGGGCAAGATACCGCGCATGGTAATCGGTTAGCTCCATAGCAGCTTGGGTGCTGTGCTCAGCGATCGTTCTGTGCCTCCTGCACAGGAGTCAGCTTGGCCAGTGCATCGAAGTCGGCGCGGACGCGCGCCGCTTCCGCGCTCAGGCCGCCGTGAGGATCCGTGGCGCCGGCTCCAGGACCACGATCGTGTGCTCGTGGTGTGCGGCGAGCGAGCGGTTGCTCGTGACGATCGTCCATCCGTCGTTCGCGTGCACGGCGCGTGCAGGCTTCTCGGAGATGATCGGCTCGAACGCGATGACCATCCCGACCTCCAGCGTTCCGATCGTGAGCGGGCTGTAGTAGTTCGGCACGGTCGGCGGCTCGTGGATCGCGCGGCCGACGCCGTGGCCCGACAGCTCGCGCAGCACCCCGAAGCCGTGGCGCTTGACCTCCGCCTCGACCGCGCGGCCGATCTCGGCGACGCGCGCTCCGGGCTTCGCCGCGGCGAGTCCCCTGTCGAACGCCGCGCGCGCGCACGCGACGAGCGCGTGCGCCGAGCGCGAGCCCGGCTCGAGGACGACCGTGCGCGCGGAGTCGACCACGTAGCCGCCGCGCTCGACGGTCACGTCGAGCTTCACGACGTCGCCCGGCTTCAGGGCGCGGGCGCTCGGAATGCCGTGGACGATCTCCTCGTTCACGCTGATGCAGTTGAAGCCCGGGAAGTCGTAGAAAACGCGCGGCGCCGAGCGGCAGCCGGACCGGGTGAGAAACTCCTCGCCGATCGCGTCCAGCTCGCGCGTCGTCACGCCCGGACGCGCCGCGACGGCGAGGAGATCGAGCGCTCCCGCGACGATCCGGCCGAGCGCGACCATCTCGTCGAGGTCGGACTTCGTCTGGATGGTCATGATGATGCGCCTTCCGGCGCGACGCCCGCAGTTTATCCGTCGCGCCGGGAGGGCGCCACACGAAGGTCGCTAGAATGGGCGCGGCGAACGACCATGCGCGAGGTTTTCGAGTTCCGGATCGAGGCCGAGGCGGCGCGGCTCCTCTTTCGCCCGGACGAGGGGCGGATCGAGGCCGGCGCGCGCGTCGTCGCGATCGCGGCGTCCGATCCGCGGTTCGCGCGAGTCGGCGCTCTGGCGCCGGGCGCCCTCCGCGGCTGGACCGTGCGGCGGACGTTCACCGACGCGGAGCGCGCGGCAGCCGAGATCTTCCATCTCGAGATCCGGCGGCGGTTCGGGCCGTCGGGCGGGGCGTGCGGCACCGCGTACGACGCGGCGCGCGCGTGTCCGCTCTGCGGCGCCGGGCGGCGGCAGATCGGAACGCTCGTCCTCCGGCACGTCCCGGACGCGCCGATCGCGCAGACGTTCGCGGGCGAGATCGTCGTCTCGGCCGCGCTCGCCGAGCGGCTCGTCGCGGGCCGGTTCACCGGTTTCGAGATGAAGCCGGTCGCGCGGCGCGCTCCGGACTACCGCGGGCCGCTCCGGCTCGAGTCAGTGCCGTCGGGGCGGCGGCTTCTCGATCGGGCACGAGCGCTCGGGATCGCGCCGCACTCCTACGAGTTCATGCTGTGGTCGCAAATCGGCGAGCGCTGCGATCTCGCGCGGGCGGCCTGGGAAGAAGCGTCGCGCGAGCGGCCGACGATCGAGGATTCTCGCTTCCGCCAGATCGTGCCCACGTCGCGGCCGGTCGAGGTCCACGCCTCGACGCGCTTCGGCGTCAGCCCCTTCGATCTCGACGAGGAGGGGCGCCATCGGTGCGATCGCGGCCACGCTCTCGGACTCCGCGCGCTCTCGCCGATCGCGATCGAGCGCGACTCTCACGACGGGTCGGATCTGGTCGCGACGCGACGATTCGCCGGCTGGCCCGAGCCGACGCCGCTGATTCTCCTTTCGCCCCGCCTCGCCGACGCCCTGCGCACGACGGCGGGGAAGGGGTGTACGACGGTGCCTGGCGCCGATGTTCACCCCGCGCATTCGACGGGCGCGTCCGTATGATCGCGATATGAGCAAGACCGATCGGAGAGAGGCTCTCGTTCGGATGGCCGCGGCGGTCGCGGCGATCCTCGGGGCGCCGAGATTCGCGCGAGCGCACGGGGCCGCGCCACGGCCGGACGACATCGAGGCGCTGGCGCTCGCCATTCGAGCGGCCTCGCGCGAAGGAGCGCTCGACGTCGCCGCGCAGGCGATGCGCGCGGGAGCGGGCCATGGCGGCGTCCTCGCCGCCGCGTTCCTCGCGGGGGTCGCGGACATCCGGCCGCGCCCGCACGGGATCCTCCACTCGGTGATGATGGTCGAGTCGGCGTACGAGCTCGCCGCCGCGGCGGGCTCCGAGCGCGAGGCGGCGCTCGTCGCGCTCTGGAACGTGGACGACTTCAAGCGCTCGCAGGAGCGCGACCGCGAAGAAGACGGCGACTACGTCATGAAGCCGCTCGACGCGGGCGGCGCGCGCAAGGCCTCCGCCGACGAGGCGCGGCGCGAGTTCCTCGCCGCGATGGACGCGTGGGACGCGCCGCGCGCCGAGCGCGCCGTCGCGGCGCTCCATCCGCACGCGACGGTCGACTCGTTCTTCGAGATCTTCTGGCCGATCGCGGCGCGCTGCTACGCGTTCATCGGTCACAAGATGATCTACGCGGTGCAGACCGAGCGCGCTCTGCGGCGCATCGGCTGGGAGCACGCCGAGCCCGCGCTCCGCTCGCTCGTCCTCTCGCTCCTGGTCGAAAGGAACACGGCGGCGAACGACCGCGTGCGCTCTCTCGCGCCGAAGCTTCCGGCGGGCTGGCTCGGCGGGAAGGAGGACGCGGACCGCGTGGAGCCCCTCGCCCGCGCGTTCCGCGAGGCGAGCCCGGCGGCGGCGTCCGAGGTCGCGATCGCGGCGTTTGCCGAGGGGACCGGGCCGGCGACGGTCTTCGACGCGCTCACGCTCGTGGGCTCCGAGGTGTTCGCACGGCGGCCGGGCAAGCGATCGGCCGACGGGCGCGATTCTCTCCTCCCCGTCCACGCGCTCACGGTGACGAGCGCGTTTCGGCACGCGTTCCTCGCCGCGCGGGACGACGCGACGAAGAGGCTCATGGCGCTCCAGGCGGCGAGCTGGCTCGCGAGCCTCCGCGACGACCTCGGGCGCATGGTCGGGCTCTCGATGGCGGGGCTCGATCCCGCGGCGGCAGGCGAACCGCCGAAGGACCTCGACGCGGTGTTCGAGAGCGGCTCGCCCGCGAGCGCGCGAGCGCTCCTCGAGCGATCGCCCGACGCCACGGCCGAGTACCTCGCGCGGATCCGCTCGGCGCTCTTCCGCCGCGGGCGCGAGCACCATCAGCACAAGTACGCCGCCGCGATGGAAGAGGAGAGCGCGCGCGTCGCCCCTCGCTTTCGCGCCCGGATCGTAGCGCCCGCGATCGACTACCTTGCGCACCCCGCGGACACGGAAACCGACGTCTACCGCCGTTCGCTCAAACTGCTCTAAGAAACGGTACCTGGTACCGTTTCCGTCGTCCGAAACGGTACCTGGTACCGTTTCTTCAGTCGCGTGCGGGGAGAATAATCACGACGTCGGTCGCGCCGGGGCGCACGCCGGTGACGGTCGTGGAGCCCTCGTCCGTCCAGCGCGCGATGACGAGCGGCCGCTTCTCGTCGAAGACGGCCGGCTTCGCGATCAGATCGACGATCGTCTCCCCCTCCGGAACGTCGAGCGCGAACGTGCCGTCGGACCCGGCGATGGCGCCGGCGAGGCTCTCGCCGCCCGGCCGGCGCGCGGTCACGGAAACGCGGGACGCCGGATCGCCCGAGGCCTCGCGCACGACCCCCTTCACCACGGCGGGGCGTTGCATCACGATCCGCAAGTCGGTCGCCCCCGCCTCGACGCCGGTGACGCTCGCCGGCGCGAGGCGCGGCGGCGGGGCGTCGGACGTCCGCTGAAACGGCGGGCGACAGTGGACCGTGTAGGTGCCGGACTCGAGGCCGCTGAATCGGAACGCGCCCTCGGCGTCCGCGACTACTCCCACCGAGAGACCTCTGCGGACCTGAGGTTCCCGGTTCTCGGAACTCAGGTTCAGGAACGCGAACGGCACGCGCTCGCCCGTCTGGTCCTCCACGACTCCGGCGATCGAGAGGCCCGTCGCGAGGACGATGCGCACGTCGGCCCGCGTCTCGCCCTCGCCGAGAGCGATCTCGAGGGCTTCCTGATGGCCCGTCGCGCGCCCCCGGACGAGCGTCAGGAGGCGGTAGTGCCCGGCTCCGAGACCGGCGAACCGGAATCGGCCGTCCTCGTCCGTGCGGATCTCGCGCGAGAGCATGTAGTCGTCGAAGAAGGTCTTCGGCTCGTTCCGGGCGAGCGTGACCTCCACGCCGGGAACCCCCGCGCCGCCCTCGTCCACGACCGAGCCGAGGACGAGCGCCGGAGGCGGCAGCCGGAGATCGCCGAGATCGATCGACGCCGACTCGTTCTCGCTCGGCGGGAACTCGCGGACGAGAGAGCCGAACCCGTCCTTTCCGGCGACGAGCGCGTGCCGGAGATCCGGTCTGAGATTCAACAGCTCGAACGTGCCGTCGAAGGTGGTGTGCGCCGATCGCCAGTCCATTCGCGCCGGACGCGCCTCGGTGTCGTTCGCGATCGCGGCCACGTACGCGTTCGACACGGGCGCGCCCCGCCCGTCCACGATGCGGCCCCGCGCGGCGCGCGCCGGATTCAGCGCGAAATCGACGACGACCGGGGCGGTGACGGGCTCGGGCGCCTCCCACTCGCTCAGGCCGAAGCCCGCGGCGCGCACCGAGAGCGTCGCCCAAAAGGGGCCGCCGAACCCGGCGATCTCGTATCGCCCGTCCGCGTCGGTGCGGGCGACGCGCTGGAACACCCACGATTCCCCCACCTCCGCGCCCGCGATCGGCTCGCCCGTGAGCGCGCTCGTGACGCGGCCGGAGATCGCGAATCCGCGCGCGAGCGCGACGTCGATCTGCCGGTTCTCGTCCTCGGCGACGATGACGCGATACCAGTCGCTCGAGCCAGCGTCCTCGGCCGAGATCGCGAGCGCGTAGTCGCCCGGAGCGAGATGCGGGAACTCGTAGCTGCCGTCCGACTCGGTCTCGGTCCTTAGCCGCGGAACGTTGGGCGCATTCGACCACAAGAGACGCGCCGTCGCGCCCGCGACGGGCGTGCCGTCCGATATCCGCGTCACGCGGCCGAAGACCGAGGCGCCGCGCCTAAGCCACACGGTCACGAACTGTCCGGCGTAGCGATCGGCCACGTGCTCGGTCGCGAAGCCCGCGGCCGTCACGACGAGGACGTGCGGGATCGCGCGCAGCAGCGGGAAGGAGAACGTCCCGTCGGCGGAGGACTCGCCCGCGGCGACGCTCTCGCCGAGCCTCGACGGGTCGAGATCCACGTCGAGGCCTCCGATGTCGCGGAGGAGGCTCCGGCGCACGTCGAGATCGGCGCCCGCGACCGGCACGCCCGAGGGATCGACGACGCGGCCGCGGAGGAGTAGCTCCTCGTCGATGGCGGCCGGCGCAGGGTCGACGGCGGGCGTCGCGGCGGCGGCGGAGGGATCGTCTCGCGGGCTCGGCGGAGCGGACGGGATCTCGGCGCTCGGCGCGCGCTCGAGTGGGGGCGCCGCGCCGGCCACGGACCGCGCGTCCGGATCGCCATTGCGGCACGCGCGCCACCCCACGATCGCCGCCGCCGCGATCACGACGACGGCCCCGGCCGTAAACCCCCTCAGCTTCCAGTTCATCTTCCCTCTCCGTAAAAACCGGTGCCTGGCACCGTTTTCTACGCTTTCAGCAGCTCGCGCGAGATGACCAGGCGCTGGATTTCGCTCGTGCCTTCGCCGATCTCGCAGAGCTTTACGTCGCGGTACATGCGCTCGACCTCGTACTCGCGGCTGTAGCCGTAGCCGCCGTGGATCTGGATCGCCTCGTCGGTGGCGCGCATCGCGGCTTCGGACGCGAAGAGCTTCGCCATGCACGCTTCCTTGCGGAACGGCTTTCCCTTGTCCTTCAGCATCGCGGCGTAATAGACGAGGTGTTTCGCCGCCGCGAGCTGCGTCGCCATGTCCGCGAGCTTGAACGCGATCGCCTGATGCTCGACGATCGGCTTCCCGAACGCCTTCCGCTCCTGCGCGTACGCGAGCGCCCGCTCGTACGCGCCCTCGCCCAGGCCCAGCGCCATCGCGCCGATCGAGATGCGCCCGCCCGTCAGCGTCCGCATGAACTCCTTGAACCCCTCGCCGCGCTTCCCGCCGAGAAGGTTCTCCTTCGGGAGCTTCATGTACTCGAAGAGGACCTCGCGCGTGTCGGACGCTTTCAAGCCGAGCTTCTTCTCGAGCGTCCCCATCTTCAAGCCCGGCGTCCCCTTCTCGACGACGAACGCCGAGATGCCGTTCACCCCCTTCCCCGGGTCGGTCACCGCCGTGAAGACGATCGTCCCCGCGTGCGTGCCGTTCGTGCAATAAACTTTCCGGCCATTGACGACCCACTCGTCGCCCTCGAGCCTCGCGGTCGTCTTCGTCGCCGACGCGTCCGAGCCGGCCGTCGGCTCCGTGAGCCCGAACGCGCCGAGCGTCTTCCCGCTGCAGAGGCCGGGCAGCCAGCGCTTCTTCTGCTCGTCGGTCCCCATCGCGAAGATCGGGTTCGTGCCGAGCGACGTGTGCGCCGCGAGCGTGATCGACGTCGTGCCGCAGACCTTCGCCAGCTCCTCGACCGCGATGACGTACGCGAGCGTGTCGAACCCCGCGCCGCCCCACTCTTCGGGGTACGGGATCCCCATGAGGCCCAGTTCGGCCATCTTCTCGACGTGCGACTTCGGGAACTCGCACGAAACGTCGATCTCCATCGCCTTCGGCGCGACCTCGTTCCGCGCGAAGTCCCGCACGGCGTCGCGGATGGCCTTGTGCTCGTCGGAGAGAAACAGTTCGAAAGCGTCGTCGGACACGGGCTTTTCACTCTTTCCAGAGATAGAGAAACCGGGGGCCGGAGGCGATGTGGCGGAGCCACGGCTCGAGAGCGAGCGCGGGCGGCTTCGGCGCCTCGACCCCGAGGAGCGTCTGGAGGAACGTCGGGTGCGGCGACCACCGGACGAGCCGGACGGACGGCTCGAGCGACTTCGCGCGCACGTGCTCGAACGCGTCCTCGAGATACCCGATCTCGTCGACGAGGCCGGCGAGGAGCGCCTCCTGCCCCGTCATGACGGAGCCGTCGGCGAGGTCCTTCACCTGCTCCATCGAGAGGCCCGGCCGCCCCGCCTTCACGATCTCGAGAAAGCGCTCGTACATCTGCCGGACGATCGCGTCGAACTTCGCGCGCTCCTCCGGGCGCATGGGCCGCGTCGGCGAGC
>Ga0187892_10009474_pt1 | contig 12813 bp, 12 predicted proteins | sample MA1701073metaG_FD_139345 | JGI IMG/M metagenome (GOLD analysis project Ga0187892, IMG submission 139345) | Bio-ooze microbial communities from a basaltic lava cave in the Kipuka Kanohina Cave System on the Island of Hawaii, USA - MA170107-3 metaG ...
ACCGCCGCGCGCGAGATCGCCTTCGCGTTCGGGAAGCGCGGCCTCCAGAAGGTGAGACGCACCTTCGACGGCGTGCTCGGCGAGCTCGAGCGGCGCCGCGAGGACGGCGACGTGCTGCCCGAGGAGCTGCTCCGCTACGCGCGGCCGGGGCCGTGCCCCGCCTGCGAGGGCACGCGCCTCGCGCTCCCGGGGCGGCACGTGAAGCTCGGCGGGCTCGCGCTCCCTGCGCTCGCGCGCCTCACGATCGGCGAGGCGCACGCGTTCCTCGACGCGCTCGAGCTCGGCCCGAAGGAGCGCGCAGTCGCGGACCGCGTGCTCGCCGAGATCCGCGAGCGGCTCCGCTTCCTCGCCGACGTGGGCGTGGACTACCTGACGCTCGACCGGCCGGCGACGAGCCTCTCCGGCGGCGAGGCGCAGCGCATCCGCCTCGCCACGCAGGTGGGCTCGCAGCTGATGGGCGTGCTCTACATCCTCGACGAGCCCTCGATCGGCCTCCACCCGCGCGACAACCAGCGCCTCCTCGCGAGCCTGGAAAGGCTTCGCGACGCGCGGAACACGGTGGTCGTCGTCGAGCACGACGAGGCCACGATCCGCCGCGCTGACTGGGTGATCGACATGGGCCCGGGCGCGGGCGTCCACGGCGGCGAGGTGGTGGCGGCAGGCACGCCCGCCGAGATCGCGCGCGACCCGCGCTCGGAGACGGGCGCGTGGCTCGCGGGGCGGCGGCGGCGCGCGGCGCGCGTGCCGCGCCCGTGCGCGGACGCCGAACGGCTCGTGCTCGTCGGCTGCCGCGAGCACAACCTGAAGGACCTGACCGTCGAGCTCCCGCTCGGGCGCTTCACGGTGGTGACCGGCGTCTCGGGCTCTGGGAAGTCCACGCTCGTCTCGGACACGCTCCACCGCATCCTCGCGCGGAAGCTCCACGGCGCGCTCGCCGTGCCCGGCCGCCACGAGCGCATGCTCGGCGCCGAGAAGCTCGACAAGGTGATCGAGATCGACCAGGCGCCGATCGGGCGCACGCCGCGCAGCAACCCGGCGACGTACACCGGTGCGTTCGACGGCATCCGCCGGCTCATGAGCCAGGTGCCCGAGGCGCGCGTGCGCGGCTACGGGCCGGGCCGCTTCTCCTTCAACGTGAAGGGCGGGCGCTGCGAGTCGTGCGACGGCGACGGCGTGCTCCGGGTCGAGATGAGCTTCCTGCCCGACCTCTTCGTTCCCTGCGAGGTCTGCGCCGGCCGGCGCTACAACCGCGAGACGCTCGAGGTGCGCTTCAAGGGCAAGAGCATCTCGGAGGTGCTCGAGACGAGCATCGAGGAGTCGCTCACGCTGTTCGAGAACATGCCTGCGCTCCGGCGCCCGCTCGAGACGCTCGCTGCCGTCGGGCTCGGCTATCTCCAGCTCGGCCAGCCGGCGACCACGCTCTCGGGTGGCGAGGCGCAGCGCATCAAGCTCGCGCGCGAGCTCTCGCGGCGCGCGACCGGCCGTACGCTCTATCTGCTCGACGAGCCGACCACCGGCCTCCACTTCGCGGACGTCGCGAACCTGCTCGGCGTGCTCCACCGGCTGGTCGAGCTCGGCAACACGGTCGTCGTGGTCGAGCACCACCTCGACGTGATCGCGAGCGCCGACTGGGTGATCGACCTCGGGCCCGAGGGCGGCGCCGCGGGCGGAGAGCTGGTCGCAGCGGGCACTCCGGCTGAGGTCGCGCGCGTCGCCGCGAGCCACACCGGCCGCGCGCTCGCCGCGGTGGTCTCGTGAGCGAGGCCGCGCCGGGGAGGGAGCCCGCGCCGAGCCCGGCCGGCGCGGTCGCGCTCACCGGGCTCGCTTGGAGCGTGATGATGCTCGTGGCGGTGATCGCGACGCCGGCGACCGGCGGCACGCTCGGCCTCGCGCTCGGGAGCGCGCTCGGGCTCGGCGGCGCGGGCACGCTCGCCGCGCGGGCGCTCCCGAAGCCGGCCGAGCGCCGCATCGGGCTCCGCGGCTTCGCGCCGCGCCTCCTGCTGCCCGTGCTGCTGCTCGTGCCCGCCGTCCTGCTCGCGAGCGAGCTCGACAACTGGATCCAGCGGCTCTTCCCCGCGGTGGAGCCGGCGGACGCCGCGGCGAGCGACCCCGCCCTCGGGCTCGCCGCCCTCGAGCTCGTGCTCTTCATCGTGCTGCTCCGCCCCGTGCTCGAGGAGTTCTTCTTCCGCGGCGTGATCCAGCAGGGCGTGGCGGCGGCGCTCGGGCCGGTGCGCGGCGTCGCGCTCACCGCGGTGCTCTTCGGCCTGGTGCGCGCGAGCTTCGGCCTCTTCGACCCCTACCGCGTGCTCTCGTTCGGCGTGCAGGCGTTCCTCGAGGGCCTGCTCCTCGGCGGGCTCCGCCTCGCCTCGGGCTCGATCCTCCCGTGCGTGCTGCTCCAGATGCTCGGCGGCGCCGCCGGGTTCGCGGCGCTCGCGTGGAAGGAGGCGCTCCCGATCGAGGGCTTCAACACGGGGAGCGGCCACACGCCGCTCGCCTGGCTCGCGCCGGCCGCGCTCTCCGTCGCGCTCGGCGTGCTCCTCCTCGCGCGCTGGCACCCCGAAGCGGGGACGTTCTTCAAATCGTCGAAACCTGGCCCGAACGATTTGACGTCTTGAAGAACGTCCCCGCTCTACGAGCGGCCTTCGAGCCGGTCGAGATGGCCGCGGCCGGGCACGAAGTTCACCTCGACGCGGATCCCGTCGGGATCCTCGAAGAGCACGGAGTAGTAGCCGGGCGCGAAGCCGTCCTCGCGCGGCGGGTGCACGATCTTCGCGCGCAGCTCCTCGGCGACGAAGCGGTGCGCCTCGTCCACCTGCGCCCGCTCCCGCGCGCGGAAGCAGAAGTGGTGGAGGCCGACCCGGTCCTGGTCGAAGCGCCCGCCGCGCTTCTCGGCGGGCGCCTCGCGCACGAGCACGCCGGTGCGGCTCCCGATGCAGTAGACCATCGTCTCGTTCTTGATCAGCGTCTTCATCTCGAAGAAGTGGCAGAGCTTCTCCCAGAACGGCAGCGAGCGGGCCGCGTCGTTCGCGGTGAGCTGGATGTGCGCGATCCCGTTCAGCTCCATCGCTAGAAGCCCTCCTGGTCCGTCGCGGCCTCGGGGTGCTGCGGCGCCAGGTCCACGTCCTCGGCCGGCAGCTCGAGCTCCGGCTCGGCGCCCGCGCGCACGAGCCCCTCGATCTGCTCCTTCCAGAGCGAATAGCCGGGCCCGAGCAGGTGGAGCTCGTCGTTCGAGAGCTCCGCGCGGATCCCGCCCGTCTCGGGGTCGAGGAAGCTCGGGTAGAGGTCGACCCACGCGGCGCCCCGCTCGCCTGCCACCTCGGCGAGCCGCGCGTTCAGCGCCTCGACGGACGCGCGATCGCTCGCCGCGCGCGGCAGCACGCTCTGGAGGTACACCTCGGTGTCGGGCGATTCCTCCTTTACACGGTCGAGGATCTCCTCGATGTTGGAGACGACCTCCGCCTCGGCGGCGCCGCGGAACAGATCGTTCGTGCCGATCAGCACGAAGACCTTGCTCGGCGCGGCGCGCGTCACCTGATCGAGGCGCCGCAGCACGCCCTCGCTCGTGTCGCCGCCGATGCCGCGGTTGCGCGTGCGCACGCCCGGGAAGAGCTCCTCCCAGGGCCCACCCTCGGTGATGCTGTCGCCGAGGAACACCACGTCGTCAGGCACGAGGGGGAAGGCCTCGAACGCGCTCACGCGGCGCGCCTGGTGCCCCTCCAGGAAGGAGCGCATCAGGGTCATGCGGCCCGGCCCGAGGCCGAACCAGACGAGCGCCGCGAGCACCAGGGTGTTCAGCACGAGGGAGAGGGCGAGGAGTCTTCGCAAGGAGCCTCCGGTCTATGCCGCGTCGCGCGCGAGGCGGATGCCGCTCCACTGCCAGCGCGCGTCGGGATGGAAGAAGTTCCGGTAGCTCGCACGGACGTGCGAGCGCGGCGTGGCGCACGAGCCGCCCCGCAGCACGAGCTGATTCGCCATGAACTTGCCGTTGTACTCGCCGAGCGCGCCGGCGGGCGGTCGGTAGCCGGGGTAGGGCGCGTAGGCGGAGGACGTCCACTCCCAGACGTCGCCGAAGAGCTGTGCTGGACCGTCGAGCGAAGTCAGTGGCGCGGGCTGGAGACGCCCGCTCTCGACGAAGTTCCCGGCGACCGGAGCCTCCGCGGCGACGATCTCCCACTCGGCCTCGGTCGGGAGCCGGGCGCCCGCGAAACGCGCGTACGCGTCGGCCTCGTAGGCCGAGACGTGCGCGACCGGCTCGTCGAGCACGAGCTCGCGGAGCCCCGCGAGCGTGAACTCCTGCCAGACGCCGTCGCGCTCGAGCCAGTAGAGCGGCGCGCGCCAGCCCTGCGCGCCGGCCGCCGCGAAGCCGTCCGAGAGCCAGAGCTCGGGGCGCCGGTAGCCGCCGGCCTCGACGAACGCGAGGTACTCGCCGTTCGTCACGAGCCGCGAGGCCAGCGCGAAGGCGTGCACGAAGACGCGGTGACGCGGGCCCTCGTTGTCGAACGCGAAGCCCGCCCCCGCGTGACCGATCTCGCGGAGCCCGGTCGGCTGCACCTGCCAGCCCATGACTCCGCTCGGGCTCCGCCCTCGCTGCGCGCTCTCGCTTGCAGGGGGCCGCGCGCGATACACCGGATGGAGCGGGTTCTTCGCGAGCAGGTGCTTCAGGTCCGTGAGGATCAGCTCCTGGTGCTGCTGCTCGTGCTGGAGACCGAGCTCGAGGACGGCGCACTGCGCGGGCGTGAGCGCGCCGCGCGCGAGGAGCGCCTGGCACGCGGCATCGACGTGCGCGCGGTAGGCGCGCACCTCGGCCAGGCCCGGCCGCGTCACGAGTCCGCGCTCGGGGCGGAGGTGCTGCTCGCCTACCGCGTTGTAGTAGGAGTTGAAGAGCACGCGGTAGGCGGGCTCGAGCGGGCGGTAGCCGGGGACGGACTCGAGCAGGAACGTCTCGAAGAACCAGCTCGTGTGCGCGAGGTGCCACTTCACGGGGCTCGCGTCCGGCATCGACTGGGCCGTCGTGTCCTCCGGCGAGAGCGGCTCGGCGAGCCGCTCGGTCGCGGCGCGCACCGCGCCGAAGCGGGCGGCGAGGTCCTCTGCGAGCGGGGCGGCGGACTGGCCCATGGTGCGTCGGGCGATTGTTGCGCTCCACCGGCCTAGAGCAAGCCGAGCCGCCGCGAGACGGCCGCGGCGATGCGGGCCTCGACCGCCTCGGGCGTCCCCGCGGCGTCGATCCGCTCGAGATACGAGCGCTCGAGCGCGGCGAAGATCGCGGCGACGCGCGCCAGGAACCCGGCGTGCTCGAAGGCCGGCTCGCTCGGGGCGCCCCGCGCGGCCACGCGCGCGAGCCCGGCGGCGGGCGGCAGCTCGAGGAGGAGCGCCAGGTCCGGGAGCGGGAACTCGGCCTCGTTCGCGGCGAGGAGCGCCGCGGGGTCGAGGCCCCGCGCGCCCTGGTACGCGACCGTGGAGAGGAAGTAGCGGTCGGAGAGCACGACCTCGCCGCGCGCGAGCGCCGGCGCGATGCGCTCCGCGACGTGGAGCCGGCGCTGCTCCAGGAAGAGCGCGAGCTCGGCCTCGGGCGCGACCGCGGCATGGCTCCGCGCGAGCTCCCGGATCCGCCGGCCGGGCGCCGAGTCGTGGGGCTCGCGCGTCTCGAGCACCTCGTACCCGCGCGCGCGGAGGCGCGCGGCGAGCCGCGGGAGCTGCGTGGACTTGCCCGAGCCGTCGAGCCCCTCGAAGACGACGAGTGAACCGCGCGTCACGCGGGCGCGCCCGCCACGCGTTCACGCCGCGCGCGACCACACGGGGGCCGCGCGCGCCAAGCCCGCGTCCCGCCATCGCTCCGCTCGCAGCCTCGCACGCGCGCAGGGTGGCACGCGAGTTGCTCCGCGCAACGCTCACCTGCCGAGCGCCCCTTCATCGGGACCGGGGGCCGAGGCGGGCTGCGAGCTCCCGGGCGGGGGCTCGGCTGCGGCGCGGGATGAACAACGGGGTGAGGCCCGCGTCGCTGCTCTCGCCCGGGAGGTCGCTCTGCAAGCGAAGCGCGCAGTGAGCCCACGCGAGGCCTTGCCTCGCGTGAGGCGAACGGAGTCACGACAGCTGCCCTCCGCGCCGCGCTGCGGCTTCGAGCACGGGTGCTGGGTCGGCTACGACCTCCGTTCGGCCCGGCGCCGGCGCGCGTAGTCCGGGTCGATCAGCCGCTTCGGGTGGACGCCGTCCACGTATCCCAGGGCTGGCAGTACTGCGGGGTGACACCGAGGCGTGTATCGCCGCCGCGGCTCGCGCCGCCGCGGTGCAGGAGCGTGCCGGCGAACACCACGACGGAGCCGGCGGGCATCGTGATCGAGACGGCGTCCTCGCTCCGCGGGGGCGGTGAGTCGTCGCTCCAGAGATGGCTGCCTGGGATCAGCTGCGTGGCGCCGTTCTCCTCCGTGAACTCGTCGAGCGCCCAGATCGCCGATACGCCGTGCATGGGCCGCGGGCGCGGCACGCGACAGCCGCCGTCGTCGGCGAGCGCGGCTCGCATCGCTCCCAGCTCCTCGGGCGAGAGCACCTCGCGCAGCACGACGTAGCCGTCGCGCAGGATCGTGCTCGCGTGCGCGTCGGCCTCGGGATCGGGAGCGAGCGCGCGTGGCGGAGCCGTCGGCCGGTACACGGAGTCCGGAGCCGGTTCCGCCACGCTTCTCTCCTCGCGCTAGCCGATCTTCCCCTGCAGCATGAAGCCGATCACGAGACCGTAGATCGCGATCGACTCGATCAGCACCATGCCCAGGATGAAGCTCGTGAACATGTTGCCCGAGGCGCCGGGATTGCGCGCGATGCCGGCGGTGGTGTTGCCGGCGGTGAGGCCCTGGCCGATGCCGCAGCCGAGGCCGGCCAGCCCGATCGCGAGGCCGGCGCCGAGTGCGTAGCCCCAGCTCGAGTCACTCCTCGCCTCCGCGCCCTGGGCCGCCGCGGCCAACGGCACGAGCAACACCGCGAGCGTCCAGAACGCGAGCTTGGTGAGTTTCGACATCGAATCTTCTCCTCGTTTGGTGGAAGGCCCGGACCCGAGCGCGCCTCAGTGGGCGTCCTCGAGCGCGAGACCGATGTAGATCATCGAGAGCAGTGCGAACACGTAGGCCTGCAGGAACGCGACCATCACGCCCAGGCCCATGAAGATGGCCGGCACCACGGCCGGCACGAGCAGCAGCCAGACGGCGACCACGGTGTGGTCGGCGAACATGTTGGCGAGGAGCCGCACCGCGAGTGTGAACGCGCGCGAGACGTGGCTGATCGACTCGATGATCATGTAGAGAGGCGCGAGCAGGCGAACGTGGATCTTGCGGCCGCCCACCTTCACGTCGAACAGGCTCGGACCCAGGAAGTGATAGATGTACTTCCAGCCGTGCTCCTTGATGCCCACGTACTGGTGAACCACGAACGAGATGATGGCCCACGCCCACGTCGTGTCTGCGCTGCTCGTGGCGCCTGCGAAGCCGGGGATCAGGCCGAGCAGGTTCGAGATCAGGATGAAGAAGAAGAGCGTCCCGATGAGCGGGAAGTACTTGCGCCAGTTGGGCCCCATGTTCTGCTGGGCGAGCCCGGAGAGCATCTCCACGAGCAGCTCGAGCACGTTGCGGAGCGTGAAGCCTTGATCGGGCACGAGGCCGCCCTGCGCCGCGGCGAGCCGCTCGCGCACGAGCAGGCCCGAGACGAGGAGCAGCGCGCTCGCGAAGAGCGCGGACCAGATCACCCACGGCACGTGGGTCGCGTGCTCGAGCCAGCTGAACAGATTCACGGCTCGACCTCGTCGTCTTCGAGCTCGCGCTCACGAGCGAGCCAGGGATCCCAGGCGTTCCAGGACGGATCGTCGGCCGCGAGCGCAGGCGCCGTGGGATCGGGCGCGGGCCGCGCGCGCCAGGCGGCGAGCACCACGGCCGGCACCACCACGGAGAGCCCGAGCAGGAGGCCCACCGGATGCGCGCCGTACTCGAGCGCCGCCCAGATCGCGGCCGCGAGCACCACGAGCCTGAGGCCGAAGCTCGCGAAGCGGGTCCAGCGCTCGCGCTCGCCTCCGAGCAGAGCGCGCCGCCAGTAGCCGAACAGGGCGCGAAAGTTCATCGCCTCGAGCGCCGCGCCGAGCGCGAGGCTGCCAGCGAAGCGCGGGGAGACGAGCGCCCACGAGGCGGCCACGCCGCCTGCCGAGAACGCCAGGCTGTACCCCAGCACCGCTCGCTCCTCGATCGTCCTCGTCACCGCTCGTCCCGCTCGCTCTCGTTCTCTTCGCTCACGCCCACCATCAGCCCGCGCATGCGAACGATACGCATCACGAAGCTGGCGAAGCCCACGGCGAGGCCGATCAGGAGCCAGGTCGGCTCGGTCCCGAAGTGCGAGTCCGCCCAGTAGCCGAGCCCACCGGCGATCGGAATCGCGAAGACCGCTTCGAGCGCCGCCTGATAGGCCCTGGCGCCGTGCCGGCCGAACCCGCCCGGATCTTCCTTGCCCCGTCCGTCCTTCACGCTGTGCTCCTGGCCGCCGCCCGGCCCGAAGCGGCGCCGACCATAGCCGGAGAGCCCCGGGGGCTCAATCTGTCTTCCCGGCCGCGGAGAGGGCCGCCTCCGCCGCCCGGAGCGTCGCGGCGAGCTCGCGCTCGCCGTGGGCGAGCGAGACGAAGCCCGCCTCGTACGCCGAGGGAGCGAGGTAGACGCCCCGGGCCAGCATCTCCCCGAAGAAGCGGCGGAAGCGGGGCCCGTTGCTCTTCTTCGCGGCCTCGAAGTTGGCGACCGGGCCGGGGTGGAAGAAGAAGCCGAACATCCCACCGACGGCGGCGGTGGTGAGCTCGACGCTCGCGGCGGCGGCGCGCTCGGCGAGCCCGTCGGCGAGCGCGCGCGTCTTGCGCCCGAGCGCCTCGTAGCTGCCGCGCTTCGCGAGCCGCCGCAGCGTCTCGAGCCCGGCCGCGACGGCGAGCGGGTTGCCCGAGAGCGTGCCCGCCTGGTAGACGGGCCCGGACGGCGCGACCTCGCGCATCAGCTCGCGGCGGCCGCCGTAGGCCGCGGCCGGGAGCCCGCCGCCCACGACCTTGCCCAGGCACGTGAGGTCGGGGCGGATCCCGTAGAGCGCCTGCGCGCCGCCCCACGCCACGCGGAAGCCGGTCATCACCTCGTCGAAGACGAGGAGCGCGCCGTGGCGGTCGCAGAGCTCGCGGAGCCCCTCGAGGAAGCCGCGCGCCGGGAGCACGAGGCCCATGTTGCCCGCCACCGGCTCGACGATGGCGCAGGCGAGCTCCGCGCCGTGGAGGCGGAACGCGTCCTCGACCGCGGCGAGGTCGTTGTAGGGCGCCGACACCGTGAGCCGCACGAACTCCTCGGGCACGCCGGGCGAGCCCGGGATGCCGAGCGTCGCGACGCCCGAGCCCGCGCCGACGAGGAGCGCGTCCGCGTGGCCGTGGTAGCAGCCGTCGAACTTGAGGATCTTCTTCCGGCCCGTGGCGGCGCGCGCGAGGCGGATCGCGCTCATCGTGGCCTCGGTGCCCGACGACACGAAGCGCACCATCTCGACGGCGGGCAGCGCGCGGCAGATCAGCTCCGCGATCTCGACCTCACCCGCCGTCGGTGCGCCGAAGCTCGTGCCGCGCGCGGCTGCGCGCGCGACCGCGCGCACGACCGCGGGGTGCGCGTGGCCGAGGATCAGCGGCCCCCACGAGCCCACGTAGTCGACGTAGCGGCGCCCGTCGGCGTCCCACACGTGCGCGCCCTTGCCGCGCACGAGGAAGGGCGGGGAGCCGCCGACCGCGGTGTACGCGCGCACCGGGCTGTTCACGCCGCCCGGGATCACGCGCTCGGCACGGCGCATCAGCGCGCGCGAGCGCCTCCCGGCGGACCCTTGCTTGCGGCTCACCACGAGGCCCGAGTCTATCGCCGGCCCGTCGCCAGCTACAGCGTCGGCAGCTCGCGCGGGCGCCGGCCGAGCGGGAAGGCGGCGTCGAGGTGCGCGAGGTCGGCCGCGCCCAGCGCGAGCGAGCCGGCGGCCGCGTTCTCGGCGGCGTGCTCGGCGCGCGCGGCCTTCGGGATCGTGAAGAGCGGCGCCTTCCGCACCAGGAAGGCGAGCGCGACCTGGCGCGGCGTCGCGCCGTGCTCACGGGCGATCTCCGCGAGCACGCGGCCGCCGGCCGTGCGCGGAGACGGGAAGTCGGCGTGGCCGAACGGGCTGTAGCCGACACACGCCACGCCGTGCGCCTCGCACCACGGCAGCACGGCGTGCTCGATCGCGCGCTCCTTCAGGTGGTAGAGGACCTGGTTGCAGGCGATCCGGCCAGGGCCCGCGAGCGCGAGCGTCTCCTCGAGGTCCGCCACGTCGAAGTTGCTGACGCCCCAGGCGCGGATCTTGCCCTCCTGCACGAGCTGCTCGAAGGCCGCGAGCGTCTCCTCGAGCGGGAAGCGCCCGCGCCAGTGGAGCAGGTAGACGTCGAGGCGGTCGGTCCGGAGCCTGGCGAGCGAGCGCTCGCAGGCCGCGAGCGTCCCGCGCCGCGAGGCGTGCTCGGGCAGCACCTTCGAGACGAGGAACACCTCGTCGCGCCGGCCCGCGATCGCCTCGCCGACCACGTCCTCGGCGGCGCCGTACATCTCGGCGGTGTCGAGGTGCGTCATGCCGAGGTCGAGGCCCCGGCGGAGCGCGGCCACGGCGGCGCGCTTCTCGAGCTGCCAGGTGCCCTGGCCGATCACGGGCACGAGACGCCCCGTCGCGCCGAACACCCGCTGGTCCGTGGCTACGCCTCGCCCTCGCCCGTGTCTTCCTCGGCGAGCCGCGCGACCGCGACGAGCTGCTCCTCCTCGCCGAGCTCCATCAGCCGCACGCCCTGCGTGGCGCGGCCCATGGTCGAGATGGTCTCGACGCGGCAGCGCAGCACCTTGCCGCCGTTCGTGATCAGCATGACCTGATCGTCGTCCACCACCTGCGCGATGCCGATCACCTCACCGTTCCGCTCGCTGGTGCGGATCGTGATGATGCCCATGCCGCCGCGGTTCTGGACGCGGTAGTCCTCGAGCGGCGTGCGCTTGCCGTAGCCGTTCGCGGTCACGCTGAGCACGGTCGCGCCGGGCGAGAGGATCTCCATCCCCACCAGCTCGTCGCCCTCCTTGAGGTCCATGCCGCGCACGCCGCCCGCCGCGCGGCCCATGGCGCGCGCCTGGACCTCGGGGAAGCGGATCGACTTGCCGCGCTTGCTGACGAGGAGGATCTCGTTCGTCCCGCTGGTGCGGCGCGCTGCGATCAGCTCGTCGTCGTCGGCCAGGTTGATCGCGATGATGCCGCCGCGGCGCGGGTTCGAGAACGCGGAGACTGCCGTCTTCTTGATCACTCCCTTCCGCGTCACCAGCACCACGAAGTCGCTGGCCGCCTCGTCGAAGCTCCGGACAGCGAGCGAGGCCTCGACCTTCTCGCCCTCCTGGAGCGAGAGCAGGTTCACGAGCGGCTTGCCCTTCGCGGCGCGCCCGAGCTGCGGGATCTCCCACACCTTCTTCCAGTGGACGCGCCCGCGGTTCGTGAAGAAGAGGATCGTGGCGTGCGTCGAGGCCACGAACAGCGCCTCGACGAAGTCCTCCTCGCGCGGCTGCATGCCGCGCAGGCCCTTGCCGCCGCGCCGCTGCGCGCGGTACTCCGTGATCGGGCTCCGCTTCGCGTAGCCGAGGTGCGACACGGTCACGACCATGTCCTCCTCGACGATCAGGTCCTCGGTGGAGAGGCCCTCGACCGCGGCGGTGATCTCGCTCCGCCGCTCGTCGACGTACTTCTCCTTGATCTCGTCGAGCTCCTCGAGGATCACGGCGAGGATCTTCTCGTCGCTCGCGAGGAGCGCCTCGAGCTCGGCGATCTTCTGGCGGAGCTCCGCCAGCTCGTCGATCACCTTCTGGCGTTCGAGCGCCGTGAGCGCGCGCAGGCGCATCTCGAGGATCGCCTGCGCCTGGCGCTCGGAGAGCGCGAAGCGCGTCTGCAGCTCGCCCCGCGCCGCGTTCGCGTCGGCCGCGGCGCGGATCGTCGCGATCACCGCGTCGAGCTGGTCGAGCGCGATCGCGAAGCCTTCCAGGATGTGGGCGCGCGCCTCGGCCTGCGCGAGGTCGTAGACGGCGCGGCGCGCGACGACTTCGCGGCGGAAGTCGAGGAAGTGCTGGATCGCCTCGCGCAGCGGGAGGAGCCGCGGGCGGCCGCCCACGAGCGCGAGCATGTTGACGCCGAACGTGGTCTGGAGCGGTGTCTGCTTGTAGAGCTGGTTGAGGACGACCTCCTCGGGCGTGTCCTTCTTGAGCTCGATCACCACGCGGATGCCGCGCCGATCGGACTCGTCGCGCAGGTCGGAGACGCCGTCGATCTTCCCCTCGTTGACGAGCTCGGCGATGCGCTCGACGAGCGACGCCTTGTTCACCATGTAGGGGATCTCGGTGACGATGATGGCGCGGCCGCCACGCTTCGTGTCCTCGAAGTCCGCGCGCGCGCGGAGCGTCACCATGCCGCGGCCCGTCGCGTACGCGGAGCGGATCCCCTCGGTGCCGCAGATGAGCGCGCCGGTCGGGAAGTCGGGCCCCGGGAGCTTTTCGAGCAGCTCGTCCACGGAGCAGTCGGGATTCTCCGCGACCACGTGCACCGCGTCGACGAGCTCGCCGATGTTGTGCGGGGGGATGTTCGTCGCCATGCCGACCGCGATGCCCTGCGAGCCGTTTGCGAGCAGGTTCGGGAAGCGCGCCGGGAGCACCGTCGGCTCCTGCGTCGAGGCGTCGAAGTTCGGCGCGAAGTCCACCGTCTCGCGGTCGATGTCGCGCAGCAGCTCCGTCGCAATCGCGCGGAGCC
>Ga0187892_10009475_pt1 | contig 12811 bp, 11 predicted proteins | sample MA1701073metaG_FD_139345 | JGI IMG/M metagenome (GOLD analysis project Ga0187892, IMG submission 139345) | Bio-ooze microbial communities from a basaltic lava cave in the Kipuka Kanohina Cave System on the Island of Hawaii, USA - MA170107-3 metaG ...
CGTTCGCGCCATCATCAGGTTGGCTTGCAGCAGCACCCGGTCCTCTTCGAGATCGGCAGGAAGATTTTTCTCGATGCGGCCGATCGCCTCTTCGGCTTCCGCAAGAAAGCCGCGCTGATAGCGGATCTTCGCCAGATAGAACCACGCGCGGTCGCGTACCGCGGGCGACGCGCCCTTCTCGATCAACTGCGCGAAGATCTCGCCGGCCTCGCGGTGCATTCCGTATGAAAGGAACAGGCCGCCGCGAAGCACCTCGGCTTCATCCGCGTGACGCGACACGCGATCGAAGTGCTGCGACGCCATCAGGTTCGTCACCGAGGTGAAGTAGCGCGACTGGAAAAAGTAGAAGATGCTGTCGCCGAAGTGTGGATCCTTGATCACCGCGCGCGGCGGCTCGGCGGCCACAGCGGTAGCGACAACGGACACCAAGGCTGACGAGACGGCCAGCCGCCGCAAGGCATCGCGCAGGAAGTTCCGCAGGTGCATGAACGGCTACTGCCAGATCTTGACGTCGAACTCCGGCTGCAGCTTGCCGGTCGAATCCTTGATCTGCAGCTCGATGTATTTAGGGTCCGTTCCCTTTTCGAACTTCACGGTCGCGCCGCGCTTGTAGTCGCGATCGTGCGGACCCTTGCCCGTGAAGAATGCAACCAGCTCGTGCTCACCGGCTTTCAGATTGCCGACGTAGAACCGCTGCACGCCGCCGCGATGCAGTGCCTGGACCTCGGCAGGCGTGTACAGGTAGCTCGCGACGTCCTTTTTGTTGAGCTTCAGCTTGACCGAATCAAGCGAGAACAGCTTGCCGACATCCATCGACACGAACACCGCGACCTGCGTGTTCGCAGGGAACAGCAGTTCTTCCTCGAGCACCAGCAGGTCGCGGTTCAGGCGGATGACGTCGGCCTTGGTGTCCTGGATGCGTCCGTCGAGATTGACCGCCGTAGTCGCGGCAGTACGCGCTTTCGCGACAGGCGCGTCGGCGGCCCACGCCGCCGACAACGCGGCAACACCGATCACCAACAAAGCAGCGAGGCATCGATTGATCATGGCGCCGACTCTCTCAGAAGGTTGCGGAAACGAACACCTGCATGATGGTGGCGTCGAAAGAGTACTTTTCGCCGCTGCGGATGTCGGTGAAATCGTTGAAGTTGAAGCGCACCCGTTCCAGCGCGCCGTTGACCTTGATCTCGTACTTGCCGGGCACGCGCTTAGCCGTGTAGGACGCCTTCGTCCCGACCGCGATGCTGTCAAACGTGCTCAGCTGGCGATTGCGTGAGATGTAGATCGTTTCGGCCGTGGCGTTGTCGCTGTAAAACAGCGCGCGGTCCTGCGTGTAGTACCTGACGTATCCATCGCCGAGCCAGAGATCGCCGAAATAGCGGCTGTAGCCCAGCTCCGCCGTGTGCGCACGGACGTTCCAGGTGTCCCAGAAGTAGCGGTACTCCGCCCGCCCCGAATCGCGCGACCCGAGGTCGCCGATCACGCGGAAGTTAACCGCGCGGCTCGTGCGCGTGCGGGGGTTGCGCTCGGGTACCGCCGCTCCGAATACGCGGGCAACGCGATACGGACTGCCGAGAAAACCCTCGTCCGAAACGGCCTCGAAGTTCGCGCTCATCAGCCAGCGTGGGGTCAGGATCTGCGTTACGCCGAATCGATACCGCCAGTGTTTCGCGGAGTCGATAAAACCCGGCGTGCCGCGCTGCCCGACCTTGTCCTGCGCGCGCGTGTAACCGAGGCTCACCGTCGTCATGCCGCCGAACACTTCCTGCGACACATCGACGTTCGCACTGTCGGCGGTGTAGTCGGGTTCTTCGCTGCTCGTCGCCGACAACGTAATCGATGAATCGCGCACCACATAGTCCACGCCGATGCCGGTCTCGGTGCGGCGCTCCTTGAACGGACTCGCGGTCGTGACGACGTCGATCGATGCGTTGCTGACCATATCGATGTAGTACGTCCCCGACAGCGATACCTTGTCGAGCAGACTCTTGCGCACGAGAAGCGCGGGACCATGTGCGCGGACACCGCCGCCGTCGTACAGGTGGTACATCACGTCGGCACGGTCTCCCGGCAGATCGACGGCGCGTGCGCTGCCTGCTGCCAGCACGCCGGCCAACAGGCCGAGCAGGTGCGCGAGAGCCGCGTACGGCAAGCGGATGCGCCGGCGCGCGGCAACGGCGAGCAGTGCACGATGCCACTGCACGCACAAAGCCGACATGCGGCTAGTTGCAGCCACACCCGCCCCCCTGCACGCCGGTGGCGCCACGCGAGCCTTCACGCACATCGCGGATGTGCTCAAAGTGTTTTGCCGACAGCGCATCACGCGAGAACTTCATGATCGGATCGGCCAGCCGTTCGCGTTCGAACGGCTTCACCCACGGCTGCACGGCGCAGCCCGCGAGCAGGCACGTGCAGGCCAGCACTGCCGCAAGCGCAGGGGACACAGCCGCCGGGATCTGCCTTGTTCTCATTCCTTCAGCAACTCCCGGATCTGTTTCTCATACGTGTCCTCGTAGCCGTCGCGATAGCCGCGATGGATAAACCGCACCTTTCCATCGCGATCGACCAGCACGGTCGACGGCATTGCGCTCACGTCATACAGGCGGCTCACTTTCTTGTCGGTGTCGAACAGCACCGGGAACCGCAGCCCAAGCTTCGAGGCCAGGCCCGCGGCCTGATGAGGGTTCTCGTCGATGTTGACGCCCAGCAACTGGAAGCCGGACGCGCGATACTTCTCGTACAGTCGGTTCAGGTGCGGCATCTCGACGCGGCATGGACCACACCACGTGGCCCAGAAGTTCACGAGCACAACCTGGCCGCGCTGTTCCTTCAGCCGCAGGTTCGGTCCATCTATCGTGCGCAGCGCGAAATCGGGCGCGACCCCGGACGGCGCAACGGCGGCCGCCGCAACGTTTGCCCAAGCCACTACCGCAGCGCCGAGCAGGATCTGCTTCATTCGAACGCGAGTACCTTGTCTTTCCGTCTTCATTCGCTGACACCCGTCAAAAGAAGAAAGTGATCCCCGCGCTAAGTTCTAGGTTTTGTGTGTTTTCGCGTCGACCGAGCAGGTCGAGCGTGAAGATGTGGTCGCGCATGTCGACCTGGATCGCTGCCCAGTCCTTCAGGAACACGCGCAGCCCAAGGCCGAAGTTCAGCGTCTGGCGGCGCTGCTCGAGAAAACTCGTGCTGCCGATGCCGCCGATCACATAGAGGGCCGACGCCTTCGCGATGTTCCTGCCAATGAACACCTCGCCCGGAAGGATGTTGAAGCCCGCCGACAGGTTGTAGTACGACAACGTCTCCTTCGGTTGCCGAAAAATGCCGCCGGGAAGGATCTGCCGGAAGTTCTCGTCGCTGACCTCGGTCTGGCCGTAGACCGCCTCAACGAAAATGTCTTCAGTGACGTGGTACCCCAGCCGCGCCCCGTAGACGAGGCTCGAGCCGAAGTTCTGCGTCGCATACGTGCCGGTGAACAAGCCGACTTCGAAATCGTTCGACGGGAACTTCGGAACCTTCACGACGCGCCGATCCACCTGCGGCTGGATCACCTGCTCGTTGGCGGGCTGCGTCTGCGCCGCGACGATCGATGGCGTTGCACCGAACGCCGTCATCAACAGAAGCGCGGTTGTCAGAAACAGGTTTTGCATCTATCGCTCGATAGCCGTCAAAAGAAGAACGAAAGTCCGGCCGTAACGGCCCGGTACTCGCCGGTGCGTGTTTCCGCGATGTAGGCGGTGTAGATCGAGTAGTCCACACGAGCGACGAAGCGGTCGGTCAGATGAAAACGCAGGCCAATCGCGCCATTGGCGAGCTTCGCGTCCGTCGTCACCGCGCCGACCAGGCTCGCGTTGGGGATGTTCTTGAAATTTCCGAAGCCGATGGCGAAGAACGGCGACAGGCGCCGGTCCGACCACGGCTCTGCATTCAGATTGACGTGCCAGAAGTCTGTGCCGGAGAAAACGCCCTGCACCTGGCCGATGGTCCCTTCCACCGACAAGGTGTCGCTGAGCCGATACGCCGTCCACACCTTGAGCATCGGTTCCGACTTGAAACGCCCCCACGCGGCGCCGAGTTCGAGCCGGCGCTGCAGATAGTCGTCCAGCGCGATCTCGCGAAATGTCTTCTTGCTCCCCGCGTCGGTCAGCGTGTTCTCCAGCTGCTTGCGGTTGACCCATCCTTCCTTGCCGCCGGCCGTGCGTACCTTGTACCAATCCGTATGACGCAGCACGATCTCGATCCGCTCGTCGCGGGCCGCAACGAAATAGATCGGAAAGCCGCGCCCCGGCCCCGTCCGCAGTTCGATGTACGGACCGGTCACGACTAGGCGCTCGGTGGACTCGGCCGCGGCCGCTGCCGGCGCCAACGCAATGGCGCACGCGATCACGCACGCCGACGCGAGCAATCGCGCGAGGTGAATCATTGCGTGTTGCACGTGCCAGCATTCGGGTCAGCGGGTGTGAACATGCTGTAGGTCGAGGGGCTGAACTCGTCCTGTCCCTGCGGCGCCGGACGGCTGATCCAGAACTGGATCAGCCTCACGTTCGGATCCTGGTCGTTCGCGAAAATCAAGCCGCCGCCGTGCAGCACATTGCGCAGCAACGGCTTGGTCAGCAGACGGCTCTCCGCCGGCGAACTGATCAGCGTCGCGCCTTGCGCCGAGAAGAAGTTTTTGTACATGTCGCTCGCGCGAATCACGTCCGGTGTGTTGGCGGGATTCGTGACGTCCACCGGTTGCGCCGACGGTACGACGCGAAACGCGCCGCCGGTGCCGGTCGCGTTGTCGTGGCAACCCGATCCGGCGCAGGTGTTGGTCGACACGACACCGTTCTGGTTGATTTGCAGCGGCGTAAGAAAAATCGGATTGATGCAACGCTGGAAATACGCGAAGGCAAGCCTCTGGCCCGACGTGCCCGAGGGGTTACTCACGTTCGGCGGGTTGCCGAGCGGATTTCCGCCGGAGCCCCCGCAGCTCGCGAGTCCGATCGCGACAAGACAAAAGACAGCGCGGGCGCTGAGCGCCCGCGCGTGCCGACGAAGGTGCTGTGTAGCTGTCAACGTGTTCAACAACCTGTGGCGATCCAGTTCGCAATGGTGTTGTAGTTCGCGCTCCCCGCCGGCAATACCGCCGCGCCACCGACCGCACCGGCTGGATGCGGCGCGGTGGAAGGCCGGCTCAGCAGATAGTTCGATGCCGGCTGACAGGCGTTCGAGATCATCGACAGCGTGACGTTGAAGTCGCCGTCCGCATCTCCAGTGAGGATGTAGCGATTTCTGAGATAGGACTGGCCGGTCGTTGTGCTGCCATTGGTGCCCACCGGCTGGTGGCAGCCCGCGCAGTTCGCGCGGATGATCGGATACACCTGCGCCGTGAAAGTCGCCTGGCTCAGCGTGCTGACCCGCACTCCGCTGCCGCCATTAGACAGATCGTTGTAGTACTGGCCCCCGAGGTCCATCCATTCGGTCATCAGGCGCTTCTCCGCGACGTTCAGCATCGCCGCGTGATTGGGCGCGCCGGCGGGCGGATTCGGATGCGCGGTACGCGCCTCGGCGCCGGCCTTCAAGTCCTCGCCGAACACAATCTCGGTGAGCCGGCTTGCGCGCGCGAGACCTTGTGCGCCGCCGGCAGCGGTCTCCACCAGCGCCGCACCGCGCACGATCACCGGCACGCCGTTTTCGATGCGTGTCACCGGCTGGCCAGTGGCCTGGTCGATCACTGGGTCACCAACCACGAGTTCTTCGTAGGAGGTCAGCCGTCCCGTTCCGGCGATGTTGGCCCGCAAGTCGAGTCTTGCCGGATCGGCGTGGCACGAGGTGCACGTGTTCGCGCCGCGATTGCGCGTCCACAACGGTTGGATGTGGTCCACATAGTTGATGAGGCCGTTGACCGGCGCCGCGGTAGCAAGGTCATCCGCGGCGGTGGCATTGCCGGTGTAGCGGATCGTGATCGATGCGCGCGCGGTGACGCCGGCTCTGCTGGTGTCGGCCCATACGTCCGTGAACGTCATGTGCGGGCTGAGGTTCAACGCCGCGGGATTGAGGCGCGTACGCAACGATGCCATCGTCTCACCGGACTGGTGCGCGCTCGCCATGGCCGGGAGCAAGGCCGACGGCATGCTGTTGACGATGGCGCCGCTGTTCAGCGCCGCGCCGCGTCGTGGGCTGTGGCAGCCATCACACGTCCGGCGTTCGCCCGGTCGCACCTGGATCCAGTTCAAATGGGTCTGCAAGCCACGGCCCTTGGCGTCGACGACCGCAAGCCCGAGCGGAGTGTCCGCCGGCACTACCAGTTTGAAAGAGCCGTCGGGTTCGACCGGCGCATAACCTAGGATCTGCTGCGGCTCGAACTCGGTTTCTCCGATGGCGCCACGCGTGCCCATCGTGCCCAGTTGCGGGGCCACCGCGCGTGTTGCGCGTATGAAACGAGCCGGTGCGCACCCGTAGGCGGCGTCCGCAGGATCTTTCATGCGCCTGAGATCCGCGACTTGTTGCCGCGTGTCGAGCGGTTCGCTCGGCGCGGTCTGCGCGATCCCCACCGTGCAGCCCGCCGGCAGATCGACCGCGGCCAGCACGGTTTCTCCCATGCGCTCGAGGCCATCGGTGTCGTAGACGCTGCGGACTTCAATCAGCGCGAGACCTTGCGCGGCAAGGGTTGGGTCGACACTGGTCGGATCCGTCGTGCTCGGCTCGGCGCGCGCCTGCAGCGCGATCGGATCGGTGTACATGAAGCCCGCGGGCGGCGCGGCGACGATCAGGAACGTCTGCCGGGCGGGATCGAACATGTAGACCGCATAGGGCGGCGGCACGTTGTCCTGCACCGTATCGGCCGCGACCGCTGCCATCGTGCGATTTCTGTCGTTCAGGCGGGCGATCTCGTCGGTCGTCAACGTGGCACAAGGCACGACCGCGCCGTTGCGCGTTACCTCGCACGGCCGGTACGAAACCAGAACGCGGTTGGTGCCGTCCCATAGCGGGTACGGCGATGTGATTCGTCCGAACAGGGACAGGCCGCGCCCGGTCTGCAGCGCCTGGGCCGTGATCTGGCTCTGGCCACCCTGCGCGGCCACTGTCGAATTAGCCGGCGTGTTGTGCTCCGAGTAACGCGCCGCGTCGACCAGCATCAGTGCGCCGCCTTCATCGGACCCGGACAGCGGCATCAACGTCGTCGTCAGGTGGCCCTTGTACGGTCCGTTCGCATCCATATCGCGGGGGTGCAGGAAGCTGTTGCCCGGGCTTTGCGCGCCGTACAACACGAACATGTCGGTGCCGTCCGGCTTGGTGCGGAAAATTGCGAACCGGTTGCGCTCACCGACGTGCTCCCAGCGCGAGAACATGATGTCGCCGTTGGGGCGCACTACCGGATTGCGATCGTGGCTCTGGTTGACGGAGATCTGCGTGATGTTGCTGCCGGCCGCATCCATCGTGTGCAACTGGAGGACGCGTTCGCGCTCGTACTCGTCGAGCGCGTAGATGAACTGACCGTTCAGCGTGGTTCTTGTCCGGGTCTGACGGTTGGAAGAAAACACGAAACCGCGGCCCGAGGGGAGATAGGCAGGATCGACGTCGTCGTCCTGTGTTGAGCTCGTGATGCGGCGGAGCGCCCCTCCGGTGAACCCACCGCTCGACATGTCGTATTCCCAGATGTTCCAGCGACCGGTACAGGCCGCTGTACCACCGACCGTCGATGTGTTCGTGGTCGGGCAACGCAGCGCGAACACGATCTTCTTACCGTCATATGACACTTCGGGGTCCGACACGTCGCCGTTGCCCTGCGTGATCGACGCCGTGACGTTGTGCTGCGGAGCGCTGGGCGAAGATTTTTCGCGGATGAACAGGTCACCCCCGGGTGCGGTGGGTGCGCCGTTGGTGGGATTCGCGCCGATCGTGTTCACTCGCATTGCGTAGGCAATCGGGACATCACCCGCAACGGCGACCGTCGAATCACTTCCCGTACCTTTGGAACAACCGGCAAGACCTACGCTCAGCGCTGCCGCCGCGCAAGCAACCACTCGTGCACTCGCAAATCCAGGCTGGGTTCTCATGTTTGTTTCCCGAACACCTCAATGAGGTGAGTCGGATGCTATTGATTGCCGGGGACTCGGCCTATCGTCCGAAAGGCCGGTTGAGTAGTGCAGTGCGCCTGCCGAATCTATGACAACGGCGTCGATTCCGTTGCTGGATTCGATAAGGCGCAGGCCTCGTTCGACCCCCATGACGAAGACGATCTTCGTGAATGCTTCGCTCGTCAGTCCGTCCGCGGCAACGACGGTCACGCTGCGCACCGTACCGGGCGACTTTCCCGTTTTCGGATCGATCACGTGGTGACAGCGCACGCCGTCGTTCTCGAAGAAGCGCTCGTAGTCACCCGAGGTCGACAGCGCGACGTCTTCCAGCGGCAGGAGGGCTACGACCTCGCCGGGCCGGCGCGGATCACGAATGCCGATCGTCCACGGCCGGCCACGGCGATCACCAACGATGTGGCTGTCGCCACCGGCGGTCACGATTGCGTTCGCGATGCCGCGGCTCCTTAGGATCGCCGCGCCGTTGTCCACGGCATGGCCCTTCGCGAATCCGCCGAGATCGATGCGCATGCCCTGGCGCGCGAACCGCACCGTTCGCGCGCGCGGATCCAGAATCAGATTTCGATAGCCGATCGCCGCGCGCGCGGTAGCGAGTTCTTCTTCGGTCGGCAAGATGCGCCGCCGGTAGTCGTACAGATGACCCGCGCTGGCGAACGTGATGTCGAATGCTCCATCGGAGAGCTTCGAAAACTCGATCGATCGTGAAAGGATGCCGAACATCTCCTGGCTGATCGGCACCGGCTGCCGCGCGGCATCGCGATTGATGTGCGACAACTCCGACTCCGGCTTGAATGGGCTCATCGCATGGTCGATGCGGTGCATTTCATTCATCACCGCCGCGATCGCGGATTCGGCGGCTGCGCGATCGTCGCTCCACAGTTCCACCCGGATCGACGTGCCCATGATCGCTTCCTCGCGGCTGTACCAGCGCCCGAACGCGGGCGATAGATTCAGTGCGCGGGCGGCGCTAACCGCGAAGGATGCGACATCAGGCATGCCACTAAGCATGAATGCTCCGAGTGGTGATGGCGTCTGCCGAAAAGTGAGCGGGTTTGATGCCGACTTCATCGACCTGCAAAACGCGCTTCCGGCGTGGAGCGCAAGAGCTATTCGTCCGAACGGATTACCCGCTCGCGCTCTCTCGGCCGCTGCACGCGAGACATCAAGATGCGGCGGACTCTATAGACGCGTTAGCGCAACGGGACGTCGTCGGCTACTTCCTTTGCGGGAATCCTTTCAAGCGACGCTGCGGGCGGCATCCGCGGCACCGCTTGTGTGCAGCGACGGCGCGCGTGCGGACGCTCGTGAACGCAACCGCGGTTTGGCCAACACGCGATCAATGGCGGGTGCATGGCTAGACATGCGCGGCAGCGTTGGCCGATTAATCCCTGCGATGCCCGTGCGTAACGAGGCCTTGTCGCATCCGGCGGCGCGTTGGCTAATTCAATGGACAAACCGCGCGAGCCGCGGCCTGCGTCGAGGCCATCACGCTCGATCGAGGGCGTAGCATGCGCGCGCCAACCCGCCGCCGCAGGAAGATTGCATGAAGCCGTGCACGACCTTGATTGTCACGTTGGCCATAGCGCCCGCCGCGCTTGCTGCAGACCTCGAAGCGGGCAAGGTAAAAGCGCTAACGGTATGCGCCGCCTGCCATGGCGCCAACGGCGTCAGCGTGAGCGATGAGATCCCCAACCTCGCCGGTCAGCGCACTGCGTATCTAGAAGGCCAGCTCAAGGCGCTGAAGGTCGGCACGCGCAAGGATCAAATCATGAATCCGATCGCCGCCCAGTTGAGCAACGACGACATCGCCAACGTCTCGGCTTATTTTGGCTCACTGCCCGGGGCAGCGGTGAGTGCGAAGTCCGCCTTCTTGCCCCATGTGGTGAAGTCAAATGTGGCGTTCCCTGAGGACTATCCGACCAGCTTCACCCGGTACCGGGCAAACAACTCGGCGCAAGCAAAGCAGGTGGTCCACAACTACGCCAATGCGGTCGCCGTGAGCGCCGCGCGCGAGGACCGCTCTCTGCCCGATGGTTCGGTGCTGATGGTCGTGACCTATGCAGCCAAGTTGGATGCCGACAAGCAGCCAGTGCTCGGCAGCGACGGGTTCTTCGTGCCTGATCGGGCCTTGGGTTATACCGTGATGGCGCGCGAAGCAGGCTGGGGCAAGGACATCCCCGAGATGCTTCGCAACGAAAACTGGAACTACGCCATCTTCGGCGCAAGCAAACAGCGGCGAAGCGACATCAACCAGGCCGAATGTCTGGGCTGCCACAAGGGGCTCGACAATTCGAGCTACACCTTCACGCTGGAGCGGCTGCGCGCAACGGCCAAAGGCAAGTAGGCGACACTGTTCGTCGAGTCCAGCCGAAGTACGAAGGGATTGTTGAAGGTTCGCATTGCGTAGCCGTCGACGACCGTCGGTTCCTCGGCCGCCAACAGACGAAGCACATCATGCCCAATGCAGACGACCCCGCGGTACGCCGTCGATGAACTGAGACGTTCGAGTTCGGCGCAACCACGACCTGCATAGTCCGCCCTCGTTTACTCTGGCGCGGCAACGTCACAGAAGCGCCTCGATGTCTTCCGCCCCGCGTCCCACCAACCGCCTCGCCCGCGAAACGAGCCCGTACCTGCTGCAACACGCGCACAACCCAGTGGACTGGTACCCGTGGGGTGAGGATGCGTTTGCCAAGGCGCGCGCGGAGGACAAGCCGATCCTGTTGTCGGTGGGTTACGCCACTTGCCACTGGTGCCACGTGATGGAGCGCGAGAGCTTCGAGGACGAGGCGATCGCGCGCCAGTTGGCTGACGGTTTCGTCGCGATCAAGGTCGACCGCGAAGAGTTGCCGGATGTCGATCATGTGTACATGACCGCGCTGCAGGCGTTCAGCGGGCGCGGCGGCTGGCCGATGAACATGTTCCTGACGCCGCAGTTGGCGCCGTTCTACGGCGGCACCTACTTTCCTCCGCGCGGACGCCATGGCCTGCCGGGTTTTTCGGAGGTGCTGCACGGCGTGCAACAAGCGTGGCGCACGCGGCGCGCCGAACTCGAGCAGCAAGCGCAGGCGTTGCTCGATCACGTGCGCGAGGCGGGCACCGCTCCGCGGCCTGCCCCGGTCGACAGCCCGCACGCGCACGCTATCGCGCAACTCGCGCGCCGCTTCGATGCCAAGCACGGCGGCTTTGGCAGCGCGCCGAAGTTCCCGCAATCACCGTTGCTGCAGTATCTGCTGAGCATGGCCGCGATGGGCAACGCGCAGGCGCGCGACATTCTGACCACAACGCTTGCGCAGATGGCCGCGGGCGGTATTTATGACCAGGTCGGCGGCGGCTTCGCGCGCTACTCCACCGATGCGCGCTGGCATGTGCCGCACTTCGAGAAGATGCTGTACGACAACGCGCAGCTTGCGCGCGTCTACACCGGCGCCTATCGGCTCACCGGCGACGAGCGCTTGCGCTTTGTCGCCGAGGACACGCTGGCCTATCTGCAGCGCGAGATGCATCCGGCCGCCGCACCGGCCGCCTTCAGTTCCGCGCAGGACGCGGATGCCGAAGGCGTCGAAGGCAAGTTCCACGTCTGGACGGCAGGGGAATTCCGCGCGGTGCTGGGCGCGGATGCCGAGGCCGCGGCGCGCCTGTATGGCGTGACCGACTCGGGCAACTGGGAGCACGGCCTCAATGTGCTGGAGCGGCGCGATGCGGACGATGTGCGCGCAGCGCTCGACCTATCGCCTGGCGCGTGGTCGACGTGGGACCGTTCGGTGCGCGAGCGGCTGTACGCCGCGCGCTCGCGGCGCATTTGGCCGATCACCGACGACAAGGTGCTTGCCGACTGGAACGGCATGGCGCTGCGCGCCGTTGCCGAAGCCGGTCGCCTGCTCGGCCGCGCCGACTTTGTCGAGACCGCACATGCGCTCGCACGTTTTCTGCTCGACACGATGACCCATGACGGGCAGCTGCGCCACGCGTGGCGCGACGGCAAACTGCGCAGCGAAAGTTACCTCGCCGACTACGCGCAGGTCGCGCTGGGGCTCATCGAACTGCACGCCGCCACCGGCGATCTGCATTGGCTGCAGTCGGCCCATCAGCTCGCCGGCCGGATGATCGAGCGCTTTCATGTCGCGGATGAAGGTCTGTTCGACAGCGAGCCCGGCCATTTGCCCGTGCGCGCACGCGACCTCTTCGATGGCGCGGTGCCCAGCGGCACCGCAGCGGCCTGCGAACTGCTGCTGCGACTGGCCCGCGTCTACGAGCGCGGCGACTGGGCCGAACTCGCGCGGCAGACGATCGAGCGTCAGGCGGGGCTGCTCGCGCAGGCGCCCGAGGCGGCGCCTGCGCTGCTGCATGCGCATCTACTGAGCGAGCACGGCGTCGAACTCGCGCTGCCGGTAGAAGACCATGCGAAGGATTTCATCGCCTCCGCGCGTGCTGAGTTCGCGCCGCTCGTGACCTTCGTGATTGGTCCGCCCGGTGCATTGCCGGTGCTGGCCGGTCGCCGCGGTGGCGAGGCCTACGTGTGCCGGTACGGTGCTTGTCAGTTGCCTGCGCGGACAATCGAGCAACTGAGAGTGCAATTGGCGCCGCAGCCCTTTGCCTCAAGCGCAACTTACTGATCTTTCAGGAAGTGGCTGACAGCCACTTGCTGCGCGAAGCTCCCCTCTCCCCTCGTGGGAGAGGGGCGGGGGAGAGGGGGCTGAGCGTTCGAACTGTCAATCACTAACTCAACGCTC
>Ga0187892_10009477_pt1 | contig 12810 bp, 12 predicted proteins | sample MA1701073metaG_FD_139345 | JGI IMG/M metagenome (GOLD analysis project Ga0187892, IMG submission 139345) | Bio-ooze microbial communities from a basaltic lava cave in the Kipuka Kanohina Cave System on the Island of Hawaii, USA - MA170107-3 metaG ...
CAAAACAATCAGGGGTAATATCGTGGGTGATGCTTCTTATTTTGATCGCGAAAGAACCCCGGACACGCGTCCCACGTACCTCAAAGATCAGGCCTACAACGCCCCGCTTGGCGCACTTTCGTTTAATTTCAACACGACTACTATTTATGTGAAGCCGGGAGAAACCGTAGGCGCTGCTCCGATTGTCTACAGTGATCCGGAAAATTCGTACATCGATTTGGTAAACCAAGCCAAAACCATTGCCGCCGGCGGAAAGAACACAATTTCGGCAAGTCGGACTGAATACGTAAAAGGAGATTTGGGGGACACGGTCTTGCTGCGCGGGGTGATACCCATCGAACAAAGGGAGATGCGATTCTATCGGAACATCGTCAACCCCACTCTTTATACCGCCCATATGTTCCGCGCTTTCTTGGAAGCACGCGGAATTAAGGTAGAGGGGAATGTGTTGGAGGGTGAGCTTCCCGCGAACGCGAAACTTCTTTTGGAGTTTGAGTCGCTTCCTTTGTGGCAGGTGATTTGGGGAATGAATAAATTTAGCAATAACTTTGTGGCGGATCAGCTCGTAAAGAGATTGGGTGCCGAGACTTGGGGAATGCCTGGGACAATGCAGAAAGGGATTACCGCCGTTCAGGACACACTCGAGGATATTGGCATTGATCGAAAGTCTTACCATATTCAAGACGGGAGCGGGTTAACGCGCAATACTCGAGTTACCGCACGTCAAATCCTCGCGGTTTTGACAGCGGCACAGCGAGACTTTTCGCTATCGGCCGAGTTTGTGGCATCTTTGGGCATTTCGGGTGAAGACGGAACGTTGAAAAAGAGATACCCTGTTAGTCTTGGAGGAATGATCCGGGCGAAAACGGGAAGCTTGGATGGTGTTTCTAGTCTTGCTGGTTATACTTCATCAGCGGATAATGAAAGACTCGCTTTTGTCATCTTGCTCAATGATCCGAAGTTCAAATATGGAAAAATGCATGCTTGGGTGGATCAAATTGCAATGACACTGGCAAGCTTTAAGCGTCCGGGGTCCTAAAAGGTGCTAGTTGACTTTCAGGACCCGCGGGTCCTGAAAGTCAACTAGCACCTTTTAGGACCCCTGGGGGATAAGTTGCAGTTTTGGGTTGGGCTTTTTCTATTTTTCTTTGCTTATCGTCTCTACGGAATCATGCCTTTACCGTACCCTCTTGAGCCCATTGAAGATGAGCTTCCTCCATGGCAAGAACAGGTCCGCGATCCCAAGAGTGTGCACGGGTACTTCGAGCTTCTGCAAGGGAGTCAGTTGCGTGAAATGGAATTGCCGAATTTTCACAACCCTCCCGATACACTTGGATATTCCGGGGAGCCTACGTTTGCGGTTCCCGCCGCCTTAGTCCGTCGCGTAGATTTCTGGAAGAAAATTTATACGCACTTCACGAACTCTCAAGCGGTACTCCACGATTCGGATTATCCTGAAATTATTTATGAAGTGGTCGATATCAGTCGGTTCACCTCGGATAACACCCTTTCGCCGCGAAGAAGAATAAAGTTGCTTCAGCGGTTCTTGAAAGCGGAAAAAGAAAAAATTGTGCAAAAACTTCTTGAGCTTCATTCCAGCGCGAGCATGCCTCATACGATTCGGCTCGAGCTTTTCTCCATCTTCAAGCTTTTCGAAAGGGTAAATGAACCGAATAAATTCCTGATGGCGACTCAACGGGTCCGTGCGCAGACAGGACAGCGAGATGGCATTGTCCAGGGGTTTCTATACGGTGGCCGCTATTTTTCCAAGATGATGGAAATCTTTGAAAAGAAAAAAATCCCCAAAGAATTGACGAGGCTTCCCCTGGTGGAGTCTGCTTTTAATCTGGCTGCTCGTTCGAAAGTGGGGGCTTCCGGAATCTGGCAATTCATGCGATCTACAGGAAAGAGGTTCCTGAGAATCGACCGGGCGGTCGACGAGCGCAATGATCCCATTGCCGCCACGTGGGCGGCAGCGGAGCTTCTCCGTCAGAACTACGAAATATTGGGGACATGGCCGCTCGCTATCACCGCTTACAACCACGGAAGAGAGGGAATGGCGAAAGCGGTGCGGGTTCTCGCCACCACAGACTTGGTTGAAATCATCCGGCGTTACCGATCGAAAACATTCGGTTTTGCATCTTCCAACTTTTACGCTGAATTTTTGGCGATCTTAGAAGTGGAGCGGGAATACAAAAAATATTTTGGTAAGCTTCTCGTCGATTCCCCATTGCGATTTGAGGAATTTGCACTTCCTGAAGATGCCAAATTCGAGGCCTTGGCCCTCGCGTGCAGCCTATCCGAGAGAGAGCTGGCTATCCTGAATTCTGCGCTCACCGATGCAGTGATCGCCGGTCGCATTCCGGTTCCCCGTGGTTATCTGTTACGGGTTCCGTCCGATAAACTTCAACCCTGTAAGGCTGGCTACCGAAATGTCGCGAGTTAAGTTCGAAATCGGGCTCGAGTCTTTCTTGCGAAAGGAATATCGGAAGTATCGAAAGGTTCGGCTGGGAGTGCTTTGTAATCAGGCTTCGGTCGACAAAAAACTCAAGCACATCAGTGAAACCGTTCTCGCTCCTTCGCTAAATCTACAAGTCACCTGTTTCTTTGGTCCTCAGCATGGCGTTCGTGGCGAAAAGCAGGACGACATGAAGGAATCCCCGGATTTTGAGGATCCCCGATCAAAGCTCCCCGTGTATAGCCTCTACGGCGCCTCGCGGGAGCCTTCCGAAGCAGCCTTGGACAAGGTCGATGCTTTTTTGATCGATCTTCAAGACATTGGGACACGCATTTATACTTTCGTTTACACCATGGCGAACTGCATGCATGCCGCTCGAAAACTCGGAAAGAAAGTGATCGTGCTCGATCGCCCGAATCCTATCAATGGCACTTCGCTCGAGGGGAACGTTCTCGAGAAAGAGTTTTCCTCCTTTGTTGGTCAATATCCCATCTGTGCAAGACACGGAATGACGATCGGAGAGCTAGCGCATCTTTTCAATGAAGAATTTGGCATTCATTGTGACCTTGAGGTCATTCCCTTGAGGGGATGGAAACGTGAGCATTTTTGGGATGATCTCGGCCGTGAATGGATACCACCGTCTCCCAACATTCCCATTTTGCTTTCCGCCCTTGTTTTCCCAGGTTGCGTTCTGTTCGAAGGCACGAACATTTCGGAGGGTCGAGGCACCACTCGTCCATTTGAGCTCATCGGGGCTCCGTACATTGATCCGGATAAACTTGCGCTCGAGATGAATCGCCAGAAATTGCGCGGTGTCTATTTCCGTCCCGTTTATTTTCAACCCACCTTCCAGAAATGGAAAGAAGAGGTCTGCGGAGGGGTGCAAATTCACGTTACCGACCGACGACAAATCAACGCTTTTGAAGTGGGGGTGAAGTTGCTGGCTGCGATTGTCGAGCACTTTCGAGATGGCTTTGCCTGGAAAAATCCGCCGTACGAATATGAATACGAGAGAATGCCCGTGGATCTCATCGCCGGTACTCAAAAGCTCCGGGAGGCCATCGATAGCCGAAAGGGATTGAGTCGCTTTCTTGAGTCCGCGAGAGAACAGGTCTCGCAATTGCAGAAAGTCCGAAAAAAATACCTACTGTACTAATCGGGCGGTAAGGGATTCGAACCCCTGACCCCGTGGTTCGAAGCCACGTGCTCTATCCGACTGAGCTAACCGCCCAGAAGAGCTCAGCCTTGCATAACGTTCTGGATTTGAAAAGAGAAAGCATATATGAATACGACGATGGGGACTTTTCTTCCTTACTTTATTTTTCCCTTGGTCGGTTACTTGTTGGGAAGTTTTCCCACGGGAGTTGTTTTGTCTCGTCAAAAATATGGGATCGACGTGAGGGAGATGGGAAGTGGGAATATCGGGGCAACCAATATCACTCGTGTTTTCGGTTGGTACGCGGGGTTTGTGACCCTCGTTCTCGATTTTGTGAAAGGTTTTCTGCCGGCTTTCCTAGTCCGGCGATTTTTTCCTGATTTGCCATGGCTGATGGCGCTTACTGCAATTGCGATTGTTCTGGGGCATTGTTTTTCCCTGTACCTAAAATTCAAAGGAGGGAAAGGAGTTGCAACGAGCCTGGGTTGTGTCGTTGTTGCGGCCCCGTGGGCGGCGGTCTTTGGGACACTCGCCTATCTCATTCTGCTGTTCACGACGCGAATTAGTGCCGTGGGCTCATTGGGCGGGATTCTCGCGATTTCGGTTTATGTCATGATTGCACAACCGTCTCCGCCAACGCTTTTTCTCATCATTGCCATTTCCACTATTGTCGTTATAAGGCATGAGCAAAATATCCGTCGTCTGATCGACGGGTGGAAGAAAAAATAAGTATGCGAGTCGTCTTGTTTCTTTTTGTCTTGATGAATGGGTTTTTGGCTTATTCCTCCGAGACGCTTTTCATCACCGATATCCCCAAGGCTCTTGCCTTGGCAAAAAAAACAAAAAAGCCGCTTCTCATTGATTTCTATGGGATCTGGTGTCCCCCATGTAACGAGTTGGACGAGACCGTTTATGAAACCCCCATGTTTTTTCAGAAATCAAAGTCTTTTGTTCTTTTGAAGGTGGATGCGGATGCGAAGAGCTCCTGGGAGATTAAAGATAAGTACCGGATTGGTGGTTATCCAACCATCATATTTGCGAATTCCAATGGCGCAGAGCTGTATCGCATTGTCGGTTATCGTTCTCCCAAAGAGTTTTTTCGTGTGATGGATATTGCGTTAGCATCGAAGGGAAGTGATTTGAAGAAGGCTTGTGAAAGTAAAAATGAAGATGACCTCTGGCGATGTGCGCTTGTGTGTGCGGAGCGCGAGGAAAAAGAGTGCGCCGAAAAAGCTTTCAAAAAGTTGGAAGCGCATTTGAAACCAGGGTCGGCCCGTTACGAGGAGGCTCGAACCTACTTTGTGGAGAACGCCGGTACCGAAGACATGAAGAAAAATGGATACGAAAAGCTAATGAGCGAGTTTCCGGCGAGCCCAAGAGCGCTGATATGGGCGGTTGATTATTTGAAACTTTTTGAATCGCAATCGGGCGCGCTTCCCAAAAATGGGCCACTTGAGGCTGTTCTGGCCAATTACTCAACCATGACTTCCGATCCGAGATTGGAAGAGTTTGGAATTTCTCTCACGGATCTGGCGCAGTTTCGTGCGGAGCTTTTGGAGAGACTCGGTAAAATTGAAGAATCCAAGTCGGCCTGGATCGAGGCCGCAAATTTACTGCAAAAAGCCGCTCAAACTCTACCCAAAGGCATTACGCCCCGGGGTTTGATGATTGAGCGCATCGCGTGTCTGGATTCGGCCGGTGATTCAAAAGGGGCGTTGCTACTTGCGAACGAGTATCGAGCGAAATACCCCGGCGAATTTACGTTTCATTATTGGGCAGCTTCCATTTTGAATGGCGATAAGAAATACGCGGAAGCTCTCCCTATCGCGCGGCAGGCCTACGAGGTCTCTTATGGAGACAATCGCATCCGGGTTGCCACCTTGCTCGTCAATCTGTTGGCGACGATTCCCGACAAGAGTGCCGCTCAAAAAATCTATAATGAAGTTACCCGAGAGTATAATCCCAGTGATTCATTAAAAGTGCGGACACACCGCTATTTGAGGCAGTTAGAAGAGGCGATGAAAAAACTTTAGGATACGCCCTATTCCTTCTTTGATTCTTCAACGGAAGGGGGAGTGACAAAATCGAGGGTAATTAGTTCGGCGCTTTCTTCCACTTTGACCACTTTTCCGTAATTGAGGTAGTCAGATTTTCGGACGCATCCGTACATCTTTTTAACGAGCATTTCGTGTGCCTCGGACTCTAGATCCTGGAGAACAGACTTTCGTATGTGAAACGGCAGATGCGCCGGGGTTGAGTCCAAGTAGGTCAGGTATTCTCCTGCCACCTGCTTAGAAAAGGCTGCCGAGTCCTCGTGGGATCGATTGAGCAGGTGGAACTCAAATAACTGAAACAAGGGGTCTATGTTTTTCTTTTCTTTCTCGCTCACACTTACCGGATCTTACGGCATTTGGAATGTATTCTTTAGGAACTCATCATGGAGAGTGTTTCACAATTTATCAATGTAACTCACTGTAACAACTACATAAATTTTAAACGCAGCGCAGTATGACGGGGTGCTTGACAATATAGGCTCCGGCCATAGGCTTTTTGTTTTGGCCACCAGCTTGCAATTTCCATAAATCATAGGCGTTCTTTTAAGGCAGACTCGAGCCAGGATTGTACAGTTTATGGTCACATCGGTGAGTTTCAAAAGCAGGGGGAGCCTGACGGTTCTTGTTGTTTGCTCTCTCATTCAATGGGGGTGCCAGAAGAAGTGCCAACCCCCTTCCCAGGAGGCTTTTAAGAGCTTTGTGGACCAAGAATGGCGTCTGGTCGAGACCACGAACCCTCAGATTCGGGACCTTACCAACACAAACTTCATCATCATGACCTTCGGGATCAATTTTACGGGACAAGTGTTCAAAGTGGTTAACAATGACCGGTTTGACAACCCCGTTCTTGTCTTCAAGTACAACGTCGACCCCGAACAAAAGCTTATCAGGGCTGTTTATAGCACTCCACCTCCCGAGGGACAGGAGGGTGAGACGCAAACACAATCTGCAGGTTCTCCGACGGAATACTTCTATAAGCTTGGTCGTGGTTTTGAGCTTACCGAGACCCGAACCGGCTTCTATTACCGAATGGTACCCTTTGCGGGAGTCGTAAAGCCCGATGAGAAGTGTATTTTTTAATTGCGACCCCCTCACTTTTCGGTTAAAAGTTTCTATCTAAAGGTATCCGTTACTTTTTTGACCAAACCCGGTCAAAAAAGTAACGGATACCTTTAGATAGGCACTTTAAGAAGCGAGGATTTTATGACGCGGAAAAATTTGAAGATAGATTTGAAGAGGTTCTCCAAATCAGAGTGGATTGGGGGTTTTACCAAGCAACTCAACTCCTACGAGAAAAAAGTGACCCGGTTCGTGAACGATCTCGATTTGAAGACTCGCGAGGCGCGCGAGCGCAGCAAGAAGCACCTGGATCGGTTTGCGGACCACGTTCAAAAGACCCGTGACAAAGTGGAGAAAAAAATTGTCTCCCTCCTAAATCAGGAAGCGAAGCGTTTAAATCAAAAAATCGCTGAGCTCTTTAACTATTTGAAACCGATCGCAAAAGATGAAAAACTATCCGTAAAGCCAGTCAGTAAAAAGGTATCCAAAAAGCGAACCGCGGCTAAAGCGACTCGAGTAAAGAAAGCTTTTCCAAAAAAGGACAATGCGGCTTCAAGATCAACCATTGCCGACACAAGTTACATACCGACAGCCGGAGAAAACACTGAAAATCGTCCTGAGACCGTTTAGTTATTTTCTTCTTTATCTGTTCATTTTTTTGACGAGCGATGTCAGTGCGCTCTCAACGGGCGACAAGATTCCCCTAATCACGCTGTCCACGGCGTTCGGGGAAAAAATACTGTTGGCTTCGTATGCCAGGAAACAGGGCAAGCGCAACCTCCTTCTCTTCTTTTTCAGAACAGGGACCTGTGGTGTTTGTGTTGGACAATTGCAAGAGACCGCGCTCCATCACGAACAAATAATGGAAAATAATGCGGCTGTCTTGGCCATCAGCTTGGATGACGCCATCATTCAATCGCAGACCGCCGACAAAATTAGTAGAAAGTTTCCCATCCTCCTTGATCCCGACTCAAAAACAGCGAAATTATTTGACGTATTCAATCCTCAAGACAAACTGGCAAAGCCCTCCATTTTCTTAATAGGCCCGGACCGGCGCATTCTTTACCAACATGTTGGTAAGTCAGTGTACGATCGCCCTGCGTTCGCGGAGATACTAAGGGTCGTTAAGCACTACTCCGGACTATTGCCCACTCGTGACGAGCGGGAAGTCACCTCCGGTGCGAAGGCGAAATGAGATGCTCCATGCGTATCACAAGCTTTCGGACATCGCCCCAACCCTGACTGCGTCGGCGGTTGCGATTGGAAACTTTGACGGTTGCCATCTGGGGCACATGGCTTTGCTTCAAAGCATGATCCATTCCGCGAACAGTCACCGGCTGACGCCCACGGTTTTGACATTCTATCCGCACCCCGTCGAAGTGCTGAACCCGTCCAAGAAATTAGAGCGGCTTACCACCGCGTCGGAAAAGTTATCGATTCTAGAGAGTCTTGGGGTAGAGCGCATTTTGGTGGAAGAGTTTAACACCCGGTTGGCGAGCCTGTCCCCGGAAGAATTTTTTATTCGTTACCTTAGGGAAGGGTTAAGGGCGAAAAGCATTCATGTGGGGTTTAATTTTCGCTTTGGAAAACACCGGGCGGGGGACATCCACATTTTGGAACGGCTGTGTCAGGCAAGCGATATTCGTTTGGAAGTAAAGGAACCCGTTGAAATAAGCGGGATGAAAGTGAGTAGCTCGGTGATTCGCGAGTTAATCCTGAAGGGGGAAACTCTTCAAGCGGCTCAGTTGTTAGGGCGCCCCTATTTTCTTTCCGGCCAGGTTTCTCACGGAGCTGAGCGCGGTAAACCCCTTGGATTTCCCACAGCGAATCTTCATTACTCATCAGAAAAAGTTCTTCCCAAGAATGGGGTGTATGCGACACGAGTGGCGTGGCAGAAGCAGTCTTTCCCTTCGGTTACCAACATCGGTGTGCGCCCCACCTTCAACGCCGCCGGGTTGCCAGTCACCGTGGAGGTTCACCTGATAGACTTTAATGCCAGGCTTTACGACGAGTTTCTGCAACTTGAGTTCTTCGAGCGTATTAGAGATGAGATAAAGTTCGATTCACCGGATGCCCTTAAGAAGCAGATTGAAAAAGACATTGCTGTGGTTCGAAAATCAAAAATATTCGGAGTGGAACCATGAGTCTCGGGCCTCATATCGTCATTTTAGCCGCCGGTCTTGGCAAGAGGATGCATTCAAGGATGCCGAAAGTCCTTCACCCCGTGCTTTTTCGACCGATGCTTCACTACGTTCTTGACTTGGCGAAAGCGATTCCGAACGAGTCCGTGCATGTGGTGGTAGGCCACGGAAGTGGCGAGGTGAAAAAGGCATGTGAGGCGTATCCCGAAGTTAACTTTGTTCATCAAGACCGACAGTTAGGCACCGCCCATGCGGTAAGCATGCTCGAGGCTTTTCTCAAAACACAAAATGGTCAGGCGCTGATCTTGAGTGGGGACGTCATTTTACTCCGTCCATCGACGATAAAGTCCATGCTCTCGCACCATGCGAATGAAAAGGCGCATTGCACATTACTGACAACGTTTTTGGATGATCCTAAGGGCTATGGAAGAGTTCTCCGGGGTTCTGGCCAGACGATAACGGACATTCGCGAAGAAGCGGATTGCTCGGATAAGGAACGGGAAATTCGTGAGATAAACTGCGGTATTTACTGTTTTGAAATCCCGTCCCTCGTGTCCGCGCTTTCCAAGGTCACCAACACGAATGCACAAAAGGAATATTATCTTCCGGACACGGTCAGGTTTCTTTTAGGGAAGAAAATTGCTTCCTTTGCGGTTGCGGATTCGAATGAGATCATGGGCATCAATGATAGGTATGCCCTTTGGACGGCCGAAAAGATTTTACAAGAGAGAATCAATCGAATCCTGATGCACCGGGGGGTGACTTTAAAAGATCCGCAGACGACATTCATCGATACGACATCGAAAATTGACTCTGACGTTACGATCGAGGGGGGTTGCAATATCATTAATTCCACAATCCATTCGGGTGTCATCATCGAGAGCGGGTGCCGCATCAGCAAGTCGATCGTTGAATCGGAAAGTCACGTCAAGCAAGGGTCCTATATTGAAAACAGTGAGATAGGAAATCAATGCACGGTGGGACCGTACGCCCATCTGCGACCCCATTCCGTTTTGAAGAAGGGTGTGAAGATTGGCAATTTTGTCGAGCTTAAGAAAAGTGTCATGGGAGAAGGCAGCAAGGCATCCCATCTTGCTTACGTGGGGGATGCGGAAGTAGGAAATAACGTTAATCTAGGGTGTGGATTCATTACGTGTAACTATGATGGCCGCCCGGAAAAACATAAGACGATCATCGAAGATGACGTTTTTATCGGAAGTGATTCGCAAACAGTGGCTCCCGTGCGCGTTGGCAAGGGTAGCTACGTTGCTTCGGGAACCACACTGACCGAAGATGTTCCGCCCTATTCGTTAGCCCTCAGCCGGGGGCGCCAAGTGACCAAAGAGGGTTACGCCAAAAAATATAAGAAATAAATTCCGCAATCCTTTTCGCTCGTTATGATTTTGCTGTGGAAAACGCTTAGAAATATCTATACCATTGACTTTAGGCGGTACGTTTGGCTGCGAAGCCTCAATAAAAACGCCTCCAAAAAGAAAATCGGGAATGCTTTGACGCAAGGAGAGTGACTATGCGTATTTTCACACGCAAGGCCCACGGGTTTACTCTGGTTGAGCTGCTTATCGTCGTTGCCATCATCGGTATTTTGGCGACCATCGGAATACCAACTTTCAGGCAGATGGTTCAAAAAGCGAAAAAATCGGAAGCAAAAGTTGGGTTGGGTGCTCTTTACACGGTCGAAACGGCATTTTTCGGCGAGTACGGAATTTATGGGAACCACCTAGACAGAATTGGGTTTGAGCTGGAAGGCCAGGCGATTAATCGAATTTATAATATTGGCTTTCCTGCCGGGACGAATTGTGGGGACGCAGGAATCTCTCCCGCGCAAGGTAGCGACTTGGGAAACCAATTGCAGCAGGCGTTTCAGCAATATTACGTCGTGCCAGTCATGGACCCACCGTTGGCACAGCCTAGGACGATTTTCCTTTCAGGGAGACCGACTGGCTTCTGTGAAGCGGCGGCGGTCACCGCGAATAATGACGATTTCCTTGCTTCGGCAACGGGGGTAATCGCGCCTGGGGTTAACCCGCCAAATGCGACTCAAAATGACGTCGATTCATGGACGATCGATCGCACCAGAAACTTGAGAAACGTTCGAGACGGTGTGCGCCGTTAAGCCGAGCTTACTTGATCCTGGATATCATCCTCATCATCATCGACGCTTAGATTGCTGAGTCCGTATTTGTCCACGCGGTAGCGCATGCTTCGAAAACTGATGTTGAGAAGCTTGGCCGCCTTTTTCTTTATCCCACCGGTCTGTTGTAGGGCTTTAATCAACAGCGTCCTTTCGAAGTCAGCGGTCAATTTTTCCAGTTCAATGCCTTTTTCCTCATCAATTTCAATCTTGTTGGCATCCAGTTGCCCGATAGGTTGCTGGATTTCCAAAAGATGACGAGGAAGGCTTTCCGGGAGAATCATGGTTCCAGGCTCCAGGGCGACCGTGCGCTCAATGATATTTTCGAGCTCACGGACGTTTCCCGGGAAATGATAACGCTTTAGCGACTCCATGGCTTCGTTGCTAATCTTCTTTACGTTGACTCCCAGGGCTTTCGAAAACTTTTCCAAGAAATGGTTTGCCAGCATCGGGATGTCTTCTCTTCGCTCCCTCAGCGGCGGGCAATGGATTTGGATCACGTTTAAACGGTAAAAAAGGTCCTCTCGGAACCTGCCTGATTTCACTTCCAGCTCGAGATTTTTATTGGTGGCGGAAATGATACGGACATCCACGTGAATGTCTTCAGTTCCACCCACTCGTTTGAAGGTGCCTTCTTGGATCACGCGCAGTAATTTCACCTGCATCGTGAGTGGCAATTCCCCGAGCTCATCCAGAAAAATCGTTCCGCTGTTGGCGACCTCGAAAAGGCCTTTTTTGTCCGCAATGGCGCCGGTGAAAGACCCCTTCTTGTGGCCAAACATTTCACTTTCCATCAAGTTCTCTGGGATGGCTCCGCAGTTTACCGTCACAAAGGGTTTATCTTTGAGTGGCCCATTGTAATGAATGGCGCGGGCAATCAATTCCTTACCGGTACCGCTTTCGCCCGTAATGAGAACAGAGCTTTTCGTATTGGCCACGCGTTTGACCATCTCATAAATACGGAGCATTGGTGGCGCGCCACCAATGATATTGTCGAAGGCGTATTTCGTGCCGAGTTCTTTTTTGAGCTGCACGTTTTCCAGCTTTAAGAGGCGCTTTTCTAACGCCTGTCGGATGATAATTTTGACTTCGTCTATCTTGAAGGGTTTCGGAATGTAGTCGTAAGCGCCAAGCTTCATGGCTTCAACAGCGGTTTCCGTTGAGCCAAAGGCCGTAATCATAATGAAAAGCATTTCGGGATCGATCTCTTTGACTTTCGCCAAAAGCTCCATCCCCGACACTTCCGGCATCTGGATATCCGAAATGATCAGGTCGACTTGATGCTTTTTTAGGGTTTCCAAAGCATCACGCCCATTGGCGGAGGTGACAACTTCGTAACCCTCTCGTTTGAGCATGATTTCGAAAAACTCGCGTATACTCTCTTCATCATCTACCACTAGGATTCTGCACTGCATCATCACTCACCTCAAATAGATCAATAGCGACGCCTTTTGCCGTACTTAGACGAGCAAACTCCGTACCAAGCACGCGCTCACGAAATCAGGCCGAAAATTGGCGCTCGCAAATTGTATTCTGCAAGGATTCTTGCCAATCGCACTCACAACTGTGTGACAATTTTGGGCATCTCGCGATTCGCCGCACGTGAAGAGAATCTTTACGGAATACGGCGGTCCTAAAAAGAGGTCCTAAAAGGTGCCCGTCGACTTTCGGGACCTAAAAGGTGCCAGGTCCTAAAAGGTGCCCGTCGACTTTCAGGACCTCCACGTATGAAAGTGATGGTCCTCTCGGATCTCAGGAGGTCCTGAAAGTCGACGGGCACCTTTTAGGAC
>Ga0187892_10009478_pt1 | contig 12809 bp, 12 predicted proteins | sample MA1701073metaG_FD_139345 | JGI IMG/M metagenome (GOLD analysis project Ga0187892, IMG submission 139345) | Bio-ooze microbial communities from a basaltic lava cave in the Kipuka Kanohina Cave System on the Island of Hawaii, USA - MA170107-3 metaG ...
GTCCAGCGTGGTCGCGTAGCGGTCGTAGGCCGCCTTCGCGCTCACCAGCCGCTCCACGGGCAGGTCGGTGGGGAGCGCGTAGACGAGCCGCCGCGGGTCGTCGGGGACGGGCGCCGCGTCGCGCACGCGCATCTCGCTCGAGGTGACGAGCCCCACCCGGCAGGCGGCCGGGGGCTTGCCGAGCGGCGCGAACGGGACGTCGTCGAAGCGGGCCCAGCGATACGGCTCGCCGTAGCCCTCGCTCCGGTAGTAGTCCCGGGTCTTCTCCATGTAGCGCACGTGGTCCATGGGCTCCTCCGGGGCCGATCTTACCCCACCCGGCCGGCGGGCGCCTTGCGAGGGGCGGCGGGGCCGGGCCATACTGGCGGCCATGCTCCAGGAGCGCGTCGAGGCCAAGTGGGTCGAGGCCTTCGCCCGCGTGTTCGGCCTGTGCGCGGTCAAGCCGGACGAGGCCGTCGCCATCCTGTCCGAGACCCAGTCGCGCCCCGTCCACGCGCAGCTCGCCGAGCTCGCGCTCGGCTCGCTCGGGGCCCGGCCGTTCCACGTCGTCGTGCCGACGCCGCCCCAGCGCGCCCCCGTGCCCGTCCGCTCGACCGGCGCCTCGGACGCCCTCGGCGGGCTCGGGCCGGTGGTGACGGCGCTCGGCCAGTCGGGCCTCGTGGTGGACGTGACGGTCGAGGGGCTGCTCCACGCCCCCGAGCTGGCGGCGATCCTGGCCGGGGGGGCGCGCGTCCTCATGGTCTCCAACGAGCACCCGGAGGCGCTGGAGCGCCTCGTCCCCTCCCCGGACCTCGAGCCGAAGGTCAAGGCCGGCATCCGGAAGCTCCGGGCGGCCCGGCGCATGGAGGTCACCTCCCCGGCGGGCACCCGGCTTCAGATCGGGCTCGAGGGCGCGGTGGTGGGCGGGGGCTGGGGCTACACGGCGCGCCCCGGCACCATCGCCCACTGGCCGGGCGGGCTCTGCCTCTGCTTCCCCGCCGCCGGCACCGTCGACGGCCGCCTGGTCCTGGCCCCCGGCGACGTCAACCTCACCTTCAAGCGCTACGTCGAGTCGCCGGTAACCCTGACCATCGAGAACGACGCGGTGGTGGAGGTGGCGGGGGACGGGGTGGACGCCGCGCTGACCCGGAGCTACTTCGCCGCCTGGGGCGACAAGGAGGCCTACGCGGTGAGCCACGTGGGCTGGGGCATGAACCCGGCCGCCCGCTGGGACGCCATGGCCATGTACGACCGGCGCGACTTCAACGGCACCGAGCTGCGGGCGTTCGCGGGCAACTTCCTGTACTCCACCGGCGCCAACGAGGTGGCGGGGCGCCGGACGCTCGGGCACTTCGACCTCCCCCTGCGCCACTGCACGGTGAGGCTCGACGGCACGCCCGTCGTGGAGGCCGGCGTGCTCCAGGGCGACCTCCGCTAGCCGGCCGGCCCCGCGATGCACCCCCCGCTGTCCGCCGAGCAGGCGCGCCTGATCGAGACCGCGCGCGCACTCGGGCGGGAGCGCTTCGCCCCGCGCGCCGCCCGCTACGACCTGGAGGCCTCGTTCCCCTTCGAGAACTACGCCGACCTGCGCGAGGCGGGGTTCCTGGGGCTGACCATTCCCACGCGCTACGGCGGGCTCGGCGCCGACTACGCGACCTACGCCATGGTCAGCGCCGAGCTGGGCCGCTGGTGCGGGGCGACCGCCCTCACGCTCAACATGCACGCCTGCAGCATGCTCTGGCCGGGCCCGATGGTCGACGATCTGCCGCTCCCCGACGCCGACCGCGCCGCCCACGAGCGCCGCCGCGCCCGCATGTACGAGCGCGTGCTCGCCGACGGCGCCATCTTCGCCCAGCCGTTCTCCGAGCCCCAGTCGGCCGCCGCGGCCGGCCAGGCGCCCTTCGGGACCACCGCCCGGCCGGTGGACGGCGGCTTCGTCGTCAGCGGGACCAAGCACTTCGCCTCGCTCGCGGGGGCGGCCCACTTCTACGGGCTCCTCTGCACCGAGGAGCGGCCGGGCCAGCCGCCCGACGTCAAGGACACCGTCTACCTCGCGGTGCCCGCCGACGCCCCCGGGGCCGAGGTCTTCGGCCCCTGGGACCCCCTCGGCATGCGGGGCACCGTGTCGCGCTCGCTCCGCTTCACCGAGGTGTTCGTGCCCGAGGACCACCTCCTGATGCCCCGCGGCGTCTACTACCGGGCGGCCGTGTCGTGGCCCCACATGTTCATGACCCTCTGCCCGACCTTCCTCGGCATCGCCCAGGCCGCCTTCGACTTCACGGTGGGCTACCTCCGCGGCGAGGTCCCGGGGGCGCCGGGGCCGGCCCTCCGGCGATCGCCGTCCAAGCAGCTCGCGGTGGCCGAGATGCGCGTCCGGCTCGAGCAGGCCAAGGCCCTCTTCTACCGCGCCATCGGCGAGGCCCGCGTGAACCCCACCAAGGAGGATCGCCTGCGCGCCTACGCCACCCAGTACACGGTCATGGAGCACGCCAACGAGGTCTGCCGCCTGGCCCTCCGGACCTGCGGCGGCCGGTCGCTCCTGCGTCCCCTGCCGCTCGAGCGGCTGTACCGCGACAGCCGCTGCGGCTCGCTGATGCTCCCGTGGACGGCCGAGATCTGCCTCGAGCGCCTGGGACGGGAGAGCCTCGTCGAGCCCGGCGAGCCGGACTGACGCGGGCGGTGGACCTGTCGGGCTGGATCGGCCATCGCGCCGCCTGGTCCCCGGACCAGGTCGCGCTGCACTTCGACGGCGAGGACGTGACCTACGCCGCCCTGGCCAGCCGCGTCCGCCGCCTCGCCGACGCCCTCGCCTCCGTCCTCGGCGTGGCCCGGGGCGACCGTGTCGCCCACCTCGGGTTCAACTCGCCCGGGGTGCTCGAGCTCCTGTTCGCGTGCGCCCGCCTCGGCGCCATGCTGGTCCCCCTCAACTGGCGGCTCGCCCCCGCCGAGCACGCGGCGATCCTGGCCGACGCCGAGCCCGCCGCCGTGTTCGTGGAGCCCGCGCTGGAGGCCGCCCTCGGCCCGGCGCTGGCCGCCCGGCCCGAGCTCCGCGTCGTCCGCTGCCGCGCCGGCGACCACGCCGCGCTCCTGGGCGACGCGCCGCCGGCGGCCGCGGCGGGCGCGCCCGAAGCCCCCGTGCTGCTCGTCTACACCTCGGGGACCACGGGCCGGCCCAAGGGCGCGCTCCTCACCCAGGAGGCCCTCCTCTACAACGCGCTCAACGGCATCGCCGCCCACCAGATGACGGCGGCCGACCACGTGCTCACGGTCCTGCCGATGTTCCACGTGGGCGGCCTCAACATCCACACGACGCCGGCCCTCTACGCGGGGGCGACGGTGACCATCGCCCGCCGCTTCGACGCCGGCGACACGCTCCGGCTCATCGGGGCGCGGCGCCCCACGCTGCTCCTCACGGTGCCGACGGTGGCCCAGGCCCTGGCCGAGCACCCCGCGTTCCCCGCCACCGACCTCGGGAGCCTGCGCCTCATGGCCACCGGCGCCCAGGTCGTGCCGGAGGCGGTGATCCGGCCGTGGCTCGCCCACGGGGTGCCGGTCGTCCAGGTGTACGGGCTCACCGAGAGCGGGCCCACCGCCATCGCGCTCCCCCTCGCGGATGCGTGGCGCAAGCCGACTGCCTGCGGCCTGCCCGCGCTGCACACCGAGGCCCGCATCGCCGCCGCCGACGGCGGGGAGGCGCCGCGCGGCCAGCGCGGCGAGATCCAGCTCCGGGGCCCCAACCTCACCGCCGGCTACTGGCGCAACGCCGAGGCCACCCGGCTGGCGTTCACCGGCGGCTGGTTCCACACCGGGGACGTCGGTCACCAGGACGCGGAGGGCTACTTCTACGTCGACGACCGGCAGAAGGACGTGGTGATCACCGGCGGCGAGAACGTCTATCCGGCCGAGCTGGAGCAGGTCCTGGCCGACTGCCCGGCCATCGCCGAGGCCGCGGTGGTGGGCCGGCCGGACGCCCGCTGGGGCGAGGTGCCGGTGGCCTGCGTGGTCCTCCGGCCCGGTGCCGGGCTCGACGGGGCGGGGGTGCTCGCGCTGTTCGAGGGCCGGGTGGCCCGCTTCAAGCACCCCCGGGACGTGGTCTTCCTCGACACGCTGCCCCGCACGGCCATGGGCAAGGTGCAGAAGTTCGAGCTGCGCGATCGCCTGCGCGGCGCCGCCGCGCCGGCGCCCGACGGCTGACCGGTCCCGGCGCCCATCAGCCCGCGGGCGGCCGCGCCTGCACCCAGTCCCACTGGGCCGCGGCGCGCTCGACGATCTCCTCCACGTCCTCGGCGAGGACGTGGCGCGCCGCGACCGCCGGCCCCAGCGCCGCGCGGAGGCGGCGCAGGAACCCCGCCCGGTCCCCGTAGCGCTCCTCCAGGGAGGCCCGCGGGTCGCCCGTGCGCTCCCGCTCCGCGCGCGTCCGCGGAAACGGCAGCGTGGACCCCATCATCGACATGAGGTCGCCGGGCGCCCCTTGATCGGGGTGCCGCAGGTTCCAGCCGGTGTAGGTCGCCAGCGGGGCCAGGAGGTCCGGGGGCCGGAGGCCCGCCGCCTCGTTGCCGTCGTCGTCCACCGCGGGCACGTGGGCGACGAACGGGGCGCCCACCTTGGGGGGCACCGCCGGCGCGCCGCGGCCGCCGTCGGCACCGAAGTCGAGCCGCGCGGGCCGCGGGACGCGGTCGGGGAAGCGCACGCCCGGCAGGCGCCGGAACACGCCGGCGGTGGCCTCGGCGGGGACGGCGGTGGCGTCGGCGAGCCGCGGGACGGTGCTCGGCGGCGGCTCCTCCCCCTCGCTGACCCAGCGGTCCAGGTTCACGAGGGCGGCGCGGAGCAGCGGGGCGTAGCTGACGACGTTGAACGGCGCGCGGCCGCGGCCGCCCGTGTTGGGGTCGGCGGGCGGGGGGGGCACCGCGCCCGGCGTGTGCTGGGTGCCGGCGAAGAGGTACACGCGCCCGAACGGCGGGGGCTCGACGTCCATGCGGCCCTCGACGTCGGTGTGGACGAGGGCGGCGTCGCCGCGCCAGTACTCGGCCGAGGAGTTGATGGTGAAGACCCGGGGCGCCGTCCCGCGCCGGAGCACCCGGCGCAGGAGCCCGTCGCGGTCGCCGGTGATGGGGTCCACCTGCTCGACGTCGGTGAACGGGAACAGGCTGCCCACGCTCTCCACCGCGTTCAGCGAGGGCTGGCCGAAGCGCACGTTGAACTCGCCCCGGCGCGCTCCCGCGACGTGGGGGATCACGGCGTCGAAGGCGAGCCGCCCGTCCTCGGTCTCGTCCAGGCCCAGGTAGAGGAGGTGGCGCAGGAACCGTCCGCTCTGGGAGACGCCGAAGACGTAGGCGCGGTCGAGGAGGCCCGCGCAGGGGTTGCCCGCGGCGGCCGAGCCCCAGCGGAGGAACGCCGCCGTGTCCCGCACGGCCAGGAAGCCGAGCCCGACCAGGGGCGGGTCCTGGGACCGGTAGTGGCAGTCGTAGATGCGGCCCGGCGCGAAGCCGCCCTCCAGGTGGACGTGGCGCGGGTCGGGCACCAGGCGGTCCCCGTCGCGGCGGGCGAAGCGCCAGCGGGCCCGGGGCACCGTCGCCGGCGGAGCGCCGGCGTGCTCGCGCACGGTCAGCTCGGCCTCGGGGTCGTCGAGGTCGGCCGCCGGGTGCGGCACGTGGTAGCGGTCGGCCAGCGGCAGCACCTCCGCGGGGAGATTGGGCCGCCACTCGCACCGGAGCCGCCCGGTGACGCCCGCCGCCCGCGGCACGTCCATGGCCATGAGCCCGTCCTGGCGCGGGACGTCGGGCTGCCAGCCGATCCAGGCCACCGTGTAGCCGTGGCGCATCAGGAAGCCGTTGCCGAAGTGCTCGGGCACGCTCGGGTCGGGCGTCCACGGCGTGCCGTTGAACATGCCGAGCGCGATCTTCCGCCCGCGGTTGGGCACGTCCAGGAGCAGGCGCCGGTTGGCCCGCCGCCCGTCCAGCGGGCGCAGCACGTAGGCGTCGGCCGAGAACGCGACGCGCCCCCCGCCGTCCCGCGGCGCGCGGTCGAGGTCGGTGATCTCGCGGTGGAGCGGGTGGGCGGGGTCGACGGAGAAGCGGAGCACGCCGCGCACCTTCTCGTAGCCCCCGGCCGGCCCGAAGGGCCGCCCGTCCAGCACGGGCGCGCGCGCCTCCACGTCGAACCGCGTCGCGCCCGCCGCCTGGCCCATCACCGGGCCTCCGGGCCCAGCCGGACCAGCATCTTGCCCGTGTTGTCCCCGGAGAACAGGCCGACGAAGGCCTCCACCGCTCGCTCGATGCCCTCCACCACCGTCTCCTGGTAGGTGATGCGCCCCGCCTTGAGCAGCGGCCCCACCTCGCCGACGAACTCGGGGTAGCGGCTCATGTGGTCCGAGATGATGAACCCCTGCATGAGGCCGCGGTTGCCGATGAGGGAGAAGAGGTAGCGGGGGCCGGGCTCGGGCACCTCCAGGTTGTACTGGGAGATCATCCCGCACAGCGGGATCCGGGCGTTGACGTTGATGAGCCGGAGCACGGCGTCCAGCATCGGGCCGCCCACGTTCTCGAAGTAGACGTCGATGCCGGCCGGGCACGCCGGGCGGAGCGCCTCGTAGAGGTCACCGGCGCGCCGGTAGTCGATGGCCACGTCCACCCCGCACGCCTGGCGGAGCCACCGGCACTTGTCCTCGCTGCCGGCCGTCCCCACCACGCGGCAGCCCCAGGCCTTGCCGAGCTGGGCGACCAGCGAGCCGGTGGCGCCCGCCGCCCCCGAGACCACCAGGGTCTCCCCCGGCTTCGGCCGCCCGATCTCCTTGAGCCCGTACCAGCCGGTGAAGCCCGGGACGCCGAGGACGCCGAGGTAGGCCGACGGGGGGGCCAGGTCGGGGTCGATGGGGTTGAGCCCCTCCGGCCCCGCGACGAAGTACTCCCGCCAGCCGAGCATGCTGGCCACCCACGCCCCCTCCGCGAGCGCCGGGGCCCGCGACCTCACCACCTGGCCCACCGCGCGGCCGTCGGCGGGCTGCCCCACCTGCCAGGGCTTGGCGTAGGACTTCCGGTCGTTCATGCGCCCGCGCATGTAGGGGTCCACGGACATGAAGACGTTCTGCACCAGCACCTGCCCCGGGCTGGGCTCGGGGACGGGCGTCTCCTCCAGCCGGAAGTCCGAGGGCTTGGGCATCCCCGCCGGCCGGGCGGCCAGCACCACCTGTCGGTTCCTCGCCATCGATCACACCACCGCCGACATGCCGCCGTCGAAGTTGACGGAGGTGCCGGTGATGTAGCCGGCCCGCTCCGAGACCAGGAACGCCACCAGGTCGGCGAACTCGTTGGCCTCGCCGATCCGCCCCAGCGGCACCCGCCTGGCCACCTCCTTCCAGTGCGCCTCGAGGTCCCCCGTGGCCCGCCGGGCGAGCTGGGCGCTCTTGGCGAGCCCGAGACAGACGGTGTTCACGCGGATCCGGTCCGCCGCGTACTCCCCGGCCAGCGACTTGGTCAGGTTGATGCCGGCGGCGCGGGTCACGCTGGTGGGGAGCGAGCGCGGGGCCGGGGCCTTGCCCCCGACCGTGGTCACGTTGACGATGCTGCCGCCGCCCCGCTGCTTCATCAGGGGGATCACGAGCCGGCAGAAGCGCACGGCGGCCATGAGCTTCAGGTCCCAGTCCGTCTGCCACGCCCGGTCGTCCACCTGGCCGAAGCCGGCGGCGGCCGAGGTGCCGGCGTTGTTCACGAGGATGTCGACGCCACCCCACTCGGCCACGACCGCGGCCACGAAGCCCTCGACGTCCTCGGCGCGGGTGACGTCGGCGGGCCGGGCGAGCAGCGCGCCGCCCGCGGCCCGGCGCAGCTCATCGGCCGCGCGCTCCAGCACGTCCTTGCGCCGGGCGCAGACGGCCACCTTCGCGCCCTCCCGGAGGAGCCGCTCGGCCGTGGCGCGGCCCAGCCCCTCGCTGCCACCGGTGACGATGGCGACCTTGCCCGACAACCCGAGCTCCAGCATGATCCGTCCTTTCCGCCGCATCCGACCGGCGCGGCCTCGTCTCGGCGCCCCATCATGACCTCAGCCGGTCCGCCTGTCCAGGCCCCCGCGGCGGGCGCGGCGCGCGCTGCGGCTCCGGCGGATCCTGTCGGCGAGGTAGGCGGAGAAGTACCCGCGGTAGCGGCGCTGGAGCTCGGGGCGACGCCAGTCGCGGCCCGAGAGGACGCGACGGCAGCGGGGCCGCCCGCACCGGCAGCGCGTCCGGCCCGCCCCGTCCTCCTCCATCGCCCAGTCGTAGGTCAGCTCCTCGCCGGCGGCGACGTCGCGCATGGCCACGAAGGTGATCTCGCCCCGGATGCCCACGTTGGGCTCGCACGAGTGGTTGAGGAAGAGCTTGTTGGCCCGGACCTGCCGCCGGGAGGTGGCGCCGATGTAGGTCCCGTCCCCGATCTGGATGTAGGACCACGCGACGCGGCTCCGCACCCGCGCGAGGGCGGCGCGGTCGAGCACGCTGCCGCCCTTGATGGCCACGACGGCGCCGCGACGGATCGGCCGGACGGCGAAGAGCCCGCGGCCGTGGATGGGGCTCGGGCGGACGGCCGTCCCGGGGGCCCGATAGGAGCCGGCCACGACCGGGTCGCGCCTCATGACACGCGGGGCGGCGGCAGGCGGCAGAGCGCGGCCACGCCGCCCAGGAGCACCGTCGCCTCGTAGAGCAGCAGGAGCGGAACGGCGGCGAGGCGGCTGGCTCCCGCTCGCCGCCGGTGCTCCTCGACCTGGAGCAGGTCGCGGCCGGCCTTGGCCAGCACCACGAGCGGCCAGCCGAGCCCCGCCCACCGCACGAGCCGGCTGCCCGGCAGCTCGCCGTCGAGCTGGCGGGCCCGGACCATGTAGTAGCCGACGGCCCAGCCCCGGGCGAAGAACCAGCCGATGGTGACGGGGGAGGCGCCGGGAAAGCTGTGCACCATGCCGAGGTCGTCGGCCAGCCGCACGCGGTAGCCGGCGCGGCGGAGCCGCCGCAGCAAGAGGCTGTCCACCACCGTGCTGAACCAGGCCGGCTCGAAGGCGAAGCGGCGCAGCACCGCCGTGCGGAACAGGCAGTTGTCGGTGACGAGGCGAGCGGCCTCCCCGTCCCCCACGCGCCGGATGCCGTAGAAGAGCGCCGTCAGCTCGCGGGCGAAGAGGCCGGGGGCGAGGTGCGTGATCCCCTGCACGCCGGCCACGTCGGGCGGGCTCTCGGCCAGGGCGGCGACCCCGCGCGCGAGCCACCCGGCCGGGGGCGCGCAGTCGGCGTCCACGAAGGCGACCAGCTCGCCCCGCGCCACCCGGACCCCGAGGTTCTTCTGCTCGAACTTGGACGCCCCCGGCGCGGCCACCACCACCGCGCCCGCGAAGGCGGCCCGGACGAGGTCGCCCACCGCCCGCGCCTTGCCCCCGTCCACCACCACCAGCTCGAGGCGCTCCCGCGGGTAGTCCTGCCGCGAGAGCGCGGCCAGGCAGTCGGCGAGCGTGATGGTGTCGAAGGGGTGGACGCTGTCGGTCTCGAGGACGACGGAGACGGTGGGGAGCCCGCTCGGGTCCGGCGTCATGGGCGTCGCCGCGATGCTAGCACGGGCCCCGCGGTATGCTCGACCCGCCATGGGCGCCACCTCGTGGACCCGGGTCCGCCTGCGGCTCCTGGCCGCGATCGCGCTCGCCGTGTGCGCCGTCACCCCGGTCTTCAACGTGCTGACCAGCCAGGCCACGCTCCGCGGGGCGCTCCAGGGCGTGCTCGACGGCGGCCTCATCACCCTCCTGGTCGGCGGCTACCTCCTGTTCGTGCGCGACGGCTGGCTCCGCGCCGCCTTCCGGCGGCTGAGCTTCGCCGCCGGCTTCCTCGTGAGCGGCGCCATCGTGCTCGGCCTGTTCCTCGTGGCGCGCGCCGCCGGCCAGGTCATCGCGAGCGGCGAGCCGAGGCGCTTCCTGACGAGCTTCGGCGACGCCCACCTCGTGTACGCGCTGCCCTTCTTCGTGGTGCTCGCGATCACGATCCAGTTCCTCGTGCAGATGAACCGGATGATCGGCGCCAACGTCCTCCGCTACTACGTCGCCGGCGCCTACCACCGGCCTCGCGAGGAGGAGCGCCTGTTCCTGTTCCTCGACCTCGCGGGCTCCACGGTCCTGGCCGAGCGCCTCGGCAACGCCCGCTACTTCGAGCTGCTCCGCCGCGTGGTCGACGACCTCACCGAGCCGATCCTCGACGCCGAGGGGGAGATCTACCAGGGAGCTGGGCGACCTCCGGCAGCAGATCGTCTTCGTGGGCGACATCCTCAACACGGCGGCACGCCTCCAGGAGTACGCCAAGCGCGCCGACCTCGACTTCGTGGCCTCGGGCGACTGCCTCGAGCGGCTCGCGCTCCCGCCCGAGGTCACGGCCGCGCCCTGCGGCGCGCTCCTGCTCCGGGGCAAGGAGGCGCCGGTGGCCGCCTACGCGCTCGCCCGCTCCGCCAGCTCCACCACGAGGCCGTCGTAGGCGCACTCCTCGGGCACCTCCCCGGCGTGGGCCAGCATCTCCGCGCTCATGTGGGTGAGGATGACCCGCCGGGCGCCGAAGGCGTGGCGGTGGGCGGCGATGGCCGGGTAGTTGAGGTGCCACCGCACGGGCTTGGCGTAGTAGTAGCACTCGGCGATCAGGAGGTCGGCGCCGCGCGCGACCCGGGCCACCTCGTCGGTCCACTCGGTGTCGCCGGTGTAGGCCACCACCTGGCCGCCCACCTCGACCCGGAGGGCGGAGGGGTTGGTCTCCGCGGTGTGGCGGGCCGGCTCGGGCGTCACCACCAGGTCCAGCACCGCGTGGGGGCGGCCGGGCGCCATCTCGACCCACGTGAGCGGGAAGGCGGGCGTCATGACGTGGGAGCCGGGGAAGAGGGCCTCGCGGACCGCCGCCATCCGGCGCTCGAGATCGGGCGGGCCGGCGATGGTGAGCGGGCGCGTGCGCCTGGCCGAGAGCATGGCGTCGAGCAGCAGGAACGGCACGCCCGCGCAGTGGTCGCCGTGCAGGTGGGTCAGCAGGATGGCGTCGATGGAGTTGTGGGCGATCCCCTGCTGGGCGAGCGCGATCAACGACGACGCGCCGAAGTCGATGGCGAAGCGGCTGGCCGGCCCATCCACCAGGATGCAGGTCTGGAAGCGCCCGCCGCTCCCGAAGGAGTCCCCCGACCCCACGAACCGCACCGTCACCGCCATACGGCGGCCGATGGTACCGCCGCTCCCCGCCCGGCGCCAGGGGCCATCGCCCGAGCCCCGCCGAGGCCCTACAATGCCGGAGGAGGTCCACCATGCCCACGCGCTGCGCCTGGGTCGGCGACGACCCGCTCTCCCTCCGCTACCACGACCAGGAGTGGGGCGTGCCCGTCCACGACGACCGCCGCCTGTTCGAGTTCCTCCTCCTCGAGGGCGCCCAGGCGGGGCTGTCGTGGATCACCATCCTGAGAAAGCGCGAGGGCTACCGGCGCGCCTTCGCCGGCTTCGACCCCCGGCGGGTCGCGCGCTTCGACGCCCGGCGGGTGGCGGCGCTCTTGCGGGACCCCGGCATCGTCCGGAACCGCCTCAAGATCGAGGGCGCCGTCAAGAGCGCCCGCGCCTTCCTCGCCGTCCAGGCCGAGCACGGGTCCTTCGACCGCTTCGTGTGGGGCGTCGTGGGCGGCCGGCCCCTCGTCAACGCGCGGCGGAGCCTCCGGGAGGTCCCGGCGCGCACGCCGGAGTCCGACGCCCTCAGCCGGGAGCTCAGGCGCCGCGGCTTCACGTTCGTGGGCTCCACCATCTGCTACGCCTTCATGCAGGCGGTCGGCCTGGTCAACGACCACACGGTGGACTGCTTCCGGTATAGGATGAGGCGTCCCCACCGGAGGAGCGCATGAGCGCCACCGAGCCGCCGCCGCCGGGGCCCCGCTTCGGCATCGGCGCCGTGATCCGCCACGAGCAGTTCGGCCTCGGGCGCGTGGTCGCCTACGAGCCCGGGCAGTACGTCATCGTGTTCCGCGGCGGCGACGCGCGGCGCGTGGCCTTCGGCTACGACGGGGTCCGGCTGGAGGAGCGGCGCGGCGACCCGGAGGCGGACCGGGTCCGCCAGGCCGTGCGCGAGGCGCTGGGCGACCACGGGTGGATCGACGTGGAGCTGGAGCTGGCGCCGCGCTGGGTGGGCGGCACCCTGCGCCTCGAGCCGGGCAAGGCCGACACGCAGCCGAAGGAGGTGCCGCTCGAGGCCTTCTTCAAGAAGATCGTGGCCGTCCGGGACCGGCTGCGCGTCCTCGAACAGAAGATCAACGCCCACCCCGGGCTCGCCGCCGAGGAGAAGCTGGAGCTCCAGGGGTACATCACCCGCTGCTACGGGAGCCTCACCACCTTCAACGTGCTCTTCGCCGCGGACGCGAGCCGCGTCCAGGGCGCCACCGAGCGCGACTAGGAGGGCCGGCCATGGCGCGTTACCGCTCGCACCGCACCACGCAGGGCCGCACCCAGGCCGCCGCCCGCGCCCTCTGGCGCGCCACCGGCACCGCCGAGGCCGACCTCGCCAAGCCCATCGTCGCCATCGCCAACTCCTACACCCAGTTCGTGCCCGGCCACGTCCACCTGAAGCCGCTCGGCGAGCTGGTGGCGGAGGAGGTGCGGGCGGCGGGCGCGGTGGCCAAGGAGTTCCACACGATCGCGGTGGACGACGGCATCGCCATGGGCCACGAGGGCATGCTCTACAGCCTGCCCTCGCGCGAGCTCATCGCCGACGCCGTCGAGTACATGGTCAACGCCCACTGTGCCGACGCGCTGGTCTGCATCTCGAACTGCGACAAGATCACCCCCGGCATGCTCATGGCCGCGCTGCGGCTCAACCTGCCCAC
>Ga0187892_10009479_pt1 | contig 12809 bp, 11 predicted proteins | sample MA1701073metaG_FD_139345 | JGI IMG/M metagenome (GOLD analysis project Ga0187892, IMG submission 139345) | Bio-ooze microbial communities from a basaltic lava cave in the Kipuka Kanohina Cave System on the Island of Hawaii, USA - MA170107-3 metaG ...
CACTATACGTATATTCAAACCGCCCCTCAAACAAGTTTCGCCATCCGGCGAAACAGGTCCGAGCAGGCAAACCCGAACCATTCTAATTCAGCATCTTACCCGATGCCTGGGAAGCCTGCCCGGGCCCGTTACCTTTTCATACCATTTACGATCAGCTTTCGAGAATGACGGAAGCCCGAACGGGTGCCGAAGCCCGCGACACCACGGACAGTGCCTATAACATTCCGTACCGGACGAGCTATCAGTATGATGCTTTTGGTCATCAGAGCTATATGTCTTATAGGCATTTTGCACAAGGGCCGGTGAATACGACAACGACGTATCAGAACAACCGCATTTCGGGGAAGGGCTATGACGCGGACGGCCGGATGGTAGAAGACGCAGCCATTTCGAAATCTTATGGTTTTGATGCTGCGGGACGGCTTGGCGGCACCGATTACCAATATTGCGATACGCAGGACTGCCGATATCAACAGGAAACGCTTGCATATTCGGGCGACGGTTTTCTTGATAAGGTTGAAACGTCGAGCCGGGTTAATGATGACCCGCCGGATGAGGAAACGACTTATCGAGTCCGCTCTAGCGTAATGGGCGGAGCGGCGGTTTATGAAAACGGGAAAGTATTTGTGATAGCCGCCGGAATGCAGATTGCGACGCATTATTACGGAATCAGCGATCTAAAATGGAACCACAAGGATCTGAACGAGAAGGGCTACCGCTCAACCGATGCGAATGGGGCGATTTCGGGTTCGGGCACAAGCGGGGTTGACTGGGACATGATCGAGACGGACGCCGATGGAAAGAACGTCGGATTTAGCGATCCGGGGCTTGGCTTTCCGCCTCCCGGCGGCGATCTTTTCAACTCGGAAACATCGTTTAGTTCGGTTCGGGGCGGCGAGTTTACAAACTACACGCTGGACGGGCTGAGCATACCGTTCGACACTTTCCTGATGGAGACGGGCAGACTTGGCCGCTCGCTCAATGTGGCCTGCAGCCAATTGGGTGAAGTTTACATAAACCCGTATGCACCGTGGGATTCGAGGCGATTGACGATAAACCAAAACTGCGAAGACCGCATAACCCTCGCCCGCCACGGCATATTCATAAACCAAGTCCCCGGTTCCGAACGAATACCAGACACCGTTGACTACACCCTCGCCGACGCGAGCCAGGCGGGGCCTCCACCGCCACCGGGACCTTGCGATGTTGAATATCCTCTCATTCCTTTCAGGGGCCGAGAATGGGCTGGGCTTGTCCGAAAAGCCGGAACAGCAAGTGAGCATCAGTTCGGAACCGCAAAAACGGCACATTTCATACAGGAACTTGGAGACGAGTGGGCCAATTCGAACACTACGCCTATTCGAGCTGGTGTATATCTCTAAAGTATGGCGTAGACACGCCGGATCACGGCGAACATGAAAAGGGTTATCAATTTGACATCGGTTTATTCATAACCGGCGGACAAAATAAACAAGGAATTAATTATCGCAGTTCTGAATATGATTTTGCTACGACAGAAAAGCTAGTAAAGATGCTTCAATCAAACCCGAATGTGACAAGAATTATCTTCAACGATCCCAAAATCACCGGTTCAAAAATCGCCAGAGATAAGCCTGGCGGCACAACGCACGATAACCATTTGCACGTGGAGTGGGACGATGGTTGTCAATAAACAAAAAATTAATATGGGATGGTTAAGATGAATTATAAAATTTCCAAAAGATTTGCTCTGTTTTGTATGTTCACAGCTCTCACAGTTGCCTCGTGTTCATACGGCGAGCGTTTACAAAAAGGCCAAGCCGCAACTCCTGACGAAGCTTTTATCAGACCGGTTCAGCGTGCGGAGTTTCCTATCCTTATAAAAAGTTCAGTCGTGTATTGCTGGTGGTGGCCGGAGTCGATAGTGCTTGACCCCAAGTTCAATGCTGACTATCCTCCACCTAAAACCAAATATGTAGAGTTAACAGAATGGCGTTATGACGGTGAACGACTTACGACAGCTCCACATACGATAGATCTCGTCGCAACCGCACTGAACCCAACAAATACGACATTCAAAGGCAGAGTGAAATTCAGATTATATTCGAGATTCGAAGAACTCATATACATTTCGGATTCGCAGACGTCTCCATCAGATATCAAGAAATGCGAAGATTGCCCGTGGATAGACGAGTTAGTCTTACTTGATAAAGACCTGGTTATCGAATCTGGTAAAGAATCAATAATTGAGTTCAAAGAATACGATTTAACTCAGTTGTTAAATAAAAAAAAGGGCAATAAGGCACTGTGCGCGTTTAGTTTTGTCGTTGAAATTGCGAACTCTTCGGAGAACGTTTTACAAAAAGAAAGAATTATACCAGTTGCTCTGGGGGATTAATCGGCTGTCGCGAAACTGATGAAGTTAGACTTGAAGTCTAGCTCATGTATAGAATATTCCTTTTGGTAATTGTGTTCAGCTAAAACCTTGGTTCACCGACGCTAGATTTAAAAGCGAAGGATCAAGCCCGCGATTCCGGTGAATTAATTTAATCCTGCTAAACAGCGTGAATTAAGAACTCCGGCGTGACGATGGTTGGGGCGAAGAAGCCGGCGAGGTTGTTGAAGTGTCTAAGCCGGACCTGACGGCGGGCGTTGGCGAGGTGGCCGAAATTCCAGGTGACGAGATAGTCGATGCGGTGGAACGAGGCGACGGCGTAGTGGATGGCGTCGGCGATGAATTTGCGGTGAAAGAGGCCGCGGTCGATGTAGGCTTCGGCGAGGATGGCGGCTTCGTCGGTGAGGTCGAGCTGGTCGAGGGAGCCGAGCAGATTGAGATAACCGGTGCGATGCGGCTCGCGCATGCGCTCGAGTTCGCGCCGCACCAGTATCGAGCTAAAGGCCGCGTATTCGCACATTTCGTGTTCCCACCAGCGGATCGTGAGGTCGCGGCGAAACGGTTCGTCGTTGTCGAGATAGGCGCCGAGGACGGAGGTTTCGATGTAGAGGCTGAGCTTCATTTCGATGTCGTGAGTGCCCTTACTTTGTGCGGGCTTCTGCAATAGGCGCCGAGGACGGAGGTTTCGATGTAGAGGCTGAGATTCATCGCGTGCTGTCAATCATTGTCGGGTTTGAGCGGGACGAAGATGACCTTTGAATTTTTGAAGTCGAAGGTGAGCCGATAATTTTTGAGAAAATTGCCGCCGAGTATTCCCGCCTGTTCGAATCCTGATGCTTCGTTTATCAGCCCGAGATCTAGCGCGACGGCCATCACGTCTTTTCGCGTGTGATTGCCAAAGCTGACTTTCGGCAGTTTATAAGTCTGCTTGTCGTCGGTAATGCCTGCCGAGCCGATCACGGTTAGCTTTTCGCCTGCGGCAAACTGGCTGATGCGGTCGTCCTTGGCAACCTCGTCCGAGATCACCGAGATGCTCGCACCGGTATCGACAATAAAATTCAGCGGCGTCGCGATGCCTTCGAGTTGAACCTCGCCGCTAAGAAAGCCGCTCGACGTGAGCCGCAGCGGCAGCGAGAGCTCACGGCTCTCGGTAAATTGGCGAACGTCCGTTTCGCGTTTTGTCAGCGACATCGTCGAGTTGCCGTAATCGATGGTCGTCAGAAACTTCGAAATAAGGGCGAGACCGATGTAACCGTCGATCTCGTAACCGGCGTGATAAAAATCGCGCATATAAACCGGCACATTTCTCATCATCACGCTGCCGAGAGTTACCTCGCGCAACATGCCGTAAACGATCTCGAATTTGCCGTCGCCGCCGAGACCACGAGCGTAACCACCTTTTGTTATCGGCTTTATCTTTAATCGTTTTGCGGTTTTATTCGAGACGACTGAAATGCCCGAACCCGTGTCGAGCACAAATCGCAACACTTCAGATCGGCCGTTTACTTTCAACTTTATCACCGGACGATTACCGACGAGCTCGAACGGAATGATCGAACGATCGGCTCCCGACAGACTGTAGAGCGTGGAGCTCTGACCAAGATAACCTAGAAACTCGATCAGCCCTTTGATACGCGCCCGACGATCTGCATCGGTGCTTTCGGAGATCTGCAAAAATCTCTTGTAGGCGTCGGCAGCGGCCTTGTATCTCTCGGAGCGTGCAGAGATCTGGGCTATCGCAAACACATAATCCGGCTCATTCGGAGCACGATAAGCGGCTTCGCTCAGGTTGTCGAGACTTTCGGTTAGACGATTTTCGTAAAAATCGACCATGCCATAGCCGGCCCAGGCGAGATGCTCTTTTTTGTTGTTTGTGATCGCGGTATAGAAAAGTTTTTTCGCGTCCTCAAATCTTCCGGCGGCGATGAGCGTCGTACCGAGAACGGCGTAGGCACGTGTATTTTTGGGCTCGGTCTGCGCGATGGGCAGCAGCAGATCGTATGCTTCGATCAGACGGCGTTGTTTTGTCAGGACAAAGCCGAGCTCGACCTTCGCATCGGAGCGCGTCGCATCGAGTGCGACCGCCTTTCGCAAAAGCTCTTCGGCCTTCACGAGTTCAGCACGCCTGACGAGCTTAGCGGCTTTTTTTATCAGTTCTCTTACGTCGTTGGGAGTGGTCGCGGCGGTCGCCGTTGCGTTTGTCGTCAGGTGAAGAAAGGACAGGATGAAAGTTATAAGTATAGTGCGCAAGAAAACGCTATGATCAAACGAGTTAGCACCTGAACGTGTGTAATACATCTGGCAATCCCGCCGCGACCGCGCTCGTCGGTCGGAGCTACTTTAAAATGACACCGGTCTTCATCGACCAGAGCACAAGGTCGAGCTCGTCAAAATCGACGCCGGACATCTCGGTTAGTTTTTTCAACTTTTCTTCGACCGTTAGATACTTGGCTCGCGTGTTTGGTGGCTTTGGGTCGTCGATTATTTTTAGCTCGGCGAGGCAATTGAGCACGTGTTTGTCGAGGATCGCGTAACCGCGAAAACCGATGTTGCGCAAATAATGACTCGCTTCTTTATAACCTAAGCCTTTAATTCCCTTCTCTTTTACCAGCCAATCTCGACGCTCGAGCCGGCAATCGAAACTGTCGAGCTTGCCGCGAAGTTTCAGATCGCAGTGCCCTCGCAAAAACTCACGAGAAGCGACAATGTATCTCGCACGCGCATTCGGATAGCGATGAACGCCGCTGAGCGCGTTCGCAAGCTGCGTCTGATCGCCGGTTAACAGAATCGGTTTCACGGCTTCGAGCGCGTTCAATCCCATCCGCGCCGAGCAGCCGCCCGTAAAAAAACAATAGACCATCTCGGCCCACAGATGCTCGTCACTGCCACGCGTGCCGATCTCTCGAAACTCGCCCAGCCGTTCCCTTATCTCCGAGCGACGCTTACGATGCGTGCGACGTATGTTCTCGATAGTTATTGGTTCGCGAAATTTTTTCACCGACTTGATTCAATTCTGAACCTGTGGAAGATGAGTGTCAATGAGTTTTCATCTATTGAGCGATGTGGACGGGACTGGCTTCGAGGCGTTGACGGCGGCGAGCGGAACGCCACGTCTTAATGCCTTCGAATGTGAGGCTGAGAATCGGGCGGCGGTTGTCGAAGAGCAATTTTATCCACGCCCATTTGCTCATTTGCGGAAAATAAATTCCGCGAAAGAAAAGTCGTGCGACGAGATGGCCGATTCGTGTATCGATCGGAGCATTATGGATCGACTGGATCGCATCCCAATTTCGTTCGGGGCTGTATGAGCGTGACCACGCGTCGAAGGTTTCTTTCTTCGCGTCCTCGATCGACATCTTGAGTGGGTTGTGGGCCATCACGAACGGCGCAAAGTCGAGCCAATGCTTTGGACGATCAAGGCGGCCGGCTTTTTCTAGCCGCGTGTAGAGCGGCGTCGCCGGAAATGGCGTCAGTTGACCAAAAACCGGCAAGCCCGGCGCCCAACTCTCGATCGCTTCAACCGTGCGATTTGCAACGCCGACCGTGTCATTGTCCATTCCAACGATGAACGAAGTGATCGCGTAGATATTTCTACGCGCCAAGCCGTCGAGAACGCCTTTGTAATCAGCCGGCTTTGAGAATGTCTTATTGACGTCGGCCATATTCGCGGGGTCGATCGATTCCATCCCGATAAAGATCCAGCGAGCACCGGCGTCGGCGATCAGATCGACAAGCTCTTCGTCGCCAAGAAGATTGGCGCTGATCTGCGCGACCCACGGCAGCTGCGCACCGGCGGCGATGATGTCGCGAAGCAGCGACTTCAAACGTTTTTTGTTGATCGCAAGATTGTCGTCGATAAAGAAAACCGCGATCTGGCCTTTCTCACGCTTAGCACGCGCCTTTAGTCTCAGCAGCTCTTCGACGACGCTCTCGTTTGTGCGAAAGCGGATCGAATCGCCGAAGAAACCTGTAACGGTGCAAAATTCGCAGCCATACGGACAGCCGCGTCCGGTCTCGATCGGCACGACGAAGAACTTGCCCCAACCTTCGCCAAATCGCGACATCATTCCGCGCAAGAATTTTGGCACGAGCGAAAACTGTTCGAGATCGAGCGTCTCCCACGGAATGTGCGGATAGGGCTGAAGGCTCGGCTTAAAGTCGTTGCCTTTTTCGTCGAGCTTCGGCTGATACGTGTCTTTAAGCGTGCCGTTCGCCGCGTCTTCGACAATGTCGGCCCAATAGTCGTCGGCCTCGCCGAGTGCGACCGCGTCGGCGTGACGCGGTCCGCCGTCGCGGCCAAGCGCTTCGTCGGGACATTCGGTAACGTGCGGCCCGCCCATCACGACTTTGAAACCTGCCTCGCGCAAACTGTCGGCGACGAGATACGCACGCGCGACCATTCGCGTCATCGCGCCGATGCCCACAAGCCCTATATTCTCGTCCTTACAAAATTGCACAAGCTCAGGCCGCGTCATCGCCTTCGCATTGCCGTCGATGAGGATGACTTCGTGCTCTTTTGGCGTGAGCGACTGAAGCAGGAACATCCACAGATGCGGCATAAAGTTCCGCGTGATGCCGTTGTCGGGGTTGTAAAGAAGAATCTTCATTCTTAAAAATAACGCGTAAACCGAGTAGTTTGTCGATTTTTTTAACGTGCCTTGAGAAGCGTGAACACTATCTTCTCACTCTTTGGCGATTTTGGCTATCTTAAAACGGCTTTTCGGATGATCGGCAAAAATAGAGCGTCGGGCAGCAGACGACGCGCAATAAGGATCGCACGCGAATTCACGGGGTAACGCATCTTCCACGAGCCGTCGTTTACGGAATCGTAGATCACCTGCGCGACGACAGAGCCGTCAGGGCCGTTTTCGCCTGCTCTTTGCAAATTCGGCATCGCTCGCGCGACAAAATTGTCGTAAGCCGTCAGCCCGTCCTTTTTCGAAATGCTCATCGAACGCTCATAAAAGTCAGTCTTTATCGGCCCCGGCTCGATGATTTTAATTTTGATATTGAAATCTTTAACTTCGTATTGCAGCGCTTCGCTAAAGCCCTCGAGCGCCCATTTCGACGCGTGATAAATGCTGTAAAGCGGAAACGTGATGCGGCCACCCATCGACGCGACGTTGACGATCGTGCCACGCTTTTGTTCGCGAAAGTAAGGCAGAATTTCGCGGCAGACGTTCATCACGCCGTAAACGTTTGTGTTGATCTGACGCTCGATCTCTGATCGTGAAGTCGCTTCGAACGGGCCGACGACGGCAAAGCCCGCGTTGTTCACAACCGCGTCGATGCGGCCAAACTTGTCGAGCGTCGCCGCGATCGCAGATTTTATAGATTCGTTATCGGTGACGTCGAGACGAAAACATTCGACATCGACGATCTTGGTTAGCTCGGTCGCTCTCTCGGGGGAACGCATCGTCGCGGCGACCTTCCAATCTTTTGTCTGAAATAGTTTCGCAGTGTGCAACCCGATGCCGCTCGACGCACCGGTGATAAGGACGACTTTGTTCATGACAAATATTATAACCGCAGAGACGCGAAGACGCTGAGCTAGCGATTTAACCAAAAACAATATCCGTGTTTATCTGTGTCCGTCTGTGCTTAGTTTTCTCTGCGTCTCGGCGTCTCTGCGGTGAACAACCTTGTGATAACATTCACGTTATGAAATTCCTGCATATCGCCGATGTTCATCTCGGATGCACGCGATACAATCTTCCGACGAGCCCGCGTGATTTTTTCGAAGCGTGGAACGATGTGTTGCAGCGTTACGCGATCGAAGAGCGAGTCGATTTTGTAATAATGTGCGGCGATTTTTTTCACAAGCGCGCCGTCCCGCCCGAGACGATGAACTACGCCGTCGAAGGACTGACGATGATGCGCGACGCGCAGATTCCGGTCATCGCGATCGAGGGCAATCACGATCAGCATCACACCGACAGCGAGTACAGCTGGTTGCGTTCTCTCGCAAAGTGGGGACTTGTCACGCTGCTCGAACCGACAACCGAATCGGGCAAGATTACTTACACTGCTTGGGACGAAACCTCGAAAAAAGGCGGCTTTATCGACCTCGGCCCCGCGCGGATATTCGGCTCAGACTGGTACGGAGCGTCGGGCAACACGGAGATTCCCGAGCTGACAAAAGCCATAAAACAAAATCGTCGCGAAGGCGCATTTCACATTCTGATGCTGCACACCGATGTCGAGGGACATCAGGTTCATCCGATTCCCGCGCTCTCGATCACCGCGCTCAACGAACTAAAAACGGCGGTCGAATACGTCGGTCTCGGCCATACGCACAAACACTACGAGATCGACAACTGGGCGTTCAATCCCGGCTCGATCGAGGTGACGAACATCAGCGAGTTTCGCGAAACACGCGGCGCGTTTATCGTCGAGATCGATAGTGACAATCTTGTTCATGCGCGACACGTCGACGAATATCATCACCGTCCGTTTCAGCAACTCGTTTTTGCAGTGACGAATTACGACGATGCGAAAAATGTAACAAGCGATCTGCTCGATCAAGTTCGCCGCGAGGCGCGTGTCGCCGAATCTGACAAGCCGCAGCCGATCATCGAGATCGCGTTGCGCGGACAACTCGGCTTTCCAAACTCGGCGCTTGAGCTGCAGAAGATTCGCGACGAAGCCCGCAAAATTACAAACGCGCTTCACGTTCGTGTAAAAAATCACACGATTCCGGCCGACTATCTCGACACGACCGAAACGCAAGACGGCGACCGAGAAGCTCTCGAGCGAAACGTCATCGGCGATCTCGTCGCACGCGACAATCGTTTCAGAGCAAAACGCGCCGACATCACCGACGCCATCGTCGGTGCGAAACGAATGGCCCTCGGCGATGAACCGGCGGAGAAGATCGCCGAGTTCATCGCTCTAAAAAGTGAAAATGTGAAAAAGGTAAAAAGTGAAAAAGTCGGAGTTGCGTGACAACTAACTTTTTCCCTTTTTACCTTTTTCACTTTTACCCTTTACCTATGTCTGAAGCTCTACTAAAAGTCGCCGGCCTCAAACACCTGCCGCTATTCCCGTTGCCGCTCGTCGCTTTGCCGAACGAGTTTGTGCCGCTTCACATTTTTGAGGAACGTTACCGGCAGATGCTCAAAGATGTCGAACGCGAACGCAACATCTTTGGCATATCGTTCTTCGATCCCGAAACTTCGTTTATCGATAAACCTGCGACGGAAACCGTCGGCTGTGCTGTCGAGATCCGTCAGTCCGAAACGCTGCCCGACGGCCGCTCGAACGTTCTCACGCTCGGCATCGTGCGTTACCGTTTGATCGATTACGTCGATAGCGGTGAGCCGTATTTTGTCGGCGATGTCGAGTTTTTTGAAGATGCGAGCGAGGAGCGAAACGTCGTCGAACCGCTCGCAGACGAAGTGTTTGAATTATTTGAGCGAATGGCAAAAGCCGCGTTCAAGATCGGCGGCGGTCGCGGCAAACTGCCCGAAATTCAACGCTCCGATCCTGAAAGTTTGTCGTTCCTCATCACCGCCGCATTCAACTTCGACAACGAAAAAAAATACGCGCTTCTCGAAATGACCTCGACAAGCAAACGCTTGGGCGAACTAAAAACAATCCTCAACCAAACCGTCGGCCAGATGGAAGAAAGCGCAGAAATACAAACTGTTTCTCGCACAAACGGACATAGTAAGAAAAGGATAGATCTTTGAATTGAAAAGAAGAGACTTATTCCCTAACGGATCAGATTCGGCGTTCGTCACGGTCTGTCTGTGCAAATCTTGCCGAAGCTTGGCGCAAACGCAGATACGAGGCTGCATTCATCGCAAAACTAAACGATGCGGAAGGCGAGGCCGCGGAGACGCAGACCTGGGTCGAATTTGCGGTCGCCTGCGATTACTTTGAAAAAGAACGAGCTCGGGAACTTTATCGGACATACGATGAGGCAATCGGAAAGATCGTAACGATGATCGTCAAACCAGAACAGTGGGTTATGCCAACAGGAAGAAAAACGTCAAAGCGCCTCTGACGCTCCTCCTCACCTCTTCCCCTCTTCTCAATTTGAGAGTGAATTGCGAAAGAAATCTATCACCCGCTGATCGTAGCCTTCGCTCTGTTCCATCGAGGCGTTGATGATGTTGTAGCCGGACGGGCTGAGGTCGAATTTGCTGTCGATGCGGTTGTTTGGGGCGAAACATTTTGATAAACGCGTTGTCGAATCTTGCAGATTTTGTTCGTCGATTCCCGCAAGTAAAAGCACGTCGCGATCTTGTAATTTCTTTGCAGTTTCGCACGCCGGTTCGCGACGATAGCAGCCGTCGTAGTAGTAAACGTATGTGCCGAGATTGGCAAGATTTTTTGTCACAAAACTGGCAAACGGATATCGTCTGCCAACCGTTTCGCGAAGCACGTCATCCGAACCGTGCGGAACGGAATCGATGGCGACGGCTTTGATGTCCTGATTTTTTGCGGCTTCGGCGAGAGCGGTGAGCGAACCCATCTCGACGCCAAAGACGCCGATGTTTTTGCCGACAAGTGCGATCTGATTTTCGTTGCGAAGATTGCGCAAGAACGCGACCGCGGATGAAATGTCCTCGGCTTCGCAGCCGCCGAACGAAGCGTTTTGCACCGACGGATTTTCGCCGTGAGCTCGAAGGTCGGGCATCAGAACGGTGAAGTTTGTCGATTCGTTAAGTTTGACGCCGAGGTTGAGCATATACGAGCGGTCGGCTCCGTATTTGTGAAGCAAGATGACAGCCGGTGCGTTATCGACGCCGCGAAGCAGCCAGCCGCGCGCCGAACTGCCGTCGGGATTTGACCACGATTCGTCAGTCACCTGCGCGGCACGAGTGCTGAGCTGGCCGTACTTGCTCGGCGTGACGAGATACGTTGCTTGATTCGGTCGCGCAGCTGAATAAACGAGCCACACCGAGCCTGAGACGACCGCCGCGACGACTAGTAGAATGACGGGAAGCAATAGACGCGAAAAACTCTTAACGAGACGTGATGAATTAGCCATGACAAAAACTCTTTTGAATTGCAAAATGCCGGTGATCGGCTCTGATCTGATGATGAAGCGTGAGAGTAAAGGCTTTCGCCTCGGACACTGTAGATGTTACCATAGTCGCGGTTTGAATAGGAAGATTTTTTTACCGATGAAAAGTGTCGCTTTTTTTACGCTCGCCCTTATTTTACTGGCCTCTCAGAGCTTTTTTGCCCAATACCAAAAAGTTGTTTCAACAAATGAGAAGGCGCAAATCTTCCCGCTCGCCGAGCTTAAAGAAGGAATGCGCGGGACGGCAAAGTCGGTGTTTCGCGGCACAAAAAGCGAAGAGTTTAACGTTGAGATTCTCGGTGTATTGCCAAACTGGATCGGCCCGAAACAAGATATGATCGTCGGTCGTCTGAGCGGTGCGAACGCTGAGCGGACGTTCGTGTTTGCAGGAATGTCCGGCTCGCCTGTTTACATCGACGGCCGGCTGGTCGGCGCGATCTCTTACAGCTTTCCGTTTGCAAAAGAACCGATCTGCGGCATCACGCCGTTCGAGCAAATGGCGTCGGTCGTCGAGCAGGCACCGTCGATAAAACTCGCCTCAACTTCGCCGCGAACTTTTGCGTATTCGGATCTGCTTGCAAATTCGTGGCAGCCAACTTTGCTCACGAATTCCGGCGACCGTCTTGCGTCGGGCTTTGCGGCCGATTCGCGCCTTATGGCGGTCGCGGGACAGACGTTCAAACCGATCGCGACGCCGGTGACTTTTGCGGGCGTTTCGCAAAAAACGCTCGATGCTTTTTCGTCGTACTTTCTGAACGCGGGAATTCTGCCGGTCGCGGCCGCGGCAAGCAACGCGCCGGTCTCGGCGCTAAAACCATACAGCGAAAACACCTTGCTCGGCGGCGATTCGGTTGTCGTGCATCTTGCACGCGGCGACATCGATATAGCTGCCGCTGGAACAGTGACATTGCGCGACGGTGAGAAAATTTATGCGTTTGGTCATCCGTTTTTCAGCCTCGGTGCAACGAGTCTGCCGATGTCCGAATCGCATGTGGTCACTGTCGTGCCAAACGCAAACAACTCGTTCAAACTCGCCGTCGCGGACGCGCTCGTCGGCACGATGACGCAAGATCGCGCGACGGGAATTTACGGCAACCTCGGCAACAACCCACGAATGCTGCCGGTAAAAATTAAATTTACAAACAGCCGCGGTCGCGCCGAGGAGATGAATTTCGAATCTGCCTTCGACGAAATTCTGACGCCGCTGATCATCAACGTCGGCGTGACAAACGCCATCACCGCGCAGGAGCGAAACATCGGCGACACGACCATCGAGGTCAAAGGCGAGATCGCAATTCGCGGCGAACAACCGATCGTGATCAACCGCCGTTTTGCCGGAAATCAAGCCGTGAATTTCGCTTCGTCGTCTGCCGCCGTGCCGCTCGCCGCGTTGCTGAGATC
>Ga0187892_10009480_pt1 | contig 12806 bp, 10 predicted proteins | sample MA1701073metaG_FD_139345 | JGI IMG/M metagenome (GOLD analysis project Ga0187892, IMG submission 139345) | Bio-ooze microbial communities from a basaltic lava cave in the Kipuka Kanohina Cave System on the Island of Hawaii, USA - MA170107-3 metaG ...
CTCGTGGTGCGAAAGGAGAGACTCGAACTCTCAAGGGTTTCCCCACCGGAACCTAAATCCGGCGCGTCTGCCAATTCCGCCACTTTCGCATCTGGAACCGGCCCGAAAACACGGCACCCCCTGCCGCATTTACAGCCGATAAGTATAGCGTAAGGGATTCAGCCGGCCGGGGGCCGGCGCCGGCTTCGGGTCCAGGTAGTCCGCAGGAAGGCGATCGCGCTCGGCAGCACGAAGGCGGCGAGAACGGCAATGCTGGCCCCCGCCCGCGCGAATACGAAGCCCGAGTACGTCGCCAGGTAAAAGAAAACGATCGTGACACCGGCAGCGAGGATCGCCCCGATCTTGAGCGCGGCCAGTGCTGACTCGATTGGCGTCGGGTCGTCGTCCGGGCCTGGTCCGCCCGGCCACTGATACGTCGGCTCAGGAATGTCGCGACGGCTATCCGGCATGTGTTCTCTTAGACTCAAACGGAAATGGTGGGCCATGTAGGACTCGAACCTACAACCTACGGATTAAGAGTCCGGAGCTCTACCAATTGAGCTAATGGCCCGAATGCAAGTTGGGGCGAGCGACGGGATTCGAACCCGCGACGGCCGGAATCACAATCCGGGGCTCTACCAGCTGAGCTACGCCCGCCAACGTGGTCCGCGAAAATTATATAGGAAGGTCGTTCGGGACGCGCGAAATGGTGCGCCCGGAGGGACTCGAACCCCCGACCGGCGGATTAGAAATCCGCTGCTCTATCCAGCTGAGCTACGGGCGCACGGTGCCTTGCCGGGGCGCCCGAGTGTATTACAGGCGAGCCACCCGCGCAGCGTTCAAGCCGGCGGCCGCTTCGCACCGTCGCTCGCGCGTGCGCCTCCAGCCGCAGAGGACGCGACTGCGGCAGGCTTCGAGATCGCCTTCAACGCGCCGCCCGCCCGTTGCTCGGCCGCACGGCTCAGGTCGCCCAGCGAGACCACGCCGACCAGGCGCTTGTCGCGGTTCAGGACGGGCAGCCGCCGGACCTGGTTGTCACCCATGTTCTTCAGCACGTCGGAAACGGTTTCGTCCTCGTAGCAGTACAGGATGTGAGGTGACATGACGTGCCGCGCCGTCGCTGTTGCCGTATCTCCGTTTTCCGCGACGATCCGCAGCACGATGTCGCGATCGGTCACGATGCCGACAAGGCGGTCATTCTCTGCGACCGGCACTGAGCCGATGTCCTCGCTGCGCATGCGGCGGGCAATCTCAGGAATCGTGGTGTCCGGATCGACCCAGCTCACGCGCTCGGTCATGACTTTACCAACTTGCATGGCGACTCCTTGTCAGTTCGGCTTCGTCGCGGACATGTCGTCCTTGCCCGCCAGCTTGTAGGCATGGTTCAAGTGGTTCTGGACGGTGGGCAGGAGTTCCTGCGCCAGGGCCTTGGTGCCCGGGTCCTGTCCCGACGCAATCTCCGACTTCAGCAAGCTGACGGTCTCTTCGTGGGACTTGACCATTGCGGCGACGTATTCCGCGTCGAACCGCGCGCCTGCCTTGGCCTGCAGCGCCTTGTATGTGTCCGTTTGCTGCTTGCTGGGAGCGGTGGGCAGCGTCACATTCTTCGACTTTGCGACGGACTTGATCTTGTCCAGAGCCTGAGCGTGTTGCTCGGCCATCATCGCGCCGAGTTTCTTTACGTCGGAGCTCGTGCCCTTGTTTTCGGCGAGCTGGCCGGATTCAACCTCGGCCATGCTGCCCTGGGCCAGCTTGTCGAGAAATCCGTGGGTCGTCGCCGGGGCCTGGGCGAACGCGATCGCCGATGCGCCGGCGATCAGGATGCCTGCGAAAAATTTCATGCGGAAGCTCCTCTGCTCGGGTGGATGACACAAGTGGGCGCGAAGGCCCCTCATGACAGCATGCAGGCGCTTGGAACCAACGAACGTCGGAGAAGTGGCCCAGTGCGCGTCAGTCCAGACCGCCACCGACCTGAACGGTGGCCCGGAACAGAGCCGACCCCGGCAAGATTGGTCGGGGCAGAGGGATTTGAACCCCCGACCCTCTGCTCCCAAAGCAGATGCGCTACCAGACTGCGCCATGCCCCGACGCGCCGGCATCGTACGAAGGCACCCCTCGGCCGTCAATTTCTCGCCACCGCACCGCCGATTCGACTGCCCGCCAAGCCAAAACTGTTCTTTTTAAACCACAGTGGCAATTCGGTTATCGAAGGGTGTAGATTTCAGGCACCACAATCGCGTCGCGATTGTCGCATTTATGCAAACGAGGGGATCGATCGTGAAAACAGCTACGCCCTTGGCACGTGCCATCCGGATCGCGATCGGAGGGGCCGCCGGTCTCTCCGCGGCGCTGGTCTCCACCGCCGGTCTTTCGCAGGAAGCGCTGGACGAAGTCGTGATCACCGGCTCGCGCATCCGCCAGAACCCGCTCGAGGAGCGCCTGCCCGTGCTCTCGGTCACTTCCGACGATTACGAGGCGAGCGGCGCGACGTCGCTCGCCGACTTCGTGCAGAAGCTGCCGATTGCGGGCTCCGCGATCAACCGCACCAATAACTCCTCCGGCAACCTGGGCTATCCGCCGGACGGCGGCGGCATCGGCGCCGGTGCCGCGGAGATGGATCTGCGTTACCTCGCGTCCAAGCGCGTGCTCGTGCTGGTCGATGGCCGTCGCTGGGTCAAGGGCTCGTCGGGGTCCGGCGTTTCCGGCGCCGTCGACCTGAATTCGATTCCCGCCAATGCGGTGAAGTCGATCGAAATCCTGCAGGACGGCGCATCCGCCATTTACGGCTCCGATGCGATCGGCGGCGTGCTGAACATCATCACGGCCGACGACTACGACACGTTCAAGATCACCGGCTACACCGGCCAGTACGGCGACGGTGACGGCGAGACCGCCGAGTTCGACATGCGCATGGGCGGAGATGGCGAGCGCGGGCGGGCATTGCTCGACATCAGCTACACGAACCAGAAGGCCGTCAACACGGCGGATCGGTCGACCTCCGAGTTCCCGATTCCGGGCTTCCCGTTCGGCGTCAGCTCGGGATCGCCCGCGGGGCGCAACGTGTTCTGCAATCTCGACTGCGATCCTTTGTCGCCGACGAACGACACCGTCAGCATTACGGCAGATTTTTCGGGCCCGCCAGGAGCAGGTCCGGTTTACAACCCGAACGATCCCGACAATGACGACTTCCACCCGTTCGCGCTGGCGGATCGCTTCAACTACCAGCCGTTCAATCACCTGGTGACGCCGAACGAGCGGTTCAACCTGTTCACCAAGGGCGAGTACGACATCAGCGACAACGTCAGGTTCAGGGGGCTTGCGAGCTTTACCAACCGCAAGTCGCAGGGCCGCGCGGCGCCAGTGCCGTTGTTCTTCGGCGTCGATGGCGGCTCGACTCCGTACATGGTCAATTTCTTCATGCCGGCGAATCATCCGTTCAACCCGTTCGGCATCGATCTCGACGGCAGCGGCGCCACGACGGGCACGGCCAATGCCCCGTTCTTCACCAAGCGGCCGCTCGAGGCGGGACCGCGCATCTTCAACCAGGACGTGGACACCTGGTACCTGTCCGGCGGCTTCGAGGGCGATTTCGAGGTCGGCAGCCGCACGATGTATTGGGACATCACGGGCATCCGCTCGGAGAACGACGCGAAGCAGACCAAGCTCAACCAGTTCAATGCGCGCATGCTCAACGTGGGTCTCGGCGATCCGGCGGTGTGCGCCGCGACACCCGGCTGCGTCCCGGTCAACATCTTCGGTGAAGGCTCGTTGACCCCCGAGATGCTCGACTTCGTGACCTACACGGGCGTCGACACCAGCAGCCAGAAGCTGGTCGACGTCAGTGCGAACCTTTCGGGCGACCTGTTCGATCTGCCGGCCGGTGCGCTCGGGTTCGCGGTCGGCTACGAGCACCGCGAGGAGGATGGCAGCTTTATCCCGGATCCCGTGGTCGCGGCCGGCGAGACCGCGGACGTGCCGACCAATCCGACGGCGGGCGGCATCAGCGTCGACGAATTCTACGGCGAGGTCATCGTGCCGATCCTGAAGGACGTGACGGCCTTCGATTCGCTGTCGTTCAGCGCCGCGGCGCGGTTCTCGGATTCGGACCTGTTCGATAGCGAGACCGGGACCAAGTTCTCCGTCAACTGGGGCCCGACCGAGAACCTGATGCTGCGGGTGAGCTATGCCGAGGGGTTCCGCGCGCCAAACATCGGCGAGCTGTACAACCTCGGGTCGCGTTTTGACTCGTCGATCTCCGACCCGTGTAACACGGATCTCAACCCGGTTCCGCCGGCCAACTGCGCCGTGCTCGGCGTGCCCGCGAACTACGTGCAGCTGAACCCGCAGGTGTCGGTCGATACCGGCGGCAATCGCGACCTGCAGCCGGAAACGTCCGAGACGCTGACTGCCGGCTTCACGTGGCAGATCCCGTTGGGCGGCAGCTTCGAGCGCCTGCTGGTCGAGGCCAACTACTACGACATCGACATCGAGGGCGCGATCCAGGCTCCGGACGCGCAGGACACGCTGGATGCCTGCGTCGCGACGCTCGACCCGCTGTTCTGCAACCAGGTCAACCGCAATCCGAGCGGCACGATCACGAGCATCGAGGGAACGCTGAACAACATCGGCGGCATCGAGACCTCGGGTGTCGACCTCAACTTCGATCTCAGCCTCGGCGAGTCGGGAGCCGGGACGTTCCGGTTCCAGTTGATGGCATCGTTCCTGTTCGATTACGACGAGCTGTTCGCGAACTCAGCCGGCGGCTTCGACCGCGTCGAGCGCGCGGGACTCGAGCTCGGCTCGCCGACTCGGGGCTTCGTCGAAGAGAAGGCGACCCTCAACACGTTCTGGAGCCTGGGCGACTTCTCGGCACTGCTTTCGCTGCGCTACCTGAGCTCGATCACGGAGCAGTGCGTCGGCCTGGTGGCGGACTTCGGCCTGACCGACATGTGCTCGGACCCGGCGGGGCTCACCAACGAGCTCGACAGCCAGCTGTACACGGACCTGCAGTTCGCATGGGGGCCTGAGGACCTGTTCGGCGGCGGCTGGAAATTCGCTGTCGGCGTGCAGAACCTCACGGACGAGGAGCCGCCGATTTGCTTCTCGTGCGACCTGAACAGCCTCGACGGCACGCTCTACCCGATCGCGGGCCAGTTCTGGTACGTCAGGGCGACATTCCAGAATTGACGGCCGCCTCGCCGCAATGGCGTAGAAAAGCCCCCGCAAGGGGGCTTTTCTTTGGCCGGCGCGCCGGCTCCGCCGCGGGCAATATAATGACGACGTGGCCGCTTCCGCGGGATGACGGAGACCACTCGATGGCGGATGCGGTCCAGGGCAGCGGGCCAAACCTGACGCCCGAGGCGCGGCTCGAGCTCGCTCGCTCGCTCGAGGGGCGACAGCAACCTGGCGACGCCCTCCTCGCCTATTACCGCGCCATCATCGAATCCCAGCGGCAGGGCCACTGGCTCAGCAAGGCAACGACACCGCCCGCGCTCATCGAGCGCGTCGCTTATGCCATGCGCTACGTAAAGGCCGGGCGACGCCGCGTTTTCGGGCAGGCGCTCGAACCCGTCGTCGCGCGGCACGGCCGCCAGGCTCTCGCGCGCTTCGACGAGTGCCTCGCAATCCAGGTCGGCGAGCGGAACTTGCAGCCGGCGGATCCGCGACAGCAGCCCTCCATCCTGTATTTCCCGGGCCTGCCCGCTGCGCCCTATTTCAATCGATCGGTATTTCCCTGGCTCGGGAACCTCGAGCGCGAGACGGGCGCGATACGCGACGAGCTCATGGCGGTGATGCCGCGCGCCGAACGGAGCGAACGCGTCTTCGTCACTGACGAGGCCGAAAGCCTCGGCCTCAAGGGTGGCGAAACCGCGCCAAGCTGGAACGGCTTCTACTTCTACCGCCACGGCGAGCGGCGCGACGAGAACCATGCGCTGTGCCCGCGCACATCGGCGATCCTGGAGACGCTCCCGCTCGTCAGGATCCGCGAGCACGCGCCCGAGGTGATGTTCTCGGTGCTGACCCCGGGCACGCACATACTGCCTCACCGGGGCGTCACCAATACGCGGGTCGTGTGTCACCTTCCGCTCATCGTCCCGGATGACTGCGCGCTCGTTGTCGGCGGCGAGCGGCATGCATGGCGCGAGGGTGAAGCCGTCGCATTCGACGACACCTACGAGCACGAAGCCTGGAATCGCGGCAACAGGACGCGCGTCGTGCTGATCGTCGATGTCTGGAACCCGCACCTCTCCGAGGCCGAACGCGACGCCGTCGCCGTGCTGGTCGCGGCACTCGGAGACTTCAACAAGGCGGCCGGCGTATGAGCGCGAACATCATCGATGGCAAGCGAATTGCGGAAGAGTTCCAGCGCGAGATCCGCGCGGGGACGGACGCGCTCGAGCGCCGCGGGCTGCGGCGGCCGGGGCTCGCCGTCGTGATGGTCGGCGACAACGCGGCCTCCGAGGTGTACGTGCGCAACAAGCGCCGCGCCTGCGAGGAGACCGGCATCGTCTCGGTCGCGCACGACCTGCCCGGATCGTCGAGCGGTGCCGAGCTTCTTGCGCTGATCGACCGGCTGAATGCCGATCCCGCGATCGATGGGATCCTCGTCCAGCTGCCTCTGCCGCCGCACATCGCTTCGGTCGAGGTGCTCGAGCGCATCGATCCGGCAAAAGACGTCGATGGATTCCATCCCTACAACGTCGGGAGGCTCGTGCAGCAGATGCCGGTCCTGCGGCCCTGCACTCCCTATGGAATCATCCTGATGATGGAGCGCGCCGGCCTCGAGATGAAAGGCCGCGATGCGGTCGTCGTCGGCCGGAGCAACATCGTGGGCAAGCCCATGGCGCTCGAGCTTCTGATGAAGAATGCGACAGTGACCGTCTGTCACAGCGGTACCCGCGACCTCGCTGCGTGTGTCGGCTCCGCCGAGATCCTGGTCGTCTCGGTCGGAAAGGCGGGGTTTGTGCCGGGTGCCTGGGTGAATCCTGGCGCGGTTGTCATCGACGTCGGCATCAACCGGCTGCCGGACGGTCGCCTCGTCGGCGACGTCCAGTTCGCCGAAGCCGCAGAACGCGCCGGCCACATCACGCCGGTGCCCGGCGGCGTCGGCCCGATGACGATCGCCGCGCTGATGAAGAACACGCTCGAATCCGCGGAAAGGCGGCTCGGGAAGTAAAAGGGGACAGTCACTTTTGAAGGGGACGTTCACCTTCACAGATCGAGCTACTTCCGGTGAAGGTGAACGTCCCCTTCAAAAGTGACTGTCCCCTTTATTTCCGCCGCCAGGTCGTTCCGCCCGGGCCGTCCTCGAGCAGGATCCCGGCGGCGGCGAGTTCGTTCCGTATCCGGTCGGACTCGGCCCACTGACGCTGGCGTCGCGCCTCGATTCGCGCGGCGACCTGGCGGTCGATCGCAGCCGCATCGAGGGCAGGTCCCGCAGTTTCCCCATCGGCCGCAAGCGACGAAGCGGTCGCAAGCCAGTCCGCCGCCGGATGCGCGAGCAGGCCGATCACTCCGCCGAGATGGCGTATTTCGGCCGCGAGTGCAGATGCCTTCGCGCGATCGCCGCCTGACTTCGCGATATTGAGATCGCGCGCAGCCTCTTGCAGCGCGGCGATCGCTCCGGGCGTATTGAAGTCGTCGTCCATCGCCTCCGCGAACTCGCGCGAGGCGTTCCCGGGTGAAAAGTCTTTCGCGGGCTCGACGTCTCGAAGTGCCAGGTAGAGGCGCTGGAGCGCGGCGTCCGCCTGGCGCAGGTTGTCGTCGGTGTAATTGACCGGCGCCCGGTAATGTGAGGACAGCAGGAAAGCCCGCAGGACCTCCGGTCGCAGCCTTGGCAGCACTTCGCGAACGGTGAAGAAATTGCCGAGCGACTTAGACATCTTCTCGTCTTCCACGCGCACGAAGCCGTTGTGCATCCAGACCTTCGCGAACGGCGCGTCGCAGGCGGCGCAACTCTGCGCGATCTCGTTCTCGTGGTGCGGGAACTTGAGGTCCATGCCGCCGCCGTGGATGTCGAACTCGGGACCCAGGAGCGCCACCGCCATGGCCGAGCACTCGATGTGCCAGCCGGGCCGGCCCGAACTCCAGGGTGAGTCCCAGGCCGGCTCGCCGGGCTTGGCGCGCTTCCACAGGACGAAATCGAGCGGATCGCGTTTTGCCTCGTCGACCTCGACGCGCGCACCGGCACGAAGGTCCGCGAGCTTCTTCCCGGACAGCCTGCCGTAGCCCGGGAACCGGGCCACCGCGTAATACACGTCGCCATTGCCGCCGGGATAGGCGAAGCCACGCGCCACGAGCCGTTCGATCATGCCGACGATTTCGGGAATATAGGCGGTCGCGCGCGGCTCGTGATCCGGCTTTTCCATTCCAAGCGCGTCGAAATCTTCGTTCATCGACGCGATGAAGCGCGCGGTCAGCGCATCATATGGCTCGCCGCGCTCGCGCGCGCGATCGAGGATCTTGTCGTCGATGTCCGTGATGTTCCGGACATACGTCACGCGATGGCCGGACGCGCGCAGCCAGCGCAGCGCGACGTCGAACGCGATCTGCGAGCGGGCGTGGCCGACATGGATATGGTCGTAGACCGTGATGCCGCACACGTACATGCGCACGTGGCCCGGCTCGTGAGGCTCGAAAGGCTCCTTGCGGCCGGTCAGCGAATTGTGGATGCGAAGCACTTCCTCAGGCTCCGCGCATGCGCGACGCGCTGGCGAGCCGGTCGCGCACGAGCGCCTGTGGTATCGCGGCTAGCAGAGTCGCAAGTTCGGGACCGTCGTGGCGGCCCGTCAACGCGAAACGCAGCGGCATATAGAGCGCCGCGCCCTTGCGGCCGGTGCGCGACTTGAGGCGCTCCGCGAGCGTGCGAAGATCGGCCCCTGTCTCGGAATACGACGCCAGCGCCGCATCGAAGAACTCCGGCCCCGCTTCCGCGATCGCCTGCGCCGCGTCGGGCGCGAGCGGCGGCAGCGTGCCGCCGAGGACTGCGAGCCAGTCCCGCGCGTCGCGCGGCAGGAGCAGGTTTCCCATCAGCAGGTTCGCGATCATCGCGCGCCGATCCGCGGACCAGTCCGCCGGGAACTCGGACGCGAGCCAGCGCGCCGCGGCAACCGCGTCGAGGCGGCGCACGGCTTCGCGCTGCCAGTGGTCCAGCTGCGCTTCGTCGAAATGCGCCGGTGCGCGGCCGAGGCGATCGGCGTGGAAGTGCCGCGGGAACTCGCCCGGGTCGATCCACTCATCCGGCGCCCCATGATGGCCGAGCCTCAACAGGAGGTTTCCGACCGCCGCGGCGAGGTAGCCACGGCTGCGAAGCTCGCCGAGCGTGACGCTGCCCCTTCGCTTCGACTGCGGCGCTCCCCCCGCATCCAGGAGCAGCGGCAGGTGACCGTAACGCGGCGCCTCGAGTCCGAGCGCACGGAGCACGAGAAGCTGCCGCGGCGTATTGCTCAAGTGGTCGTCGCCGCGCAGCACCTCCGTCACGCCCATCAGGGCATCGTCCACCGCGTTGCAGAAAAAGAAAACGGCGCTGCCGTCCGCGCGGCGCACGACGAAATCGCCGATCGAAGCGGCCTCCACGGCCTGCGGCCCGCGCACGAGATCGTCGAAGCGGATCGTCCCGGGACCTGGTATCGCGAAGCGCAGCGCGGCCTCCCGTCCGGCGGTGGCGCGCTCTGCGCGCGCGGCGGGATCGAGCCCGCGGCAGGTGCCGGCGTAGCGCGGCGGCTCGCCGGCTGCCTGCTGCGTCCGGCGCGCGACTTCCAGTTCGGCCGGCGTGCAATAGCAGGGATAGGCGTGACCTTCGCCCTCGAGCCGGTCGAAGAGCTTCGCGTACAGCGCGCCGCGTTCAGACTGGCGATACGGACCCCGTCCGTCGTCGCGGCCGGGGCCGGCGTCCCAGCCGATTCCCAGCCACTCGAGGTCGGCAAGCTGCGCCGCGACGAACTCGTCGCTGCCGCGCTCCCGGTCCGTGTCCTCGACGCGCAACAGGAAGCGGCCGCCGCGGCTGCGCGCAAACAGGAAGCTGAAGAGCGCCGTCCGGGCATTGCCCGGATGCAGGGCGCCCGTCGGGCTCGGTGCGAATCGCGTGACGACAGCGGGTTCCATTGCATTGACAGTCTAAAGTATCGGACCGGTCGCCTCACGCGGGAGGTAGGCTAAAATCGTGTCGAGGTGCAATCCATGCCGCGTTTCATCGTCCTCCTGCTCGCCCTGATTTCTCCGCTGCCGGTCCTTGGGCAGACGCCGGGCAGCCTCGCGCCGCGAGTCCGCTTCGAGACATCGCTCGGCGATTTCGTCGTGGAACTCGACACCGTCCGCGCTCCGCTCACCGCGGAGAATTTCCTGCGCTACGTGCGCGACGGCGCCTACGACGGAACCGTGTTCCACCGCGTGATCGCGCACTTCGTCATACAGGGCGGCGGCTACGACGAGCGCCTCGCCGAGCGCCCGGGGCGGGCCGCGATCCCGAACGAGAGCGGCAACGGCCTCTCGAACCGGCGCGGATCACTCGGCCTCGCGCGCGAAGAATCGCCGCATTCGGGTTCCTCGCAGTTCTACATCAACCTCATCGACAACGCGGCGCTGGATCCCCGGCCGAACCGCTGGGGCTACGCCGTCTTCGGAATCGTCGTCGAGGGAATGGAGGTCGTCGATCGTATCGGCTACCTCCAGACCGGAACCGTAGAGTCGTTCGGCCCGGACGTTCCGGTCCAGAAGCCGGTCGTGCGCCGCGCCTATGTCGTCGACGCGGCACCCTTGGCCGCACCCGCGACGCCGCCTCAACCTCCAGCGGAAGAGAAGGCGGACTCGACTCAGTGATCTCCTGGTTCGCCTCCGACCTGCACCTCGATCCATCGACGCCGGAAATCGCCGCCCGCTTCCGGCAATTCCTGGCCGGTCCCGCGCATGGCGCGCGATCGCTCTTCCTGCTGGGAGACCTTTTCGAGGCCTGGCTCGGAGACGACGATCCGGAACCCGCGCACCGCGAAGTCATCCGGTCGATCGCCGACTTGGCGGACGGCGGCACGCTCGTCTACGTCATGCGGGGCAACCGCGACTTCATGATCGGCGAGCGATTCTGCGCAGATGCCGGCGCAATCCTGCTGGACGATCCTGCCATCATGAACTTGGGCGGCGAACGGCTGATCCTCAGCCACGGCGACGGCCTCTGCGTCGACGACCGCGCTTACCAGCGGCTGCGCGCGCTCGTTCGCGACGAGTCGCTCCGCGCAGGCTTCGCGCGCCTGCCGATCGACGCCCGGCGCAGGCTCGCCCTGGAGGCTCGCGCCGGCAGCCGTGAACACCTCGCAAACGCTGCGGGCTACATCACCGATGTCAACCAGGCTGCGGTCGAGACGCTCATGCGTGAAGCCGGCGTCGGCCTCATGGTCCACGGCCACACGCACCGTCCGGGCGTGCACCGTTTCGAGTCGGACGGAGCGGCCCGAACGCGGATCGTTCTCGGGGCCTGGCACGACGACGCGAACGTCATCCGCTGGGACGACTCGGGCCCGCGACTCATCCCCTGCCCGGTGTGACTTCTAGCCTGGCGCGGTCCTTGTGCCGGGCACGGTCGCTCCGCTCGGGAGCGCGTGCGTGCCAGGCGCCGGGCGGGTGGCGAGCGAGCGACTAAAGTTCCGGCGGAGCGAGCGAGCCAACCCGCCCGGCGCCCGGCAAGCGCGCGCCCGCGATCTAGCGCTCGAGTTCGTCGCGTTCCAGCTCGCTCGCGGCATCGAGCAACTGGTCCGCGTTTGCGTAGCGCCGCTTGGGATCCTTCGCGATGCAGTTGTAGAGAAGCCCCTCGAAGCGCTTGAGCTCAGCACGTAGCTCCGGCAGCGGCGAGTGTGCGTGCTTGTAGATCACCTGCATCGGCGTGCCGGCGACGTACGGCTTCCGTCGCATCAGCATCTCGTAGAAGATGATTCCCATGCTGTAGATGTCGCTGCGCGCGTCGGTGTCGCGTCCGTGACCCTGTTCCGGGCTCATGTAATACGGCGTGCCGAAGATCTCGCCGTTGTTCGTGAGCGTCGCGTCGAGCTCGATATGCTTCGAGAGGCCGTAATCGATCACCGCGACCGACAGCTCGTCCCGCAGCATCACGTTGCCGGGCTTCAGGTCGCGGTGCAGCACGCCCGCGTCGTGCAGGATCTTGAGCGCCTCTGCCATCTGGCGAAGAAACGTCAGCGCGCGCAGCGGGTGAATGCCCTGCTTGATGCGCGCCCTCAGGTCGCCGAGCGGAAAGTATTCCATGGCGATGAAGGCATGGTCGTCGGCGACGCCGAAATCGTGGACCCGGGCGACGTTCGGATGCTCGATGGCGGCGGCGATCTGGTATTCGCGCAGGAAACGGTCGAAGTTGCGCACTCCCGAGCCTTCGTCGGGCGGCTGGTGCAGGACCTTCAGGGCCACCTTGGATCCGTTCCGCACGCTCTCCGCGAGGTAGACACTCGAGACCGGGCTTTCGGCCAGCTGGCTCACGTAGCGAAAACCCCGAATCGTGGCATCGCCGAATCGCGTCGCGCGCGCCGACTCCTCGGCCTGCACTGCGGGCCGGGAGAACTGGCCGCGCCGGGCCTGGGTCGCGCGCAGCGCCGCGATTAGCGCGTCGTGGTCGATCTTCCGGCGCGACAGGCAGGCCTGCGCGCCGGCATGGATTGCCGACTCGTCCTGTTCCGGCGACCGCTTCGACAGGAAATAGATGATCGGCGGAAAGCCATTGCGCCGGCTCAGGTCGCGGAGCCAGTCGATTCCGAATTCGCCACCGACGGAGTCGCCGAGGAGCACGGCGTCATAGGCACTGCCGGAAAAATCGGCCGGCAACCGGCCGC
>Ga0187892_10009481_pt1 | contig 12803 bp, 8 predicted proteins | sample MA1701073metaG_FD_139345 | JGI IMG/M metagenome (GOLD analysis project Ga0187892, IMG submission 139345) | Bio-ooze microbial communities from a basaltic lava cave in the Kipuka Kanohina Cave System on the Island of Hawaii, USA - MA170107-3 metaG ...
CGACGAGATCGACAAGTTGGGTGCGGATTATCGTGGCGACCCGGCTTCAGCACTACTGGAAATACTGGATCCGCAACAGAACAACACCTTTCGCGATCATTACCTGGATCTTCCCTTTGATCTTTCGAAGGTTTTCTTTATCGGGACGGCAAATCAGATTGGACCTATCCCACCACCCCTGCGCGACCGCATGGAAGTAATCAGCCTGGCCGGGTACACCGATCAGGAGAAGCTTCAGATTGCCAGGCGATATCTGGTGCCTCGCCAAACTTTCGAGAACGGGGTGACCGACACTCAGTTTGAGATCACTGACCCGGCACTGGAGTTGATCGCGACCCGTTACACTCGGGAGGCCGGCGTCAGACAATTGGAGCGAAACATTGGGCGTGTCGCTCGCAAGGTAGCGCTGAAAATTGCTGAGGGAGACGCCGAGAAAGTCAAAGTCGACGCCGATGACATTCGCGAGTACCTGGGGCCGCCGCGATTTTATCCCGAGCAGGCTCGCAAAGAGCTACCCGCCGGAGTGGCTACCGGCATGGCCTGGACCGAGATGGGTGGAGAGGTGCTATTTGTGGAAGCAACCTTGTTACCTGGTGGCAAGGGCTTAACTATTACCGGGCAGCTGGGTGATGTTATGCAGGAGTCGGCCCGAGCTGCTCAATCGTATCTTTGGGCGCACGCGAATGAATTTGGCTTGAGCGCGGAGTTGTTCAAGGATTATGGGGTACACCTGCACGTGCCTGCGGGTGCAATTCCTAAGGATGGGCCAAGCGCCGGGGTAACGATTACAGCTGCGCTGGCCTCGCTCTACAGCGGTCGTCGCGTTCGTCCCGACACAGCAATGACTGGTGAAATTACGTTGTCGGGTCTCGTGTTTCCGGTGGGCGGAATTAAGGAAAAGGTTTTGGCTGCTTATCGCGCCGGGATCCGCAGAATCCTGCTACCCGCGCGCAATGAACCGGATATCGACGAGATTCCTGAGGACGTGCGAAAGGATCTGGAGATAGTTTTTCTCACCAGGATCACGGAAGTGATCGATTCGGGCCTGGAAGTTCTGGTAGCGAATCCTCCACCGCCGCGAGTTCCAAGCAGTGAACGGGAACAGGTAGGCCAGCCCGAAACCGAGCCCCTCGCCGCCCGCAAGCGCTAGCTTTTAGCGTTTCAGCTGGTCGCGGAGATTGAGATTGCGAATTAGCCGGTGAAGATAGTTGGGATGTATTTCCAGAATGCGCGCGGCTTCAGTGTAGTTTCCTTCCGCCTGGAGCATGGCCTCGAGAATAATCTGCTTCTTCGTTTGCGCCACCGCATCGTGATACTTAGCCGATTGCGGACTCTCAGCCGCCACCGTCTCCAATAGAGCTTCGGGTAGATCCTCCGGTAGAATCTGATCTGTGGTACCCAGCACCACTGCCCGCTCAATAGTGTTTTCCAACTCCCGAACATTCCCGGGCCAATCGTAGGCCGATAGTCGCGCGCGGGCTTCGGGTGAGATGCCCAGCACCCTACGATTACATCTGGCACTGTACTTCTCGACAAAATAACTCGCCAGCAAGGGTATATCCTCGCGACGTTCTCGAAGAGGAGGCATTTCAATGGAAACTACATTCAACCGGTAATAGAGATCCTGGCGAAATCTGCCCTGCTCGATGGCTTGTTCCAGATCCTGGTTGGTGGCTGCGACCAGCCGGATGTCTACTTTGATGGTTCGGGTCCCCCCGACTCTTTCAAACTCCCGCTCCTGCAGCACTCGCAAAAGCTTTACCTGCAAGGCGGGCGAGATCTCGCCCACTTCGTCGAGAAATAGCGAGCCCCCGTCGGTCAATTCCAGACGACCTTTCTTTTGCGTCAGGGCCCCAGTAAAAGCCCCTTTCTCATGGCCAAAGAGTTCGCTCTCCAGCAATGATTCGGCCAGGGCCGCGCAGTTGACGGCCATGAATGGCTTGCTGGTCCGTTTGCTGTTTTGATGAATTGCGCGAGCTGCAAGCTCTTTCCCAGTTCCGCTCTCTCCGGAAATCAAAACCGTCGAATCGGTCGGAGCTACCTTCGAAATCAACTGGTAGACCTGGCGCATCGCAGCGCTTTCACCAACCATGTTGTGTTCAATATTGAAATCCTCAAGTAGCCTGCGATTCTCTCGTTCCAGCCATTCGATGTGGCGAGCATTCTGGATTGCTACAGCGGCGATGCTGGCTATGGCTGTTACCAACTGCAAATGATCTTTATTGATTTGTGGGTCAACTTCTTTAGTGTCGAGATAAAGGACACCCAGGGCGCGGTCGAACATCATCAGCGGTACGCACAACACCGAGCCCGGCCTCACGTCCATCACGCTTTCGCTGGCCAGAGCTGGATCTGACGCCGGATTGCCAGCCAAAAGCGCTGCCTTCTCGCGCATCACCTGCTGGGCAATGGTGCGGCTGACGGTGATAGGTTCGTCAGAACCTCGGAAGCGATCGAGGCCAAACAAGGCGTCAAACTCCGCTTCATTCTCATCGGACAGCAGGATAGCCCCATGCTGCGCGGGAACCACCTCAAAAAGCAGCTCCAATAAGCGCTTTTGCAATTCCTCTAATCCGTGGATGGCATTTATGGTCGTACTGACCTTTAAAAGCGCGGTCAAGTCGCGGGCCATCAGATAGAGAGCATCGTCGAATCGCAGTTGAATTGTGGAACTGCTCAGCACACTCTGATCGTCAAAGGTAACCGGGCTGGAAGTGGTATCCTCGTCGCCCTCGCGGAGAAGAAAAAGAAACTGGGACTCGCCGATACGTATGCGGTCCCCGTTCTGGAGCCGGCGGGTCTTTACCGGCACATCATTGACGAAGGTGCCATTTAGACTGTCTAAATCGCTTATAACAAAGTCATTACCTTTTCTTTCGATCTGGGAATGACGGCGAGACACCGAGGCTTCAGCAATGCAGACACTTGCTGAGGTATCCCGCCCAATGACGACAGCCTCTTCACCTATATCAAAGGTGGCACCTTTTGCTCTGCCTGAGATGGCTGCAAGTCGAGGCTTCATAATGTGGGAGTTTTTGATTTCTTGTTCCTACGTGTACGCACCTCTCCAACCCGGAACAAAAGCCTAAAGCATGGGGGAAACCAGGCGCTCAGTCTACACCATTCGAGCAGACTTAGGCTTCCTATCCAAAGAGATAATTTTGAACCCAATTCGCTATCCTAACGGATAGACAGAAAGCCATCTGACTGCAAGCCTGACTTCCTCCTGGCGTCACGTTTCGACCGGAAGTTCTTACGTTATTTGGACTTTTCTCGACGAGCGCTGGCCTGGCACGCTACTCGCTGATGCTGATAAATGACTTTACCAACGAGGCGCCGAAATAAGAGATCCGCAAAAGAGACCCAGTTGTTCCATATCAACGTCGGAAGCATCGACCAGGCCCCCACGGGGCGAGGAGGTAAACATGAAAGAGGAAATGATTAAAGGACTCACGATTTTGGTTGTGACGGTTGCATTCGCCACCGCCGTGGTTTCGGCTAATGGTCAATCGTCAGTGCAAGTAAGAGCCGACATTCCGTTTGAATTTACAATTGGCGACAAGACGCTACCGGCGGGCACCTATGGCGTCAGGTCCGCTTCAAACGCAGGCGACGTGCTGATGATTCAAAACTCGGAAAGCTCTATTTCCAGTTTTCGGCTAACGAATCCGATTGAGCCAAAGCACAGTAAGCCGCCCCGGCTGGTATTTCACCGCTATGGACAAACCTACTTTCTCGCGGAGGTTTGGAAGGGTGGCGAGAGCGTTGGGCGCAAGCTGTTGCCTTCCAGTAAAGAGCGCGCCATGAAGCGTGAACTGTCAAACCTGGCTCAAAACAACTACGAGATTGTCGAGATCGTGGCAACACTTCAGTAACGCTGGATCACCCGCGGCACCAGGGGATAGCGCAAGAGTCCGCAGGTCTCCCCTGATGAAACTGGAACGGCAACCCAACGTCCCCGGGTTGCCGTTTTGGTTTTTGTTATGGTACCAGACGCCAGTTATTAGTTGGCTCGTCAGGAATGGTTCTGTTCCGCTCAACCCAATCTATGATCAATTCTCGAATTTCTTCGCTCGAGCGATGGACTACCGGGGCATTACGGTACATCGTGTACCCGCCACCCCCGTTAACCCGGTAGTTATTGGTGACCAAACGGAGTTTCTGCTCGGGTTTAAGCGGCTGACCCTGGAAACTGAGATTTCTAATCCGCTCGCCGAAGGGTTTGGAAATGTCCAGCTCGTAGGTTACACCTTCGGCAATATCAAAGTTGTACCCGGGAATCTTCTCATCGATTAAATCGGCAGCCGCCTTCCCAGGTTCATAAGCCCGAAAGTACCTGGCTGAATGCTCCAGAGCTTCCTTGAGCTGTTGACCAGTCACTTCCAAAACCACCAGTGTGTTTTCGTAGACATACAGTGAGGCTATATCTCGAACGGTAACGGCGCCTTTCGAAATTCTCGCTTCGGGGTTAAAGCTGGCGACCATCGAGACATCGGCTTTGCCAACCTCGAGCTGAACCCGCTGGATCAGGTCAAGGATTGCCGTGTCACGAAAGCGGGCTTCATGTGCCGTCAGTTCTTTGCCTGAATTGCCAATGACTTGGGACAGCCATGCTTGAGTTTCGCGATTATAAGGTTCGGCAAGCTTTAGCACTTCAGCATCCGCCTCTACTTCAGCTGCCAGGGTCCGAGCGGCTTTGGCCACCACCCGCCAGCCTTTGCTGCCCTCCTCCTTTTCTAAATAGACATCTGCCCGGGCCAGATGACGGCCCCAGTGATTTGCCTGGGTTAACAAAACACCGTTGACAAATAGTGATGGAATCTCCCGGTGCGTGTGCCCCATAAAAATGAGATCGATCCCCGGCACTCCGCGGGCCACTGCGAGCGCTCGGTTTTCGTTAGCCACCTGTGCGGGATTTGTTTCGCCGGTCCGCAGATCCTCTTCTATACCCATATGCATTGCCACCACCACCAGGTCTGCGCGTTCTTGGTCGCGAATAATCGGCACCCACTTCGAAGCTTCGCCGACCGGATCGCGGAACTCGAGGCCGGGATAGTTTGAGGGATTCTCCCAAACAGGAACTCCAGGTGTCGTCAGACCCAGGATAGCAACGCGCACTCCAGCAACTTCCTTGATCAAATAAGGCTGATAATGGGTCTGATCAGAACCGCTCTTATAAGTATTCGCTGAAATCCAGGGAAACTTAGCTTCGCTGCGGGCCTTCTCCAGAACCTTCAGCCCAAAGTTGTATTCATGGTTGCCAACCGCCATCGCGTCGAAGTTAAGCGAACTCATCACCAACATCATTGGGTCGGGTGGCTTGTTGTTCTTTTTGTTGTGGTAGTACGCGAGCGGCGTTCCCTGGATAGTATCTCCGGAATCGATCAGCAAGACATTTGGGTTTTCTTGACGCACTCGCTTGATGAGGGTCGCCAGGCGGGCCAGACCCCGAGTATCGGGGACATCCTTGTAATAGTCGATAGGGAGGATGTTTCCATGAAGATCAGTCGTACCAAGAACTGTTATGTGCACCCGTTTGGAGCCAGGTGTCGGATGGGCTGAAACCCAAACCAACAATGTAAAAAGCAGCACCAGACTGGCGCTCAAGCCGCACTTAATTGTTTTCATGAAAGAAATTTAACTGATTCAATTTCCATTTGTCATTTGGACAGACGGCGCCTGCCACAGGTTCGGGGCTCGGTATAAACATTTGAGGACAGGCACACGTATTGCCACAATCTAAAACTCATGTGATACCGTATCTTGCAAACAGAGATCGAGCATTGCAGGAAGAGAAGTTTTCAAACAAGGTTAATACCAGGAAGCTGGCACCGATTGGGCTGGCGTTCGCATTCCTCGGACTGGTTCTGTTTGCCTACTTTGTTCGCAAAGCCGGCCTTTCCGAAATTCTGGCGGGTATCAACCGTCTGGGCGTGGCCTTTGTCCTGATTCTGGCCATCTCCGCTGTTCGCCAGCTGGTCCGTTCTCTCGCCTGGACCAAGTGTTTTGAACCTCCCTATCACCTTCCGTTCCGAGATGCTGTCGCCGCACGTTTAATGGGCGATGCTTTAGGCAACATCATTCCGGTTGCAAGCATCGCGGTGTCCGAACCTTCGAAAGCGGTCTTTGTTCGCCATCGCGTGCCCCTGATGGCCGGTCTTTCTGCGCTTGCGCTGGAAAACATTTTCTACAGCCTGTCAGTGATTATCTTTGTGTTTGCGGGCGCGATGGCCCTACTGCTGTCTTTTCCGCTTCCCAAACCTCTGCGCTATGCGAGTTTCGGAGCCCTGGCCGCTACGTCCCTGGTTGCTTGTACAGGGTATTTGATTATCCGCAAGCAGTGGAAGTTTATCAGCGGGGCTTTAGGCTTTTTGCAAAAGCTGGGATTGGCGCCTGTTTTAATGGGAAGGGCCGTGCCTCGTGCGCAAACGCTCGAGGAGCGTGTTTATGGCTTTTACGACCGCAATCGGGGCCGGCTGCTACCAATCTTCGGCTTGGAATGTTGTTTTCACGTGGCCGGAGTAACCGAGGTTTTTACTACACTGTCGTTCATCAGCGAAACCGTCGCACCTACAATTCTCACGGCATTTATTCTTGAGTCGGTGAATCGAATCATCAATATGACCTTCAAATTTGTGCCGCTCCGCACCGGAGTAGACGAAGCAGGGACGGGAATGCTTTCAAAGGTGCTGGGTTTCACGACAGCCATTGGAGTGACGCTGGCAATCATTCGCAAAGGCCGAGATATTTTCTGGGTGATGATTGGAGTGGTTTTGATATTGCGCAGAGGCTGGTCAATTAAAGCTCTGGTCAGCGGTGCAGAAGCCCGCCGCGAGCAGGCAACCGAAGGATAGAGCCTTAAACAAATGACTACTCATACGCCAGGGCGGCGACGGGATCCAGGTTCGAAGCGCGCACTGCCGGATACAAAGCACCGAGTGCTCCGCCACCGAGACCGATCAGCGTGGCTGTCAGTGCCCAACCCCAGGTAAACTCGAAAAGTAAGCCGTAAACCTGGTGGATCAGATAGCCTGCCACCAGGGAAACGGCAAAGCCCGCCAGCAAACCTATCAGACTTATTAGAAACGCTTCCTTCTCGATGATTGCCACGATGTATAAGCGCGAAGCACCCAGGGCCTTGAGGATTCCAATCTCACGGGTGCGCTCTGTAATGGTGGTGTACATGGCTAGCATCACCACCAGCCCGCTCACAACCGCCGCCAGTCCAACTAAAACCCTCAAAAAGACACCCAGGTAGGGAATGCCCTGTTCAATGCTGGTGAACCATTCTCGAGTGAACTGAATTTTGTTGCCGGGAAGCTCTTGATCGATTCTTTGCGCCACTTCAACCTCTTTGCTGGGGTCAACCACTTTGACAAGAATGTGGCTGCACTTGCCCTCTGCCTCAAGCGCTTCCTGCATGGCGGAAAGCGTCATCTTTACCCGAGCGCCTGATTCCGGCGAATAAATCCCGGTGACCCTGTACTCCTTGTTGCCAAATGGTTTCAGCGTCCCGCCGACGCGCAAGTTGTTGTTTCTGGCTTTGGTCTCGTCAATCACGACTTCGTCAGAGCTTTGTGGGGCTCGTCCTGAAGTAAGGGAAAGTTCGTTCAGACTAGCATAGGCTTCCCAGTCAACCCCTTCAATCTGTTCAAACCCAAACCCTCGGCTGCCCTGAAAAATATACCGCGCAACCGGCAGGGCCTCTTTTACCCCCTCGATAGTCTTAAGACGCTCCACATACGCGACATCAACATTAAGGGTTGAGTGTGTTAACTGCACTGATCCGGGCCGCATAAATATTATTTCTGCGTGCACGTTGGAAGAACGGCGGCGCAAATCCTCAGACATGCCGCGCGAAAGCCCGGTGAAGAGCATCACCAGACTCACACCCAAGGCCACGCCAATCACGCTTACCAGCGTGCGCACCGGTCGTTGACGAATATTTGAGGTAATTAAATTGTTCACCGCAGTCTTTTATACCTGACAGATGAAGCCCGTTTCCGGCACCTTGACGTGCAGTTACAATAAGCGATTTTAGAGCGTGTGAACAAATCCACTGGCCCTCTTGCTGCCGGTTTCGACTCGGCTAGATTTCGCTCGTTTAAGCTGATTGCAGCAGGCGGAACCCCAATTGCAATGGCCTCGATGGCGTAAAGAATACGTAACAGTTATCTTTTAACTTTTCCTCTAACACACGTCGAGGCTGGTTTGGATCAAGACATCAAGTTTAGTTCTCCTGCCCCGGCAGTCGAGAGCAAGCGACCGCAACCCCTTTGGTCCACGCTGCAAGTGCCAGGCCAGGTAGGCAATCTGGCAACCTTAGACTGGACTGTGGTGGGGACGCTGGTTTTGCTCGTGATCTTCGGCTTGGGTTTGCGTGTCAGTCAGTTGGGAGCCATCGGCTTTGCTGAAGATGAAATGAACAAACTGGATGCAGTGCGTGCCTATCAACGGGGTGATTTTTCGGCAAACGCAGAACATCCGATGTTGATGAAGTTGTTCATTTACGCGTCAGTAGCAGGCGCTGATGTCTTCACCAAAATCAGTGGCCGCACGATAAGCGACGAGGCGGCGCTGCGGCTTCCTAACGCACTGTTCGGGGCACTGACGGTAATCCCACTGTTCCTGCTCACTGCTGCCTTCCTGGATCGTTGGACTGCACTTCTGACTGCGGCGTTTTGGGCCACCGGTCTAAACGCCATAGCTCTGAACCGTATCGGCAAGGAAGATACGCTCTTGGTGTTTTTCATGCTGTTCGCGTTTTATTTCTATCTCCGTGCCAAATTGACTAACCCGCACCAAGTTTCGAGCAGAAAGCGAAATTTCGCTCTCAGTTCTGCCGGATTCGGGTTGATGATGGCCTCGAAATATTTCCCCCATTATTTCGGTCTAAATATGCTGTATCACCACATTTTTCAGGTCCGGAAACCTCAACCTGGTGAACCCAGCGAAAAGACTCCGCAGTTGTTCTACATTTTGATAATTGTCTTCCTGGTGCTGGCAAACCCCGCAATGCTTCTGCCCCAGGTTTGGGAGTACTTAAACGCTTATATGGGCGAACGGCTTTTGGTCCACTCAGGCTATTTATTTGCCGATCAGTTATACAAGAACAACATGTCCAGCACTCCGTTCTGGGGCACTCCAATCTACTTTTACGCCTTATACCTTGCGATCAAGATGCCGCTCTTAATCGTGCTAGCTTTCGTAATCGGTCTAGTCGTATCGATCAAGCGTTGGCGCCACCCCGGGCACGCGTTCGTTATTTTCATGTTCCTGTTTTGGATTGTGCCCTTCTCTCTGATTGGCGGAAAGTGGATCAGATACACACTTTCAGTGCTGCCGTTTGTGTACATGCTGGCAGCCATCGGGGTGACGGCAATCATTGGCATACTGAACTCGCGGCTGCAGCAAGTTCGAAGCGGCAACGGTGTGATTACAGTCGCGCTCGTCTTGCTTTTTACCGGTGTTCCGGCCTTGAAAGCATTTACCACAGGGCCACATTACGCGCTCTATACAAATGTTCTGGCAGCCGATAAAGCAGGATACTTCTTTCCCCACGATGAGTTCTATGACGATGGCTTACGAGAAGCCATCCAGTTCGTGTCTGGCGACGCACCTCAGGGAGCTACCATTGCTCACGAAACACCAGCGGTGGCGCGGTATTACCTGGAACGGTTTGGGCGCAGCGATTTGAGTTCCAGGGCTATTTCGGCCCCCGAGTTCCAGGTTCAAAATCTTTCCCAGCCAACCTACCTCATTGTGCAGCGCGGTCGAACCTATTTTGAGAACCAGGAAAAGCTTGCCTACGCTCGCTCAATGTTTCAAAAGGTCCATGTAGTAACCATGCGCGGATTAACGGCCGCCGAAGTCTATAAGAATTGAAGCAGGCTGCCAGGTGACAGGCCCCCGCTGCTTTTGCCTTTTTGCTTTTGCCTTTTTGCTTTTGCCTTGATTATTATGCAGGGTTCGGTCCTGAACAAATTTTCCATTCAGAAGGGGCGCAAATGAGTCACCCCCGAGCATCCGTTGAAGAGTTTTCCCCTAGACCGCTGACTGCACTGTCTGAAGACGAACGAATGTTTCGCGCTAGTGTGCGTGAGTTTGCCGAAGGTGAATTGCGCCCACGTGTTGAATCGATGGACGAACACGCGAAACTGGAGCCGGACCTCATCAAACAGTGCTTCGCGCTCGGGCTGATGGGGATCGAAACCCCGGAAGAGTACGGTGGCGCCGGAACCACCTTTTTCAATGCGATCCTGGCGGTGGAAGAACTCTCGCGGGTTGACGCCTCGGTTGGAGTTTTGGTCGATGTCCAGAACACCCTTGTTAACAATGCCCTGGTTCGCTGGGGTAATGCCGAGCAGAAGCAACGTTATCTGCCAAAGCTGGCTGCTGAGTCCGTCGGCGCCTATGCCCTGAGCGAGGCTGGCTCCGGCTCGGACGCATTTGCCATGCAAACCCGGGCGGTGGACAAGGGAGACCATTACCTACTCAACGGGCAGAAACTCTGGATTACTAATGGGCTTGAGGCGGATATTTTCGTTCTATTCGCCAACGCCAACCCTGATGCTGGATACAAAGGCATTACTTCCTTTATCGTCGAAAGAAGTTTCCCGGGCTTCTCGGTTGGGAAGAAAGAAAATAAGTTAGGCATCCGAGCCTCTTCCACTGTGGAGTTGATTCTTGAAGACTGCCGTGTACCCAAAGACAACCTGTTGGGAGAGGCTGGCAAAGGCTATAAGGTATCGATCGAGACTTTGAATGAGGGACGCATTGGTATTGGCGCCCAGATGATCGGCATCGCCCAGGGTGCTCTCGAGAGCGCGCTGGCCTACACGGCTGAAAGGCAGCAGTTTGGCAAACATCTAAACGAGTTTCAGGGGGTACAGTTTCAACTTGCCGAGATGGCCACAGACATCGAAGCTGCCCGCCTGCTGGTCTACAACGCTGCCAGGATGAAGGACGCGGGCATGAACTTCGTCAAAGAGGCAGCCATGGCCAAACTCCACTCGTCGCGTGTGGCCGAACGCGTGACCTCGAAAGCTATTGAATTGTACGGCGGCTACGGGTACGTTAAGGATTATCCGGTCGAGAAGTACTGGCGTGATTCGAAGATTGGAGCAATCTATGAGGGTACTTCGAACATGCAATTGCAAACGATAGCGAAACTGATTATGCCGAAATCGTAAGAATTTCGGATTTGGAATTGCGAATTGCGAATTTCGGGGTTACGAAGCGCAATTCGCATCCCCACAATTCCAAATTCGAAATTCGCAATTCGAAATTCGAATTTTTTCCGCCATGTCCGAGTCAAGAATCGAACTATTCAGGCAAATGCTGGTCAGCGATCCGTCAAACAGCAGCATTCTCTTTGGTCTGGCGAAAGAGTATGAAAAGGCCGGCCTCACTTCCGATTTAATCGCAACCTTGAGTCGCTATATCGAGGTTTCGGACGATGAAGGCAATGCTTACGGGATGCTTGCACGCGCCTACGAATTAACTGGTGAACGTGAAAAAGCTAAACAGACCTACAGGCGTGGCATCGAAGCGGCATCGGCCCATGGTCATCCCTCGATGGCTGACGAGTACCGAGCCGCCCTGGCGAGTGAGTATGAAGACTGATACAAAAGTTTTGAAGCTGGTAAGGCGCGATGAACCGCTCGAAAGCGGACCCGGCATAGAAGTGGCCGAACTGACTGAGCATCACGGTTTGAGTCGCGTTCAGATGGTTCACGTTTACCGCACCATGTATCTTTCTCGTCGCCTCGACGACAAAGAAATCCAGCTCAAAAACCAGAGCAAAATCTTCTTTCAGATCAGTGGCGCCGGCCATGAAGCCGTTTTAATTGCTGCCGGGCTGCTGCTCAAACCCAGTTACGATTGGTTCTATCCGTATTATCGCGATCGGGCGCTGTGCTTGCAGTTGGGAATGACTCCACTTGAACAGTTGCTGTCCGGAGTGGGTGCCGAAAAGGACCCAAACTCTCACGGTAGACAGATGCCTTCGCACTGGGGCCATCGACGACTGAATATCGTGTCGCAGTCCTCACCAACCGGCACTCAGCTCCTCCAGGCCGTAGGCTGCGCTGAAGCCAACTATCGTGTCCACCTGATAAACGAACTTCGCGGCCGGGTGCTCAACTTTCATGAAGATGAAGTAGTCTATGTTTCCCTGGGAGATGGCACCACCAGCCAGGGCGAGTTCTGGGAGTCATTAAATACCGCGTCCAACCTCAAGCTCCCAGTACTATTTCTGCTCGAAGATAATGGCTATGCCATCAGCGTTCCCGTTGAAGTGCAAACTGCGGGCGGCGACGCTTCTAAACTGATTGAGAACTTTCCCGATCTTTATGTCGAGAAATGTGATGGCACGGATTTTCTGGAATCGCTCGACGCGCTGCGACGCGCCGTACGACACTGCCGGCAGCGCCAGGGTCCGGCTCTGGTCCACGCCACGGTAATTCGCCCGTACTCTCACTCGCTTTCCGACGACGAAAGACTTTACCGCCCCGACGAGGAAAGAACGTCAGATGCGGAACGCGATCCAGTCAAACGCTTTGGGGCTTTACTAATTGAAGAAGGTTTCCTGACCCAGGACGAGCTACAACAGATCAAGGCCGAAGTGGATAGCGAAGTTAGCGCGGCTGCTGACGCAGCCCTGGCAAGTGCACAGCCGTCTCCGGACACGATTACTCGCTACGTCTTCTCTCCGGACGTGGATCCAACCAGCACCGAATTTGACACTGAGCAGCAGGCGAAACTTTCCGGCAACGCCAGCACAATGGTGGATCTAATCAACC
>Ga0187892_10009482_pt1 | contig 12802 bp, 8 predicted proteins | sample MA1701073metaG_FD_139345 | JGI IMG/M metagenome (GOLD analysis project Ga0187892, IMG submission 139345) | Bio-ooze microbial communities from a basaltic lava cave in the Kipuka Kanohina Cave System on the Island of Hawaii, USA - MA170107-3 metaG ...
CGTATAGAACGGATCGAAAATGTGCTGCAGCTTATTTTCGGAGATGCCGCAACCGTTGTCTGCAATGGTAACGACAGCAAGAGCTCCTTCCCTTTCCGTTCGAATGGTGATGCTGGCGTTTGGATTATTTTCAAGCGCATCTTTTGCGTTCGCGAGCAAATTAATGACCACTTGCTGAAATCTTCCAGCATTCCCACGAATGAAGGGTATCGGACACAAGAATTCTCGAACAATAGCCACGTTCTGTTTGTTGTAAATATGCTGGACCATGGAGAGCGATTCATCGATAAGAAGGTGCAAATTGATATCCGTAAATTGTTCGGTGTCTCGTCTCGCGTAGGTTTTAAGACCGTTCACGATATTCACGATCCTTTGAACGGCTTTCTCCTGCTGGGAAACTATTGGGATTAAGTCCTGTTCATTATGCTTGGTGAAATATTCCTGCAAGAAATCAAGATTGCCTTTTACGATCGTCAAAGGATTATTGATCTCGTGCGCGATGCCAGCGGCTAATTCTCCGATGGAAGCCAGCTTCGTAGCCTGCAGAAGCTCCGCGGTACGCAGACGAACCTTCTCCTCCAGCGAGGCATTGAGATTCAGCAATTCCTCTTCAACATACTTGAGCCTCAAAAAAACCTTTGTCTTTGCTAATAGCTCTTCGTTATCAAACGGTTTTGCGATGTAATCATCCGCTCCCATTTCGTAACCCTGAAGCCGTTCCTCCACCATGGCTTTCGCCGACACAAGGACTACCTTAACTTTATTCCACTTTGACTTGATCTCCTTGCATACCTCGTATCCTGAGATTCCTGGCATCATGATATCAAGGAGTACGAGATCCGGAAGAAAATGAGGGATTTTCTCTAACGCTTCTTCTCCGGTCGTTGCCGACTCAAGCTGACAGCTGTCTTCGAGAATGTGTCTTATGATGTCAACGTTCGTCGGCTCGTCGTCGACAATCAACACTCTTCCTTTTTGGCTCATGCTACCCTCCCTATCGGAATCATGAAGGTAAACCGAGTTTTTCCTTCGGGCTCATTGTGAGCGAATATTTTGCCCTGGTGCCCGTTGATGATTTCTTTGCAGATCGCCAGTCCGAGACCCGTCCCCCCGGATCCGGAGCGAGTCTTGCTGCTTTGAACAAACTTATCGAAAATTAACTCAAGTTCATTTTCCGGAATGCCGACGCCCTGATTGATCACGGAGACCGCCAAAGCAGGTGCTACCACCTGATTTCCGTTTGTGCCGGAAGTGAGCGTCGCCGAATTGACGCGCAAAACGACAGTCGTTCCCGGTTTAGAAAATTTGATCGCATTGGAAACAAGATTTCTTAACACCTGACCAATTTTTTCGGCATCGCAGACAGCACGAGTGGACGCGCCATCTGGAGCATACTCAAGAACCAGCTTCTTTTCCTCAGCAAACCCTTTAAACTCAGAAAGAACCTGCTGGATGTATCGAGAAAGATCGTTCACCTTGAAACTGTATTTGAGGCTGTTCGCTTCGAGCTTTGAAAGTTCCAAAAGATCATTGAGCAAATTGAGTAACCGATGGCTACTCGTCAGTATCTGACTGAAATAATTTCCCAGTATCTCTTTTTCCGCCTTGGGGGCCTCTTTTTTTCCAAAGTTCGAATAACTGATAATCGCATGCATGGGTGTTCGTAACTCATGCGACATGTTCGCTAGAAATGTGGACTTTGCTTTACTCGCAGCTTCGGCCGCGTCCTTTGCCCGGCGAAGCTCTTCTTCTTTTTTCTTTCTGTCGGTAACGTCTTGAGTGAGGAGCGTGAACATCCGCCACGTCCCCACCCGGGCTTCGCTGATCCCCATCTCGAGCGGAAACATTTCCCCGCTTTTTCTCAGCCCCGCCGCGGGATGGACTTTACCCACATTTCGTTCCAAAAGCTCTCTCGCAACCGGCGAAGTCGCCTGACTCGAAACAGGCTCCGAGTTCAGACGGTTGAGCAGTACGGTAAAGAATTTTCCCTTCAACTCTGCCGAACTATAGGCAAAGATATGCTCCGCGGCTTGGTTGACCGACTCGATCGCACCTCGCTCATCGAGCGTGATAATGCCATCGGTCGCGTTATCAACAATGGCCTTGGTCCTGGCGTGCCCCTCGGCGATTTTTCGATTGTTATCCTCAATGGTCTCCAGTGTCTGCCGTTTGATCATTTCGTAGATGTAAGTCAGGGACATGATCAGGAGGAGCAATCCTGACAGTACCGTTACTTGAAGGAACTTCATCTGGTCCGTATGCAACACATAGGGAGGTCTGAGACCCAACTGGTCGAAACAATAAAATCCCGCGATTTCGAGCAAAGCCATCCCCATCCAGAAAAATCCGGAGCGAATACCGGCCATGCAAATCGCTACCATGGGAACCGCAACTTTCCACATCAATGGTGGTGATCCGTGCCCCCCACTGATGTAGGCCGCAAAAGATAGGATGGCGAAAAGATCGAGAGTGAGAAGGTTTCCAAGGAGAGTGATTCGGCCTGTTTTTCGAAGCAAAAAGGGAATCGTGATTGCGAATAACCCAGCGAGAGCAATCCCAATGGCGCCCTCAGTCGAGTGAAGAGCTGAATAATAAACCGTCGCAAAAACCGGGCTCCAGACGGCCAGAGCAAAAGAAAATGCCACGACCAGTTTTGCCCGTCTAAGGGTATCCGCATCGGCCGTGAAAAAACTTTCCGGGATGAAAAGCCGCAGAAAGGGCTCTGAAATCTGTCGCAATGCAAACCACTTATGAGATAGAGCCTTTTCGGGGACTGAGACAAGCCATCGTGAGAACAGCCGCTTGCGAAGTCTCATCCGAGCTGCAAAATCCAAGGCATTTTGAAACTTGCCTTGTGAGTACAACTCGCGACAAGCTTTTCTTCGTATTTTACCGCTGGAGGTTTTCGGAAGGGAACCCGGGCCTACGAGCAGCACTTGCTCCGCTTTCACCCCGAAATATTCATTAACAGCGGAAATAATTTCCTTCTTGATGGCCTCCTGCTGCCGCCAAACGCGAGGGTTTATTTCCGCAACAATGTGAAGCGCCTCTGTGCCCTCTCCATTTGGGACTGAAAACGCGACGATGCGACCCAGCCGAAGCCCCGGGATTCGGGAGAGGCAGTTTTCGATATCGGAAGGAACAAAGTTTTGTCCAGCAATAATGATCAGATCTTTGATGCGATCAATGATGAACAGATTGCCGTTCGCCTCATAGCCCAGATCTCCTGTTCGCAGGACCTCTCGGGGAGTCGTATTGAAATTGTTGAGGGAAAAATACCCGGGGCTGACCGAGGGTCCTTTAAACACGATCTCTCCGGCATGCCGCTCTGGAACCCTTTCTCCCGTTTCCGGGTTTTCGATCCAAACCGAGTGGCCAGGCAACGCCTTTCCTACCGAAACAAAGGAAACCCCCTTGGGAGACAGTGGGTCGGTTGGGATCGCTCTTCCCTGTAACGAAAGCAGTTCTCGGTCAACGCAATCGAAGACGGCCGGATCCCCGCAGTTCGGAAACGAAATTGCGAGCGTCGCTTCCGCCATCCCGTACACCGGATAAAAGGCATCCGGATTTAATCCGTACTTTACGAAACGTTTTGTAAAGCCCCTTGCTGTTTCCGCGTCGATTGGCTCCGCTCCAATAAATGCGAGACGCCAACTCGACAGATCGAGGCCTGTTAACTCCCAATCCGGAATTTTTCTGAATGCGATCCCGTACGCAAAATTGGGAGCCACCGAATAGGTGGCCCGAAATCGGTGAATAGCCCAAAGCCATGTTACCGGCCGACTGATAAAGGCTATCGGCGAAAGAAGATACGTCGGAATCCGCCAGTAAATGGCAAAAAGAAGCCCTCCCACCAGTCCCATGTCGTGGTGAAGCGGAAGCCAGGAAAGCAGTACATCGGAATCGGAATTACATTGGTTTGCCATGCCGATTGCCTGGAGATTCGCCGCTAAATTTCTTTGGGTGATGATCACACCTTTTGGATTTCCCGTGCTCCCCGAGGTGTATTGAATAAACGCAGGCTCGCTCTCTGATATCTGTCGAAGAGTGATTTTCTCCGGAGCTTCCTGCGTGGAAAGCTGATGAAGATCTTTTATATCAATGACCGGAATGGGCAGACTCCGGCCATTCATGTACTTTTTCCAAAGTACCTTGTTTCCGACAATGATCATTTGGGGCCGGCAATCGGCCGCTACCACCCGGATGCGATCCAGAAAAGCGGTGGGCACTCCAAATTCAGAAAACGTCGGGAGCGGAACGGAAACAAATCCTGCCGACATCGCAGCCAGCATGCTCGTCAGAAACACTTCCGAGTCATCGAGTGACAAAATGATGCGATCGCCGGGTCGAAGCCCAAAACTTTCCATGTAGCGAGCGTAGCGCCATACGTTTGAAGCAAGTGTCTCGTACGTCACCGGATGATCGAGAAGTTGACCTTTTTTAACCCCCACGGTGAAACAAGCGTTTCTCTTGGGATGAGTGCTCAGGTGCTGGGCAAACCGGTCCAAAAGCAGTGGTATGGTTTGCGCGCTCAGAATGGGCAATGGGGAAATTGTTTCCTTCGAAAGCATACGGGTGCCAGCTCTAAATTCATCGGTAAGTACTGGAAAAAGCTTTAAAAGCGCGTTTAAGCCGAGAGGTAGTAGTTTCTGCCTCTGGAGAGAAATTGGTGAGCACTGGAGAGTATTTGCGCGGGAATGAGGGCCTGAAGCTCCGCATCCTGTTTCAAGAATGATTCAACCTGCCGTTGCGTCAAAAAGCTGCATAAGCTTTTGAGCCGTAAGGGAAAATCAAACACTTCACGAGCCATAAGATCGATGAGTGTGGGGTGGGCGAAGGTTTTTTCCGAGAGTGAACGCTCCGTCTCACCCAGCAGGGAAAGGCAGAGCGAATCGGTGATCCGTCTATCTCGCTGCTTCATATCAAAATCATCACTTTCCAATTCCCTGAGAACTCGAACTATCTGGACCGCGGATACATTCTGATATGCGGGGGGCAATCGCGGCCGAAGCGTTTCAATCAGGCTCGAATGCTCTCTATGGAGCGCGCGAAGCAAATACCCGGGACGTCGAACAAAACCGAAATCGCGCAAACTGGAATTGATTGTGGTGACATCGCCACCCTCGAGACAATAGGCAACCAGCGGAGAGAGATAAGCAGCCAACCATTGATTCAATGCGAATGTTCTCTTGGGAGTCGTAAACACGTAAGAAAAACCTGTCTCAGAGAGAAAGCGAAATAAATCCTTCACTTCTTCATTGGGCTTTTCCTTAAGCGCTACCTCGAAAAAATTCATCCCTCCCCGATAAACGGGACTATACAAAGAAACGGCGGAGTCATTCATTCCTGAGACAAATCGGAGAGCCATCTTAATCCCGATTCCCGTCTCCGCGAACTGCGGCGTCACATTCTCACGAAGTTTCCGCCCCAAAATGTCTTTTCGAAACGAATTGAGCTCGGTGGAATTGTCCGCCAAAAACAAAAGTTGCAGATTTCCAAGACTTTTTTCCTCCGATAGACACAATCCCCTTACTGCTTGACGGATAAAGAAAAAAGAAAGCGCGGATTTGGAAGCGGATTCCATCACCGATTTGGCGCTCTCGACAAGCTCTCTTTTATAGTCACTCGGCGTCCTTGTGCTTTTACGAGCCGCGCTCACCATCAGATCAAAGCAAGCTCGATACACCTTCTGATAGGATGGAGGAAGAGATAGTATGCGTTGCTTTGTTTGTTCAAGAAACTTTCTGCGAATGGGCACCGCCCTGATAATTCGCGACTTTTTTCTACCGACTTTCCTCAGAAAACAGGTGAGCTCCTCGTCAAAAGTTTTGTGATTAAGCACCCGATGAATGAGCCCATATTTTTTCGCCTGCCTTCCGGTCCATTTCTCACCCCAAATTACGAAATCAGTTGCCTTTTCGAGGCCCAGCAAGGGCGGCAAGTTCTGGGTACCTCCAAAAGCGGGAATAAAAAGATAATCGTTGATCTCGGTCATGTAGAAATGGGTATCGAAAGTATCAGCAGCCACTCGATAATCACAGTTGAGAACAAACTCCACGCCACACCCGTAGCAATTGCCCTCGATAGCAGCAATGGTGGGAATGGATGAATTGCGAACACAGTCAAAGGCGGCCCGGGTGACTGAAGTTAGTTTCACGGCATCATCGACACATTTCACTACACTCGCAAGAAGCAAACCCACGCCATTAATAAAGCTGCCGGTTTTCGAGCTGCGAAAAACAACTGCTCGGACTTCTTTCGGATCGAGACCATCCATGATCCTCTTCAATTGAACTGCCGCTGCGTAATCGAAGATATTGACGGAACTCCCGGGTGTATTAAGCACCAACTCGACGAATCCATCTTTTTCGTGGATCTGAAAGGGGGACTCACTCATCTTGAATCAGAAGATCTCGAATGTAATCAGCGAGTGAGCCAACGGTAAGGGCATGAGGATCGGCGCACTGACTGATCCAGTCATTAAGAAGAAGGGGTCTGCCGAATTCCTCTTCGAGGGCAAGGGAAAGAGAGACCATTCTGAGGGAATTAAATCCCAGGGCTCCCACAAAGGAGTCGGAATCCTTTACATCGATTTTTTTTCCTAAAATTCCGAGGACTGCTTTTTTTACCTTCTGCTCGACTTTGGATCTATCAATAGGCATAGGGCGGGGAATAATCATATTATAACTTAAAATCTTCGAGCCGTAAGGATGATTTTAGTGCCGCCGGAGGGGACCACCACCACGCTTCTTCGCACGGGCCTTGGGCGCGCGATCCCTTCATCCGCAAGTTGCATTGTAAAATTCTTAAGAATCAGCGCTAACATTATTTTCATCTCCGTCTGCCCAAAAGCCATCCCCAAACAGCGACGAATGCCCCCTCCAAAGGGAAGGTACTCATAGGGGGAGTATCGTCTTTCGAAAAACCGTTCCGGTCTGAATGTATCAGGATTCGGGTAAAGGTCTTTTCGATGGTGGACTAAATAAATGCAAGGGACAACGTGAACCCCAGAATCGATCAGAAAACCCGTAATCTCCACGGGCTTTTGCAGTCGCCGTGAAACGACGGGAATCACGGGATAAATCCGAAGCGTTTCTTTAATCACCGCATCGAGGTATCGAAGCTCCAGGATCGTTTCGACATCGAATTTCTCCGCGATCGAATCAATTTCGCTAACGAGCCTATGATGAACATCCGACATGTAATGCACCCAATAGATAGCCCAGGACATTGCGGTCGCCGCGGTCTCATGACCGGCTAAAAGCAGCGTGACTAACTCATCTCTAAGCTCCGCATCAGAAAAAGGCGCGTTCTCCTCGTCCCTGGCACTTAAGAGCATCGTCAGAACATCGTCTCCCGTTTTCTTTCCAGCCCGTCGCTCTTCGATTTCTTCGCTAAAAATTTGATCCAATAGAGCGGATTTTTCCCGAAACCGTTCCCAGGGATTCCATTGAGCGGGTTCCTCGGAGGCTGGAGTGACCTGAGTACTAAAGCTCACTGCATCCAGTAGGGTCACTAGCACCTGTTTCATCTGTACGAACCGAGGACTTTCGGCGGAGACCCCAAACACCACGCGCAGGATTATCTCCAAAGAAATTTCGAGGAGCGGGGTTTGTAGCGAAAACGGCTCTCCTATTTTCCAACTATCGGTAAGCCTTTCCACCGTTTCTTTCATGATGACGCCGTAGGCATTCATCTTCCCGGGGTGAAATGCGGGCAACATCAACTTTCGATGCCGCATATAAGCATCGCCATCCAGCTGAAGCAGAGAATGTTTTCCCAAAAAAGGACGAATAACGGAATTACCCTCTCCGGCGTGAAAGGTATGGACATCTCCTGCAAAAATTTGCTGAATCGCCGAGGGATGACTGAAAAGGACGTGTTTACCCAGGGATTTAAATTCCAACGTAAACGCATCCCCATAGCATTCCGCACATTCCTTGAGAAAATCATAGGGCCGCGAAAACCACTGAAATGTTTGCTCATCCGGCGACAGATTTGGGCCGGGAGGCAAAGATCCGCGCATGTATTAATTGTTTACTTTCGCGCGTTGAAATTCAACGAATTTAACTTGTGTGGAAGACTGCAACCTTCATTGCCCAAACTATCTCGCGCGCACAATTCGTAAACAGCCAGTTCTAGCCGCTGTCCTGGAGGGACATGCGCCACTACCCCCGCACTCATCTCGAACCTTCCCTGCGCGTCTTTTCTCTCCGCTTTTCCCCAGTACTTCTTGAAAATTCGGCGCGCATCGACCTCCTGTGCTATATGAACCCCGATAGTTGAAACTCCCGCAGGATCCGTCGCTGCCACTTTGAAACGAAAATCGATGTACACTTCCCAGCAGGCGTTTGGAATGGATTGATTCGGACAAGTGTCTTTCCATTGGAGAAGCGGCTCGTAATATTCGATAGCGGCCGCAAATTTATCGATGGTCGGAGGGAGGCAATCAGAACCTACAGGGCACGAAGGAAACGAACAAAGAGCTTTCGGCAATCCCTGTGACGCCGGCTCATAAGTACATAAACCATTAGGCGTTCTAGCCATGGAAGACACGGAAATGATTAAAGTCAGAAAAAAGGTTTTCCCCCACCCCATAAATCCTCCCAAAAGAAAGAGTGCTAACCCGCGCATGGCGATACTTCAATGGAAATTTTGGGTTACTATCAAATCTTGTTCACAAAAAATTAATTGTGAAGAATGTGAAAATATTGGTGTATTGCGTCGTAATTCGCGCCGTGTCATAATAAGGCTGTTTTCAGATTCATTCAGTCCTTTGCAAGTTCTCTAATTTTTTTTTAAAAAAATGGATTTATGATAGTTCTTCAAGCGATGAAAGTTTCGGAGATATTAAAGTCTTTGGCACCGAAAAATCAGGAGGAGTTATCTTTATTGAGAGTGGTTCTAAGCTGCGCGGAAAAACTCCACAAGGGGCCACACATGGATCTGGGTTTGGGACCCGCTTATCGCTCAGGTGGTTTCCTGGAAGAACAGCCGGGAATCCACTTTGACGCGCAGACTTTTCTTCAAAGTATCCCGGAGGACTCGAAAAAGTATCTGCACGGGCTGGTTGAAGCCCTGGATATTTATCAATCGATCTATGGACATCCGCTTCACATACAAAACATCACGATTAGCGACAAGTCTGTTCGCGCGTTGAAACAAATCCGGGATATGTGCCTCGAGGAAGGGGTTCGGTCGCTTTATTAACCGCTCCTTGACCAAATAAACACTTAAACGCTATACCCTTAGAACATTATGAGCGGCAGCTTATTGCCTTTGGGTGTGATTCCGGCCCGGGCGGACTCGTCTCGATTCCCAAACAAAGTCATCGCAAAAATAGACCAAAAACCAATGATCCAATACGTCTGGGAGGCTGCCCGTGAAACTCGTTCCTTGGGAGACGTGGTGATTGCCACGGGCGACGCGCACGTGGCACAAGAGGCCGAAAAATTTGGCGGCAAAGTATTCCCTACACCAGGGGTCTTCGATAGTGGAACAGACCGGGTTGCCTTTGTGGCAAGATCGAATGCCTCCCCAATTATCGTAAATCTCCAGGGTGACGAGCCTCTGCTAAAGCCTGCCATGATAGAAAGGTTAGTTTCAGAGCTTCGAGAGGCAAAGGGCGCAGACCTTGCTACGCTTGCCGTGAGAAAAAAAGACCCCATTCAATTATCAGATCCCAACGTTGTTAAAGTGGTCCTATCGAAAAATTCGGAGGCACTTTACTTTTCCAGGCAAGCTTTAGCGATGAATCGAGAGGGTGAATTTTATAAGCATATTGGTATTTACGCGTATCGCAGGGATGCTTTGTTGCAAATTTGTCAGTGGTCACCTTCTCCGCTCGAGACACTGGAAAGATTGGAACAACTTCGAGCCCTCGAGAACGGAATGACGATCAAAGTAGTGTTAGTGGATAATGATACGATTGCGGTGGATACCCCTGAGGACTTGGCACGAGTTGAAAGTGAGATACAGCAACGGAAAGGGCCCCATGAAAAATAAATACATCTTTATTACGGGTGGCGTGCTTTCGTCCCTGGGAAAAGGGCTTACCGCCGCATCGATTGGGGCACTCATGGAGAATCGTGGCCTGTCGATCACACTGATGAAAATGGATCCTTATCTTAATGTGGACCCGGGCACGATGAATCCTTTTCAACATGGGGAAGTTTTTGTCACGGAAGATGGCGCAGAAACCGATCTGGACCTGGGCCACTACGAACGATTTACCAGCGTCAATTTGAAGCGCGAAAACAGCGTAACGTCCGGCCAAATTTATGAAGCGGTAATTGCCAAGGAAAGGCGGGGCGAGTACTTAGGGGGAACCGTACAGGTTATCCCGCACATCACGGACGAAATAAAAGACCGAATTCATCGAGTGTCCAAAGGCAAGGAGCTAACCATCGTTGAGATCGGCGGTACCGTGGGTGATATTGAGTCGCTTCCCTTCTTGGAAGCGATCCGACAGTTTCGTAGTGACTCCGGAGTGGAAAATGTCGTCTTTATTCATCTCACTCTGGTGCCGTTTCTGGGAGTGAGCGGGGAGCTAAAGACAAAACCCACTCAACATAGCGTTCAAAAACTTCGGGAGATTGGTATTCAACCGGATTTCTTGCTTTGCCGAACGGATCGAATTCTGCCCCAAGACATACGCTCCAAAATTGCGCTCTTCTGCAATTTGAAAGCGGACGATGTCATCACGGCGAAAGATGTATCCAATATTTATGAAGTCCCTCTCATCTTTTACGAACAGGGCCTTGACGAAAAGATCGCTAAACGCCTGGGCCTGAGAAATAAGTCCAGGGGACTCGATAAATGGGCGAAAATTGTAGAGGCGATGTCCTCACCGAAAAATGGCGCAGTGGAGATTGGCGTGGTCGGAAAATATGTCGACCTCACGGAATCTTATAAAAGTGTGAGCGAGGCGCTGATACACGGGGGGATAGCCAATCAGTGTAAAGCCATGATCCGTTACATCGATTCCGAAAAGCTGGAACGAGAGGATGCGGAAACTCAGTTAATGGGCCTTTCCGGAGTTCTCGTTCCGGGTGGATTCGGACATCGGGGAGTGGAAGGGAAAATCCGGGCCATTCGGTACGCTCGAGAAAATAAGATTCCTTATTTCGGAATCTGTATCGGACTCCAGCTCGCTATCATTGAATATGCCCGCAATGTCTGCGGTCTGAATAAAGCCACCAGTCGGGAGTTTTCCAATACCGGAGAGTTTGTAATCGATCTGATGGAGGACCAACGTCGAGTGGAGCGGATCGGGGGCAGCATGCGATTGGGCTCCTACGTCTGCAAGCTTCTAACGAATTCCCAGGCCGCCGCCACCTATAATAAGCATCAGATTACGGAGAGGCACCGTCATCGGTATGAAGTCAACAATCACTACCGAAAAATTTTAGAGGATCACGGCCTGATTTTTTCGGGGATCGATCCCGAAATGAACCTGGTCGAAATGATGGAAATTAAAGACCATCCGTGGTTTCTGACTTGCCAGTTTCACCCCGAATTCAAGTCGAAACCTTTTCTGCCCCATCCCCTTTTTGCGGGGTTTGTAAAAGCTGCATTAAAGCACGGCTTACAACGCGCAAGAGACACGAGACCAGCGAAGGAAACCTCCCGAAAATCAACTCGATTAAGTAAGAGCTCTAAGAAGCCTTCTTTGCGCGATCAATCTTTTCTTTGAACTTCTCAAAAGGTTGAGCGCCTTGCAGCAGGGTTCCATTAATAATAAATGAGGGCGTTGCCTGAATGCCCGCCGCTTCGGCCTCTCTCTTGCTCTTGTCGATCAGGCCTTGATGTTTCTTGCTGTCATAGCACTCTTTGAACTTTCCTTCATCCAAGCCCACTTGCTTTGCGTATGTCTTGAGATCGGCGTCTTCGAGTTTTGTCTGGTTCTCAAAAAGAGCATGATGGTATTCCCAGAACTTTCCCTGTTCGTTCGCGCAATGTGCAGCAAGAGATGCCGGCAACGCCCGATTGTGCGAAGGCAGAGGCATATCCCTAAAGATCACGCGAACTTGATCGGGCCCATATTCCTGTTTGATTTTGTCGATCGTGGCAATGGCTCTAGAACAGAACGGACACTGAAAGTCGGAAAACTCCACGATCGTTACCGGAGCTTTCGGGTTACCCCAGCTTGGGTACCCGTCGGTCGCAACAACGATTTTGGGAGATTCCGGTTCTTTCATAAAAAATTTCACGTTGGCATCCTGCCGCAGTTTTGCGACATAGGTTTGACGTTTTTCGTAACGCTTTCGGAATTTCAGATAGTCGCGTACGTCTTCCTTTCGGATTCTCGGATCATTGAGGCTTAAACCCTTCGAAGCGAGAAACGACTCGATGTCTTTATCCGCCACTTCCTCCACGGTTCCGCCGGCTTCTTTTTCTAGTAACTGCTCAACGGGCAAGTTTCGCTTCTTGCTCTCCGATTCGAGTAATCGCTGTTCCACAAAATCGTTAATCGCCTGCTCTTTCGTACGATAAAGCTCATCTTCGAGATCAAAGAGCCGCGTCTTCACCGCTGCAAAAGCCTCGGACGCGTTAACCGATTTTCCCTGGTACTCGGCCACGACAGGATCAGCGCCACCGGTGCCCTTACCCCCGCTGAAAGCAATCCCGCCTAACACTCCAACAACGACGCCCGCCGCCACACAAAGGGCATAAATCGCCAGATTCGAACCCCCGGCAGCTTTCTCTTTTATCTCGGTCATGACATGTCTCCTTATTGTTTTGTTCTTGAGGGGTCCTGCCCGTCGACTTTCAGGTCCTAAAAGGGGTCCTGAAAGGTGCC
>Ga0187892_10009484_pt1 | contig 12800 bp, 10 predicted proteins | sample MA1701073metaG_FD_139345 | JGI IMG/M metagenome (GOLD analysis project Ga0187892, IMG submission 139345) | Bio-ooze microbial communities from a basaltic lava cave in the Kipuka Kanohina Cave System on the Island of Hawaii, USA - MA170107-3 metaG ...
GACGCGCCAAATACCTGTTCCCGCAACAGCGCCAGTTGGTCACGCACCCGCGCTGCTTTTTCGAACTCCAGGTTCTTTGCGTACTCGAACATCTGTTTCTCAAGCCGCTTGATTTCCTTCGACACCTGTTTCTCGCCCATGACCTGGTAATCGGCCATCGGCGTCGCCGCGAGCTTCGCCTGCGCGCGATCACTGCTGGAATAGACGCCGTCGATCAAATCGCGCACCTGCTTTTGCACGCCACGCGGCACGATCCCGCGCTGCGCGTTAAACGCGATCTGCTTGTCGCGCCGGCGGGTGGTTTCTTCGATCGCCGCGCGCATCGAGTTGGTGACCGTGTCGGCATAAAGAATGGCCGTGCCGTTCAGGTGACGTGCCGCCCGTCCAATGGTCTGAATGAGCGAGCGCTCGGATCGCAGAAACCCTTCCTTGTCCGCGTCCAGTATCGCCACCAGCGACACTTCGGGCAGATCGAGGCCCTCGCGCAGCAGATTGATGCCAACCAACACGTCGAACACACCGGCGCGCAGATCGCGGATGATTTCCACCCGCTCGACGGTTTCGACGTCGGAGTGCAGGTAGCGCACCTTGACGCCGTGCTCCGAGAGGAACGTGGTGAGGTCTTCCGCCATCCGCTTGGTCAGCGTCGTGATCAGCACACGCTCGTCGCGCTGCACGCGCAGGCCGATCTCAGACAGGACATCGTCGACCTGCGTGCGCGCAGGGCGAACATCGAGCTGCGGATCGACGAGTCCGGTGGGCCGGACCAGCTGCTCGATGATCTGCGACGAGCGCTCGCGTTCGTAGTCGGCCGGCGTGGCGGACACGAAAATGCAGCGGCGCATCTTGCGTTCGAACTCGTCGAAACGCAGCGGCCGGTTGTCGAGGGCGGACGGCAGCCGGAATCCGAAGTCAACCAGCGTTTCCTTGCGCGAGCGGTCGCCGCGGTACATGCCACCCAGCTGCGGAATCGTGACGTGCGACTCGTCGATGATCATCAACGCATCGCTCGGCAGATAGTCGATCAGGGTAGGCGGCGGTTCGCCCGGCGCTGCGCCCGACAGATGCCGCGTGTAGTTCTCGATCCCCTTGCAGAAACCGAGTTCGTTGAGCATTTCAAGGTCGAAACGCGTGCGCTGTTCCAGTCGTTGCGCCTCCACCAGCTTGCCCTGCTCCACCAGCCACTCGAGGCGTTGCTTCAGTTCGACCTTGATAGTGTCGATCGCGCGCAATACCGTCTGGCGTGGTGTGACGTAGTGCGACGACGGGTAGACCGTAAAGCGGGGAATCTTCTGCCGTACGCGCCCGGTCAAGGGATCGAACAGCAGCATGGCGTCGACCTCGTCGTCCAGCAGCTCGATCCGCACGGCCAGTTCGGCGTGTTCGGCCGGAAAGACATCGATCGTGTCGCCGCGAACGCGGAAGGTTCCGCGCGAAAACTCCGTGTCATTGCGGCGGTACTGCATGGCGGTCAGACGCGCGATGACGTCACGTTGCCCCATGCGGTCGCCGACTCGAAGCGTCAGCACCATCGCGTGGTAGTCGCCGGGATTGCCGATTCCGTAGATGGCGGACACGGTTGCGACAATGACAACGTCGCGCCGCTCCAGCAGAGATTTGGTCGCCGACAGCCGCATCTGTTCGATGTGCTCGTTGATGCTGCTGTCCTTCTCGATGTAAAGATCGCGCGACGGAACGTATGCCTCGGGCTGGTAGTAGTCGTAATACGAGACGAAGTACTCGACCGCGTTGTCAGGGAAAAACTCGCGCATCTCCGCGTACAGTTGCGCCGCGAGCGTCTTGTTCGGTGCAAGCACCAGTGTCGGACTACCCAGCGCGGCGATTACGTGAGCCATCGTGTAGGTCTTACCCGATCCGGTGACGCCGAGCAGCGTCTGATAGGCAAGTCCGTCCGCCAATCCTTCCGACAAACGCGCGATCGCCTCCGGCTGATCGCCGGCCGGTGAAAAGGGCTCAAGCAACAAGAATGGCGAACTTGGAAACGTCTTCGACACGGCTATTGCATTGCAAAAGGACCTTGCGAAGCGGCGAATTTTATTCGCCCGCTTCTGAAAAACCTAGTCCCAACTTCGAGCCTGGACTAACAGATCGCCTATTTTTCAATGACTTGAGAACTAAAAAATGTTGTACATCCCCTCGTTTCGGTCCCTGGCTTCCTGGTCAACGAAGCCTGCCATGCATTGAGCAGAGCTGCCGCCGGCCAGGATTTATGCAACGCAACAGGGCAAAATTCGCTTCAATCCGACCCAGGTAAGAGACATGAGCGCGTCCCCATTCGCTGACATCGAACTAGCGCCACGCGATCCGATTCTCGGTTTGAGCGAATCGTTTAACGCGGACTCACGCGCGGCCAAAGTGAATCTGGGTGTTGGGGTCTACACCGATGACGAAGGAAGAGTGCCGCTCCTCCGCGCGGTGCGCGAGGCGGAGAAAGTGCGCGTTGACGCCGCGCTACCCCGCGGCTATTTGCCAATCGACGGCATCGCGGCGTACGACAAGGCGGTTCAGCAGCTTCTGCTTGGCTCGAATTCGCCGCTCTCGGCCGCCGGACGCGTGATCACCGCGCAAGCCCTGGGCGGAACCGGTGCGCTGAAAATCGGCGCCGACTTTCTCAAACGGTTCTCGCCTTCCAGCGAGGTACTGATCAGCGAGCCGAGCTGGGAAAACCATCGCGCGCTGTTTGAAGGCGCGGGCTTTTCAGTCTCCAGTTATCCGTACTACGACGCAAAAACGCGCGACCTTGACTGGAACGGGCTGGCGGACCGTCTTCGCAAAGCCGCGTCGCGCTCGATCGTGGTGCTGCACGCCTGCTGCCACAACCCGACCGGAGTCGATCTGTCGCCCGAACAATGGCGCGAGATTGCCGGGATATGCAAACGACGCGATCTGATCGTCTTCCTTGACATCGCGTACCAGGGATTCGCCGATGGCCTCGAACCCGACCGCTCCGCGGTGCAGCTATTCGCCGATTCAGGCGTCACGTTCTTTGTAGCGAGTTCCTTCTCCAAGTCGTTCTCGCTGTATGGCGAGCGGGTCGGGGCGTTAACGATTGTGACCGGCGAGAAGGATGAAGCGGCGCGCGTTTTGAGCCAGCTCAAGAGGGTGATCCGCGCGAACTATTCAAACCCGCCAACGCATGGCGGCGCAGTCGTCGCAGCGGTTCTCGCCGATGCACGACTGCGTGGACTATGGGAAACGGAACTTGGTGAAATGCGCGAGCGGATCAAACGCATTCGCCGCGGATTCGTCGATGGTCTCGCCGCCCGAGGGATCGACGCGGACTTTTCGTTTGTCCTGCGCCAGCGCGGAATGTTTTCCTACTCCGGGCTTTCGGCTGCGCAGGTGCAGGCGTTACGAGACGAATTCGGAATTTATGCGGTGTCTTCAGGTCGCATCTGTGTGGCTGCATTGAACTCGAAGAATCTCGACTACGTTTGCGACGCCGTCGCGAGTGTCGCCAGACAAGCCGCCCGAATTTGATCGGCGCCGAACGCAGTGGATATACTGCCCGGCCTTCCCCGATAGCTCAGCCGGTAGAGCGACGGACTGTTAATCCGCAGGTCAGTGGTTCGAGCCCACTTCGGGGAGCCAAGTCACTTCAAACACCTTCAGGTCGATTTCTCGGGTAGTGGTATCGCGCCCTTCGTTTCCACCGGTTGCTTGCCCGATTCGAACAACAAGCTGGTTGCGGTGATTTTTACGCGAACCCGCACGCGATGCGGCCGACCCAGCATCATGCGCACGGCCGGATCGTCGACGTCGACGTCGCGATAAATATCGATGCGATGTTCAAGACCGGCGCGCGCCAGCGCCTTGGCCGCGCGCTGGACGAGTTCGTCGAGCGTGATGTCGTCGGGTACCTTGGTTATGCGCTGCGCGGTCATGTACGAGGAGGCGTGCGAGCTTCGACGCATTGATTCTCGCAGACCTTCCGGCACATCGATCCTGGGGTGAATAGCCGCTTGGCGGTAGCGGGTGATGGACGGCGTTCGACAGCGGTCGAACGCATGTCCAACCCGGAAAGAGGGCTACCAAATTAGCGATGGTGATCGATTGCGATCTGCTGGTTTGGCTCACCCGCGGACACGTCCTCAAGCCGACAGTGCGTGCGCCAGATCGCGCTGCAGATCGCGGACGGATTCCAGTCCGACGGCGACGCGAACCAGCCCCTCTGTCACTCCGGCGCGTGCGCGTGCCTCAGCCGCAAGTCGACCGTGGGTGGTCGTCGCGGGATGAGTGATTGTCGTGCGCGTGTCGCCAAGGTTCGCAGTGATCGACATCAGTTTCACTGCGTCGATCAGGCGCCATGCACGCGCGCGCTGTTCTTCGGGCGATGCTCCCGGTAGCTCGAACGCCAACACCGCTCCGGGGCCGGACTGCTGAGCGCGCGCCAGCGCGTATTGCGGATGACTTTCGAGCCCCGGGAAATGAACCCTGGTGACGCCCTTCTGCTCTTGCAGCCAGCGCGCTATCTGTATCGCGGATTCCGATTGATGTTTGATGCGCAGGCTCAAGGTTTCCAGTCCCTTGAGCAGCACCCACGCGTTAAACGGCGAAAGGCTTGGGCCCGCGGTGCGCAGTACCGGAAGCAGCGCGTCGCGAATGAACGAACGCTTGCCGAGGACTGCACCACCCAGCACACGACCCTGGCCATCGAGGTACTTCGTCGCGGTGTGCACGATCGCATCGACACCGAACTCCAGCGGACGCTGCAACACCGGGGAGCAAAAACAGTTGTCCACCACCGTCAGCGCGCCAATTTCGCGACCGAGCGCAGCGAACGCGTTGAGGTCGACCAGTTCCATCAGCGGATTCGATGGCGTCTCACAGAGCATCAGGCGCGTGCGGGGCGTTGCCGCTGCGCGCCACGCGTCAGGATCCGCCGCGGATACAAAACTCGTTTCGATGCCGAAGCGGGCCAGCGTGCCGGTGAACAATTGCAAAGTCGCTCCGAACACGTTGGCGCCGCACAGCACGTGATCGCCGGCGCGCAAGGCCGCGAGGCACACCGCCAGAATCGCCGCCATACCAGACGAGGTCGCCAGACAATCCTCGGCGCCTTCCAGCGATGCCAGGCGCTGCTCGAACATCTGCACCGTCGGGTTGGTAAAACGCGAGTAAACGAAACCGTCTTCGGTACCCGCAAACCGTGCCGCCGCCTGTGCGGCGGTGTCAAAGATGAAGCTCGACGTGAGAAACAGTGCTTCGCCGTGTTCGTTGAACTGGCTGCGCTGCGTGCCCGCGCGGACCGCGCGCGTGTCAAAGTCGTCGCTGTGAAGGCTCATAAGCAAAAACCCGCTGGCAGCGCCACGCGGGTTTTTGACTAAAACCCTCGCTTTAGCTGCATTTGTTAAGCGCCCGCAAGCTGAGCTCAAATCGGCGCGATGGCGGATTGTATTCAGGCCAGCGGGGCGCTGGCAACCACCGTATATGCGTCGGTCTGGTTACGCATCCGCGGGCTCGATCGCCAGCGAGAGTTGATTGCGCGGCGTGTCGTCGGGCAGGCGCGGCGCCAGCCGGTTTCGTTCGACGCGGTCCAGATATTCGGGGGTGACGTCTCCAGTGATGTACACGCCGTCAAAGCACGACGCGTCAAACCGTTCGAGCCGCGGATTGCAATCGCGCACCGCTTGCTTCAGATCGTCGATGCGCTGGTAGATCAACGCGTCGGCGCGGACCTCGCGCCGAATCTCTTCTTCGCTGCGGGTCGCGGCGATCAGTTCCGAGCGCGTCGGCATGTCGATACCATAGACATTCGGAAACCGCACCGGCGGCGCGCTCGACGCAACCATCACCTTGCGCGCGCCGGCGTCGCGCGCCATTTGCACGATCTCTTCGATCGTCGTACCACGCACGATCGAGTCGTCGACCAGCAGCACGTTCTTCCCTTTGAACTCCACCCCGACCGTGCTCAATTTCTGCCGCACCGACTTCCTGCGTATGCCCTGCCCCGGCATGATGAACGTGCGACCGATATAGCGGTTCTTGATAAAGCCCTCGCGGTAACTCAGGTTCAGCTTCATCGCCAGTTGCAGCGCGGCCGGGCGGCTTGAATCGGGTATCGGTATGACGACATCGATGTCGCCCAACGGCACGTTGGCCTTCACCTGTTCGGCCAAGTATTCACCCAGGCGCAATCGAGCGCCGTAGACCGACACGCCGTCCATCACCGAGTCCGGTCTCGCGAGATACACGTACTCGAAAATGCACGGATTCAGACTCGGGCTATCGGCACATTGCTGGTTGAAGAAGCGACCGTCGACGTCGATGAAAATCGCTTCGCCGGGCGCCACGTCGCGCACCACCCGATACCCAAGGCCCTCGAGCGCAACCGATTCCGACGCGATCATGTATTCGGTCCCTGACTCGGTTTCCTGTACGCCGAAGCACAGAGGGCGAATGCCGTACGGATCACGGAATCCGAGCAGCCCATAGCCGGCAATCTGGGCCACGATCGCATACGAGCCGCGAACGCGGCGATGCACCCCGGCGACCGCACGAAAGACCGCGGCCGGATCGAGCACCAGGTGTTCGCTCGCCAGTTGCAGTTCGTGCGCCAGCACGTTGAGCAACACCTCGGAATCCGAGTTCGTGTTCAGATGCCGCCGGTCGATGCGGAACATCTCGTCTTTCAACTGCTCCCAGTTGGTCAGATTCCCGTTATGCGCGAGCGTGATGCCGAACGGCGCGTTCACATAGAACGGCTGCGCCTCTTCGGGATTGGACGCCGAACCCGCGGTCGGATAGCGAACCTGCGCGATGCCCGAGTTGCCGGGTAGCGCGCGCATATTGCGGGTCCGGAACACGTCGCGCGCCAGGCCATTGCCTTTGAACATGTGGAAAGTGCTGCCGTTCGCGGTCGCAATGCCGGCAGCGTCCTGCCCGCGGTGCTGGAGCAGTTGCAGCGCGTCGTACAGCAACTGGTTGACCGGCGTCGTAGCGACAACACCGACGATTCCACACATCGAGCAAGTCTCCTTGTCAGGGCAGCTTCGGCGGCGCAATCACGGAAGGCAGATGAGGCGCGGCCAATCGTACCCCGGACTCAAACGGTGGTAGCAGCATCGACTCTCGCCACACAGCTTGCGCGGTCAGCGTGGTGCGCGACCCGATCAGCACCGCGAGAAAAACCAGCAGCACGCCGCGCGCGAAGCCGAACACGCCACCCAAGGCGCGATCGGCGCCTGACAGCCTGGCCACCGTGATCAATTTGTGCAGGAACCAACCGGCCGCCGCGGCCGCGAAGACGCAAATGGTGACGATCAACACCGCCGCAAGCCCGGTTCGCAGAACAGCCCACGAAGGATCAGAACCGAATTGCCGTCCGAGCGGTTCGGCGAAGAAGAACGCAGCGACGACTCCACCAACCCAACCCACCACGGAAAGCACTTCACGAATGAACCCACGCCAGAGGCCGAGCAGGCCTGAGCCTAGAAGCACCGCCAGAATCGCCCAGTCGATCGTCGTCACGCAGGAACCAGGGTCGCGTTGACGCCCAGCGCGCGCAAGCGGGACTGGGCGCGTTGCGCTTCGTCACGATTGGCGTACGGGCCCAGCCGCACGCGAAAGCGCACGCCGTCCTTCGTTTCAAGGCGCTCCGTAAACGGGCTGAATCCCGCCTTGCGCAGACGATCGCTCAATTCCTCCGCGGCGGAGTCCGTTCCAAGGGCGGCCGCCTGCAGGACAAACCTTGTCGGCGCCGCAACGGCCTTTGATTCGGCAGGCTTCTTTGGAGTTTCTTTGCGCGCGGCAGGTTCAGGCGCCTTTGACGGTTTTTCATTCGCTTCCGACTTGGCTGCGACGGCCGGTTCGGCGGGAGCCGTGTCGGGTGGCGGCGCGAGTGGCGCCTGCCCTGGATCAGGTACCGGAGGAAGTGCCAGACGCGGCGTGAACGGCGCCTTTTCGCTGGGAATATCAATCGTGAGGTTGTCGAGCACTGGACGGGGCGCCGGGTCGAGCACCATCGGCACGACGATCACCGCAGCCAGCAGCAGTACGGCCGCGCCGATCAAGCGCCGCCGCGCACGCGATTTCAGCGCGGCAGCCGCTTCGCTCGATTCGTCCTCGTCGCGGGTTGTGTCACGTTCACGGCGTCGCACCGATTTGCTCTTGTCACGTCCGAACCAGACCATTGCCGCCCGCGTTGCGTTCCTTTCAGCGGCGTTGCGTCGCGCGCTCGCGCATCACCTCCGCCACTGTCGTGAAACTTCCAAACACGACGATCCTATCATCGGCATGCGCACTCTCGAGCGCGGTGCGATACGCGGCGACGATCGAATCGTGTCGATGCAGGGATCGTCCTTCCCCCCTCACCATGTGAGCGTCAACGGCTTCAGCCATCCATGCCGTATCGGCGCCGCGCGCGCCCGGCGTCGGTCCAACGTGCCAGTGGTCGACGCGATCGCCAAGTCGTGCCACGACACCGCGCGCATCCTTGTCGCGCAACATGCCAAACACGGCGTGCGTCGTTGGATAGAAACCCATCTGATCAAGGTTCGCTGCAAGCACCGACGCGGCGTGCGGGTTGTGCGCGACATCGAGAACGACTGCGGGCTTGCCGGGCAGCACCTGAAACCGCGCCGGAAGATCAACGGCGAGCAGTCCCTGTCGCACCGCTTGCTGACTCACCGGCAATCGATCGACAAGTGCTTCAAGTGCCGCCAGGGCACCGGCCGCGTTGAGCAACTGGTTGGCGCCTCGTAGCGCCGGATACGGAAGACTTGCGCGGCGTTGCCGCCGGCCGGAATAGCTCCACTGTTGCCGGTCACCGCGCGCGATGAAGTCTCTTCCGATCTGCCACAGGTCCGCGTCATTTTCTTTCGCGACGTCGATCAATGTCTGCGGCGGCTGCGGGTCGGCGCAGATCGCCGGGCAGCCGCGCCGATAGATGTGCGCCTTCTCGTAGCCGATATGTTCGCGTGTCGGTCCCAAAAACTCGATGTGATCGATATCGATCGACGTGACGATGGCGCAGTCGGCGTCAACGAGATTCACCGCATCGAGCCGGCCGCCCAAGCCGATCTCCAGCACGGCCGCGTCGAGTTGCTGTTGCCGAAACATCCGAAGCACAGCAAGCGTCGTGAACTCGAAGTAGGTAAGCGACGTGTCGTGCCGCGCGGCTTCAACCGCCTCGAACTGTTCGATCAGTTGCGTGTCGCTTGCAACCGTGCCGTCGACGCGGGCGCGCTCGTTGAAGCAGAGCAGATGCGGCGAAGAATACAAACCCACCCGGTAGCCCGCGGACCGCAGAATGCTGTCGAGCATTGCGCAGGTCGATCCTTTGCCATTGGTTCCCCCGACGACGATCGTCGGGCACGTCGGCGCCACATCGAGCCGCGCGGCAACTTCGCGCACGCGCTCAAGTGTCAGTTCGATCGGACGGTGGTGCAGCCGCTCGATGCGGTCAAGCCAGCCGTCGAGCGCAGCCGCAGGGGTTTCCACTACGCAATAGCGTCGGCGGATTGCCTCAACAGCAATGCCAGGAGCTTCGCGATTTCGTCGCGCAGCTCGCGACGGTCGACGATCATGTCGATCGCTCCTTTCTGAAGCAGAAATTCGGCGCGCTGAAAACCTTCCGGCAGTTTTTCGCGCACGGTATCCGCGATCACGCGCGCGCCGGCGAAACCGATCAGCGCCTTCGGCTCGGCGATCACCACATCGCCCATAAACGCAAAACTCGCGGAAACCCCGCCGGTGGTCGGATCGGCGAGCACCGATATGAACGGCAGTTTGGCGTCGGCAAGCTTGGCCACCATCGCGGTCGTCTTCGCCATTTGCATCAGGGACAGCAGGCTTTCCTGCATGCGCGCGCCGCCGGTGGACGTGATGCAGACAAACGGCACTTTCTGTTCGATGGCGTTCTGCACGCCGCGCACAAACCGTTCACCGACGACCGAACCCATCGATCCACCCATGAACTCGAACTCGAAGCACGCAACGACCACCGGCAGCGTGCGGATTGCACCACCCATCACAATCAGCGCATCGGTCTCTCCGGTGTCCTGCATCGCCTGCTGCAGGCGTTCGGGATACTTCTTGCTGTCCTTGAATTTCAGCGGATCGACCGGAAGAATCTCCTGCCCGATCTCGTAACGCCCCTCGGGGTCGAGCAGCCCGTCAAGCCGCTCGCGCGCCCGGATGCGCAGGTGATGACTGCACTTCGGGCACACCTCCAGCGACCGCTCGAGTTCAGCGCTGTAAAGCACCGCTTCGCAGGCAGGGCATTTGGTCCACAGGCCCTCGGGGACGGTCTTGCGTGTGCCGCCTTGTTTGATTCGCGGCGGCAACAGTTTTTCAATCCAGCTCACAGGGATTCCTTTTCAGCAGCGCGCACCGCAGTGAACGGCGCCGCGTCATCGATGGCTCTGCGGAATTCCGACAACAGCGCAAGTACGGCTTCCACCACGCGCTCACGCGGTACGTTCTCTATTTCCTGAATGATCCGGCTCCCGATCACCACCGCGTCGGCAATGCGCGCGACTGCCTGTGCGCTTGCCGCGTCCTTGATACCGAAGCCGACACCGACCGGCAATCCGGCACGCTCCCGAATGAGCGGGATCCGCGACGCCACGCTCGCCACGTCGAGATGGCCGGCGCCGGTTATTCCTTTCAGGCTGACGTAGTAGATGAAGCCGGAAGCTACTTTCGCAACCCGTTCGATGCGTTGTGCGGTCGACGTCGGCGCCAGTAGAAAAATCGGATCGATGCCGGACGCCCGCACCGAATCGGCAAACGCTTCGCATTCCTCCGGCGGATAGTCGACCACGAGTACGCCGTCGACGCCGGAGTTGCGCGCCGCCTGCGCGAATGCGTCGAGACCGAGAGCTTCGATCGGATTCGCGTATCCCATCAGCACGATCGGTGTGGCGCGATCGTCGCGGCGGAACTCGGCCACCATGGCGAGCGTCTTGCGCAGGCCGACGCCATTCCTAATCGCGCGCTCGGCCGCGCGTTGAATCACCGGGCCGTCGGCCATCGGATCGGAAAACGGCACGCCAAGTTCGATCACGTCGGCGCCCGCGCGCGCCAGCGCATGCAGCAGCGGCACCGTCAATTCGGGCGCCGGATCGCCGGCGGCGATGTAGGGAATCAGCCCTTTGCGCCGCGCGCGGGCCAATTCGGCGAAACGCGACGCAATTCGCGACATCAGCAAGTTTTGCTGCGTGCGGCGAATGCCTCGCGGCAACTGGCGCGGCAGAAGAATTCGAGTCCGCCGGCCTGGGCAACGATCTGAAGGTCCTTGTCGCCGCGCCCGCTCACGTTCACGAGAATGATCTTGTCTTTCGCCAACGTCGGTGCAAGTTTTGCCGCGTGTGCCAGCGCGTGGCTCGACTCAAGCGCGGGAATGATGCCTTCGATGCGGCAGCAGTCGTGAAAGGCGCGCAGCGTTTCTTCGTCCGTGGCGCCGACGTACTCGGCGCGCCCGCTGTCCTTCAGCCATGCGTGCTCGGGGCCGACGCCGGGGTAGTCGAGCCCCGCACTGATCGAATGCGTATCGGCGATCTGGCCATCGTCGTCTTGCAACAGATATGTCCGGTTGCCATGCAGGACTCCCGGCCGGCCGCGCTGGAGCGACGCTGCGTGCTTCATCGTCGTCAATCCTTCGCCGGCTGCCTCAACGCCGATCAGCCGGACTTGCGCATGTTGCAGGTAATCGTAAAAAATGCCCATCGCGTTACTGCCGCCACCCACGCACGCAATCACCACATCGGGCTGCCGGCCCGCGATCTCGGGCATCTGCAGCAGACACTCCTTGCCGACCACCGAATTGAAGTCGCGCACCATCATCGGGTAGGGATGCGGTCCGGCGACCGTGCCGATGATGTAAAACGTGTTCTCGACGTTGGTGACCCAGTCGCGCATCGCTTCGTTAAGTGCGTCTTTCAGCGTGCGCGATCCGCCATCCACCGGAACCACGGTGGCGCCCAGCAATTTCATCCGGTAGACATTGGCGGCCTGCCTGCCGATATCCAGCGAGCCCATGTAAACGACGCACTCCATCCCAAAGCGCGCGGCGACAGTCGCTGCCGAAACGCCGTGCTGACCGGCGCCGGTCTCGGCGATGACGCGAGACTTGCCCATGCGTCGCGCCAGCAGTGCCTGACCGATCGTGTTGTTGATCTTGTGCGCGCCGGTGTGATTGAGATCCTCCCGCTTCAGAAAAATCTGTGCGCCACCCAGTTTCTCGCTCCAGCCGCGCGCGTGATAAATCGGGCTCGGCCGCCCGACAAAGTGCTTCAGTTCACGCTCGAACTCCGACACGAAATCCGGATCGGAACGGTATTTCGCGTAGGCCGCATTCAGTTCGTCCAGCGCATGCATCAGCGTTTCGGCGACGAACACACCACCGTACCGGCCGAAATGGCCGCGCGCGTCCGGCAGATCGTACGGATTCACGCCGGTACCCAGATTTCGGCCAATTGTTTGTCTGCGGCCCGCACCGCTGCGACAAATCGAGCGAGCTTGTCGCGGCTCTTGATACCGCGGCTCGCTTCGACACCGCTGCTCACGTCGACCGCGAACGGCAGGTTCTGGACGATGGCTCTGCCCACATTGACCGGCGTCAGACCGCCGGCCAGTATCAGCGGCTTGCTGCGACGCTTGGGCGACGGTATGCGGTCCCAGTCAAAGGTCTTGCCGGTTCCGCCAAAGCCTTCGCCGGCTGTGTCAGCCAGCAGCGCAACCGCGCTGGAAAAGCGGCGCGCTGCCTCCGTCAGATCGGCATCGTCCGACATGCGAACCGCGCGCACATAGGCGCGTCCGTAGCGCGAACAATCGGC
>Ga0187892_10009485_pt1 | contig 12799 bp, 14 predicted proteins | sample MA1701073metaG_FD_139345 | JGI IMG/M metagenome (GOLD analysis project Ga0187892, IMG submission 139345) | Bio-ooze microbial communities from a basaltic lava cave in the Kipuka Kanohina Cave System on the Island of Hawaii, USA - MA170107-3 metaG ...
CGCCTGCGCGCTGATCTGCGCAAGCTCGGCGACTTCAACCGTATCCACCCCATGCCGCAGTCGGGGCAGGACGTGCCCGACGACCTTGACGCGCGGCTCGTTGTCCTGGGGATCGACCATCCACACAGCAAGGATTCAGGCAGCGCAGCTGAAGCCGCCGCAAAGGCCATCTTCGAATCACGGGGCAATACGCCACGCCTGTTCCGCAACACCCTGGTGTTTCTCGCCGTCGACCAGACGCGTCTCCAGGATCTCGATGAAGCAGCACGCCGCTATCTCGCCTGGGACTCGATCCTCGACGAGAGGGAGAAGCTCGACCTTTCACCGCACCAGGTGAAGCAAGCCGAGACGCAGAAGACATCCGCCGACGGCGCCGTCACAGCACGATTGCCGGAGGCGTACCAATGGCTTTTGGTGCCGGTGCAAAGCTCGCCGCAGGCACCCGTCGAATGGCAGAGCTTCCGGCTCTCCGGACAGGACGCCCTCGCGGTGCGCGCGAGTAAGAAACTGCGCACCGACGAGCTGCTAGTCGCGTCGCTCGCCGGCACACGGCTCCGGATGGAGCTGGACCGCGTGCCGCTGTGGCGTGGCGATCACGTCGCGATCAAGCAGCTGGTCGAAGACTTTGCACGCTACCTCTACCTGCCCCGCATCAAGGAACCGGCCGTTCTGGTCGACGCGATCCACGACGGCCTCGGCCTCTTGACGTGGTCGCAAGACTCCTTCGCGTATGCCAACAGCTTCGACGAAGCCGCTGTCCGCTACCGTGGCCTCCGTTGCGGCCAGAACGTTCCAATCACCGAAACCGATGCAGGGTTGCTCGTGCGCCCCGAGATTGCACGCAATCAATACGATGCCGAGACGCAGCAGGCCACAAGCGCCACGGCCGGGACGGCGGCGGGGGCAGGAACCACAATAACGCAAGGCGCAAAAGGCGGAGAGGCAACCACTCACACCGAGACCGGCTCAACGCAGGCCGCTGCTGCACCCAAGCGCTTTCACGGCACCGTCGCCCTAGACCCTACACGGGTCGGTCGTGATGCCAGTCGAATCGCTGACGAGGTCGTCGCCCATCTCGCCGGGCTTATGGGCTCGACCGTGAAGGTGACACTGGAAATCGAAGCCGAGATCCCATCCGGCGCTCCGGAGAACGTCGTGCGCACCGTCACGGAGAACAGCCGCACGCTGAAGTTCACGAGCCAGGGATTTGAGAAGGAGTAGGGGGTGCCATACAGTGCCCCAGGAGGAACACGCCGATGAAGCAACATCTACTGCTGAAATACGCTACCCAACGTCCATACCGTGATACCCCTGAGTTACCTGAGGGGGCTGTGTACGATGCAGCGCTTGGTTTTTGGACCCTCAATGGGGACCCTCTTGTCCGTTGTAGTGAGGCTGCCGCCCAGCGGACCAAAAAATGTGACCAAGAGACCGGCGAAGACCAAAAAGGCGAATGACGCCTCGGGTCCTCATCCTGTCTTCGGCGTATGACTTCTCTACGGACCTCGTCGCATTGCGCTTGCGAGAACTAGATGTGCCCTTTGTCCGCCTCAACAGGGAACATCTCGCCCAATACCGGCTCTCTATGGACCCCATTGAACGGACCCTTATTGTGCGCGGTCTTGGCGTTGACACCATAGTCGGTCCCGACCTCCTGTCGGTGTGGTTTCGACAGCCGGTGTTCCTCCGAAATTCCCCGGCGGACGCCCTCCCCCCTGAACAACAGCTCGAACGTTCCCAATGGAGTGCGTTCCTGCGTGCCCTGAGCATTTTCGACGCTGCTTTTTGGATGAACTTTCCACAAGCGACCTACCTTGCTGAATGCAAGCCCTATCAGCTCCTGGCGGCGCACCGGTGTGGATTTCGAGTGCCTCGGACAATTGTCGGAAACGATGCGGTGACAATAGCCTCATCGTTCAATACGGGGATGGTGGTCAAATCACTTGATACGGTGCTGCTGAGAAAAGGCAGCGACTGCCTATTTACGTATACGACGATCGCCGAGCCAGGTTCTTTGAGCGACGAGGAGGTAGCACAGGTGCCCTTGCTGGCGCAGGAACTCCTGTGCTCGAAGACGGATCTCCGAGTCACAGTGGTCGGCGACAGGGTGTTCGCCGTGAGGATACTTGCCGACGGAAGAGGCATCGACGGTGACTGGCGTGTGATTGGCAAGCACCGTTTGACCTATGAGGACTTGAATCTTGTACCTACGATTGAAGTGGCGTGCAGGAATCTTGCACGTGATCTCCGCCTGTCCTTTGCTGCGATCGACCTCGTGGAAACCCAACAGGGAATTGTTTTCATCGAGATCAATCCGACTGGTGAGTGGGGCTGGCTTTCCAATTCCCAGCGACAGATCGATGCTGCAATTGCGGATTGCTTGTCGTCTTCAAATCCCGCGACGGTGGTGCAGTGACCGCAGCTGCGAGAATCTCGATCGTTGCGGAAGAGGTGCTCCCTCTCCCTTTCTACTGGTCCAGAAGTCGGAAACAGATGGAGCGCGCGCTCTCCGAAGACTTAGCTGTACCCGGTGGACCATACGATCGCTACCACAAGCTGTCCGACGAGGAGCTTGGAAAGCGATTGAGCGAGGAGCGTGATCGGGCCAAGGCAATGGACGAGAAGACGTTCAAGATGACGCTGGCGCTAACCGTGGGGCTGACCGTGCTGGGTTCGACGACTACGCTTCTTGTGCATGGCGTACCATTTGAGAAACTGCGTCCGCTTGTCGCCGCGCTTGCGGTGCTCGCGATCGTTTACTCGCTTTTCGGTGGGTTTCTGGCTTTGGGCGCCCTTAGGACGCTTCCCTCCTTTGGGTACGGCACCGATTTCGTGATCCGGGCGAAAAGTGATCGTGCATTCGTCGTTGGCTGCCTTGTATCCCAGGAGATAATGAACATTGTACGGCATCTCCGGAACGAATCAGCCTATCAGTGTCTCCGCAACGGCTGCATGTGCCTTTTTGCGGCTGTACTCCTGTATGCGACATCCGTTGCAGTGGGTACTCTTCAACCGAAGCCAACGCCTCCGAGCGATTGCCAGAAAACCGCGGCAAGGCTTCTTCTCCCGTCCGGCGTCAAGGCGTCATGCCGTTCCGCCTGACGGCCGGCACCACTTTCCCGTCGTTCGCGTCGACATCAACCTCGGCACCGGCAGGCGGCTCGTACTCACGGCCTCCGGGGCTTCGTATGTTGGCCGCTTGCCCCTTTCAAGCCGACGGCTCAAGACGAACCGCAGGCTGATATATTCCGACGGTATCCGTTCCAACGTGTTCATAGGTTTGGATTGGACCGAACGTGTTCAACGTCTGGCCAATCATCACCGCAAGACCCGCGGGAACGGCCAGGAACAGGTGAACCGTTCCCCGCGGCTGGAATTCGTCTCTCGCCTGGCGCAATGCCTCAGAGATGACTCGCACAATGTCGACAGCCATCCCCGGCGTCTCAATGTCGTGCGGGTAGTTTCCGGGTTTTGTAACCACTACCATGCCCCGGAACGCCGGGAGCTGTGGCCGCGACGCGGCGAAGGCAGGCTCGACGTTCGAGGCTACCGACACCAACAGCGCCAGGTCGTCACCACTCACGCTTGCGGAACAGACTTGCGCGGTGAAGACTGACGGTTCCCGTTGCGCGCTAAGCGCCCAGACCTCCGGCGGCCGTTTTGGAGAAATCTGGCGCCATGCCAGCGATACGCGCCGGGTCGTTAAGAAAGTCGTGCCGAGCGCCACTGCTGCCGGCAGTGCGCAAAGACCTTCGGCGACGATCGGACGCCCCGGTGCCTGCTGCTCGCAGATCTGTGCGATCGTTTCCAACGCTGGCAATAGATGATCATTCCACGCAGTCGGCGGTTTTGCCTGCCGGCCATCAAAGCGATGGGTCCAATCGACCGAAAGGGCTACACCCGGCTCGAAGGCTGGCGCCTTCCGCGTGTTGAGTACAAGGCGGAGCGGCTCGCCCGCCGGCAGCCGCTTCGCAATCTCCTGCAGGCGGCGCTTCAAAACGTAGCGCGCGATCTGTGCTGCTTCCGAAACCACGATCGGATCGGAGGCCGCCTTCCGTACGTTCCAGTCGCCGAGATCGTGCCGCCCCAGATGGGTACCCACCACGCGCGTTACGTCGTCATAATCGAGCCCGCCTGCGGCAACCGGGACCACGAAGAACCCGTCCTTCTGATCCAGCCGTTTAAGGATGCACGGCAACTCGGTGCGCGCGATTACCGCCGATGATTCAACATCTGGCGTCAGCCAACACAGCGCGTTCGCGGTCGATTCCGCGGCGAGCGCCTCCCGCAGCAAGGCATCCGTGTGGCCTTCATCTAACTCGGAGAGATCCTGCCACGTCGGGATGCCGATATCGTGTTGGGCTTCGATCAGCAGTCGCGCTTCATTTACGCGCGTGCGGCGTTAGCTCAGGAATGAACGCCCTGTCGGGTCGGTCGCCACTGATCCCCCCGGACTCAAGACAGCGGAAAGTAGTCGCCCAGGATCTCGCGCCAGAGCTGGAGCGCTTCGCCCTGCCGTCCGGTCTGTTCCGCACGCGCCGCCAGCGCTGCCTTGCGCTGCGCTTCCGCAAGGGCCTTCCTGGCCTCGGCGATCTTCTCCGGGGTCATCTGATCTGAAACAGGCGGGCCAAGCCCCGCCGGGTCGGGCCAGACTCTGCCGATGTTCGCTTCCATCGCCGCCAGGAAATTGCGGACCTCATTCGCGTAGGTCGAGAATGGTGCCTCGACCAGTTCCTCGGCCATCACCTCGACCAGGAAGGAGGGCTTAATCGGCATCTTGCTCGCCCGATTCCACCCCTTCGCCATCTTCACGAGCGGCACCCAATACCCGTCGAGCGCCGCGTTCTTCGCCGTCGCCTGCTCCCTGTGCTTGGCGGGGTTGGTCTTGATCCAGTTGCCTGTGATCTTGTCCGGGATCTCGTAGTTGCCGCCGTCGCACTCGAACGCCGGAACCGCATCGATGCTCAGTACCTTCCCGTCGTGGTTATCCGGATAGTAGTTCTTCTCAAAGATAACGGTGACCGCGCGGCGGCCGATCGTGACCTGACCCTCCTCCGTATACTTCTTCTTCAGACACTGCTCGAAAGCCTGCAGCGTCTCGATCGGCGGTTTGTCGCGCCGCCATTTCTCCTTCTCGCCGAGGACGAAGATCACATCGACGTCTTTCAGCGGCTTCGTCTTCGTGTGCCGCTTGTACGAACCGGACAGAAAATCGCTCTTCACGTCGAATCCGGCGCGGATGCACTCACGCACGTCGGCGTGGCGGCGCGCCGCATCCCCTTGTTCCCTGTCGCTCAGCTCCAGCCGCTGCCGGAACTTCTCGAACGCCTGCGAGGTCGAAAGCATCGGCCTACCTCCAATACATCGCGCCCGCCGTCAGATGACCAGTCGCAATCACGGTGCCCGCCTGGCGCGCGGCCAGCGATCCCGTGGACAAGAAAATGCAGTCGGTGAAACCCAAGACCGCCGGTGCGCCAGCGCGCGTGCAGAGCACGATCCGATATCTGCAATCGCTCGTCGGCCGCTGCCGCTTTCGCGATCAACTGCCGCAGGTAGGCCTTGTCCAGCCACATGTCGTCATCCACGCCCGATCCGTCATAGCCGACCGGAAAGTCCCATCGCGCGGAGGCTGCCGAAGCGCCCGGCCGGTAGAACTCTACGACGACATTGTAGAGGTGACGCGACTGCAGCCAGGCGCGGATGCCGCGCTCGATCGTCTCCCAGTCCTGCATTAGGTTCGACGGGTCGAGCCCGTTTTCGCGGATCACCTCCCGCAGCGTGTTGCGGAGGTTGTCGCTCAGAAAGACAATGCTGTGCGTCCGGGTATAACTATAGGTGTACGTATTCGCGTAAGCAGGCTGTCCCATCACCGCAATCCTTTCACGTTCCAGTCCACGACCACGCCGCTGCTCTTCGCTGCAACGGCACCTTCTTCTTCCTCGGCGCGGTCGGCCTCGGCGACATCGAAGACCCGCAGCCGGGGCGCAGTCTTTGACAGCGCGGCCTTCACCCATTCCATATTCTCGGCGTCGCAGGGGACGTGCATGGTCCAATCGCCCGCCGTCGGGTTCCAGGTGAGCGCGTCCACGCCGTCACCGGCCTCGATGGCCTTCATGCCGTAGCGGCAGTAGATCCGCAGCTGCGGGCCGACGCCTTCGATCATGATGGAGCGCGCGGCCGGGTGTTCGTCCGTGATGATTGATCCCATGGTGCCGGCCGCGCTCTTGAACTGGTCGATGTCCTTCGATTCCGGTCCCGTGACGAGATCAACGATCGTCTGCCAGGTCTCGCTCGCCGATCGAAGCGGGATTGCACTCACATCGCGACGCACTCTCATCGCGCCATCTCCTTCTGTGTCTTCAGGGCTTGGCGAAAGGCCGATTCGACGCGTTGCCGGGTTAGCTTGTTGGGGTCCTTCGCCGTCTCGATGTCCGATCCGATCGCGACGAAGATCTCCTTCCGGATACGCCGCCCGTCGAGCCCTTCGGCTGCCTTCGCGAGGCGATCGGTGTCGTTCTCCAGCGCGCGCACCTTCTTCCAGACGGCGCCCACCGCTTTCAGCGTCTCCACGATGATCTCGCGGCGTGCCGCGTCGCCCGGCAGGCCGATCTCTTCGACGTGGTCGGCGCGCGACAGCATCGCGCGATCGAGCGCTTTCGGGAAATTCGTCGTCGCAATCAGGAGGACGTTACGGTGCTCACGCGTCAGGCGGTCCATGCCCGCCAGCGCCGCATCGGTGGCGCGGTGCACATCGATCGGGTTGGCCTCCAGGCTCAGAGCATGACGGGACACGGCGAGCGTCTCCACTTCGTCAAGCAGCACGATCGCCGCCCCCTCCATCGCGAGTTCTGGTATCGTCTGCTCGAACAGCTTCGCCACTGCTTGCTGGCTCCGGCCGTGGGCCGCGCTCGCGAGCGCATGGGCGTCGACTTCCGCGTAGGTTGTCTTCATCCCCGTTAACTGCTTCGCGACCTGGTTCGCGAGGCCCCGGCCGAGCGTGGTCTTGCCCGTCCCCGGCGGCCCGGTCAGCAAGATCAACCCGTGCAACGGCGCCACCTCGAAGGGCAGCTCCCGCCGAACCGTGAAGGACAGGAGCGCCTGCGCGATCAGCCGCTCGTGCACACCGTCGCCCAGCTTGATCGACGTCCAGGCGGCGTCGAAGCCGGCATCGGGCAGGCGGCAGCGGCGCGCAATTCCTTCCGGATTGCTCACAATGCTGCTCCCGCGCGACGAGCTTGTCCCCCTGTGGCCGCCATCTGTTCCCGTCCGTCTCTCGATGCGACTCGCGAAGGGCGTTACGCCCGCCCGCTCTTGTTCTTCGTGCGGTCCGCGATGCGGTACGATTGCCCGCGCTCGGGCGGTGGCGGGAGCGGTTCCCCCTTGGTCACCGTCCGCTCGACGCCAGTGTGACCACCACGTTTACCGAGGATCTCGTACTGCGCTGAGGCCGGCGCTTTTTCACCGGGCTTGTACGTCTTCATACACCATCCCCACCTTCCAGCGCCGCAACGCCAGCGCTTATTTCGAGAATTTTGAAATGTTAACCATTCCTACCGTAACCGCAAGGCGTAGCCCCTAAAAGATAGATCGCCCCCAACATATGGTGGTGTACAACTGGATCACCCGTGGGTTTCAACACTGTTGCCAGCCATCGACGGCGCCGTTTCATTGGTGTATCTCTGTTGCCGAGGAGACGCTATTCCGGATGCGTTCGCAAGTCAACCTGCGTTTCGTTGGTGAAACGCACGCTGAGGGGAGGAGGGGTGTATGCCGCGTGTGACGTTGGCAACACTGGGGGTGAGGGTGAAGGAGAAGCGCGGATCTAGAAAGCTCAGAGAGGTCGCAAAGGAAATCGGAATCAGCGCCGCGACGCTGATGCGCATCGAGAACGGCCGCGTGCCGGACCTTGGCACGTTCGGGAAGATCTGCAAGTGGCTCGATATCGACCCGCGACCGCTGCTTGGCCTTCAATCAAAACTCGAAGCGCATGAGGAGCCCGCCACCTACCAGGTGAGCGCGCACCTGAAGCTCGACCAAACCCCGAATCCGAAGACCGTCAATGCGCTCGCGAGGATGATCCTCCACGCCGCCAACATGCGCCAGAGTTCCCAGGAATTGCCAGACGATGGAGACGCTTGACCGGGGATTCAAGAGTTGGGCGGAACGAACCGCAGCGACCCTACGGCGCGAACTGGACCTCGGGCCGCTCGCGCCCATCGATCCGTTCCGCGTCGCCGCTTTTCTCGGCGTCGATGTCCGGACGCCGCGGGAGATTCCGAACCTTCCAGCGGATGTGATCGACCCGTTGCTGGAGGGCGACCCCTTCGGCTGGTCCGCGGTCAGCCTCGCCATCAACGGCGGCGGGCTCCTGATCTACAATCCCCGGAAGTCGAAGGGGCGGCGCGCCAGCGACATCATGCACGAGCTGGCGCACTTCCTCCTCGACCACAAGCCGACGACGATCATCATGTCCGAAGAGCTGGACCTCGCGATCCGCTCCTTCGACAAGAAACAGGAGGACGAGGCCAACTGGCTTGGCTGGGCCGTCCTTCTTCCGCGTGACGCGATCGTCACGTGCTTGCGTCGGCGCATGAATGTGTCGGCCATCGCCGAAGAGTACGGCGTAACCGAAGACCTCGTTACCTTCCGTAAGCGCATCACCGGCGTTGAATACCAGTTCCGCGCCGCGCGGCGGCGCGCCTGACGGTTGCCGTGGCTGAACCGTCAGCGACTCCTGGCTATATTCCCGACCAATGACCACCCGGAGTCCAATCGCTCGCGTGTGCCGGCTCTGTCTTGACCCGAAGCCCCTGTGCCGGTCACACATCATTCCGGAGTTCATGCACTCCTGCCTCTACGGCACGAACCACCAGATGGTGGCGTACATCGAGAAACGTGGCCGGATGCGCCGTCGCGTTGTCCAGGTCGGCCACCGTGAGGAGCTTCTCTGCACTGACTGCGAGGATCTCATCAACAGGAACTATGAACTTCCGAATGTCGGGCTCTGGCGCGCTGTCATCGAAGGTCAGCCGCCTCCGGCGGGCGTCTCCATCGTGCCCGTCGCCGAAGCACCGGCGTCACTGGTTTCCGGCTTCGACTATGCGAGCGTGAAGCTGCTGCTCCTGTCGATCTTCTGGCGCGCCAGCGTGGCCGGAGCGCAGCACTACCTCGTGAATCTTGGAGAGCACGAGAACACCGTCCGCCTGATGCTTCTGCAAAAGGAACCGGGACCGTGCACTGCCTACCCCTGTCTCGTTCACCAGTTCACCGGCAGCGCGGCAGCCGGCAAGCTCCTCCGCCACCCCGTCGGGACGAAGAAGGACGGATGGCCGTCGTACCAGCTGCTGCTGCCAGGCGCCGTTGTTTGGTGTGTTGTCAGCCGCAACGCCGCTTCCTACCCGCTTGCACCGAAGGAAGACGGCTCGATGTATGTCGCGCGGCTTGATGCTCACGACGTTCCGATCGTGAAGCAAACCATTGCAACACTCCGGGCCGTTGGCCGCTGACGCCTCTGCCCAGACGGCACTAGGTCACGCTCTCGCACAACGCTGACTCCCGTGGGGCGAGGGCTCGCCCGTTTTCTGCGCGCCGCCGCGCAGCCGTATCGCCACGGCCCCCCCAACGGCGTGCCCCGCAGCTTCCGCGCCGCCATCGCTTTCTCCCTCCACCGGGTTTCCCTCGACCTTAGCCGCCATGACCTGACAGGGCGCGGGCCGGTCAACGGGCTGCCCGCTCCATTCCCCCGGCCTTCGCCGCGGTCCCGTGTTGCCCCGTTCCCCTCGCGATGACCGTCCCGCTTCTCCGCCCTTTCTCTGGTTGAGACGTAGTCGAAGAAAACCCAAACAAAGGAGAAAGCCATAAAGAGGGAGTCGTCACAACGGTCGTTTTCCAGAAAAAGAGCCCGCCGGATGAAATCCGTTCGGGCTCTTGTAAATCACTGGCGCGGTGCGACCTGCACCAGCGTGTCTTGGATCTTCTGTTCGTCCCCGAGGCACACTGGCAAGTAATCGCAATAGCTGCACCATTTGCCGGGCCGTTTGTAGAAATGCCCGGCGGCGATCTCGCTGGCGAGGTGTTTTACCTTGGCGAGATATTCTGTGAGGTCGATCGGGTGACGCCGTCCGGCATGCCACTCGATCTTTGGCTCCTTCGTTTTGACGAACACGCAGAACGCGGTCTGCGTCACCTCCGGCTCAGCGAGTTGGTACGCGGTGAGTTGGTCGGAAAGTGCGGCCTCATGCGGCTGGTAGGATGCTGCCGCTGTCTTGAAATCGATGACGGTAGGTTCGCCGTCGACATCGGCCACGAGGTCGATGACACCGACCAGCGGTACGCCGAGGCTCGTGATCGTCAGCGTGAACGATCTTTCCACGGCCCGGACCATGCCGATCCGCGGCAGCTCATCGCGCATGAACTTCTCGATGAGCGCCGTCCCGGTAGCGAGGAGCTTCTCCCACGACTCCCGCTCCTTATATGCGAGCGTGACGTTCTGGAGTCCGGTCCAGCGCTTCCGGAAGCAGGCCACCGGGTCCTGCCCCTGACGGAATAGCGCCTCGAGCGCGGCGTGGATCACCTTGCCGAAGGCGAGGCTCGCATCCTGAACCTTCGGCATCAGGTTCTCGACGTAGTAGAGGCGGTACTGCTCCGGGCAGTGCAAGTACTTGGCGATGCGAGAATGCGAGAGGTACGGCCCCCCCGGTCGCGGAACCGTACGCTCCTCAATGATTGTCGGAGCGTTCATTGCCGTGACCTCTGCGCTGCTTGGGGCGGAGCCAAGGGGAAAACCTGCGCTACGTTCTGGAAGCGCCCATCGGGCGATGGCTCTGTGGTCACGAGGCAGGGGATGTTCAGGACCGTGCCCTCCTGCAACCGCTCGGGTGCGATGTAGCCCGCGGCACGGATGTGCCGGACGAGCTCGTCCACCTTGCCGAAGAGCTTCAGCGTCTTGCCGTTCGCCTCCACATTGATGAAGAGCCGGCGGCCCCATTTCCCATCCATTCCTGCCACGTTCACCAGCGTCGCGGGAACCGCCGGCTCCGTCCCCGTACCGGTCGTCGGCCTTGCAGCAGGCTGGCCGTTCGGGGATGCCTGAGGACTGCGCTGTGGTGTGTTCGCATTCCCGTTCGCTCGCCGCTGGCCGTTGCTGCCGTTCGCGCGCTCGTGCCCGTCAAGAAATTGGGCTACGATGCCGGACTGCAGCCAGAGCATTCGCTCCGCGCGCGTTTGGATGTCGGTCGCTGCCAGCTGATCCACCGGGATGGACAGCTCCACCGAGAGCGAGTCGATTCGCCCGTCCGGGCTGACGCTCCGCTTGAGAAGCAGCTGCGAGACGCCATTGGCGCCGTTGTTACCGATGCCGTTCGCGGTTGCCGGTCTCCGCTTCCGCGGTGCACGATTCTCCTCCTGAATGGCCCGGCGTTCTTCAGCCTCGTCGCTGTCGATGTTCTGGGCCACGATCTCGATGTCGGAGAACTCTTTGAGCACGGCCAGGACGTGCTTGCACTGCCAGCCCGGATCGCTGTGGTGGTACTGGAAATCAGGGCAGGTGCACTGTGGTGCCGTGGGCGAACCGCTCACGATGTAGCAGTTCTTGGGATCGCCGGCGGCGTAGACGCGGAAGCCCTCCGCGACTTGCTGAATGACGAGCGGTTCGGATGCGGCCCGCTCCTGCCGCTGTGCCAACTGTTGTTGGTTCATCTCTCTTCCTCCTTCGCTGAGAGTTGTTTGGGTCAAAGAACTAGGAGGAAGTGTGCGGCGGCGGCGGAAACCGGCCAAGAATGCGAATCCTGTCGCAAGCGGCAAGATTACGTGCCTTGGCGCGTAGGCGCGGAAGACGAGATGATGAACGGCTTCCATGATCACGATTTTGGGTCGAACCACCTTCCGCAACGAACGACGGCTCTTCGGCATACGCCGGGCTGACCGTCTCGCTCACATGTACATCATCGGGCAGACCGGCACCGGCAAATCCACGCTTCTGGAAACCATGATCATGCAGGACCTCGCCGCCGGCGAAGGTCTCGCGCTGCTCGACCCGCACGGCGACCTCGTGGAGCGCGTGGTCGCGCAAGTACCGGGAAGCCGCCTCAATGACTTGATCTACCTCGACGTGCCTGACCCTCGCCAGCCATGGGGCTTCAATCCTCTGCAGGGCGTGCCGGCGGCAAAGCGACCACTCGCCGCCTCAGCGCTCCTCGAGGCCTTCAAGAAACTCTGGCACGACTCCTGGGGGCCACGCTCCGAACATATCCTGCGCAACTCTCTCTTCGCGCTGCTCGACCAACCCGCAGCCACGCTGGCCGACATCTTGCGGCTGCTCGAAGACGATGACTACCGGCGCGACGCCATGGCGCACGTGGCAAGCCCAACCGTACGACGATTTTGGTTGCGCGAATACCGGGACTATCCGGCACGTCTACGCGCGGAAGCAATCGCGCCGGTGCAGAACAAGGTCGGCGCGTTCCTGGCAAATCCGCTCCTCCACCACATTCTCACGCAGCCGACACGGTACTTCGATCTCCGTCGCATCATGGACGAAGGCAAGATGCTCCTGGTGAATCTCACCAAGGGCAAGATCGGCGAAGACACCGCCGCGCTCCTCGGGTCACTGCTCGTGGCGAGCCTCGGCACGGCCGCGCTCGCTCGCGCGGACCGCTCGCCTGACGAGCGTCGCGATTTCTGGATCTACCTCGACGAGTTCCACACCGTGACAACCTTGAGCCTGGCGACTGCGCTCTCAGAACTCCGCAAGTACCACGTCGGCTTCACGCTCGCTCACCAGTACGTGGCGCAACTCGAC
>Ga0187892_10009486_pt1 | contig 12794 bp, 14 predicted proteins | sample MA1701073metaG_FD_139345 | JGI IMG/M metagenome (GOLD analysis project Ga0187892, IMG submission 139345) | Bio-ooze microbial communities from a basaltic lava cave in the Kipuka Kanohina Cave System on the Island of Hawaii, USA - MA170107-3 metaG ...
TCTCGTCGCGCACCACTCGCGCGTTCCCAGACGGTCGCAGGGGACTCGTGTGTTAGAATACGCTTGAAAGCAGTTCCCGCGCGGGCCCGTAGCTCAGTGGATAGAGCAGGGGACTCCTAAGCCCTCAATGAACCCCAGCGGCGAAAATCCAGTCAGGACGAGGGTTTCAGCGTTTGGGTGTGCGCCCTTTGGGCGTGCAGTCCTCTGACCAAGCAGCCGCAGAGGGGGAGACCCGTGTGAAGCTGCCTGAAGTCCCTCAGCGCACGACGCCCGGCTTCTCGTTCTCGATCGTGGAACGAGCGCTGTTTGAGTGCATCGCGGTTCGCCAGTTCGGCAAGGGCGAGATCGAAGAAGTCCTCGCCTTCTTCGGCGGAGATCCACCGGCTTGCGTCTTCTGCGGCACAACACCCATTCAACGGTGGGATCACCTGATCCCGGTCTCCAAGGGCGGAGACACCACGCTGGGCAATATCGTGCCCACGTGTGCCAGGTGCGATGACTCCAAACGCGATCTGCCCTTCGAGGTCTGGGCCCTCAGCGGTGCGCCAAACTCGCCCCACACACGCGGTGTTGCCGATCTTGATCGTCGGCTTGCCAAGATTCGGGAGTACGTGGCCAAATACGGCTATCAGGCCCGCACGCCCGCGGAGCGGCTCGTTGCAGCGGAGTTCCATCAGTTCGAGGTTCTGCGCGAAGACTTTCGGAAACTCCGGAGGGACTTCGACGCTTTCATCGCACTTTACCGTGAACGCACGGGCCTCAGATAGTCGCGGGCGGCTGGCCTGCCCCTCACAAGCGCCGTCGCCAGTAGTCGGGGCGGCGATGAAAGTGCGCGACAGCGACGACGACGATTCTTGAGGACTCGGGCAGGTACACAACCGCGTATGGAAAGCGGCGAGTGAAAGCGCGCCGGGTTCCGCTCTCAGCAGGGGTGCCAATCTCGGGATGGGCCTTCAACACGGTCAAAACCCTCCCGATCTCGGCAAGGAACTCCTCACCAAGACCGGAGGCCTGTTCCTCATAATAGCGTGCTACCTCGAAAAGCTCTGCTTCAGCCTCGGGATGGAACTCGACCGGGGTCACCGAATCTTCGAACGGATCTCGCGCAGGACGTCCTCAGCAGGCCGAGTGCGGACCTTTCCAGTCTGCAGCTCCTGAACGCGTCGCTCAATCTCCCGGGCCCAGGCTTCCTCAGCGCCTTCCTCGGGCTCTGGATCGAGGCTCGCGATCAAGCGCTCTGCAAGACGAGCACGGTCCGTCGCCGGCAGCTTCAAGGCCTCCGATTCGAGCTGTCTCGCAGGGTCACTCATGACGCGGAAAGCATATCATAGCCGCTGCCCGATCGGCTACAGGGCCCACAGTGCTCCGCTGTGAGCGTTCTTCCGCTCCCGACGGTCGGGGACTGCCTTATCTCCTGACCATGCCCGAAAATGTCGCCTCCCTTCTTCGAAGGGGATGAGCTTTTCTCCGTCTCGAGCCTCGCTCAAATAGATGGCGTAGGCTAGTCTCGCCCGTTCGAGCCCATGAGGCAAATGCAGGACAGCGGGGTCTCCTACGTAGGCCAGGCGGAAACGGGCAATCATGCCGCAGCACCTTGGGTTCTGAGGGGCAGGTCGAAGGAACATGTGGTCTGCCCAACTAAGAATGCACGCGCTGGGCACAAACGGGACAAACTTGGCACGACTCAGACGGCGGCGTACCGTCCCTGTAGCGTCCCAGCACCTCGCCGGTCCCGCCCGTTCCAGCGCAGCGTCTCTTTCAGCACGATGCCCCGCGGTGGGCGATTCGAAGGCGCTTTGGGGCACCCCGGCGTTGAGAGGGTGGCTGACCGCGGTACGAATCCGGACCGCTTCGCCCTGCGACTCTTGATTGGAACTGGCGGCGCCGCCGACTCGCGATCACCTGAGCGGCCCAGAAGCGAGCCATGTGAACCACCACAGCGGGACGACCGAAGAAAAGCCAGTACGAAACCCATTCCCTGCACAGGCAGCAGCGCAGAAGCGCAAGCTGAACGCGAGCCTGGAACAGGAGCTGCCCCCAGACCGTGGATGGGCTGGCACCGTTTCTGGGAGGCTCGATGGATCACGCCCAGATCGTCGAGCGAGTTCTGCGGCGCATCATCGCCGACCACAAACCGTTTCAGACTGTGCCGCACTCATCGGGACGACACTGATGCATGGCCGGTCTCGCCGCCAGCGCTACGCCGAGCGTCACCGTGGCGCCCACGGCTGCCCTGCGCCTGCCCCAGGGAACCGCGGACTGGCCCGGGACACTCGTGGGACCGGCTGTCCAAGGACGCGAAGGGGCGGGACAGGTCACTATTCCAGTCAGAATGCGGGTTTCCGCGTTTGGGCCCAGGGCCTAGACTTCCACCACCGGGACTGCGGTAGTTCCATCTGTCCACTTGTGGGGCCCGGGGAAGAAGGCGCGCCTCCTACTCGCTGCTCGTGGCTGCCGGTGCCCCGCCGAGTCAAGCGCTCCTGGCCCGCGCTCTGCCCACTGTGTGGTCATTTGTCAGCCCGGCCAGGCAGGCGTCCATGCGATCGAACGCCTGGGAGAGTCCATCCCGCAGCTTGCCCAGTTCCTTCTCCAGCTCGTCCGTCCCCTGGCCGACCGCGGTCTTGATCTGGGTGATCTTGCCCTTGATGGACGTGAAACTGGCAAGCATCTTGCGCGCCGCGGCGATCTCCTCACGGACCTTGCCTGGATCGACCGCCGTGGCCTCGGCGCGCGCCAAGTCTCGCAGAGCCCAGAAGCGGGCGGCCCGGTATGCGAGCTTCAAGGGCAAGGCGCCCCAGCCCACGATCGGCAAGGTCGTGGACGACGCGATGAGCGCCATCGAGCGCGACAACCCGTCGCTCAAGGGCGTGCTGCCCAAGGACTACGCCCGGCCGGGGCTCGACAAGCAGCGGCTCGGCCAGCTCATTAACTTGGTCAGCGACATCGGCCTGGGCAGTCCCGCAGATCGGGCCAAAGATATCCTCGGCCGGGTGTACGAGTACTTCCTCGCCCAGTTCGCGAGCGCCGAAGGCAAGAAGGGCGGTCAGTTCGAAAATCCCCCACCCGGTGCGCTCCTCTCGCCTGTCTTCACCTCCCCCGAGAGGGGTAGCTGCATACCTCCCCAACCAGGACAAATCGCTCATGGGGCATTCTAAGGGCGTCGCGGCTTGGGCTTGACGGGAGGTATACTTATATGTAAACTACTCTTGACCCCAGGAGGAAGGGGCGAGGGTGTCTGACTCCGCGCATGTTGCAGCTCGAGGAACATGGGGAACCGTTGAATGGGCCGTCGCCTCGAACGGAACGATGCCTGCCCTAGAATTCTATCAAGAGAAGCTCTCCGACAGCGAGAAGGCGAAAGCCGACGCCCTGTTCAAACGCCTGGCCGAGACCGGTCGTATCGTGAACGACGAGAAGTTCAAGAACCTTGGGGAAAGAGCTGGGCCGGCAGGTCGGAAGCTCTATGAATTCAAGAGTTTTCAAATTCGGTTCCTCGGCGCCTTCAGACCCGGTGGGCGGTTCATCATCGCCGTCGGAGTTCGGAAGAAGAAGGACGACCTGAACAAGAGTGACATCGAGCGAGCCCTCCAGATTCTTGCACAGCACGATGCGAGGGAGAGGAGTTCACAATGACTCGCCAGATGACGACATACGAATCCTTCAGAAGTGCTTCGGTTCAGAATAGGCACCTGTTGCGCCAAGAAGAGCTGATCCTTGAGGTCACCGAGGCTTTGAGCGAGGCCATGATCCGACAAGGGATCAGCAAGGCGGAGCTGGCGCGAAGGCTCGGCAAGACCAAGGGATTTGTGTCACAGATCTTGGCAGGCGGACGCAACCTGACGCTGAGGACCATTGCCGACGTCGCCGATACGCTCGAATGTCAAGTCCGTGTCCAGGTCCTGAGCCAAACGGATGCTAAGAGCATGGAGATCGGTAAGATCCTCATGATGACTCAGCCGACATCAATGCCGACATGGGGTGCCATTCCCACTCGGTTCGCAGCCGTACAGCGAATGCCAAGAGGTCTTGGTCAGGGCGTGGGTAGCTACGTCGAGGTGGCGGCGTGAGGCGGCAAGCCAAACCTCCTCTCCGCCTCATCTCGGCGGTGCAGATCAGAGGCATTCGGCTGGTCGAAGCTACCGCCAGAGCGAGAATCAGTTCTCCGCGGGAGGTAGGAGAGGTCGAGGCTGTTCTCGGCTATTCGGCTCGCCTTAAGGAGCATCGAAAGGATGGCACGTTCGTCGTGGCGTCCACAATGGAAGTACGACTCGCTCCACGCGAATCGAATGAGAGACCGGCGGTGTCGATCAAGGCCGGATTCGAGCTTACCTACGCTCTGCCTCAGGACTTCCATGTGTCGCGTTCCGAGTTGAATGCTTTTGCCCAGACGAACGGTGTCTTCAACGTGTGGCCATACTGGCGGGAATTCGTTCAGAACATGTTTGTGAGGATGGCGCTGCCACCTTTTACACTGCCCGTGTATCGTCTGTTGGAGCCCACAAAGGCTGCTCTCAAGAAGGGCAATGTGGCCAAGGACGCGTCGCTTGCGGACGCAACGCGAAGCGGGTCGGTCGAGACCAGGACGGAATAGCGGCATGTGATCCTTTCCGCCTGACCGGTGCAGAATCCAGTCAGATAGTCTCACGAAGGATGGCAACCCGATGACGCCAGTGCCAAAGCGTCATCACATTGTGCCACGCACCCACCTCAGGCAGTGGAGCGACCAAACTCCTGGCGGGGATCCGCTGGTCTGGGTACTGAGCAAGACTGACCTGAGTCGCAGCCGGCGCCATGTGAATGACGTCCTGGTCGAAAGGCACTATCTCCGGGAAATCGAACCGTCTGGTGAGCGTCACGCCCCACTTGAGGAGCGCCTCAACCGGGCCGAAACGGGGTTTGCGGAGCTATTGCCATCCGTGGAACGACATCGGGTACTCACGCCTGCGCAGGTCTCCGCATTGTGGGAATTCGTGCTGACCATGTTTACGCGCACCGCTTGGTGGCGCAGCCCTTGCTTAGAGCTTTCGAGCAGGCCCGTGTCGAAGCACCGAGGCGAGCTGTGGAGCGACTATTGGCAGGATCAACGCACAGCCGCGCAATTCGCAGAAAGTTGAGCGCTCGGCGGAAGGAGCTTGAGTCGCTCGCGGCTCGTGCAACCCGAGAGGACCTTGCTGGGCAGATCGAGGCCTTGAAGACCAAGGTCCATCCCATGCTGATCACCGCATCTCAGAACCTAGATGCAGCGCGCGAGTTCCCTTTCATGCTTGTTCGGACGCTCGGCCTGCCGGTCCTAACCTCTGACACCCCGTGCTTCTTCGAGAACCCAGCAGTCCTTCAGATCGAACGCACCACTGACAAGGGCCACGCGATTGTCTGCCCTCTGACCCGCATTTGGTTTTCGTGGGAGCGCAGGGTCTCCTTGAGGACTCTCCGGAGGTCGGGCGGGACTGGGTACGCCGCCTCAACGCCCGAATCCGAGCGAACGCTCGTCGCGAGCTTGTAGCGAATACCGGCAGCGTAGACGAGAACTGGTTCTTCCAGGACCCGTCCTGGCCCCCGACCATGCGGGAGGAGGCGGAGCGAGCCTTCAGGGTTCTTAGAGAGCCAGGGGCTGCTGGGTCGTCCTGAGGTGGTCCTACCCCTGTTCACGCGTGCCTAAAGACAATCCCAGCGGCATGGGCGAGCAAAAGGAAATCAGTTCAACCGGTCTGAAAGGCCTGTCCGGACCGGGTTCTAGCGACGGCGAACTATCGCCGTTAGTGGGCTGAAGACGGCGACCGTCTGACCTCGGCCTGTGAGCCAGCAAGAGTTCGGTCCACAACCGGCGAATACTTGAAATGATGTTGAGCGCTTGTCTTCTTGCTTCCTAGCCAATCATGGGGCTGAACGAACTCCAGACCCGCGCGCTGCTCATCAACCCGCAGTTGGTTGCCGCGGGTTGGAAGTTGGGTGATCGTACGCAGGTTCGGTTCGAAGTCCCCGTCGAGGGCTACGATCCTGAGCCGTGGAACGGCTACACTGACTTCTCTCTCTACGAAGGCTCCGGTTGCGTAGTGGCAGTGATCGAGGCTAAGCGCACGGCACGAAACCCGCGCGAGGGCGAAGAACAACTCCGCCACTATGTCGTAGAGATCGCAAAGACGCAGCCGTTTGCTCCGTTTGGCTTCATGTCGAACGGGCTGAACACTTACTTCTGGGAGGTCGGTCTGGCTCACCCCCGCATGGTAGCGGGGTTCTTCACGCTCGACGACCTGCAGCGCCTCCGCTTCACCAGGGAGAACCAACAGCCGTTCGCCAGCACACCGATCAACAACGCCATCGTGGATCGCGCCTACCAGCACGAAGCCATCCGGCGAGTGGCAGAAGCGTTCACTGGCGGCAAGCGCCGTGCTCTACTAGTCATGGCCACCGGCACCGGCAAGACACGTACGACGATGGGACTCATCGACATCTTCTTGCGCAGCTCATCGGCACAGAAGATTCTGTTCGTCGCCGACCGCGACGCGTTGGTGGAGCAGGCACTCAACGACGGGTTCAAGGCGCACCTGCCCCACGAGCCACGCGTACGTATCGTCACCGCAAACATCGATAAGGACAAGCGACTCTACGTCGCCACGCTCCAGACGATGGGCCGCTGCTTCGAGAAGTTCAGCCCCGGCTTCTTCGATCTGATCGTGTTCGATGAAGCCCACCGCTCAATCTTCAATCGTTTCACGGAAGTCATTGAATACTTCGACGCGCGCATGATTGGCCTGACGGCCACGCCGGCGGCTTTTATCGATCGCGACACATTCCGCACGTTCGACTGCCGCGACCAGGCGCCTACGTTCCTCTACACCTACGAGCAGGCCGTGGACGAGAAGCGCCTCGTGGAATTCCGGCTTTATCAGGCCCAGACCGGCTTCCAACGGAAAGGCATCAAGGGAGCCGACCTCAGCGAAGAAGACCGCAACGCCCTCATCGAGCAGGGCATCGATCCCGACGCTATCGACTATGCAGGCAGCGACCTCGAGGTGTTGATCTCCAACCGCGACACGCTCCGCCGTCAGTGGGAGGAGATCATCGAAGTCTGTCTCAAGGACCGCGGCGGTCACCTCCCTGGCAAGACCATCGTGTTCGCCATGACCAAGGACCACGCTGAGCGGATCCGCGATGTGTTCGAGGAGATGTTTCCCGAGCATGTCAGTCTGCTTCAAGTCATCCATCACGGGATGGAGCGCGTCCATGATGGTCCTTACGGCGATGGGCTCATCAGCAAGTTCAAGAAGCAGGACAAGCCCCGTATCGCCGTTTCCGTCGACATGCTCGACACTGGCGTGGACATACCAGAAGTTGTGACCCTCGTGTTCATGAAGCCTGTCCAGTCGCGCATCAAACTCTGGCAGATGATCGGCCGTGGCACGCGCAACCAGGAGACTTGCAAGTTTCTCGACCGCCTGCCGAACGGCGAGAAGACTGAGTTCCTCATTATCGACTTCTGGCAGAATGACTTTGGCAGACAGACCGAGGACCTAATCCCCGCCGAGGTCCCGCTACTCATCCGGCTGCTTAACACTCGCCTCGACATCCTCGTCGCCACGCTGAATCACCGCGATGGCCCGGCGCATAAACAGGCCGTGCTCGACTGTCGGACGATGCTTGACCGTGTGTCCAAAGACTCCTTCCCCGTCCGCAAAGTGTGGGCCGATATCGAATCCGCTTGGACCGATCCCTTCTGGATGCTGGTCACCCAAGACAAGATCAACTTCCTCCGTCTGAAGGTCGCGCCGCTCCTCCGCTTCGCGCCAGACGTCGACATCGCCGCCGAAACCTTCACGCACAAAGTGGAACGGCTGAACCTGCAGATTCTCCGGGGTAAGCCCTCCGTCGACTTATTGCAGTCTATTGCCGAGGACGCCAGCCGCCTCCCACAGTACGTCTTGGAGGCTCCCTCGAAGCAGGCGTCCGTCGGCCTTGCGCTCTCCAACGACCTTGCCCAGGCCACGCCCCCACAGCTAACCCAGCTCATTGTGGACCTCGCGGACGAGATGAAGAATAAGCGCCGGGCGGAGAACACGTTCCTCAAGATCGACCTCCCCGACTTTATGGCTGGCAAAGGCTATGTCCTCATCGGCTCGTCCGGGGAACCGATCCATGTCGAGGAATACCGACGGCGTGTGGAACAGCGCGTTCTGGATATCGCGGACCACCATCCCGCTCTTGTCTCCATCCGGGAAGGACGCCAACCGTCCCTGGACCAACTCGTGGACCTTGAGCGCGTGCTCAACAACGAACTCACCGGCGGCGAGATCCATCTGTCCGCCAAGACCGTGCGCCAGGCCTACGGACTAACACTGGATAACCGCCTCGGCTTCCTCGGCTTTGTCCGCCACGTGCTCGAACTCGACGCCATTCCTGACTACGAGGCCGTGGTGGCTCGTGGCTTCCAGGAATTCATCACGACGCATTACTACACGAGTGACCAGATTCGCTTCCTCCGCGCCGTTCAGGAGGTTTTCCTCAATGAGCGCCGCCTGTCCGAGACCGATCTCTACGAGGCGCCGCTGACGAGCTTTGGCCGCAACGCCGCAGAACGCTTTTTCACGCCAGTCCAAATCAAAGAAATCGTGGCCTTAGCTGAGCATCTGGCCGCTTGATTGCCCATGCTAACTGACCCCCAACTCCGCTCAAAGATCGACGCCCTCTGGGACAAGCTGTGGTCTGGCGGCCTGTCCAATCCTCTCGACGCCATCGAACAGCTCTCATACCTCCTTTTCCTCAAGCAGCTCGACGAGCGCGAGCAGGACGCCGAGCGCGCCGCCCGCCAACGCGGCAAGAAGCTCGTGCCGCTCTTCCCCGACGCGAAGCTCCGCTGGTCCCACTGGAGCCAGCTCTCCGCCGAGCAGGCGCTCAGGCAGGTGAAGGACAAGGTCTTCCCCTTCCTCAGAAACCTCGGCGGCAAGGCCGGCTCCTTCGGCGAACAGATGGCCAACGCCGAGTTCAAGATCAACAAACCCAGCCTCCTGATTGAAGCCTGCCGCGCCATCGAGGGCATGGAAATCTCCGCCCAGAATCAGGACGTGCAGGGCGACCTTTACGAATACCTCCTCAGCAAACTCAACACCGCCGGCACGAGTGGCCAGTTCCGCACCCCGCGCCACATCATCCGAATGATGGTAAAGATGGTGGACCCGCGCCCCGGCGAGCGTGTCTGCGACCCCGCTGCTGGCACCTGTGGCTTCCTCGTCAACGCTTGGCAGCATCTTCTCGAAACACACACCGACCCGCGCGACATTAGCTTCGACGAGGAAGGTTGGCCCCACGGTCTTACTGGTAGTCGTCTCACCCGCGAGCAATGGGACTTTGCTCAAACTCATGCCTTCACCGGCTTCGACAACGACTCCGGCATGACTATGCTCCGCATTGGAAGCATGAACCTCATGCTCCATGGCCTCACCTCGCCTCGCTTCCGCTACACTGATACCCTCTCCAAGGGCTTCAACGAAGAACGTGCTTACGACGTCGTCCTCGCCAACCCGCCGTTCAAGGGCGCCATTGATGCCGCCGACGTGAACTCCTCGCTCCCGGCCAAGGTCAAGAAGACCGAGATCCTCTTCCTCCATCTCTTTCTGCGTCTATTGGAGAACGGCGGCCGTGCCGCCGTCATCGTGCCCGATGGCGTTCTCTTCGGCTCGTCCAATGCCCATGTTGAAATCCGCAAGCGCCTCATCGAGGAAAACCGCCTCGACGGGGTGGTCTCCATGCCCGCCGGCGTGTTTCGGCCCTACGCGGGCGTCTCCACCGCCGTGCTGATCTTCACCAAAGCTGCGGGTACCGAGCGAATCTGGTTCTACGACATGGAGCACGATGGCTTCTCGCTCGACGACAAGCGCCAGCGCGTGCCGGAAAACGACATCCCCGACTTGGTGGAGTGCTGGAAACACCGCCACGACCCGGAGTTTCAGCGTCAGCGCGCCGCCCGCTATGTCGAGTTGCAGCGGCGGATCGCCCCGCTTAAGGCCGACCGCCTCCAATACCACACCACTATCCACGGGCTGAAGTTTGAGGAAGTTGTGGCGACAGAGGTCGACAAGGCCGCGGCGCGCGAGCAAACCGAAGCAGAACTGGCCGAACTCCAGGCTCGTATCGCCCCGCTGGAAAAGGAGATCAATCAGCTCAACCGCCAGTTCTGGGTGACCAGGGAACAGGTCGCCGCCAACAAGTATGACCTCTCCGCCAGCCGATACCGGCAGGTCGAGCAAGAGGAGGTCTTCTACGAAAGGCCGGTCGTGACGCTGGAGCGGCTACGACAGCTGGAAAAGGTGGCGGAAAGTGGCGTGGCGGCGATCGAACGAGCTCTGTTGGTCCGATGAGGGTTCCCATTGTCCAACTTGGCGATCTCATCCGCATCGAAAAAGGTAAGAAAGCCACTCGGCTTCTGGAACGCCCGATGCCGGATTCGCACCGCTACCTCCAGATCGAGGACCTGCGCCCAGATGCAAAGCTCAAGTATTGCGGACCGTTCGACTGCCCGATGGTTTCGAGGGCTGACATCGTAATAGCCTGGGATGGAGCGAACGCTGGTACCGTGTCCTGCAACCTTCACGGTTACATCGGCAGCACTCTTGCTGTACTTCGTCCAACAACCTCGCGGTTGTTCGCGCCCTATCTGTCTCGGTTCCTCGAAGGCAAATTCGCCTATCTGCAGGCAAACGCTACTGGCGCGACAATTCCGCACCTAAGCAGGGATGTGTTGGAGGGCTTGGAAATACCGCTGCCCAGCTTGTCCAAGCAGCACCGGATAGCGAGGCTGCTAGAGCGGGCGGATCGGTTGCGCCGTATCCGCCGCTATGCCCTCGAACTCAGCGATACATTCCTCCCAGCCGCCTTCCTCGAACTCTTCGGCGACCCCCGTACAAACCCGAAGGGCTTCCGAATCGCCGAACTGGGCGATTTCTTGGGCTTCGTCACGAGCGGTTCACGAGGCTGGGCCGAATACTATGTGCCAAAAGGGTTTAGATTTATCCGATCGCTCGATGTGAGGATGAACTACATCTCCGACGATAATGCTGTCTTCGTGAGCCCGCCGGATGGCGCCGAAGCTGCCCGGACACGTGTGAAGACAGGGGATGTGCTTCTAACCATCACCGGTGCGCAAATCGGGCGCGTTGCGCCGGCGCCGTGGCGTTTGGACGGAGCCTTTATCAGCCAACACGTCGCTATCCTGCGATTAAAGCCGGGGATTGTTCCTCTCTTCCTCTCGATGTTTCTATCGCTCGAATGCGGCGGGCAACGCGAGATTGCGCGGTTGCAATATGGTCAGACAAAGCCCGGTTTGAACCTAGAACAGATTCGCGAATTTCGGATCCCAGTTCCTCCGATTCCCCTGCAGGAACGCTTCGCATCGTTGATACAGCAGCATGAGGTGCTGCAACGAGGACAGCGGGAGGCGCTGCGCCTGGCCGAGCACCTCTTCCAGTCCATTCTCCACTGGGCCTTCTCAGGTGATCATGACCACGAGATGGCCGAGGCTCCGTCGAAACCCCTGTCCAGGCTAGACCATTAGAAGCTCGCCAGAGGGCCGAACGTGGGTTGCCCTGCTTCAGTTCGTGCGGGGGCGGCGGAGTCTGGCCATTGCCCGGAGCGGACTCACCGCAGCCGCCATCTCCCCCAACGCCTCCCGCTCCTGCGCGAGCTGGATGTACCGCTTGGCGACCGGCGTGTTCGGAGCCCACCCCATCTTAACCTCGAGCGCTGTCCGGTCCTTCGCCAGGGCTCCCATCGTCGCCGCGATCGCGCGCAGCTTGTGGGGATGAAAGGTGCCCTCCCACCCGTGGCGCCGCCTGACGCGCTGGAAGATGTGCGACACCGCGTCCGGCGTCACCGGCTCGCCGTCGTCGGTGATCCAGAGCGCGCGGACATCGTCCTTGCCGATCGTCCTGAGAAACCTCTCCCGTTCCTCCAGGTAGTACCGCATCAGATGCCTGATGGCATGGTAGAAGAGCGGCCGGGTCTGGGCCTCGCGCCGCACCTTCTGGACCGTGGTGGCGCGCGCGAACTCGGGATCGAGATCATCGACCCCCACAAGGCCCTCGCGGCGGCGCGCGCCCGTCTCGATGTACCAGAGCACCAGTGCGTAATCGCGCAGCCGGACGAAGTCGGGAGCCTTCGCCCCGGGTGGAAACACGTCGGCCTTCATCTGCTGCAGAAGCTGATGGAGCCGATCGGCCCGCGGCAGCTCGGGGCGCCGCCACACCGGGCGGATCCGCAGGTCGGCGTCGACCAGCGGGGACTGCGGGACGACCTTGCGGCGCACCAGGAAATTGAACCACGTCCGCAGTGCGCGCAGGTACGTGTGGCGGCCGTTGTCGCTGAGGCCTTGGTCCTTGAGCCAGCGGAAGAACTGGCGCACGGCCTGGGAGTCGAGGGTCTCCACCTTCTCCCGTTGCGCCCAGCCCAGGAAGCGGGTAACCTTTTTGCGATAGAATGAGACCGTGTCCGGGGAGCAGCCGAGGTCGTACTCGCACGCGGCCAGGAACTCCTCGAACTCGAAGGTGGCGCGTCCGATGGGCAGCATGGTGGCTCGAACAGTAGCGCCGGCGAGTCCTATTGTCAAGGTGGATGATGTTCACGAGTCCCCTGGACAAGATTCGGGGTCGCCGATGGCTGAAACCCATTCAGGACGCGGGTTATAGCGCGGGCCCGTAGCTCAGTGGATAGAGCAGGGGACTCCTAAGCCTCTGGTCGGGGGTTCGATTCCCTCCGGGCCCGCCAGCCCTCGTTCATGAAGGGCTTTCGTGATTTCGCCTCCTGCA
>Ga0187892_10009487_pt1 | contig 12794 bp, 8 predicted proteins | sample MA1701073metaG_FD_139345 | JGI IMG/M metagenome (GOLD analysis project Ga0187892, IMG submission 139345) | Bio-ooze microbial communities from a basaltic lava cave in the Kipuka Kanohina Cave System on the Island of Hawaii, USA - MA170107-3 metaG ...
CTTCTTCTGCGGCGAGTCGTGTCGCCAGAACCTGCACAGGCGAAGCGGCTCGAGGCAAGCGTGGTCTTCTACTCGGTGGTGGTCCTGATCTCGCTGGCGCTGGCCTTCCGCTCAGGCCCAGGGTTGTCGGATGGTCTCTCGGTGGCATGGCTCGACATCCCCCGAATGGATCAGGTCTCCCCCTCTCACCCACTCAGGGCTGCTCTGCTCGTCCTAGCCTCGCTCCTCTGGTATCGGTTGACGGCGAACCAGCTCCGAACCTCCGCGGATATCCGGGCCGCCTGTCGCGGCTGGCTTGTCGGCGGCTTCCTTACCGGGATCTACGGCATCTGGATCTGGATACAGCGCGATCGCGGCTTCTACAAGGGGATCGAATCGGTCCTTGATGACCCAAACTCCTACGCGTCCTACCTCGTGCTAACCCTGTTCATCTCATGGGGGGCCTTTCTGACTGAGGCCATGTCATGGCCACGTCGGCTCGCGCTCCTCACGCTGATCGTTACGGCATGGATGCTAGCCGTTTCGGGATCCCGGATCGCCATCATCGCGGCCACAACCTGCACCGGGATCGCCTGGTCGATCCTGGCCGCCTCTGCAAGGACTCGATGGAGACGCAGTGCCCTCTTGGCCGGTCTGGCATGCGGCGTGCTGCTTTTCTCCTTCCTTGGGGGAGGATATGCGCCGAAGGAGCATCCCGACGTCCTCTCCGGCTCAAAACTGTACGCAATTCACAGGTTCGCACAGGCGATGGATCCTGCGTTTGTCCTAAGGGTCTGGCGTGAAGGCCGTCAAGCGATTCTAGTGGCCGGCCTACGCATGGTTGGAGAGAGACCAGCCTTTGGCCAAGGTCCGGGGACCTTCGTCAGCAAGCTGAAAGACTATTATCAACCAGGTGACGAAGGGTACAAGCCCCCTCACGAGAACGCACACAATTACTTTGTTCAGGCAGCGGCGGAGACAGGCATCCTTGGCTTGGTCGGGTTCCTGTGGGTCGTCGTCAGTAGCCTGATTGCGGGTTTCACTCGGGGTCCGGAACAAGAGCGTTCGAGGGCTCGTCTTCTGACGATTGGCCTAGTGGCGTATCTTATCACATCCGCCACCGGTCATCCGCTCCTCCTCCCGGAGCAGGCATTCCTTTTCTGGGGGGGAATCGGCCTTCTACGCGCATGTTCCCAACTCGAGCGCAAGGAAATCACAGCAGACCTGCGGACAGGCTCCCGTCCCGCCTCCGCCGCTCTTTGACCGTTGCGAGACACGTAGCTTCCCTGGTGGTCATCCAGCGGTCACGGGCAGACCCTTGACGCCGGATCTCAGGAGCTTCGACTTCAGCGCCCCCCAGAATGTGCCCCAGAAGATGCCACTGCGAAGGAGAGACAGGATAAACGTACTGTGGCGCTCGAAGGCGGCCGTCCTTTCCACGAGATCGCGCAACTCAGGATCCCTATAAGACCGGATGAGCTGGTCGATCTGAGCGTCTGAGAGCCACGCCCCGAGGCGTCTGAAGTGCGCTCCTATTCTGAGTTCCACTCCGATCTCCCTGCGCCATCGGTCCTCATACTGTACTATCCGGCGTGCGCTCAGATCACCGATGGTGAAAGCTTCATCGAGCGTTCTCGCCGCGAGTTCCGCGCACAGGATGCCGTAGTAGATCCCGCCGCCCGTCGTGGGCTTCACCTGGCCTGCTGCATCACCCACCAAGAGCACGCGGTCGAGGTAGCTTCGCTTCGCTGGGGAGATCGGGATGGGTTTGATCTGGATCTTCAGGTTCTCCTCGCGAAGCCGTGGCAGCACCATAGGGTTCTGCACGAGCTTCTGCAGGTACTGGCGTGCCTGGGCCCCGTTACAGACGCCGAGTCTCACCCTCTCGTCACCCACGGGAATCGCCCATCCGAAGGAGCCAGGGGAGACCTCGCGCCCCAGATAGACCTCGACCCCCTGAACTGCGCTCATTCGCACCTCTGTTTGGGCCGCGCCGATGAATCTCTCGGGCCTCGAAATCCCAAGGCCCCGTAACAGCGTGTAGTTCACCCCGGCTGCCACGATACCTGCCCGCGCCCTGAGGTGTCGAGTCCCGTTAGTGCCTTGGATCTCCACCTCGATTCCTCCATCGACAGGAGAGATGCCAACGCACTTCGTTCCAAGGCGGTACTCCGCCCCGGCTGCCTCTGCTTGCTCCGCCACGCTCCGATCAAAGTCCCCTCGATCGACGACGTAGGCGACCGTCCGATCGGCGGATACCAAGGCCTCCGCGCCGCTCGGGGCGATAAACCGAGCCGAGTCGAACGACCGCAGAATGGACCTCTTTGGAAGATCGTGGTTCGCGAAGGCCTCCACCCCGATCAGCCCCGAACAATTCGTGGGATTCCCCACGACCGGGTGTTCCTCCAATACCAGGACGTCGTAGCCGCGGACGGCGAGACAGTACGCCGCATAGCTTCCGGCAGGACCCGCCCCGATGACGATGACATCGCGCATTGCGCCCCTCACATGTGGCTCATTGCGCGGGCAGGGGGCTTGCGCAAAGTGTTTTCGCCGTTTGAAGTTGGCCGTGCTAGAACTTCCGTTTGCGACTTTCCCACTTGCCCCTGCCCGAGATCCAGAAGGAAAGCAGTACAAGCCTTATGTCCAGCCACAGGTTTTGGCGCTTGATGTAGAGCAGGTCGAACTTGAACTTGTGCCGGCGGGGAATATCCCTCGGGGCGTAGATCTGGGCCACCCCTGTGAGGCCAGGCTGTACCCCATGTCTCACCTCGTAACCGGGGATCTTCTCCAACGGGATCGACTGTCCATTTCCGTCCACTTCGATCTCCTCAGGCAGGAGCGCTCGAGGGCCGACAAAACTCATGTCGCCCCGAAAGATATTCCACAGCTGCGGCAACTCGTCGAGGGCCGTCGCCCGCAAGACCCGACCGACCGGCGTCACCCGCGAATCCCGATCCTTCGCCTGACGTGGCCCAAACCTCTCATCCGAGTACGGGACCATCGAGCGGAATTTCCAGCTTCGGAATCGCTTCCCGCCCTTCCCCACTCGTTCCTGCCCGTAGAAGACCGGCCCACCGTCTTGCAGCTTGATCGCGAGTGCAATAAGCGGCCAGAGAGGTGCGGAGGCGAGAAGCCCCAGCCAAGAGAGGAGCAGGTCGAAGGAGCGCTTCAAGATCGCGGCTCGGACCCTAAGACCGGGTCCGGGGACATGGGCCAGCTCACAGAAGAGACCGTAGTGGGCCCGGACTTGGGTTGGGCGATCGAATTCAGGAGCGGCTCGGCGGGCGTTGATTCCAAGACATCGCGCTAGATCTCGGTCGTGATAGAGCATCAAGAGCTTTTCAGCCAGGTCCTTAGCATCTCCCGGCTCGGCTAACAGACCACAGTCATATTTCATCGTGATGATCGCAACCTCGGATGTTTCTTCCACCGCCGCCACGTACGGCCTCCCAGCCGCCAGGATCCCGTAAAGCTTGCTGGGTACAATGTACCCGGCCAGACCCCGCTTCAGCGAAATAATGAAGACGTCGGCGGTAGCAAACGACTCGGCCAACCTTTCCTTTGGCTGGTAAGACAGGAAGCGAACGTTATCGAGGCCTGCTACACGAGCCTGGTTTTCGAGAGCACGGCGCTTGACCCCATCGCCGACGAATACCATCTGAATATCTGGAAGCGGCTTCAGATGGGCGGCCGCCAGCACCGCGGTTTCAAGCCCCTGAGATAGGCCTATGTTTCCAGAGTGCATGACCACCCACTTGTCAGCAAGGCCCTGGGCCAGCGAGAAGTGGTTTTGCTTAGGCCCCGGCACAATCTCAGAGCAATCGGCCCAATGCGGAACGATCACGATTTTCGATGCATCGGCCCCTTTGCCTTCGATGAGCCTCTGGCGCATCGTCTCCCCAAGGACCATCACGCGACTCGCCTTCCTGACCAGGAAGCAGTTCACGCCCTGGAGGATTCGGTTCACGGTCTTGCTCTGAAAGTCCTCTAACAGTTGAGCGACCTCGGGAAAAATGTCTTGGTAGGACATGACGAAAGGAGCCCTGAATCGGCTCGCAGCCAGACAGGCCGCCAGGCCGATGATTGGAGGATCCGTCAGGGCCACGACGACGTCTGGACGATCAAGGCGGAGGGCGGCATAGCACGCGGAGAGAAAGTAGCTCACATAGTTGCTGAATCGTCCAAGAAAATGCCGTTTAGAGAACCGCGTTCCTCGCACGCGCAGGATCTCGATTCCCCGATACCGCTCGCGCGTGAGGATACGTCCCCTTTTCGGAACTGTGCTGCCACCCCCACTATGGAGAAGCGGGACTCCAGCCACCACAGAAACGCGACAGCCATGCTCCCGGACTAACCCCTCACAGAGTTCCGTGAGGAGCTGGCCAGTCGCAGCCGTGTCCGGATAGAAGGAGCGGTTGAAGAAAGCAATGTGCGGCTTCCGCATCAGTTACCCTCTACCGCTCAGTGAGTCTTCCGCCCAAGATCGCGCGCACCTGCTCTCGGTCCTTTGTGGAGAAGTACCAGTCGATGGTCTCCTGCGCCCCATCAATGAACTTCACGCGAGGCTCCCACCCGAGCAGCTTCCCGGCCAATGAGTTATCCGGGACTCGATTCATCGGGCCGGTCGGCATCTCCGGCCTCAGCGCGATCGTCGCCTGGTGTCCGGTGGAACGCAGCACCTCCCGGACGGCATCAATCATCCTCGTTCGTTCCCATGCAAGAACAGCCCAGCACCATGAAGATCAGCCCTGCTGCGATTTCTCGACCACGTATTTCCCCATCACCAGCACATCCATCTTCGTGCGCAGAAAGCAATCGAGGGCCTCGATCGGCCTGTGGACGATCGGCTCATTCTCATTGAACGAAGTGTTCAGCAGAACCGGGATGCCGGTCAGCTTCTCAAATGCTTTGAGGAGCTGCCAATACAAGGGATTGGCCTGGGAGTTGACGGTATGGAGCCTTCCCGAGCCATCCACGTGGGTGACCGCCGGGATCACCGAGCGTTTCTCCTGGCGAACCGGGTACACTTGGATCATGAACGGGTCCGGCACTGCCCCGACAAAGTATTCATGAACGGACTCTTCCAGAATCGAGGGAGCAAACGGCCGGAACTTTTCGCGGAACTTGATTCTCGTGTTAATGATCTCCCGCATGTCCGGGCGCCGGGGATCGGCCAGGATACTCCGGTCCCCAAGGGCCCGTGCCCCCCACTCCATCCGACCCTGGAACCATCCCACAATTTTGCCTTCGGCAATCCGTTCTGACGTCTCTCGACACAGCTCGTCTTCGTCCTCGACTTTGATGATCCTGCAGCCCTGTCTAGTCAACTCTTCAGTGTTCGCTTTCAACGCTTCGCCTACTTCAACTTCGTCAAATTCTGGCCCCCAGTAGCCGTGTTCCATCATAAAGCCGCGAGGCTGCCGTAGGACCTGATGCCAGACGTAGAAGGCCGCCCCGAGGGCGGTCCCGTTATCCGCAGCCGCAGGTTGAATGTAGACCGCTTCGAATGAGGTCCGCTCACGAATCTTTCCGTTCAGGACGCTGTTCATGGCGCACCCGCCGGCCAGGCAAAGCCGCGAGAGCCGAGTCTTTCGATTCAGAGCATCAAGCACGTGGAACGCGACCTCCTCAAAAACCGCCTGAAGCGAGGCTGCAATGGCCTCGTGCCTGGACTCCAGCGGCTGGCCCGGATTCCGGGCGGGTCCCAACAGCTCCTCCAGCTTGCGCGTATAGACCGGACCCATCGTCGGCTCGCCATCGTCCCAGGTCATGCTGACCCCATCGGACCAATGGCGAAAGTAGGAGAGGTCGAGTTTGAACCGTCCATCCGGGGTCAAATGGATCAGCCGCCGCAGAGCCCCGATGTAGTCGGGCGCTCCATAAGGGGCCAGGCCCATCACCTTGTACTCGTCGCCGTATTTGGGAAATCCGAGATATTGAGTAACGGCCAGATAGACAAGCCCCAGAGAGTGAGGAAAAAAGACCCGATCCAGAACCTCCAGCGTGGTTCCTCGCCCGACCGCCCATGACGTGCTGACAAAATCGCCAAACCCGTCGATCGCGCAGACTGCCGCCTCGTCAAAGGGAGACACGAAAAACGCGCTCGCCAGGTGAGAGGGATGGTGCTCCACCCAGTGGAGCTTTGCCTTGACCTCCTCAACGCTCAATCTTAACTCCTCACCCAGGGTCCTGGCGACGTCACGCACCCTCCCCACATTTCTCAGCCGGTCCGTCACCAGCGGCAGACTAGGCCGATTCCGCAGCGTGAACATGACTTTGCGCAGTAGGTTCGCTCGCGGATTCCGCGAGATGGCAAAGTGGTTCACCTCCTCCGGCGTCACCCCCGCCATCTCCAGGCACGTCCGGATCGCCTCCCTGGGGAATCCCGCCCAGTGCTTCACCCGTCGGAATCGCTCCTCCTCGATGGCGGCCACCAGTTCGCCGTCACGAAGCAACACGGCCGATACATCCCCATGGTACGCGTTGATTCCCACGATGATCACGCCCGTACTCCAATCACTTGCACCTCAGTTCAGGATCGATCTCGTCTACCCGTCAACATCATGAAGCAATGGATTGGCTGCGGCGCTAGTGTGGTGTCTCAGAAATCCGATGAATGAGGTGTGTCATTCTGAGCCCCTTCGCGTGTCATTCTGAGGCGGAGCCGAAGAATCTCAAAGACTGCTCTGGGCAGGCTCTGGCGAAGAATCTCTGGGCGATCTAAGATCCTTCACGGAGCTTGTCCTGAGACTCTTCGCGGAGTTTACCCTGAGCGCGATGCGAGATCCTTCGCTTTCGCTCAGGATGACGCAGTGCGAAGGGCTCAGAGTGACAGCCGAAGGATTCAGGATGACAGGCTTTACCCAGAGATCCATAACCGGGCGACTTATTGAGCGAACCTCTGAGACAGGACGCTAGCCAGGAGCCATCTCTGCCGCATTGGCGGAAACCACCCCCGTCGCCTTTGTCACAAGATCAGCCCAGAACGCTAGCCCACCAAAGAACAGAAAGAAGAGGCCATACTCCGTAAAGCGCAGGTTCAAGGCCCTAGCCTGGCTAGTGGAAAGGCCGACCATGGATAAAACGAGAAACGCCTGGACGATTGCAGAATTTCTCAGCAGGATTATATCATCGTGGTCCATCCGTTGAAACGAGAGGGCCACGGCGATGATGCCGGCCAGGAGTGGAATGATAAGACGTGCCAAGGGCACTATCGACTCGAATTGGCCAATCCTGTCAAGCGTTGTTAGGGGATGGAAGCTTGGAGGATCATACAGGAAGAATGGGACCGTCACCCCCCCTAATATCACACACGTAGTCGCAGTGTATTTGATCGCAGGCTTCCATCCAGCCCTCTGAACCAGCGTGGAAAATACCACTGGCAGAAGTAGAATGAAGTTTCCACGCGAGGACAACCCAACCCCAAGCAGGATTGCAGACAGCCACTTCATCCAACTGCTTCGATTCGGGTCAGGTATCGAATTGACCATGAAGAGCATGAACACCAGAACGTAAATGGTATTGGAGATCAGGTCGCCGCCCGTCACCACCTCACGCAACACGCCAGGGGACAAGAGTAGCACGGCCCACAGCAACAATAAGGCGAGGCGTTCGTCCCTCAGGTATGACCTCGCCACGATGAAAAAGACAGCCAACCAGAGGAGGTTCTGATAGGCGCTTTTTCCAAGGAGAACAAATGGAAGGGCCAGGAACAATGCGCCAGGGAGTGAATCTGTTGGCTGGCCCAAGTATCCCAAGTAGTAATATGGGTAACGGCCACGTATCAATGCCTTCGTGGCGACATCGATATTGTCGTCACGATCGGAACCGCCACCGACGATTCCGGAGTCGGCAATTGGATAGACGACAGCAAAAACGCCTACCAGAACGACAAAGGTTAAGGCTGCCAGCCATACAGCCTCCTTCTCTGTCACTTTGGAGAGAAACCTTGGAAGAAAATATCTGTACAATACCACGAGGGTCGAAAAGGCGATGAATATGTAGGGGAGAACACTGGTGGTGCCCAAGTATTTTTGAATTTGATCCATTCCGGGCACGAACAGGGACAGAGAAAATCCAATAAATGACCAGGCGATGCGAGGTGCGCTGATGTCCATCACTGGATGACCATTTCCTCTTGTCCTGCCACAGCCGGAGCCTGGAACATCACCTCTTTGGTCGATTCGCGTCTCGACATTTCCGGTCATATCTGCCACAGAGGACTTCTTCTGCAGCCCATTATGATATCCTCGTATACCTTGAGAAGATCGCGGGCGACCTTTTCCGCCGTAAATTGCTCCAGGACAAGCCGGCGACCGTTCCGACCCATCGAAATGCGCAATGGCTGATCGCGCAGCAAAATATCCATAGCCTCTGCGGTGGCTTCAACCGTAGGGGCGGTGACGAAGCCCGCCTCGGCTTTCTGGATTTCCGGAGCCAGCTTGACTCGATCACTGACGACCACTGGACACTCGGCAGCCATGGCCTCCGCCGCGGCGACACCAAAGTTTTCATGCAGGCTGGGAAGGACGAACAGAGAGGCAGCCCGATAGGCCTCCTGGACGGCTCGACCTCGAAGCATACCGGTAAAGAGCACGCGGGAGCCGATGCCCAGAGCCTCCACCAGTCTTTGAAGGCTTCGAAGATAGGCTGAAGTGCCTAGACCTGCCATGACGAGGCATGCGTCGCTAATCCCCTGAAACGCCTGATGAAAAGCTCGAATGACAACCTCCGGTTGCTTGACTGGGTGCAATCGACCGAGGAAAAGAATGATGCGCCGATTTTCCAAAGTCGGAAAACGATCGGCGAAGCAAGATTGGCCCGGCAAGTCAGCGTAGGCCGATCGTGGCAACCCCAACGGTAGGACGAACACGGAGGGATTCCATCTTTCTGCTCGTGAATCGTCCAGTTCTCCTTTGGTGGTTCCATGGATGGCGGCAGCGTCGCGCATCGTCTTTCCTTCGACCCAATGCAGGTAAGGAATTTTCTTCCACGCCTTCTGTGACAGGGACCAAGTACTAAGCATCCCGTGAAGCGTTACCACATAGGGTTTGCCAGCAGCAAGACAAGCGCGGCTGGCGACCCACGTCGGGTACAGCCAGAGCGTGTGCAGGTGGACAATATCGCAGTTGGGGACCTTTTCTCTCAAGAAGCGTCCCAACTCAACGGACCATCGCCACGGTGGGAATTGGCATGCGAAGAGCTTGATCGTGACCCCGTCCAGACTGGATTTCGACTCGAGTCCGTAGTCCGTAGCGATGACAGAAACTTGTTGATTGAGAGCCGCCTGCCCCTCGGCCTCCGCCAGAACAGTCGTCACGGGTCCCCCCATTGCCGGAGCCAGGTCGGGGATTACGTGGAGGATGTTCACGGCAAGAATCCTAGCCAGGTTTAGAGCCTGTCATAGTTGATTTGAGTTGCGTGCAATGCTCCTTGGAGACCTCGAACTCTACCCATGAATTACGCCAACCTTGGAGGCCGCGTCGAGCGTTTCCGTTGATGCTTGCCCCAAATCCCTTCTTGCACAGAGACCCACAAAGAAGGAAAACACGGGAAGTGCCAACGTCACAGCGGAGATCATAATCAGGTGGATCAGCAGAAGGAATAGAAGGTATAGGTGGCGTCGAGCCCTGTCGCGGGCAGCCTGGTCGAGGAAAACTTTCGAAATGGCGGCTATCATGATGAGCCCGAACACGCCTAACTCAAACAAGGCACTGCCCCACCCGCTCAGAATTCTGTCACCAAAGGACGCGTAAGGGGAAAGATTGGCGAACCTTCCGCCGATCCCAGAAGCGAGTTGACGTCCATGCTCACCCCAGCTCGCCAATCCAAATCCCCACCACCCGCCTGACATGAATGCATAGAATGGTACGACGATGTGGGTCAGCCTATCCTCAACGCTCGGCTCATCCAGCACCGAAACAGGATCGTCAAGAAAGTCGGCCATTAGGCGACCCGCCCTCGTCTCCGATAAATAACCTTCGGTCCAGAACAGCCCCACCAAGGCAATGAGAACTGCCCAGGGCAGACTGGCTGCCCAGATACGGGAATAAATTGATCTCCCTCCCTTGTGCGCCATTAAAATCGAAATGCTCCTTGCCAATAAGAAAGCGCTTAGAAGAAGAAGCCCGACACTTGATAGGGATAAGATGATCTGAAGCACTGCTGCGCAGAGTATGAGGATATACCACCTCCGCCGATACAACCGACGTGAATAAAACAATTCGTTCAACAGAATAAAGAATATATTCATGACTGCATAAGATGACGGCTCAACCGCCAAGGAGGTCACTCCACGGAGCGGTGACGTTGAAACACGCGGAACGAGCCACGTACCGTACCCCCCATCAAACATTGCTTGCACGACGCCAACCACCAGCCAGATGAACACGGAAAAACCGAAGAGCTTCGGACTGAGATATCTGGACACTGTGTATGCCGCTGCACTGATTGTGAACACGGAGAGATATCCAGCAATGGATCGCAGCGCTCCGAATTCTGAGCCTTTAGAAACGAAAAACATCGCGATTGAGTATACTGCAGGGATCGCAAGAATCCAGAGAAATCGAGGAAGACCAAGTTTTCCCGTTGCCAGGAAGCCCGTCAGGATCAGTAGTGACAGCAAGAGCGCGTAGGGTTGAGTATCAAACGGAAGCCTGACCACGGAGATATATGGAAACAACGCGCACAAGAAAAACGAATTGGCCAGTAGGACCATGACAACGCCATTGCCTCTGGCTATGGTATCCACTTATATGCCCCTATACGCCTACTCAGGAGATGGCCAAATTCCAGATGGCAGGTGTGATACAAGAGCCTCCAGCCCCAGCAGCACCCCTTACTCAATACCCTGCGCAGCCGGGAGATACGCGGTAACCTTTCTGTCAACCTTCGGTATTCCTCGCTTGACACATCGCGAAGAGTACTGGTTTTGGATCCCGGGTGCGCGCGAAATGCGGCGAGGAATCGCCTGACAAATTTGAAATTGGCCTTGTTCATAGCGAACCTGATCAACAGGTCATTGTCCATGCAAAAACGAAACGATCGATCCACGCCTCCAGACTTATCATAGATTCTCCTTGTCCAAAAGGCAGCAGGTTGATAAATCCCGAAACCGCCATACATGAGACCTGGAGAGCAGAACAGGCGTATATATGGAGCCAGTCGTCTTTCACCTACGTGCTTCGCCGATTCGTCAATGAGAAGGATGTTTCCAAAGACCACGTCTGCGTGACTCCTGCGGAATGCCTCTGCCACGATGTTAAACGCGCCGCGATTAAAGATATCGTCAGAATTGATCCAAGCAAGGATATCCCCTGTCGCCGCAGAGAATCCATAGGCTAACGCGGCAGATTGTCCTTCATCAGGTTCACTCACCCATTGCGCAAGCCAAGCGGCATACTTTCTTATAATCTCGACAGTGTTGTCGGAGCTTCCGCCATCAATAATGATGTATTCGAGATTCGGATATCCCTGAAGGAGCACGGAGCGTATAGTCTCCTCGATAAACCGACCCTGGTTAAGTGAAGCGGTGACGATGCTGATCCGAGGCCAGGAGATGCCATTCAGCATCGTTTCCGGTAGTTGTGTGGCGGCCTCTGACCACGGCCAGCCTTGTTTGCCTGGCGGCGGAGGCGGAAGTTCATCGAGTTTCGGACAGCCCATAGCAGGTTCCTCGCACGTTGAAAAGCCGAGTGTGCCAAGCGGGTACAACCATTGTGTTTGCGTCTTCCCTATTTTGCAAAACAAAACATCTTCGGCAGACCATTCGCCGAAAACCCCGCCATTGGATTTGCGTCAGAGTAAGGACTCAGGTCGCCAGCTACGTATTCAGATCTCACCCACTCATGTAAGAGGGAAGGAAATCATGAATCGTCTATGATACACGAAGCCGAGCAACGCTCGCAGCCCAAGTTTGGTGAATCCATAATTGAAATTGGGGGCCACAGAGCGAACCGATCGAATTGCCCTCTGGATTTCGTCAATATACGGAGTATAAATTGGATCACGCCGGCTCGGTGAGATGTCTTCTCCACGTTGCTCGAATAGGAACTGCGCGAAGATGTGAAAATCGTGAAAGTGGTAGAAGATAAGCGAATCGGAACCTACCATGATACCCTGTCTGGAGGGCGTAATGCTATAATTGGCAATATTCCATGGGGCGAGCCCTGCTCCCCTGTGCTGCAACACCGCAACCCTCCGGAACCGCTTCGGCCAGTCATCCAGATACTTCTGATCGGCGTAGCGTCCATCCACAGGGAGAGCAGGGCATGATTCCAAACAAAGGGCACGCCAGCTCTGCAGACATCGAACTCCCTCCTCATCGTTTCTAAACGACACAAGGCCCACATTGTAGATCCCAAACCTTTCAGTGCGGTCGGCGCAGCCCGGGCCGAACCGGTGCTCTATGATCAAGACTGACCGATCGCCGAACTCTCGGTATATTGGGTGAGGGTCGGAGTAGAAGAACAGGTCCGCGTCGAGGTATGTGATGACCTCGATCCGAGGCCGCTGTCTGAAAATGTACAGCGGCAGCAACGGGGTGCAGGTCCAGTAGTATTCGACCAGGCTCCGATCTGCTTTTGCTTCGATGAGTGCAGGATCGGCACCTTCGAGGTCTTGTAGTGAAATCAAACGAACCTCGGGAAGTGTGAGACGTGACAGAACCTCCCTCGTCTCATCATCCAAACACAGGACCCACAGCTCAAACGAACAACAGTGCCTTTGGAGCGACTTGTAGAGGGCCAACCCTTTATACAGATAGTTCCGGTCAAAGTAGGTGCAGAAGTGATACAGAGGGATCATCGGCGCCC
>Ga0187892_10009488_pt1 | contig 12793 bp, 14 predicted proteins | sample MA1701073metaG_FD_139345 | JGI IMG/M metagenome (GOLD analysis project Ga0187892, IMG submission 139345) | Bio-ooze microbial communities from a basaltic lava cave in the Kipuka Kanohina Cave System on the Island of Hawaii, USA - MA170107-3 metaG ...
ATGTTAAATTCTCCCGAGAAATCGGTTGAGAGATACGCCGCTAACGCGGCTTAACAATTTGTTGTCCAACGAAAGGAGCACTACAGAGTGTTGCCTGGTTTGACAGATGATGAAAAGGTCCTTTTTAACTCTTATGCTTGCCCGGAAGTAGACTTTCGAGTCAGCTCGCCATCACATGAGAGCTGTATATTCGACGTTACGGCTATCTGTATGGTGAAAAAATTTTAGGTAAAGTATAGATTTACTGACGAGCTAATACTCAAAGGCAAGTCGAATAATCTCGAAAGCTCACTTCCGGGCTTGCACAATTTTTAGCACTCTAGTATCATGAGTGCCAGATAAAAAGCTGTAAGCTGTTAGCTATTAGCTGATAGTTAGAACAACTGAAAGGAGTGATATATGGCAGTAAAACTGCAGCCAACAGCTGATTGGATTGTCGCCGAGCAAGAAGACGCTGTTACCAAAACCGCTAGCGGGCTATACCTACCAGACAACGCCGCTGAAAAGCCCAAAGTTGCCAAAGTTATTAAAGTTGGGCCGAAAGTCAAAGGCGTAAAAGCCGGGGATCGCATAGTTTATAAAAGCTACAGCACAACCGAAATCAAGCTGGATGGCACCGAATACATTTTGGTTAAAGAAGAAGACGTCCTAGCGACTGTTAAATAGAGGAGGAAAGATGGCTAAGAAAGTTTTTTATGATGATGACGCCCGACGCCGAATACTTGGCGGGGCACAAGTTTTATATGATGCCGTAAAGACCACCATGGGCCCCAAAGGCCGCAACGTGGTTATCGGCAAAAGCTACGGTAACCCAACAGTCACCCATGACGGTGTAGCTGTTGCCAAAGGTGTTGATTTAGATGACGTTGATGACGAGACCTTAGGCTACAAGGTTGGCGCTGAGCTTATCAAGCAGGCTGCCAACAAGATGAACGATGTGGCCGGCGACGGAACCACCACGGTTACTGTCCTGACTTACCACATTCTAAATGAAGCCAACAAATTGATTGCTGCTGGCCACAATCCGATGCTGCTTCGAAAGGGCCTGGAGGCTGCCGCGCAGGATGTGTTAGCCAAGCTTGGGGGTATGAGTGAAGGCATCGCCGGTAAGAAAAACCGGGTGGCTGAAGTAGCAACAATCTCCGCTGGCGACTCGGAAATCGGCGAGCTGATTGCTGATGTCATGGAAAAAGTCGGCAAAGATGGAGTGGTAACTGTTGAAGAAGGCCAGGGCCTAGCGCTGGAAAGCGAAGTAGTGGAAGGCTTTACTATGGACCGCGGCTACGTCAGCCCGTACATGGTGACCGACACAGCAAGGATGGAAGCTGTTTACGAAAAACCGGCGATTTTGATAACTGACAAGAAAATCAGCTCGGTCCAAGAGTTCCTGCCGATGCTAGAAAAACTAGCCAATGCCGGTAAAAAAGATTTGGTGATAATCGCCGAGGATGTAGAGGGTGAAGCTTTAGGAACCTTAATTCTCAACCGCTTGAAGGGGGTATTCAACACGCTAGCTATTAAGGCTCCAGCCTTCGGCGACCGCCGCAAGGAAGTACTGGAAGACATTGCTATCCTGACTGGTGGCGAGGTAATTACCGAAGATCGCGGTTATACTTTCGAGAATGCCGAGCTGGACCTGATTGGCTCGACCCGTAAAGTGATCGCGACGAAAGATGAGACTACTATCATCGAAGGTGGTGGGAGTAAGGCTGCTATCAATGCCCGCATTGACCAAATCAGCAAGCAGATCGAGGCTGCTACCAGCGAATACGACCGCGAAAACTTGGAGAAGCGCCGGGCGGCTCTGCAGGGCAAAGTAGCCGTTATCAAAGTCGGCGGTGCAACCGAGACCGAGATTGAGGAAAAGAAATTCCGTGTTGACGACGCCGTACATGCCGTCAAGGCTGCGCTGGATGAAGGAGTAGTCCCTGGAGGCGGGGTTACGATGGTCAATTTAGCCGATGACTTGTCAACAGCTGCTAGCTTCAAGAAAATTGAAGATTTGCTTTCGTTGAACTTCGGTCGCCAACTATTAAAGGATGCACTTGTACAGCCATTCCGAGTTCTTTTAGATAACTCCGGTCTCAATCCAGATGAATGGTTACCTAAAATTAAAGCAGCCAAGACCGGTCACGGCATTGATGTCAACAAACCTGCCAAAGTCATCGATCTGAAAGCCGCTGGTATCGTTGATCCGGTCAGAGTAGTCAAAGAAGCCATTCAAAACGCCGTTTCTATCGCTGGGACAGCTATGACCATGGGCGCTCTTGTCGTAGATGTCCCTGAGCCAAAAACTGCCTCTGCTGCCCCCGACATGGGTGGCATGGGCATGGGCATGTAGTAAAACAAACTCGGGCTATTCGCAAGCTAGGCGATATAATTAGTATAGATGGCGGTTAAATCTGAGAAGAACCAGAACACCCAAGTTTTTCGGCGCGAGGGCCGGAACTGGCTGATACTTCTACTTTTAGTTTTGGCTGCATTGGTTGTAGCGACCGGTATTACCTTGGGCAGCCGGTGGGTTTACCGCGAGTACATCGAAGACGAACCTGAGCCCGTTTCTCCATTGGAAATCCAGAGTGAGGGCCAGACTGCGCCGGCTGATGCCACTGAGCAAAAAACACAAACTGAAGGCGCCGGCTCGTCCGAATCAAATCAAAACGAGCCCAGTGAGCCGCTACCCGCTACCGGCGGGTAAATTATGACTATTCTTCGGACTCAGATTTGTCGTGCTGGGTGAAGTAGTTGATTTCGTTGACGACGTCTAGCAGAGCTTGTGCGCGGGCTTTTTCATCTGTTATAGCATTAGCAGCTTCGTAAGCTTTGGGTACCAATTCGGAATTATCTGATGCCTGGATTAACATCATGGTAGTCTTGAATTTTTCTTCTGGAGTTTGATCTAGTTTATCAACCAGCGGCGCCAAGCTTTGCAGGGCTTGTGTTTTGAGTTTGACTAAATCCTCCTGGGGTGCGCTGCCGCCTAGCATTGAAGCAACCGAGGGCAAGTCGCCATTGTCATCCTTTTTCTTGCCTCTCTTATCTTTTGAATCAGACTTTGGTTCAGCTGGAATATAAGCATTTTCTAGATTAACTCCGCCCAAGTCGAGGTCATCTGGCATGGTGGCGTCCGCCATGGGAAGCCCTGATGAACTTTGCTCCTTGGGTGCGGTGGGGAGGGCTTCAATCGGTGCTTCTGTGGGTCCTGGCACGTCTGGCGGTTGGGATAAAGGGTTGGCCGGTTCAGTTGGCGTTACCACCGGTGAAGTCGGCAATATCGGGCCAGTTCCAACGTCAACGGCTGTAGCACCAAAGTCCGGAACGCTGCTTACCGACGGAGCGGCTAGAGCCGCATCCGAAGTCTCTTCGGTCTTCTTATCGTCTTTCTTGTCTTCGTCGCCGTTGAGTCCGAACATTCCACCCCCACGCTTCGCTATAGCGAAGCAATGCTCAATTTACAATTCACAATTTTCAATGATTTGTCATTTATCAATTTACCCTTAAATACTAAAACATAAGCAGTTAAATACCAAATGGTAAGTGTTAAATAAATGTGAAATGTGAACTGGTAAATGCCTTGCCTTGTACTAAATCCTGAGCTTAAGTAGTCTGCAATCAGATTATGTAGCATCAAGATTTAGTGCTGGGGTAAAATGGAGTCATGTTGGACGACCTCAAGTATATTCATCAGCGGGATGGCCAGGATGCCCTGGGAATTGCCGAAAAACAGTGGCAACAACTTACTCACCAGTTTGATGTGCCAGAAGTGTCTGGCGAGATTGAAAACATTGTTTATGCAGGCATGGGTGGTTCGGCGTTGGCGGCGCTTATAAGCGTTGGCTGGCCGGGGCACAAGGTGCCTTTTGAGGTCTGTCGGCAATACCATATTCCAGCTTATGTATCTGAAAAAACGCTGTTTATAGCCAGTAGCTACTCCGGGAACACTGAGGAAACGCTGTCCGCTCTGGCTGAAGCCGAGGAGCGGGGGGCTAAGATCGTTATCATTGACAGCGGCGGCAAGCTGCAGGAGATCGCCCAGCGAAAAAACTATCCTCTACTGCTAATCCCGAAGGTGGAAGAGCCGCGGTACGGTGTTTTGTATAACCTCAAGGCTCTTGCCCGAATCCTGCAGGCGACCGAATTGTCGTTGGAGCAGGATATTGATACTCAAATCGAGCAGGCGGCCGATTTTTTACAGGGGGCTGTAGCCCCTTGGCTGCCAACAGTGCCCAAAGACCAAAATCCGGCGAAGAAGTTAGCTATGGAACTAGCTGGGAAATCACCGGTAATTTACGCTGGCCCCTTACTGGCACCGATCGCTTACAAATGGAAGATAAGCTTTAACGAAAATGCTAAGAATGTAGCATGGTGGAATCAGTTTCCGGAGTTTAACCACAATGAATTCATGGGCTGGGCAAGCCATCCGATAGAAAAACCTTACGGCGTTGTGGATCTACGGAGCGATCTCGAGCACGAGCGAGTACAAAAGAGATTTGAGCTAAGCGAGAAGTTGCTATCGGGTAAAAGGCCAGCCCCGCAAGTCGTAAATGCCCAAGGGCAGGGTTTACTCGCCCAAATGCTTTGGACAATGGTTTTCGGTGATTTCGTAACAATTTATACAGCACTCCTAAACGGAGTGAACCCCACCCCAGTTGAGCTGGTCGAAAAATTCAAGACCGAACTAAACTCTTAGTTGCAGGGTACGGTACCGTTGTTGTAACAGTCCTGGAGTTGAAGAACCGCCGACGCGTGGCCATCTAGGCGCTCCTCAATGTCCCGCACGGCCAGCAACCAATACAGGTTGGAGGCTACGATGAGAAGGACTAGAACCAATATGATCGCCCAGTCAGATACCCCTTTGTTTGCAGCTTTTGCCATAAGCGGAATTATATACCTAACAGCTAAAAAAGTTAACTTCCGTTAATTACTTGATAGTAATGCTCACAGATAGGTAATTATATCTGTTCGCTATAAAGGTCAAGGTCATTCCACCTTGACGCTTATCAAGCATTTGTAATGCATCTGCTGCAGTTGGTTGCAGTGCAAGGAAGAAGCGAGTGGCGGAGCGAGCTGTATATGGAAATACAGTGAGCGAGCAACGGAGCTTCTGACGCCGCAATGCACCAAGAGCGGCCAGCGGTGTCGCCAGCTCCGCTGGTGAGCAGGCTGGACGCGGTGCAGAAGATGCTAGCCATTGCGCAGAGCGTCGATAGGATGTTTGCGGGCCGCCTTAGCCGCCGGTGCAACCCCGAAGATGATACCAACACCGATTGATACGATAGCGGCGAAGATCAGAACTCGCAGGTTTACCACTGGGTCCAGATTGGTATAAAGCCGGATAAGGCCATTGGCAGCAAGAGCAATCAAAATACCGATGATCCCACCGCCGACACTGAGCACCAGCCCCTCTAGCAAAAACTGATTTAAGATCTGCCGGTTGGTGGCACCAACAGCTTTTCTGATGCCGATTTCCCGGGTCCGTTCACTAACGCTAACCAGCATTATAGCCATAATGCCTATACCGCCGACCAGCAAGCTGACAGCAGCTATGGCGGTGATGAAGGCGGTGATAACGTTAACTACACCACTAGCGATACTTAGTAACTCCTCCTGCTTCAACACCGAAAAATCCACGTTGCCCGAATGGTTTTTACTAACCGACTTTTCTATATCAGCTACTACCTGGTCTAAGTCTGGATCCTCGCTCCTTACCAGTATTTGCAGAATGTTGGTGCGGTCTCCCGTTAGTTTCTTTGATGCCTCCAGCGGCATAAGTATTGCCGAGTTAAAGTCCGTTTGGGCTATCGATAGCAGCCCGCCGGCCGATTGCTCCAGCACGCCTTGGACAATGAACTCCTGGCCAGATATTTGCAGTGTATGGCCTACTGGGTTCAGCCTGCGAAGCAGCTGGGCGGCCACCCTGGAACCGATCACTACTTGGTTGGTATCCGTAGAATCGTTTTCAAAAAAAGTGCCGTAGGCGACCTTTTGATTAAGCATTTCATCCAAATCACCGGTAGTACCGATAACGTAGAGGTTGTCTTGCCGGCGATTTTCGCTAGATGCGGTATTGGTAACAAAGTTTATCGGCACTGTGGCAGCAACTTTAGGAAGTTCAGCGATAGTAGCTACATCGTCATCGGTCAGAGTGCTGGTATTTAGTAGCGCTAGGATATTCAGCTCGGCATTCCCAACCCCACCACTGGTAATCCGGCCGGAGCGGACCGTTAGTACATCTTCGCCAAGCTGGTTGATTTGGCCAACGACTTGCTGCTTTAAACCTTCACCTAGGCTAACGACAGTAACCACCGAACTGACACCAACTATTACGCCAAGCATGGTTAAAAAGCTGCGCCACTTATTGAGCCGAAGGCTGGCAATCGCCGATTTTAAATTACCGCTCCACATCACGCACCTCCTTTCGGAGCCGCATTTACCATTAGCCATTTACCATTAGCCATTAATTTTTCATTTAACATTGGCCGGGTTGCTGTATTGATAAATGAGAATTGGTAAATAAATGTCAATTGATAGATGAGAATTGAGGAGTGGAATGGCGAAGTCATGACCGGGTCTTTCGGGCTTTTCGGCGGGCGGTCCGCTTGCGTCGGGTTGGTGCCCGTTTAGCTTTCTTCTTGCCCAGCTCTTTACCTGGAACTTGCATAAGTAGAGCCGAGACGCCACCAACAACATCTTCATCCGTTATTTTGCGTCGCTGATAATAAATTTTGCGAGCGCCCTTGGCCATATCGCCAATCGGCGTTCGTTCGTCACCAACAACCATGCCGTCGTACATGTAAATTACCCGGTTGGCATAGCGGGTAAGTTCCGGATTGTGGGTGACCAGCAGGATAGTATTGCCCTTGCGGTGTATGTCGGCCAGCAACTCCATGACCACTTTGCTGTCAGTGCTGTCCAGGTTGCCGGTTGGTTCGTCGGCGATGATGATGCTAGGGCTACTAATGAGCGCCCGGGCAATAGCCGCCCGCTGGGCTTGGCCTCCAGAGAGTTGGCGGGGCATGAAGTATTCACGTTCGCGCATGCCGATCTGTTCTAGGATATCGCTGGCCCGCTTTTGGCGCCGGACCGGCGTGAGACCCTTGTAGGCTAGGGGCAGGGCAACGTTATCTAAAACGTTCAGGCGGGGTAACAGGTTGTAGGATTGAAAGACGAAACCGATGCGGTCACGCCGCAGCCGGGCTTGGGTACCCGGGCGAAGCCGGGCAACGTCACGCCCATCGAGCTGGTAAGCTCCATGTGTTGGCCTGTCCAGCAATCCAATTAAGTTCATCAGGGTGCTTTTGCCACTGCCTGAGGGGCCCATGCAGGCTAGGAACTCACCCTTTTCTACGACCAAGTCAACCTCGTCCAATGCCAGTACTGTGGCATCGCCGAAGCCGTAGAGTTTGGATACTTCACGCAATTCTATAAGTGGCACAGTGGGTTCGCTCCTAGAATTGCATTTGTCATTTTACACTTCACATTTAGCATTTATTGACCCCTTGTCGTTTAGCAGATCGAGGCAGTGTCCTTTATTGAAAATCATTAATTGTTCGCCATAGCGAACCCGGCCCCACCTCTTCTTAGACGGGAAAGAACAGCGGTTCAATCTCTCTACCTCAAGTTTACGCTCGCGCAGCTCAACAAGACAAGAAATATAAGTTGTAAAAAATCCTAAGGTGTAAATTTGTTAAAATAAGCTGGCCAGGAGAGGTGCAAGAGCGGTTTAATTGGCACGCTTGGAAAGCGTGTGTACTCGCAAGAGTACCGAGGGTTCGAATCCCTCCCTCTCCGCCAGGGTTATAATAATCTTATGAATCCCGTTAGAAACTCAGAAAGCTCACCTCGGCATATAGCGTCTGAAACGCTCATCCACCGTCAAACGTTAACATTCTTACGCAAGGGAAGTGAGTTCTGACGGGATGAATATGTTCAAACCGGTAGATGCCAAGTCTGTCGATGAGTATATCGAGATGCTTGAGCCAGAACGTAAGGCAGCTATCCAGTATCTGCATAAATATATCCAAAAAGTCGCTCCTAGCCTCAAATCCCACTTTGCCTATAACATGTTGGGCTACGGTAGCTTCAAATACAAAAACTACAAGAAAGAAACCATCGATTGGCCAACTGTCGCCCTAGCCAGCCAGAAAAATTACATTAGCTTATATATCTGTGCGGTCGAAAATGGTGAATACCTTGCAGAGAAGAATAAGGACAAGCTAGGCAAAGTCAGCGTTGGCAGAAGTTGCATCCGCTTTAAAAAGATAGATGATCTTAACCTTGATGAAGTCACAAAAGTAATCAAAAAAGCCGCCGCCAACCCGGGTCTTGCCTAAAGTTAATAACTAAAATCTGTTAAAAAACTAACAGCCTATTCTCAGTCTGCGCGAGCATACTGAGGCTACAACCAAAAAAGATCAGGAGGAACCTCCTATGACCGACAAAGAACAGATCAAAGACATTGTAAACAGCGTAGCCCTGCTACAAGACATGAAGCAGTGGGAGCGCCTAGAGTCATTTTTCGTAAAACGACCATTTATTGATAACAAGGCCCTTAACGGGGAGACGCCGGCCGTCGTACCCAAGCACCGCCTAGTTGAAGGATGGCGCAAAGAAATCGGCAGCTACTTCTATGCCACCCGGCACTTTGTAAGAAAGCTGGGTATTAGGATGCTTAATTCCCGCCGAGCCCGAGTAACTACCTCTGTTGAACACGTCCACTATGTTGCTGATCGCGGCGACCGCTATGCTTGGACTGTTAGGGGCAGTATCGAGTACGTACTGGTAAAAACTACCAACGGCACTTGGAAGATTAGCCAGATGATATTTAAGCTCAAAGACCAAGCCGTCCGACCGCTTGGAGCCGCTGCATAAATACTTAACAAGTCAAGTATTTCTGTTTAGCTCGACGTTGCGCAGTCAACAGAGCGGATGTAGCTTATCCCGGACTCGAGAGAACAGATGAAATTGGGCTGAGCGAGGCGCGAATCAAGCCAAAAGTTTGTCCTGAGCCTCCACTAGAAAAGATGAAGGACCGACTGATAAGGAGTCCTTTTGGTGCGTGACAAGCCAGTTCAATTTCTATCTTGTTCTCGAATGTCCGTCGGCTTTTGGCTTCCGTTTTGCCGAATCAAAATGGAAGAGTTTAGGTTCTTTGAAAAAGAACATGCCTTAAAGCGTTAAAGCTTAAGATACAATGGACAATAGGGGTAGTCCATTGAATGTACTAATTGTTTATGCACATCACGAGCCAAGCTCATTTACAGCTGGCATGAAGAATTTGGCGTTAGAGGTCTTGGGCCACCAAGGCCACAACGTGGTAGTTAGCGATCTTTACGCCCAGGGTTTCAACGCCCCGGCTCAGAAGTGGGATTTTGTCACGACCACTGGCGGACACTTTAATTACATGCTAGAGCAAAGGCATGCTGCCAACCTGGACTTGGCGTTTTCGCCCGATATCTTAAGTGAGATTCAGAAAGTCCGGACCGCCGAGCTGGTGCTTTTCGTTGCACCACTGTGGTGGTTTAGCGTTCCGGCAATAATGAAGGGTTGGTTCGACCGAGTGCTGGCCATGGGGGTAGCTTACGGTGGCGGCCAGATTTATGAAAAGGGTCTAATGCGAGGCAAGCAGGCCATGCTCATTACCGCGGCCGGGCACCCAGCCGAATATTACAGCGAGGACGGCCGCCATAAAGCCGACCCCCTGCAGGTGCTACACCCTATTAATCACGGTACTCTGGCATTTTGCGGTTTTGATGTCCATGAGCCGTTTGTGGCCCTAAATGTTATGGGCATGGGTACATCATCCCGCGCCAAGGTTCTAACCGACCTCAGTTTCCGCTTGGAACACCTGGCTGACAGCCCACAGTGGCTGGTCCGCTACTAGAACCCCACCGAATAAAGCAATTTTCAGTCTATAATGAGGTGGCAATGCAGGCTGGAGTTCTGCTATCTAGACGTTTCCTGCTGGCCCTTGGCCTAATCAGTGCCTTGTGTCTTTTGATGTTTACTTTTAGGGTAGTGGCTACCGGGACTTTCCGCTTTTACTTTATCCCCCAGAATCTGGCGTTAGCTTGGCTATCGCTGCTATTCGCATGGCTACTGGTTGTAGAGCTGGGCCGACACCGCTGGCTTAGTTGGCAGAATCTGGCGTTAACTTTTTTATGGCTGGTCTTCTTGCCAAACGCTTGGTATGTTTTGACCGATTTTTTGCATGTCTACGCTACGGGGGAAATCAGCCCAATCTTTGATATCGCCATGATTGCCTCGCTAGTCTTTGCCGGTTTCATCATTGGTTTTGCCAGCCTTTATTTAGTCCATTTGCAACTCCTGAGCAGGTGGAAGCCTAACATCGCCCATGGCCTCGTAGCTGCGGTGATTTTGCTTTGCAGTTTTGGTATCTATTTGGGGCGTGATTTGCGCTGGAATACTTGGGACGTCATAACTCACCCGGAAGGATTAATCATAAACGTTTCTGATAGGGTTATTGATCCCTTTGGCCACCCGCGGGCCATAACCATCACACTCCTGTTCTTCGTGTTAATTGCGACTCTATATGCGGCTCTTTGGCTGGCCACTGGCCCACACAAGGCCAAGAAGCGTTAAAATAAGCGTATGCCCGGTAGTAGACTTTTGAGCCATCTCGCCATACCTGTGGGGTTTTATTCGACGTTAAGGCTAATTTTATGCTACAGATTTACAGACAGACAAAGCTATATTGGCGAGCTGGTGGTTTCGGGCCATGTCGAATAAACTCGAAAGCTCACTACCGGGTATGCAGGAAATAAAAAAGGCTCTCGATGCAGCCGCTAAGGCTGAGTTTGGGGTTGATGGCAAAACCGAGCTAAGCGTGCCAGATGAGAAATTCGGCGATTTAGCTACGGGCATTGCTATGCAAGTCGGCAAAAAAACCGGTAAGAACCCCCGGGAGGTCGCGATTTTACTAGCTGGCAAACTGCACAATCTAGAGATTGTTGAGAAAGTTGAGATTGCCGACCCGGGTTTTATTAACATCCGCCTAAATGACGAATACTTATTAGACTCGAGCGGGCGGGCGACAGATTTACCTAAGCCGCTGGCTGGGCAGGAAATCTTGGTGGAGTTCGGAGACCCTAATCCCTTCAAAGAACTACATATCGGCCACCTATACAGCTATATTGTCGGAGATTCTATTAGTCGACTATTGGAAGCCCACGGCGCCTCGGTCAGTCGCTTAAGTTATCACGGAGATGTTGGCCTACAAGTTGCTCAAGCGGTATATGGCTTACTTGAACTTGGAGAAGGTTCAAATCTTGGTGGCTCATATGCTTATGGAGCTGAAAAGTACGCAAGTATGCCAACAGCCAAAGATAGAATTGAGGCTATAAATAAAGCAATATATACTGGCGATGATCCAGAGATTGAATCTTTACACGAAGATGGGGTGAAACTGTCTTTCGAAGAGTTCGATAAAATACTTAACAAGTTAAGTATTAAAACCGATAGGCGCTATCTGGAAAGCCAAACATGGATGATTGGAGCTGATATGGTTAAACGAAATATCGGCCGTATTTTCAAGCGAAGTCAGGGCGCAATAATTTTTGAAGGTGAGAAAAAAGGTTTACACACCAGAGTTTTTTTAACATCCAAGGGCATCCCGACTTATGAGACAAAGGACCTAGGATTGGTAAAACTTAAGGCGCGAGATTATCCTAATGCTAATCGCTCCATTATCGTTACCGCTCACGAACAGGCTGAATACTTTAAGGTTATGCTCGCCGCATTAGCCGAAATTGAACCCGGGTTGGCAGACAAGACAACCCATATTTACCACGGTTTCGTATCGCTCGCGTCTGGCAAAATGAGCAGCCGCACTGGCGAAGTTTATGCAGCCTCTGATCTATTAAACAAAGTCAGAGTGGAGACGGCCAAGCAATTTCCCAGTTCTCATAGTGCTGACGAAACCTACATTGGTGCGGTTAAATATGCGCTTTTAAAGCATAGGATCGGTGCTGATATCGTTTTCGATGTGAAGGAATCCGTCAGCTTGCAGGGCAACAGCGGCCCATATTTGCAGTATGCCCATGCCCGGGCCTCAAGCATTTTGGCCAAGGCCGAGAGTGAACATGCAGCCAAAGATGGCAAACTGGAGCCGGCGGAGCGAAGCCTGGCGCGCAAAATCAGTGAGTATCCGGGAGTCGTTTCGAAAGCCACCGAGGAATTACTGCCCAGTCACATAACAAACTATCTTCATGAACTGGCTCAAATCTTCAACAGCTTTTACGAGACCAGCCGGATAATCGGTGATGAGAGAGAGTCTGTCCGGATGCGACTTGTTAGGAACTACGCTGACGTTCTAAAGAGCGGGTTGAAACTATTAAATATTTCAGCCCCAGACCGCGTCTAGAATGTATAATTAGCTTAAAGATAAACAGGGAGTAAGCATGGCAAAACCGGTAAGAGGCTTCATGGAATTCATCCGGGAGCAGGGGGTTGTCGGGCTGGCTGTAGGTTTGACCCTGGGTGTGGCAGTCACCGCGCTAGTAAATTCAATCGTAACTAATATCGTTAATCCGGTAATCGGGCTTATTTTGCCAGGTACCGAAAACCTAAACGCTAAGTTCATCTGTCTGGACACTGTCGACGGAGTTTGTACCAACAAGTTGAGTTGGGGCACGGTAGTTAGCAGCTTAATTAGCTTCCTGACCATCGCGCTGGTGGTCTACTTTGTTGTTCACGGGCTTCGTTTAGATAAGTTAGACAAGAAAAAATAGCCCGGAAGTGAGACTTTGAGAGCATTATGTATTACGTATACGTG